>Ga0163163_10004886_pt1 | contig 11527 bp, 9 predicted proteins | sample S65metaG_FD_119766 | JGI IMG/M metagenome (GOLD analysis project Ga0163163, IMG submission 119766) | Switchgrass rhizosphere microbial communities from Kellogg Biological Station, Michigan, USA - S6-5 metaG | ecosystem: Host-associated > Plants > Roots > Rhizosphere > Soil | place: USA: Michigan... | reverse complement strand
CGCAGACTATTCTCTGCCATATTCAATCGGCGGAGACACCGGAGCAACAGCAAGCGCGATCTCCGAATCGCCATCGACCTTCCTTGCGCGCCGCATTGGCAACATCCGCCGCGAAAGCACACAACCCATCGATGCGAGACAACCGGCACCAGAAATATAAGTACAGTCAATCACGTCGAAGAGAACCTGTGGCCTGCCTACGTTGCAGCTCCGAAAGCCTCGCGCCGTTCAGTCTGGCACCCGTTAGGTTGGCGCCGTCGAGTCGTGCGCCTACAAGATCGGCGCCTTCCAACCAAGCATCGGCCAGGTTTGCTCCAGTCAACTCGGCATCCCGAAGGCGCGCCGACGAAAGGTTCGCCATCGACAAGTCTGCATTGGTCAAATCGGCTCCAGCAAGTCGCGCTTGGCTGAGATCTGCTCCGACGAGACGCGCACCCGCCAGCCGCGCGCCGTCCAAGGTCGATTGACTAAGATCGGCCCCGTCGACATGAGACATTATAAGTACGGCGCCAGTCAGATCAACATTTCGCAGAACCGCACCTCTGAGATGCCCAAGCGGAAGGGAGTCACGCCAACTTCTTCCGAGCGCAATTTCCGAGCCGTCGTCAGCGAGGGAGTTGTCCGTGCCAGTGAGGTCAGCCTCGGCGAGTTCCGCCCCCTTGAGATTTGCACGTTCTAGCCGAGCATCAGTTAGAACTGCCCGGTTAAGCTTTGCGCCGTTCAGGTTCACGTCACTTGCTATCGCGCCGACCAGAATGGCGTCGTCCAGCCGAGCGTCTCCGAGCTCCGCTCCCGCGAGATTGGCGGATCTCAGATCCGACCCCACGAGCTGACAGCTCGTCAACAGCGCACCTCTGAGATCAGCACCCCTGAGAGAAACACCGGTCAGATCGACCGCTGTAAGATTGCGATACGCAAGGTTCGCTCCTGAGAGCTGAGCATTCGTGAGGTCACGTGGAATCCCGGTCAGCCGAAGCAGCAGGTTGAGCGCGCGTTCGACGTCTTCGGGAATACTGCCCGAGCTTCTCATGGTGCGAACGTGAGCCGCCACAATATCAGCAACCGCGGCGAGAATAACTCCGTCTCCAGGGGCGTCCTCAATCAGTCGCTCGAGCACACGTACTCCGGCAAGCCGCGAGATGGTCGGAGACTTTCTCAGAAGTTTGCGTGCCTCAACCACCCGATCGGCAGGACTTTCGCCAGTATCGCTCGATGTGCCGCCTGGAAAGGCAACAGAAGTTGGCGTACCGGTTCGAGGGCCAGGGAAAAACGCCAATCGAGGCAAAACCTCGAGTCCCACCCCGCGAAGCAATTGTGCCCGAGCCCGCGCCTCGTCCAAGCCAAAGAGATCCAGCCAAGTCAAAGTGCGCAGCGTCTCCGGCGGCTGCACCGGTTCAATTCGAACCGGAAGCAGAGTGCGCTTGGCTAGAGCTGCGGTCCACTCGGTCGTACACCAGTCCGACTCGAAATAGGCATTCGAATAAATCGCGACCGTCCAGCGTGCCTCCGCAAGCTGGCGCTGCATCCACTCGACGAAGTTCTGGCCTGGAGGAGAGTCCCACACCTGTACCCGGGCTGCGAGACCGGCTGCCTCGAGTACCGAGGCGACCCAAGTGGCCCACGACACATCAGCCGAGGTGTAAGAGATGAAGACATGCGGGTCCGTCTCGGTCATTGCTCCGTTCTACGCGACGAGCGGAGATTGGGCTAGTGAACGACCCAACACCCCCTAGGAGACGTCGCGATACTTGATCGCTCCCCGAGTGCCTTACCTTCTGCTTAGCAACTCTCGGGCGAGGTCCGGCCAGTCGACAGTGCCCGCTTCCACGCCAAGATCAGATAGCGACCGGACCAACCCGACTTCCGAGACCTTCCAGGCGCGAACGGACAAGCCCGCATCCTTCAGCATTCGGACACGGTCCGACGTAACACGTGCTGCCTTCGGATAGACCCCGTGAAATTCCGCGCGCAGGGCGCGATCTACCACGTCTTGATCAACCTCCTCGACGAGCCAGCCCAATCGGCATCTCCCGCTTGCCGCACGCCGAAATTCGACGAGTTGCTCCGAGTGAAAAGACGTTACCGTCAGACCCGGGACTCCAAATGGATCAAACGCCAAAGAAGGTCGCACAAGCAACGGAGCAAGCTCGTCCGCAGCCACGCGCGCCACATCTAGATTCTTTGATTTCAACTCGACGTGAAGATGGCAGTCATCGCCATACCGCTCCACGACCTCACTAAGAGCCGGGACGTGTTCTCCAGCAAATTCCCCTGAGCCAAACCAAGCGCCCGCGTCCAAGCGTCGGAGGTCTAAGAATGACCACTCACGCACCTTGCCGCGGCCATCGGTCGTGCGTTCAAGGCTCGCGTCATGAATTACGACTGCTTGACCGTCGGCCGACAGCCTCACGTCAAGCTCGAGATTCCGAAATCCCGCCTCGACTGCTAGGTCGAACGCCGCCAGAGTATTCTCAGGTGCCTTGCTCGCGTAGCCCCTGTGCGCGATGATCTCAAACATCGAGAGACCACCTTATCATTCGCCAAGAGCCAGGAGCGGCTCAGGCGTTTTGCGTGCGCTATCGCCCTTTCCGCCATCGTCGCCCGCCCACGTCGGCGTCAGGATACTTCTTGTCGGGATGGAATACTTTGCAATCAGCGACTCCAGCCGATCTTCATGCCACCTGAGTAGGTCGAGTGCCTCCGACAGCTCACGCGGGTCCGTCTCACGGGTATCGACGCTGAGGTCTCCGCAGCTGGCCGCAATGATCTGCTCGGAAATCTCGGCAGCACATGCAGCGGCGGTACGCCGTACCACGGCCTCAATAAGTGCCGCGGAACCCAATCGGACACTCCATTCCGGCGCAGAAAAGAGCTCCTCTCTCAGCTCTTGGATATTTTGCCGTTGATACAGAACCCACCGGAACTCCAGACCGTCAATGCGCGACCACAGGCTCCATGCTCCTGACGCGTGCGGAGAATAAGGCAAGAATGCCTGAATTGGATTGTTGTAGATATCCTGATAGGTGTGGGAGCAGAGCGCCAGCGCCATGGCACGCCGGTCATCCGGACGGCGCCACTCCAGATGTCGGCCGCTGTCCACCGAGAACTTTCGCGTGTAGCCGGCAATACGGCTACTGTCATGCCTAATCCGTCTGGAGAAGTAGCCGCTCCGACCCTCCTCTACGTCTTCCTGCGAGTTCTCCCGGGCCCGGTCCCAGAGCGAGGACCACGCCGCATCCAAGAGGCCTGGCGCCTGCCGAAACTGGTGCGCATAAAGACGATGGTAGTAGGCGGGAACTCGGTCGATCTGAGGCAACAAAGCACACGGAACGGCTGCGAGATCACCAGAGGTCACATTGAGCAGCGCATCAGCAAGGTACAGGTGGGAAAGACTATCCATTAGCCATGACTCCTTCTCGAATCATCAAAAAAAAGAATGCCGTCTATGTCACGTGTGTGTCCGTTCAAGGCGCGAGCGACATTCGCGGCACTCCGCCTCGACATTTCGCGCATCGCACCTTTCGATCGCCCAGCAACATGCGGAGTTAGAATCACACCGGGATGCTCGCTCAGTCTCGACGAAACAAACGGCTCCACCCGGAGCACGTCGGCAGCAAATCCACCTAGCTGGCCGCTTTCCAATGCGTCTACAATCGCCTCTTCGTTGATAAGGCCACCGCGCGCGACGTTGACGAGTAATGCTCCTTCCTTGACAACGGAAAGAAACCTTCGGTCGACCAGCCCAGAACTTGACGGATTCAGTGCGGCTGCTACACAGATCACGTCCGATGCAGCCGCCAGCGCAGAAAGGGAAGCATATGAGATCCTTCGACGAACCTCCGAAACGTCCGGGCCCGATCGCCTATTGTAGAGTACCTCCATCCCGAACGACAGCGCCCGAGATGCAATCTCTCTACCGATGGCCCCGAATCCAATTATACCGAGTACACTGCCACTCAGATCGGTAATTCCGGCCTGGATTAGCTGACTCTGGCGCCACTCCGCGTGCCGAGTGCCTAAGGCACCGTCAAGGATTCTTCTGGAAAGAGCGAGCAGTAGCGCAAAAAAGTGCTCGGCCACCGACACCGCATTGGCGCCGACGACGGCCGCCACCGTCACGCCTGCCTCCGCAGCCGCCACTCGATCAACCTCGTCAGTTCCACTTCCCCATTTTTGAATCAGACGGAGCCGCGGCGCCGCGGCGATCTCTTGCCGCCCAATACGGCCACCGGAAACAACAAGTACTTCTGCGGGTGTTAACGTCTCAGGCCGGAGCGGCCCCATGCTTATGTCATGAAAACGCACGTTATGGCCGAGACCGAGCGACTCAAGTGTTGTCACCATGTGCTCGGCGAACACAGCGGGCATCGCGAGTACAACACGCCCGAGGCTCATATAGCGACCTTGGAACCAGGCTGCCCAGAGATATCACCGGCGACTGCCTGAACTCCTGGCTCCGCAATCAATACGGGTGACTCAAAGGTCTCTTCCGCCCGCCTTTTGAAAAGGATGGAATCAGAACCAGGTGATAGATGTGTAAGCATAAGCGCCCTTGCATCGATTGCGCGCGCCAGAACTCCCGCTTCCCTGGCGCTCAGATGCACTGGAGGCCCGTCAGCCTTGTCGAGGTAGGAGGCCTCGCAGAGGAGCAGATCGGGCTCCATGCCAAGTCGGCTAGGCGCCCATGCAGGCCCTGTGTCGGCCGTGTAGAGGATGCTCGCTCCGTCACTGCTAATCAGACATGCCGCTGTGGGCGGGCCATGATCTGTAATACTAAAACGCAACAGCGAATCCTTGATAGCTATCTCCTGCCCATCGTTGATCTCCGACCAGTCGAAACCGTTGTACCAGGCGCTGGAAAACGGCTGCAGTTGTTCGCGTACACCTGCTGGGCAGAGGACTTGAACAGGCTTCTCACTCGCCCGCGTCCTGAGAATCGTGTTGAGGTTGAAGAAGTCGCCACAATGGTCGGGATGGACGTGCGAGATCAGCACTGCGTCCAGATCGCCTAGATCGGCGGACCGACAGAATTGGGCCAACGTGCCATATCCACAATCCAGCATCACCATTGCTTCACCAGTACGAACCAGATATCCGGAGCAAGGAGCCTGGATTTTTGGGTCAAAATAAGAGCCGGCAGCGCCGAGCACAGTCAACTCAATCATTGTCAGCGCCCGGTGTCCGGTGGACGTATGCACGCCCCTCCGCTTCGACGTAACGTGCAGCCATGAATAGGCCGGCGATGGTCCGCGATTCGGTGATTTGCCCATTCATACACATTGTGAGGGCGGTCGTCAAGGGAATGACCGTCGGCTGGATGAACTGTACTTCGTCGCCTTCGAGATGCTCCTCGTAGAGGTCTCGCGCGAGGAAGAGGATGGTCCGCTGGGTGAGATAACCAGGACTCACACTCAACGTACCCAACCGTGTCAACGTTCCGCCGCAGCCGATCTCTTCCCGAAGTTCACGGCCAGCGGCTGCGTCGGCGTCCTCGCCCGGGTCTATCTTCCCTTTGGGAAGGCATATGGCCCGCTCGTTCGTGGCGCCGAAGTACTCACGCACCAGATGCACGTTGCCCTCGTGGTCGAGTGGGACCATTGCGACGCTGTCCCAGCCTTTGTCGAGGACTTCCCATGTCGCCACGTGTTCGTCCGTCAGCCTGATGTCGCGCTCCAAAACCCTGAACTTCCTTCCGCGGAAGACTTCGCGCTCCTCCAAGATAGTCTCAGTGACTGTCGTGTCATTCATGGTTGCACTCCGTCTGTCGTGAAAGGCTGCAGGGATGCAGCAATCATTGTGGCCCAGCGAGAAACTGCGTGACTGCGGTATTGAACTCGGTGGCCTTCTCGAAGAAGGCCAAATGCCGGGCGGCTTCTAGAATGAGAACGCGTTGAAGGTTTGGCAAGAGTTGGCGAAATCTCTCGACACATTCAACGGGGAATACTGGGTCTTGCCTGCCCCAGGTTAGTAGCACAGGAGCACGCAATCTTACTATGTATTCGACAAGACCATTTTGATCGTATTCGGCTGGCTGTGAGGCTAGTCTTCGGCGTTCGTACGACGCTGCCTTATGTAGATTCGCCAATATCATCTCCCTGTCGTCGGAGCCGAACAGGGTAGGGTCCTCGACCGATCGCTCAACAAACCACTCCCATTCAGAGCGACCATCGACGTCCGCCGGTTTAGGTAGCTCCCGGGGTGGCAGCCCAACGGGTGCGTTCAGCACCAAGTGGTCAACCGCGTCTGGCCACCTGGAGCCGAGTTCTATGCAGATCCCGCCTCCGCGAGATTCGCCAATCCAGTGAGCCTTGTCGATGCCGAGCGCATGCATGAAGTCGACCGCGAACTCTGCCATGTCTGGCAATGACTGCCGATCCGGGATCGGATCAGACTGCCCATAGCCAGGTCGGTCGGGTACATATACATTGAAGTTTTGTGCCAATGCGACGAGATTCGGTTGAAAGAGATAAGAAGAGCGGTGGGATCCGTGCAGCATGATCACTGCTGGTCCTTGCCCGGCGTGCCTATAGAAGATGGTTCTGGTACCCACTTTTATACGGCTACTTTGGACCTCCGAACCAACCTTTACCACTACTCCTCGCTCCTTGCCAGCCGAAGGCCGAAGTTGAATTGGCGGGCTCCCGGATGTAGCCACCGACGAGCGGATGGGCGTGCTTCTTCGGCGGCGCTGTACCAACTTCCGCCCCGCAACACGCGAGGATCTTCGCCTTCGGGTTCGTCGGATACGGCGGCGTCGACTGGATAGGGTAGGTACGCGCTAGCGCACCATTCCCACACATTGCCGTACATATCGTCGGCGCCGGACTTGCTCCGAGACGCAGGATACATCCCTACCGGTGTCGGCCCGCCAGGTGCGGAGCCGGCTACATTGCAGATACCGGGCACAAAGGCGTCCCCCCACGGCCAGGTAGAACTGGTTAGGTAGCGTGCTGTGTGCTCCCATTCTACCTCGGTGGGCAGTCGCGCGTTGGCCCAATGGGCATAGGCGACTGCCTCAAACCAGCTGACTCCGACGACAGGTTGATTTGGCGCGCGCATTCGCGGGACGTCCCAGTAGAAGGGGCGCATGATCTCGTTCTCGACCCTCCAACGCCATCCTGACCGGGTCCATAGATTGGGGTCTCGATAGCCGCCTGCTGCGATAAAACGCTCATACTCGCTGTTGGTCACGGGGTACCGCGCTATTTGAAACGCGTGGACGGTGACGGAATGTTCAGGTCGTTCGTTGGATCTTTGCGGACTTCCGATCGTCGGGGAGCCGGTTTCAAGTTTGACAAATTCGGTGAAATCACGCGGGTCGTGGATTGTTCCGAGCAGCGTACCCGCGCGATATCGCGAGAATTCGCTGGTATCATTTTGGAACACCTGCAATAGGCTGGCGCAGATCTGTTCCTGGAGACTGGTGCTTAGACCGGAGCGGTCGCAGTCCTGGAGGCACTCGCCGGCCAGGAGAGCTGCCTCGACAGGCGTCAGAGCGGTGCCTTCCATAATGTCCCTGAGGAGCCGCTGGGTCCGCTCTGGATCATTCTGGCTGAGTTGCCCTATTACTAGGCGCAGGACTTCGGTCCACCGTGGATCACCAACGCGGGCTAGGAACTCACGTCGAAGGCGTCTTGTACGCACCATCCGTCGCGCGCAAAGATACTGGCGAAACGCCGGATAGGTGAACCGGTAGCGTCCGGATCCATGCTCCTCAAGAATTCCTCCTCGCAATGCGGTTGCTTGGAGCAAGGAGTAGGCGGCTTGCTGGCCGGCGTCGTGACCAAGCGACTGGAACCTGGGTGAGGCGGTGACAAGGGCGTTTGCCAGATTGAGCCAACTGTCATCTTCGATGTCGAATGACATAAGATGGTCGGCGATATACTCAAGCTGGAGGCGCCGTGTCGCAGCAGTCATTTGATCCTCGTCGGAGTACCACCTGATGCTCTTGGCAGCTAATCCCGGCTTCGCGAGGTCCCATTCGCCGCAGAGCGCGAGCGTGCACTGATCATATAACTCCACTCTTCTACTCGGCAGAGCGAGGCGGGAGTAATGCATCGCGGCGATAACGGTAAGAACCAGTGGCGATCGAGCCAAGTCGCGAACGTTCTCGTCGGAGTCGATCTCGCGAAGTAGCTCGTCGGCTTCGGCGACCGCAGTCGCTTCTTGCGAAGGTTCCGACCGATGGATAGCGGAGTACCAATTGTAGACGAAGGTTCGAATATCTTCGGGTCGAAGAAGGCCTATCTGGCACTCTGTGAAGGCTCCAGAGATGCTGCCATGCTTGATCATGCCCTCGGGGCGCGAGGTTACGAGATAGCGATTTGTTGGGTATCTCGAGGCGAGCGACTCAATGTTGTCGTCTAGCAGGTCCCGAATCCCGACGTCGGCGACCTCGTCCAACCCGTCGAACATTACTAGACACCGTCCGGCTCGCAGCGCGGATTCGATGTAGGAAATGGCCGTATCATCGCTTCGGCCGACCGTCACCTCGGCTATCTGGCGGAGGATGAGATCGGCGTTTGGAGGCGACACTGTGCTGGACTGCTTCCCGGCGTAGGCATGGCCAATTTCGCGGAGAGGGATGTAGAGCGGAACCATCGGCTTCGGCCAAGTGATGCCGAGGCGTTCTTGGATGTGTTCTGGCCTGCCTTCGAGCATAGCCGCGGCAAAAATGAGGCTTAGATAACGGAGAAAGGTGGTTTTTCCGGCGCCGGCCGGTGCGAGTACGAGTAGCCGTGGGTGCTGGGCGAGAAGAAAACTCAGTTGTGTCGTCCGTTGCTCCTCGCGGGTCAGCAGTCCAGTACTCGGTGAGACAGTGACACCGGAGGTTTCATCGCTGCCAACGGTTGTGTGTTGCACGTAGACGAGCTCGAGGGGGAGTCGAAGCTTATGCGCGGTGGCTGGCGCCAGTCCGCGGAGCTGGAGGTGCGTCATCGACTCCTGGATGCCGCGGAGCATCCTCCGTTCAATTTGTGTTGGAGTCGCCGCTGCGGGTCGCTTGCGGCGTTGACGAAGGATGTCGGGAATTGAGCGGCTGCCGATCACTGTGGCATACATAAAGGCGAGTATGCCGGCGGTTGCCGCAGACCCGATCAGTATCTCCACCGCTCCCCCGTGTCGGAGCCGACAGTGATGGACCCATTGGATCCATGATCCTCTGGCTGTCCGGCTATTATTACCACAAGGAGGGCCCGCGTTATCGGCGGTCGCCGGTATCGACTCTGGTCCGGCGGTCGGCGTGCGGGAGCTTCGCAGGTAGGACGCTCGGCGGTACTGGCCTCCAACGTGGTCTCGGCGCATGCGCGAGCTTCGGCTCGCGGCGACGGCTCGGTGGTGACGCAGATTGGCGCTGGCAGCTGCGGCAGTAACTGGTCAGGTGTTGCTTGATCGACGGTGACGGGTAGTTACGCGGTGGTGAGGGTCGGGGTGTTTTCGGGCAGCCAGGGGCGGCCCGCGGTGAGGCGGGCGAGAGCGTCGAGCATGCCGAGGCCGTGTTTGCGAGCTGTCGACAGGTAGCTGCGCAGGGCGCAGAAGTGTCGGGCCCCGGCGAGCGAGCGCAGGCAGCCGGAGATCTTCTGCCGGAGTTTGACCATCCTGATGTCGCGTTCCGAGCCGTTGTTGTCGGCAGGGATGGCGACGTCGGAGAGGAATCGCAGGTAGTCGGCCTCGCGGGTGGCGAGGCGCTGGGCGAGGTTGTTCTCGTCGCGCATCAGGCTGCTGGTCCGGCCCTGGGTCTGGCTGATCCCGGCCTGCACGGCACTGCGCAGCCGGTGACGGGCCTCGGCGCTGTCGGCCGCTTTGACGGCGCGGTGGCCGGCGAAGCGGGCGTCGGCGGCGAGTTTCTGCAGGTCGACGAGGGCCTCGAGGGCCTGGGTGGCCCAGCACCAGGCCCTCGGGTCGTACCGCTCCGCGACCGCGACGAGCTCGCGCGCGACGTGCGCGCAGCAGAGCTGGTGGTCGGCGGACAGGAAGATGTCGTAGGACGCCCAGCAGTCGTGCACGAGCGTGCCGGTGAACCCGCCGAGCACGTCGGCGGCGGCGATGCCGGCCCGGCCGCGGCGCGGGTGGACAGTGACCAGCGTCAGCTTGTCGGTGCGGGCGCAGTGCACCCAGTGCTGCTTCCCCTCGACGCGCAGCCCGGTCTCGTCGGCGCCGAGCACGTCCGCCTGGCGCAGCAGGTCGCGCAGCAGGGGCAGGAACTCCTTCTCGAGGGTCGCGGTCGCCCGCGCCTGCATCGCGACGACCGTGCCGGTCGACAGGTGGATCCCGAACAGCTCGGCCATCGCCTGCACGGTGCGGTCCTTCGAGAGGAACTGCCCGCCGTACAGGTAGAGGACCAGCGCGCGGACCTGCTCGCCGTACTGCACCGGCGCGTCGACCCCGTCCGGGGCCGCGGCCCGCGTCCGGGCACCGCAGCCGGCGCACTCGCGCTCGAGCAGCCGGTGCTCGACCACCATGCGCCCCGCCGGGAACGCCACGTCGACGACCTGACGCCGCTCAAAGCCCACGACCTGGGCGAGCAGCAGGGCGTCCCCACAGCGTCGGCAGCACTCCGGCTCGTGCGGGAGCAGCCGGTCCGGGTCGGCGACCAGCGCGAGCGTGGAGCCTGGATGGCCAGGCTGGCCACCGGCCGGCCGGCCGGTCTTCTCCCGGCGCGACCTCGGCTCCGGCTTGGCCAGCCCGTCGCCGCTCGGGGGCTTGCTCGAGTTCTTCGAGTTCTTCTCCAGCCGGGCCCGCAGCTCGGCAATCTGCGCCGTCGCCGCCGTAAGCGCCTCCACGGCATCCGCGGCCTGCCGCCGCGACTCGGCCAGCTCATCCCGCACAACCTTGAGCGCCCCGGTCAGCGTGGCGACCAGCGCGGCGAGCTCGTCGTAGGACGGCGCGGGCTGATCGACGGGCGGCACATGATCAACCTACAGGGCGGTCACCCACCGCGAGCACCCCGCCGCCACAGCGACAGCCACCCAAACGACCTGACCTGCGACAACGCTAAACGATCGAGGTACCTGACCAGCGGTGGTTTGTTGTGATCGGTGGTTCTCTGGTGATCTATGGGGGTAGGTAGAGGTGGAGCCGGTGACCGGCGGCGAGACTGTCGATCAGCTCGTGTAGTGGGGTGGGCATCGGGGTGACGGTCCAGGCCCGCCAGATCTGGAGAAGGAGGAGCAGCGGGGTCAGGCAGGCGCGGACCTGACGGAGGCTGACCGGCCAGGACGGCGGCGGGGCAGGGCCCGGGGGCGGCTGGCTGGGGCTGCCGCCGGGTGTGGGGGTGGCCGGTGGTGGGGGGCTGTCGTGCCAGCACAGGCTGAACGCGCAGTTCACCAGGGTCCAGTGCCGCTGGATGGCGGTGGCGGAGCGGACCTGGAAGTCGGCCCAGCCGAGCTCGTGCTTGACCTGCTTGTAGTCCTGTTCCACCCAGCCGCGCAGCCCGTAGAGCCGGACGATCTCGCTGTAGCCGGCGGGCGGGAACGGCGGGGTGGTGGGCAGGCCGGGGTGGGGCAGGTTGGTGGCCAGGTACCAGGTG
>Ga0163163_10004881_pt1 | contig 11530 bp, 7 predicted proteins | sample S65metaG_FD_119766 | JGI IMG/M metagenome (GOLD analysis project Ga0163163, IMG submission 119766) | Switchgrass rhizosphere microbial communities from Kellogg Biological Station, Michigan, USA - S6-5 metaG | ecosystem: Host-associated > Plants > Roots > Rhizosphere > Soil | place: USA: Michigan... | reverse complement strand
TGATCGTGGGAGTAACACTCTCGCTGGTGAAATTGAGGGCGGCAGTCTAGTGCGAACCTGCGAGACTGTCAATCGAAAACCTGTCTTATAACGGACTCGATGATCTTATCGAAGCTAACTACTCAGAGGATTTTTATGATTCGTTCTGATATGCCGACATCAAAGAGAAGCGTTAAAGAGTAATCCTGATCGGAAGCCACTGCGCGGGAGTTGTTGTCGAGCCAGCCGTTTGCTAGTTTGGCATCATGCTGCCGCCCGTGCCCGAACAACTCAGCACGACCATTGAGACTCTCTATCGATCCGAGTCGGGTCGCGTTCTGGCGACGCTCGTGCGACTCCTCGGAGATCTCGATCTCGCCGAAGAAGCCATGCATGAGGCATTCGCCGTCGCCTTAGAGTCGTGGGCCCGGACTGGTATTCCAAACAGCCCGCGCCCGTGGTTGATTTCAACGGCACGCTTCAAGGCTATAGACGCAATGCGGCGGCGCGCGCGCTTCGATGGCGCACAGAAAGATCTCATTGCCCACATCGAATCGCGTGTCAACGACGTTGCGATCGATGATGAAGAGATCGAGGACGATCGACTCCGTCTGATCTTCACCTGCTGTCATCCCGCTCTACCTCCTGAAGGACAAGTCGCGCTCACTCTTCGTGAAATCTGTGGCCTCACGACTGAAGAGATCGCTCGCGCATTTCTCGTCACGCCGGCAACGCTCGCCCAACGCATCGTGCGCGCGAAAGCAAAGATTCGAGAGGCGTCGATTCCATACGAAGTGCCGTCGCCGGAGGAACTGCCGGAGCGACTGAGCGCGGTGCTTCAGGTCGTCTATCTTGTCTTCAATGAAGGTTACTCGGCCGCAGCCGGAACGGAGGTCACGCGCGCAGAGCTAACACGCGAGGCGATTCGATTAGGACGGCTGCTGATCGAACTCCAGCCAGAACCAGAAGTCATCGGGTTGCTCGCACTGATGTTGTTGCAGGAATCCCGCCGCGCTGCGAGAACTTCTCCGACGGGAGAACTGATCCTCCTGGAGAATCAACACCGCTCGCTCTGGAACCGCGAACAGATCGCGGAGGGAGTCGCGTTGGTGGATAGAGCACTGAGCTCCCAACGCTTCGGTCCTTACACACTGCAGGCCGCGATTGCGGCTGTTCATGCGCAAGCGGAATCTGCCGCCGCGACCGACTGGCGACAGATCGTCGCACTCTACAATGAGTTGTTGCGAATTCAGCCCTCGCCGGTCGTCCATCTCAATCGCGCCGTAGCCATTGCAATGAGCGATGGGCCAGAGGCCGGTCTCACGCACATAGACGCGTTGCTTGAGCATGGCGAATTGGCGAATTACTACCTCGCGCATTCAGCCCGTGCCGATCTTTACCGCAGGCTGGGCAGAACGGACGAGGCTCGTGCTTCTTACGAGAGAGCGCTGGCACTCACACAACAGGAACCCGAGCGGCAATTCCTCCAGGAACGGATTCGACAACTAAAATAATTTTTCGACGGCTGTCGATTTCGCGTCTTGCCAACGACTATAGGTCAAAAGAACGATGAACTACGGTTCCCGAGTGAACGAGAAACGAGCGTCATCGGATACAAATTACATAAAACAAGGAGAAGTCATGCCACAGTACCTGGTTGCTAACTACATGCCCGATAACTTTGACCCTTCCACCGTAACCGAAGCGATGATCGAGGAGATCCACGCAATTAATCGCGAGATGATTGCTGCCGGAATTAGAAAGTTTGCTTGTGGAATCGCCCCGCCCGCCGCCGCCAAGACGGTGCGGAAGCAGTCCGACGGTAAAGTGCTCGTCACCGACGGGCCGTACACTGAGACGAAAGAGCACATGGGCGGTTTTTGGATTTTGGAAGCTGCGAATATGGACGAAGCACTCGCATGGGCGAAGAGAGGCGCCCTCGCCTGCGACGTGCCCGGCGAAGTGCGCGAGCTTCTTTTCTTCCCGTCTCCGGAACCCGGCGAGAGCGAGTAATCAATTTGTATTGACGAGATGGAGGAGCCGGCACAACGCTTTGCTGCCGGTTCCGAGATCCTCGATGAGGAGAAGATCAGTGAAGTACCTCTGTTTTGGATACTACGACAAAGACAAATTCGACGGCATGACTGAGAGCGAGCGAAACGCCATGTTCGATACATGCCTCGAATACGACGAACATCTTCGCGCCAACGGGCACTGGGCTGGTGGCGAAGCGCTTCAGCCCGCGGAAACCGCACTCACTCTGTCATGGAAGAACGGCAAAGTGATAACGACTGATGGTCCATATACGGAAACCAAGGAACAACTTGGCGGCATTCTCGTCCTCGAGGCGCGAGACATGAATCACGCAGTACAACTCATCGGCCGGCATCCGGCGCTGACGTATGGCAACAGTTTCGAGATCCGTCCAGTGGGTGACATCAGCGAGATCGTGAAGGCGAGCGAGCAGCGACGACGAACGTGATGGCTTTGCCTCAAAAGTTTTGCTACAAAGAAGCACAAAAAGCTCAAACAGGTTCGGCTGATTTTTGAGCTTTTTGTGCCTCATGATCCGCTAAAAACCTCTCGACCTCATTGTCAGAACGAAGCCACACAACTTGCTTACTTGCCGAATGTTCTTGCAACAACCTGACGATCTTCGGTCTCGACCGGTTCGCATAACTCCAGATCCAGCTCAAGAACTCGAGGTCGATCTTTTCGTTGCAACCTTCCGACATGTCAGGCCGCGATCGATTGCGATAGACCAGACGTCTCTTCACAACGCGCCAGAGACAAAGTAAACGCGACATATCGAGGAATACGATCGTGTCGCAATGCCTGACGCGAAGTTCAAGAGTTCCGCCGAAGTTGCCGTCGATGATCCACGCATCACCATTGACGAGTTCGGCAACAGTGCGCAACCAGTCTTCTTCCGCCGGTTTGGTCCAACCTGCTCGCCAGTAGAACCTGTCGAGGTGCTTCACTTCGATATCGAGCAGTTCACCCAGACGCCTGGCAAACGTTGACTTACCAGATCCGCCGGCGCCGATTGCTAAAACCCTTTTCATGTGCGTCTTATTTTGGAATCGAAGCGATCATTCTAATAGCTCGCTTTTTTCCACGCAAAAAGGTGATTTTGAAGAAGCACTAACTCGCGTCTGACACTAGTCTGAGTCTCACAATCCAGTCATCTCAAAATCAAACCGCGGTTCCGACAACCGCCTTGGGCCACGGTTTATTGGAGGCAGCCATGGTCCGTTCGTTATTGATAGCGATATTCGTGGTGCTGTTGACCAGCAGTCTGGTCGCTGCGCAAAATCAACATCCGAACCAAGCGCGAGGCTTCAACGCCAACGGGGTCTATTCCACTTTTGACATCGACCACATCAACACCTTTAACGGGAATCTAGTAGTCACCATCCCGCTCGGACAGACCTACCCCGTGAACGGAAAACTGTCGTATTCATTGAACCTCGTCTACAACTCCAATGTCTGGTCACCACGAGAGGTTTGCCCTAACACGGTAAGTCAGTCTCAACTCAGTTCGACGTTTCTGTCACTATGGACCCGTAGATTATTTGGCACCACGATCACCCTCATTACTGAGACCACTCCCGTGCCGACGGATAGCGACCCTTACCAACCCGCAGGCCCGCGCACACAATCCGACCAATGCTGGACCATTCAGGACCCGAACCCGACGGCGAACGCAGGGCTGGGCTGGCAGGTGTCGATGGGTAAGATTTATAAACCCCGGGACAACGAGTATGACCCCCGCCCTGATTACACTGAAAAATCCCTGTGGGTATACATGTCGGCCGATGGCAGCGAGCACAGTTTCTATCCGAGGTTGCACGTCGATGATCCTGCCGGTTCGTCAAACATTCTGTATACGCGAGACGGATCGTATCTAAGGTTGAATTTAAGCTCCCCGGATATCAGCAAGGGCGATATGCTTATCGAATTCCCCGACGGGCGGGTTCAGTATTTCACTTCCATCAAGGTTAAAGACGCAATAAACGGAGACCCGGCAGTATTTGAAGAACGACTTACTCGGATTGAAGATCGCTTCGGCAACAACGTCACCGTTCAGTATCTGGACACGGACGGTAACGGGCTCAAGGACGATCAATGGATCATCACGGATAGCCTCGGACGTCAACAAACGCTTACGTTCACAAGTCCCGCAGCGGGCTACCCGAAGGCTCTCAACCACATTGCTTTGGACGCGTTCGGCGGGCAGACCGCGCACTACGGTTTCGATTACGAACCGCAGACTATCATCCGGCCCATCCCGCACGTGCCGGCGGGGATGATAAGCGGCTATGACGACAACATCAGGGTTGATTTCCTGACCGCTATTCATTTGCCGGACGGCTCGCAATATTCGATGCCGTTTCCTAACTCCTACCTTCTTCCCTCAAGTGTAGATCCAAACACGAGCTACCTCGCTACGAACCCGGGCGTGTTGCAAAAGGTGGTGCTTCCCACCGGAGGAAGCATTCAATGGAAATTTCAAGCTGAGAATCCGACGCAGGATCGTAGCGACGGTTACGGCTATCGCTTCGGGCTGGCGTCTTCGGCGAGACACTACCTGCGCTCCGCATTAGGGGTTCGCCGGCGCGTCCTTACAGAAGGCTCGAACACTTACGTCTGGTCTTACGACCCGAAGCTGGGGAGTGTGCAGCCGGAAGGGTGCAACCCACTCACGCGCAATAACACCACCTGTGCCCCCGCCGAGTTCGTCAACACCGTGACTACGCCGGAAGGAGATCACACCAGGTACTACTTCTCGGTATGGCCCTTCCCGTTCGACCAAAACGATCCATCCCTCCTGAATCGTGGACTTTCAGATCCGCACTCAGCCGACTATGGTCTGCCGTTTACTAAAGATCCGCGGCCCGACAACGTCGATCCACTTCTTCAAAAGTCTTATTCCGATGTTAATGGCAAGCCTTTATTCCTCTCCGAGGCGATCTACGATTCTCAGTGGCACTTGATCAACTCCACCTACGTTCGTTTTGAGTCGGATACGATTGCGCTGGGGAATGGTTTCGGCAGCACTACCGATGCTAACAACCGAGTCGTGGCGAGCCGGACTGTTTACAATGACGATGGCGGGCGATACGCAGAGGTGCAGAATAGTGACTTCGACGGGTTAGGCCATTATCGAAGGGGGACTACATGGGGTAATTTCGGCTCCGGGGACAACCGCACCGAGGTGACGACTTACAACGCAGGCGGCACGGGCACGTATTATATCGACCCGACTAATAACCAGCCGGGTGCGGGACACACCTATCAGGCGTACAACGAAACACTCCCATGGATTCTTGATACCTACGACTCAAAGATAGCCTCCGATTATTCACAGCGGTCAACCACCTACTTCAAATTTGATTCGAAGGGCGCGCTCATCGCCAAGCGCGCACGCAAAGACTTTGAGACAGCGAGCACCGCCTACTTGCTCGGCCCGAGTGACGTGTTGGTGCAGTACAACTACGATGAAACGGGAAACGTGGTGGGCGAGAGCTACTTTGGCGGCGACAGGTCCGGTCGCGCCCCCCTGAATACCAGTAACAGGTTCCCGGCTCTGACCGATTCGAGTAGCGAATACAAAATCAATTACGGCCACCAGTGCGTACGGGCCGGCGGGACCTTTGGCATGATCAGCGTCGTAAATAACACGACCTATCGCGGGGTAACCTTCAAGACCACGGACGACACGATTGATTGCGATACCGGTCTCGTCAAATCGAGCCGCGAGAGTGCTGGGATTCAGACCAACGGGAATCAGAGCAACGGGGTTCAGACCAATTACGACTACGACGTCATGGGGCGCTTGAAATACATCACGCGCCAGGAGGGCAATCAAGATAAGATCGATTACGACGCTGCCGTCGGCTCATCCCTCCCGAAGGTGACGGTTACTCAACTAGACCGCACAAATCCGAACCCTAGCACAGGCAGGTTAGGCCAGGAGATATACATTTACGATCAGCTGGGGAGGCTGATCATCGAAAAGAGGTTGATGCCGGACGGCGCCTTCCAGGTTCGCAACACCACTTACAACGGTATGGGCTGGAAAACTCTTTCATCGGAGTGGAACGATGGGACGACAAACGCCGGTCGCAAAACTGTCTACAGTAACTTCGATCCATTCGGGCGCGCGAGGAAGATCACGCTTCCCGATAATAAGGTTGTGACTCTAGGTTACGCTGGGGTGCGTCAAGTCACGCGAACGACGAGCATAGCCACGCAAATCGACGCCGGCGGTGTTTTCACTGAGCAGGATTCAACCACGAAAGAGATATACGATCGCCAGGGACGTTTGGCGCAAGTCATAGAGCCTTCGACCGTAGACCCAACGACTGGAGCGTGGCTGAACGTGACGTGGAGCTATTCTTACAACGTCAACCACCAGCTCGTGGGCTCAACCGCCACCGACCCTATATCCAACGTAAGCCAGAATCGTTCGTTTAGCTATGACAACCTCGGCAACCTCCTCGCGCAGACCATCCCGGAGAGACCCTGGTCACAGTCCTTCGAGTACGACACAAAGGGCAATGTGGGTAAAACGTTCGACGGTCTTCACTGGCTGAGTTACGGCTACGACAGCGCCGGCCGTCCCACGGTGGTCAATGAGTTGTCGGGCGCGGCTTTGACTCCGCGTCCCATAAAGGAGTTCACCTACTACGCTGCCAACGGTGGAACGGGCGGCACGTTCTCGATGGGCAAGCTCGCAACAACGACGCGCCACAACTATGTGCTGAACCCTTACGAGATTACGCAGAACTACGCGCTCGCCTCGAATGGCGGCACCGTAGTCGCGTCCTCTACTAACAGTGCCGGATTCGACCCGCAATACGTCATCGACGGCAAGCGCTCGGGGGCGCAGTGGGGAGTCAACGGCGGGTGGAACGACGGCACCGCCAATGCCTGGCCAGACTGGGTCGAGGTTCGTTTTAACGGAAGCAAGAGCATCGGCCTGGTCAACGTTTTCAGCTTGCAGGACAACTACACCAACCCCGTAGAACCCACTCAGCAGCAGACTTTCAGTCTCTACGGGCTGGCCGATTTCCAGGTGCAGTATTGGAATGGTTCGACTTGGGTGACGGTGCCGAACGGATCCGTCGCCGGCAACAATCTGGTGTGGAAGCAGATCAGCTTTTCGCCAATTACCACCGACCGCATTCGGGTCTATATCACAAAGGGCCTGAACACGTGGAGCAGGATCACCGAGATCGAGGCCTACGGTGGAAGCCCTACGATTTACGACATTGGCGTGAACGAGCAGTATACCTACTCGGGCGTTGACGGTCGTGTGAGTTACCGAACGACGACGACGAACATCCCCGGAGGCCCGTCATTCGATCAGGCCTTCACATACGACCAGCTCGGCAACCTTAGTTGGCAGCGTTATCCAAAATGTACGAACAGCAACTGTGTGCAAACCCTCGGCGCGCAGAGACCGTGGACGGCCAGCTACGGCTACACGAACGGGATGCTCACGAGCGTTGGTGGCGGAGCGGGTGAAGGCACCATGACCCCAGGCACATATGCCCCCTCGATCAGCTACAACATCAACGGGACGGTCGGTGCCGTGAAGCATGCTAATGGCATCATCGACCGTGAGCAGATGGACCAGAATTACATGCAGAGGACCAAGCAGATCTGCACGTATCTCCCCGTCCAGGGGCAGCCGGAATGTTATAACGCGAAGTGGATTACGGGCGACTATTCATACGATGGAGCGGGCAACGTCAAGAAGATAGGAAACGACTGGTATCTATACGACGCCGTAGCGAGGCTGAAGGAAGGGACAGCACTTCTTGGCGACCCGCTCAAACGGCTGAAACAGCAATACGATTACGATTCCTTCGGCAATCGGCTTCAGACTCGCACCTACAACAACGTCTCGCTGACAGGGGCGACCCTGAAGGACACCTACGACTCGAAGGTTGACCCTGCTACTAATCGTCTGGTGGTGACTAACGGGCCGCAGCTGAACTACGACGGCGCAGGTAACCTGCTGGGAATGCCGAACGCGGCGCCCGTTTACTCTTATGACTCCATGAACGAGATCGTCACCGCGCCCGGACTCACTTACCTCTATGGGCCTGGCGACGAGCGGTTCTGGATCATCGACACAAAGCAGAACAGCGTTAACGAGGACAACGAGGAGACTTTCACCCTGCGGGGCTTAGCCAACGAGGTATTGCGCGAATACAAAGTTATCGGGGGCAACGCGGTCGGCCACTGGTCTTGGCAAAAGGATTATGTCTATCGAGGCCGCAAGCTGCTGGCCGCTGAGACCATCAACGGCATCAGGCATTATCACATCGATCATCTCGGCTCCCCGAGATTGATAACTGACGCCAATGGCACAGCCTATGAGCGCATGCAGTTTCTGCCCTTCGGCGAAAACAGTGGTTTCTATCAGAACGGTGAGTCTTGGAGCCTGATGTATTCGGGCGAAGCCGTTACCACAAGGTTGCGCTTCACCGGACATGAAAAGGATTCAGATGTGATAGGGCTCGACTACATGCATGCCCGTCACTACTGGGAGCGTTCGGGCAAGTTCATGAGTGTAGACCCGGTTCGCAGTTGGGAACCAGATAAGCCGCAGAGCTGGAATCGTTACACCTACGCAGCGAATAATCCTTTGAAGCTCATTGATCCAAATGGAAGAGAGCCTATCTTAGTTTCTTCATCGGACACGAATATGATAGCTCTGCTAATTCGAACGGCGATGCGTCCTGACGGTAGGGCGGCTTTACGTCAACTGGCTGAGAGTAGCGTTCCCGTCGATATGAAGACGGGGGACTGGCCGAATGATCCAGGTAGCGTGTCATTTGGTCATACCGGCGGCGATGTCTCAACAACCAGGGGCGCGCTAAACATCAGCACAGTAATTGACACTAATGACATACTCACTCCGCCGACGACGCTTCCTAACGGGGACGTAGTCAGACACGGACATCCAAAAGATCCAACTGGCCTATGGACAATAGGTCACGAATTGCGGCACGCCCTAAGTATCCTTCTTCACGGCAAAGAAATCGCGAGCCACCAGACCGACCTCGACAAATTGGATCACGACTCAGGTGCGGCCGAAGAGGCCGCTAAGAACCTTATCTACCAGCATCCCGATATGAGATGGGAGGCTGCAAAGGAGTGGTTGACCAAACATAAGATTTGGAACGTGCAGACAGGATCATCTCCGCCGTAAAGCTCCGCGGCAGCTCCAGGCTTTACTGATAACATCGTGGTGTGTGTGGGGTTGTTGTGTGCGTGATGAGCGATCCGAGTGATGCCGGGCGGTACAGCAGAAAGCAATATAACAATGGCGCAGCCAGTGAAGGAGAAATTATGAAACTATCCAACGTGAAAATGTCTTTCATCGCGATCGGGTATCTGTTTCTGCTGCCACTGGCGGCTGGCCGGCTGCACAGACCATTCACATGATCCTTCTGACCTGGAGTTTCAATCCCGCCGCGCAATGAACGTCCACGAACCAACCGCTCTTGAAACCCAACCATCAGCATCAATCTTTATTACAGAACCGAAACTGTACCGCTACCCTCATTCTCAAAGCTCGGAAATTGCTATTCCTTACGTACGCAATCCCATCTCTCCTTGAGGAGCACATATGTTCAAAAGATCTCTTGCTCTGGTTCTGGTTTATGTTTGCTTAGTTCCTTGTGCGACAGCTCAGTCCGATCAAAAGCGCGCGCGCGAAACCGCCAAGATTCGCGACAAGATAATAAAGTGCGCAAACAAGCGGCCTTATCCGTTCTCTGAGCTTAAGCTGAGAAATGGAACCAAGCTTGCAGGAAATATTTATAGTCCCACCGACTATAAATTCACAGTTGAAGAGATACCCTCGCATCGGCTCGAAGAGATCCGCTACGAAAACGTCTCGAGCGTCTGGTGCGGAGATTTTACTGCTCGCATGAACCGGAGAGCATTATTACTTCCCTTATTATTTCTTGGAATATACGTTGCGGTCAAAGCTGCTCTCTAAATGCACCCATTGTTCATACAACTCTAATATGGCTTTCGCTTCAAGCGTATGCGCTTCCGCCGCCTAAACTTTCGAGAGGTGTCGGTTGATTGGACCGCGAGACGCTAGAGCGAATAACCGAATAACAATCACTTCGGTTGAGTCGTCGGATGTCGCTTGTAATAACTGATAATGAACGCAACGGGATCAGCGATAGAATCGGGAATACGCACATGCGGAGGAATTCCCGTTGCGTTAACACCTCCAACCGGCAAGCGGTCTGACGCTGCAGAGGTGGGATACCCGAGATAAGGCGCCGATGCGCAATCCGCGATCGGTACGAGAGTGACAGACTGATAGTCGATCACGCCACCGGTATTCTCTCCGAAGAGCGTTACCTTCTCATTCCTCATTGCTTCGATGATGAAAGCTTCACCGGCACTGACTACAGCCCGATCCATAAGAATCGCTACGTTGCGTGGTAACACTGTAGAAACGTCGTTACGTGTGACGGCTGCTTGCGACGGCGATGGGTCTGCAAACGGGACCACTCTGGCCGGATTCGCTTGCATGCGTTCGACGAGGTGCTCCGGAATCCATCCCTGCGATTTCATTTGTGCAAAGTATGAGATATTGTCCGGTGAGGACAAGACCACCGAATGATCGCCGACCCAATAGCGATTAGGTCGCTTGCCGGCGGTCACTATGAAGGGCATAAGCACGTTAGTCATCCAGGAACTGCCACCTTCGTCACCACGTACGTCGACGATTAAGTTTTCTGACTTGAGAATGCGTTCACGAGATTTTTCGATCAACTCTTTTAATAAAGGAGCATATTCAGGCGAGTGGGAAGGAATAGAAACTACCGTCGTCTGATCGAGAAATCGAATTGTAGGACGCCGCGGATTCGACGTATCAATGGTGCCGCGCTCTGCCTCTCTCAAAGGAAACGCCTTGCCCCATGTTATGGGCGGCATGTGCAACAGCAGTCCGTTTCGCCTCAGCGCAGCCCCGCCCGTTTCTCCCCGTAGGTAACCAGCCAGGTGAAGTGGATAGTGCCGGCCGCTATAAAACACATCCGTATATGATCCATCAGGTAACTTTCTAAACTCCGCCTTCACTTGTCCAACTTGCCATCGATCGACACCTTCGGAAAGGAGAATCGCCACAAAATCTCTTCGCCCCATAACACGGTCACGAATGATGCCGAAGCGATGCCCGTCTTTGTCGTACCAAATACCTTCAATTGGATCTAGTCGTTTAAGGTTCGCGGCGAGTTGTCGGCGGACGCTGTCTTCGTTACGGCCCGTCTGCTCCGCACTGCTTGTGAGCCGCGCGACGTCCTCGTCGGAGAGTTCGGGATTCTCACTTACGAACAGATGGCCATCGCGAAAGAATCGAACAAAATCCTGCAGCACAAGGATGCATTCGTTTAGCGATGCACGTTCTGCTCTCTCGCTCAGGCGCTGCTTGTGCTTGCTGTATTGCGTCTCGTCTTTGCCTTTGATCGCGACCTTATAACCGACGTAGTCAGCTTCAAGTTTGTGG
>Ga0163163_10004878_pt1 | contig 11532 bp, 14 predicted proteins | sample S65metaG_FD_119766 | JGI IMG/M metagenome (GOLD analysis project Ga0163163, IMG submission 119766) | Switchgrass rhizosphere microbial communities from Kellogg Biological Station, Michigan, USA - S6-5 metaG | ecosystem: Host-associated > Plants > Roots > Rhizosphere > Soil | place: USA... | reverse complement strand
GTGCTGATCAAAGACAACATCGACACCGCCGATCGGATGATGACGACGGCCGGATCGCTGGCCCTCGAGGGATCGATCGCCGCTCGCGACAGCTTCATCGTCGAGCGGCTGCGTGCCGCCGGCGCGGTGATTCTCGGCAAGACGAATCTGAGCGAGTGGGCGAACTTCCGATCCACGCATTCGACCAGCGGCTGGAGCGGCCGCGGCGGTCTCGTGAAGAACCCGTATGCGCTCGATCGCAATCCCTGCGGATCGAGTTCGGGAACCGGCGCGGCGATTTCGGCCAATTTCGCGACAGTCGGCGTCGGCACCGAGACCGACGGATCGATCATCTGCCCGTCGGGCGCGACGGCGCTGGTAGGGATCAAGCCCACGCTCGGCCTCGTGAGCCGTTCCGGCATCATTCCGATCGCGCATTCTCAAGACACCGCCGGACCCATGGCGCGGACCGTCGAAGATGCGGCGACCCTGCTCAACGTGCTGGCCGGCGCCGATCCGCGCGATCCGGCGACGGACAACCCACGCCGTCCGGCCGCGGCGGCCTTCGAGACCGCGCTGGATCCGAACGGCCTGCGTGGGGTCCGCATCGGCGTCGCGCGCGCCAAGTTGTTTGGCTACAGCGACGTGACCGATCGCGTGGCCAACGCCGCCATTGACCGGATGAAAGCACTGGGCGCGGTGATCGTCGATCCGGCCGACATCCCGAACGCCGGCGCCTACGACGCCACCGAGCTCGAGGTGCTGTTGTACGAATTCAAGAACGACCTCAATGCCTATCTCGGCGCGCTCCCTCCCGCGGCCAAAGTGCATTCGCTTGCCGACGTGATTGCGTTCAACGACGCCAACCGCGACCGGGAAATGCCTTTTTTCGGTCAGGAACTGATGCTGCAGGCGCAGAAGAAGGGCCCGTTGACCGACAAGGCCTATCGCGACGCCCTGGCCAGGGATCAACGGCTGTCGCGCAAGCAGGGCATTGATGCGGTCATGGATCGCCTGCACCTTGACGCGATCGTGGCGCCGAGCGGCAACCCGGCATGGACCACCGATCTCATCAACGGCGACCATTTTCTCGGGTCGAGCACCACACCGGCGGCGGTGGCTGGATATCCTTCCGTCACGGTGCCGGCCGGATTCGCGTTCGGCCAGCCGATCGGCCTGTCGTTCATTGGCCGGGCGTGGAGCGAGGCGCAGCTGATCACCTTCGCCTACGCCTACGAGCAGGCCACCAGGCATCGACGTCCACCGACATTTCCACCCACCGCCGATCTCTCAGCGCCATGACCGACACCGAACGGATGATGTTGAAGTTCGGCGCGGCGGCCTGGAATCGCTGGCGGGAGAGACATCCCGACCTGGTGATTTCGCTTGACGGCGAAAAGTTCGACGGCATGATTCTCACCGGCATCAACTTCGCGCGGGTCAGCCTTCGCGGCGCCTCGATGCATGCAACGAATCTGATGAACGCGGACCTGCGGCAGGCCGATTTGACCGGGGCCGACCTCACCGAAGCGGATCTCATCTCGGCCAACCTCGAAGGGGCGATTCTCCACGGCGCGATTCTGCGGGAAGCCGACTTGCTGGGCGCCAGTCTCCTCAACGCCCGGTACGGAGAGGGTGATTTGAAAGATGCCCTCCATGTACCGTAATGTCCGTCTCATGAACCGACGCGGATTCCTCGCTCTCGGCGCGGCTGGCGCGCTCGGCTTGCTCGACCCGGCACGCGTTCGCGGCCAGGCCGACCAGGGCGACATTCCGTTCGGCGAAAGCCGTCTGGGCATTTCGAACGGCTTGCGCGACGGCACGCTGTTCGTGCCCAAGTCGTACAAGGCCGGAACGCCCACTCCGCTGATCATGATGCTGCACGGCTACGCGGGCAGCGGCGACAACATGCGTTCCACGTTCCAGCTGGCGGAGGAATTCGGCGTCATCGTCATCGCGCCGGAATCGCGCGATCTCACATGGGGTCAGTCGGCGCCGGGATTCGATCCCGATGTGCGGTATCTGAGCGCGGCCGTCCGCCAGGTCGTGGACATCCTCGACGTCGATCCGTCCCACGTTGCGCTTGCGGGGGTTTCCGATGGCGCCGGCTACGCGCTGTCGATGGGGCTCGCCTACGGCGATTCGTTCAACCACCTGATGATCTTTTCGGGCGGCCTGATGATTCCGTTTCGCCGCCAGGGCAGCCCGCATATCTTCATCGCGCACGGGACCAACGACATCCAGATGCCGATCGACCGCACCGGCCGGCGATTTGCCGACGAACTCAAGATCGCGGGCTACGACGTGACGTTCCGCGAGTACGACGGCGGCCACGGCGTGCCCCGAGACGTGATGCGCGAAGCGTTCCAATGGTTTCTCGCGGATACCAAGCGGCCCTAGCGACGCGCCGCGGTCCGTCTACTCACTCATCCCGCGCTTCATGCGCTCGCCGCGGGCGATAAACCCATGACGATTACAGAGTCGATTCGCGCCGAGTACCTTCGTTACAAAACCATGGCCGAAGCGGCTGTCCAGCAGGTCGATGATGCCCAGCTGGCGGCGCATACGTCGGCGAACAGCAACTCGATCGCGACGATCTGCTGGCATCTTGCCGGCAACCTGAAGTCGCGGTTCACCGGGTTCCTGACCAGCGATGGCGAAAAACCGTGGCGGCATCGTGAGGAGGAATTCGAGGCGCGCGCGGTGACCAAGGCCGAACTCCTCGCAAAGTGGGAAGACGGTTGGGCGGCCGTTCTTGGCGCGCTCGCTGAACTCGACGACGACCGCTTGCACGGCACCGTGGCCATCCGCCGTCAGTCGCTGGCGGTTCACGAAGCCTTGCACCGTTCGCTCGCGCACGTGGCCTATCACGTCGGACAGATTGTCTACATTGCCAAGGCGCTCAGCGGCAGCAAGTGGACGTACTTGAGCATTCCACCGGGCAAATCCGACGAGTACAACCGCAATCCGACTGGCGAACACGCAGCGGGGCACACCGAATCGCTGAAGACACGGTGACCCACCACGATTTTCGCCGCATCGTCCTTGCGCTGTCCGACGCCGTCGAAGGCTCGCACATGGGTCATCCGGATTTCCGCGTCCAGAACCGGATCTTCGCCACTATTCATCACGACCCGCGACATGGCTCGCTCACGCTGACGCCAGAGCAGCAGCAGCGGTTCCTCCGCGCCGATCCCCAGACGTATGCGCCCGAGAGCGGAGCGTGGGGACGCGCCGGATCCACGCGCGTCATGTTCGAATCGGCTGACGAAGAGACGCTCGGCGAGGCGCTCACGCTCGCATGGCAGAATGCCGTGGCCAAAGGCCCCACGAAGTCGAAGGCCCGGCGATGAACTGCTTCAATCACGACCGTGTGCCTGCTGTTGGAATGTGTGCGATCTGCCAGAAGGCGGTCTGCCGCCAATGCATTGGCAGCGATCGGCCGCGGATCGTGTGCAACACCTGCCTGACCACGCGCGCCACTCTCGGTTTCGAGTATCGCTCGGCGATCAGCATCGGCTCGTGGCCCCTGGTGCACGTCTGCGCCGGCATGGATCCAGTGACGATGCGGCCGCGGGTCGCTCGCGGCGTCATCGCGATTGGCAATATTGCCATTGGCGGGCTGGCCATCGGCGGCGTGGCTTGTGGCCTTCTCACGCTGGGCGGTGCGTCGTTCGGATTACTGTTTGCGCTTGGGGGCGCCGCCATCGGCCTCGGTTTGTCGATTGGCGGATTCGCGGCCGGTTCGGTGGCGATTGGCGGAGCGGCCATCGGCTTGTCGTACGCCATCGGCGGCGCCGCGTTCGGGCCGTCCACGATCGACGGGCGTCACTGCGACCCCGCCGCTGTGGCGTTCTTCCGGCAGTGGCTGACGAGCGTCGTGCCGCTGCGATGCCGATAACGGTTCGTCGGGTCGGCCGGCCTGAAGGCCCGCCGCTACGGTCGATATGAACGGCACTCCGACGGATCTCTGCTTTATGAGCGCGCGCGATCTCGCCGCGCTCATCCGCTCGCGCCAAGTGTCGGCGCGCGAAGTCATGACCGCGCATCTGCGGCAAATCGAGCAGATCAACCCCACCATCAACGCCATCGTCGGCAAGCTCGCCGACGAGGACTGCCTGGCGCTCGCCGACGCGGCGGATCGCGTGATGGCGAGCGACGACAAAGTCGGGGCCCTGCATGGCTTGCCCTGGGCCTTCAAAGACCTCGAGCCGGCCGTCGGACTGCCGTTCACAAGCGGATCGCCCATCTATCGAACCTACATGCCGTTCGAGGATTCGCTCCTTGTCGAGCGAATCCGGAGTGCCGGCGCGCTGCCGATCGGCAAGACGAATATTCCGGAATTCGGGATGGGGTCGCACACCTACAACCGCGTCTACGGCACGACGAGAAACCCCTACGACCCGGCGAAGAGCGCGGGAGGCTCGAGCGGCGGCGCCGCGGCGGCGCTCGCGGCGGGACTGCTGCCGCTGGCCGATGGCAGCGATCTGGGCGGCTCGCTTCGCAACCCGGCGAGTTTCAACAACGTTGTCGGCTTTCGGCCAAGCGTCGGTCTCGTGCCGACCTATCCCTCGCTGCTGCCATTACTCGGCTTTGGCGTGAAGGGTCCGTTGGCGCGATCGGTCGCGGATGCGGCGTTCCTGCTGAGCGTGATAGCCGGCGCCGATCCGCGCGACCCAGGCACATATCCATCCGATCCTTCGACGTTCGCGCGCCGGCTGGACCGTTCGTTCTCCGGCGCGCGCATCGCCTGGTGTCCGGACCTGGGCGGGCTGCCGCTCGACGGCAGCGTCCGCGCGGTCGTCGACCAGCAGCGGCGGACGTTCGAGCAGCTCGGCGCCATCGTGGACGACGTGTGTCCCGACTTCGGCGACGCCGACGAGATTTTCACGACCATCCGGAAGTGGCGGACGTCAACGATTCTGGGGCCCCTCGTTCACGCACACCGTGGCGAGTTGAAGCCCGAGGCGATCTGGGAGATTGAAGCCGGCGCATCGCTCACCGCTGCCGACGTCGCGCGGGCGATGACCAGGCACAGCGACTTCCTGGATCGTCTGCGCCGTTTTCAGGAGCGGTATGAGTTCTTCGTGTGCACAGTGAGCCAGGTGCCGCCGTTCGACGCTTCGATCGACTGGCCGCGCCAGGTCGGTGGCGCGGCCATGGACACCTACATCGCGTGGATGAAGTCGGCGTACTGGGTCACGGTGACTTTTTGTCCGGCGATTTCCGTTCCGGCCGGATTCACGCCCGAGGGGTTGCCGATCGGGATCCAGATCGTCGGGCGGTTCCGCCAGGATCTGGCGGTCCTGCAACTGGCCCACGCGTTCGAACAGGCAACCGGGATCGGCGTGAGAAGGCCCAGGCTCCCTCAGCGGCAACCGGCGCTGGGATCTTGATTGAGGGCGCGTTGAGCGCGATGATCATGGCTAGAGGGGTTATGCGAGTCATCAGCCTGATTCTGCTCCTGGGCTTCACGATCGTCTCGCCAGCAACGGCTCAAATCAAACTCGAGCCACGGGTGACGCAATCGCCGACCACGCCGCTGTTCAAACCATCCGCCCCGCTTTTTCCCGTCGGCCAGGCGCCATCCGCGCCGTTGCTGAAACCATCCTCGCCGCTTTTTCCCGTTGACTCCAACGCGCCGTTGAAGAACTTTAGGCAGGCGGGACCGTCAGCGCGGATTGTCTGTGGAATGGTTCTCGTGCCGGCTGATCCGGCGATCGATCCGGAGATCATCCACCCAGTGCCGCCCAACGGGACGGCGTTCACACTGAAAACGATCACGCCGCCAGTGTGCGGACAGTAGACCGCTCGCACGTTCACGCGTGGTACATCCTGACCGCGGCGCTCGCACTCCACGTGGCAGACGAAGCGTTCACGGACTTTCTGGGCTTCTATAATCCAACCGTGCTGGCGGTCCGTTCGCGCCTGCCGTGGTTTCCCATGCCGACGTTTACGTTCGGCCCGTGGCTCGGCGGGCTGATCGCGCTCGTCGTGATCCTCCTTCTGCTCGCGCCAGCAGTCGAGCGCGGGGCGCCGGGCACGCGTCTGGCATCCTGGGCGCTCGGCGTCATCATGCTGCTCAACGGCTGCGGCCATCTCGCCGGCTCGGCGTACTTTGGCCGCTGGCTGCCGGGGACGACGTCGGCGCCGGTGCTGGTAGTCGCCAGCCTGTGGTTGGCGCGGTGCACGGCTTTGCGAGCCCGTCGCGCCTGATCTCGTTACCTCATGACCGGACTCAACTGGTTCTGGATTCTCTTTGCCGTCCTGGTGCCGCCGCTGGCGGGAGGCGCCGTGGCGTACCCGATCTGGCGAACCGGTCAGTCGATTTTCGGCAACATCGCCGGCAGCGCGGTCATTTTCGCCGTTGCCATCGGACTGATCATGCGGGAGCACGTCGAACTCGATCGTGTCGTCCAGGCGTGCCTTGATCGCGGTACGACGTGCTGGCCCGAACCGAGCGCCTTCACACGCTTCGCGATCTATGCCTTCATCGGTCTGTTTCAAGTGATCGTGCTGTTTACGGTCAGCGTTCAAGTGGAATCGGCGTTGCGTCGCCGTCGCTACGATCCGGAGTGGCGCTGACCCGGGTTCGCGGTTCTGCGCGGTCTCGGTTCGACGTTCCACGAAGAACCTCGGGTTTTCCGCCCCGTTTCGCCCGCGTGTTAACATCCGGCTCTTGTCAGGCGCGAGCGGCGTACTGGTCCCACGCGCCCTTCCGAAGGAGAGCCCGTGCTTATCAGTCGCGATCTCGCGAAGGCGTTCAACGCCCAGATCGGCCACGAATTCGGCGCCAGCCTGCAATACGTCAGCATCGCCGCGCATTTCCAGCAGCGCCACCTGACCCTCCTCGCCAAACTGTTTTTCGAGCAGGCCGATGAAGAGCGTCAGCACGCGTTGAAGTTCGTGAAGTACATGCTCGACGCGAAGGGCGATCTGGTGGTGCCATCGATTCCGGCGCCGACGCCGACCTTTGCATCAGCTGAAGAGGCCGTCGCCGCCGCGCTCAAATGGGAGCAGGAAGTGACGCGCCAGGTCACCGGGCTCATGGATCTGGCCGTCAAGGAAAGCGACTACCTGGCGCAGAGCTTCCTGCAGTGGTTCGTCGACGAGCAGCTCGAAGAAGTCGTCAAGATGGATCGTCTGCTCAGCATCATCAAGCAGTCGGGCGAAAAGAATCTGCTGATGGTGGAAGCCTATCTGGTACACATCGAAAAAGCGTCGTAACCATCCGGATACCGATGCCTGGCGCCGGCCGAACGATCGCAGCGACGGTCCTCGCGGGAATGCTCGTGAGTGTCACGAGCACCGTTGACGTCGAGGCCTGGGGCGCGCAAGGCCATCGGCTGGTCGCGCGGCTGGCGCAATCGCGTCTCACCGCCGCGGCGCGCCGCAACGTGCAGTGGCTGCTCGAGCCGGAGACACTGGCCGACGTTTCGTCCTGGGCCGATCGCTATTGGGAAGGAAACTACCAGACCTACTTCTGGCACTTTCTCAACATTCCGCCCGATGCCACCAGCTACGATCGCGATCGCGACTGTCCGCGTCAGCCCGGCGTGCAGAGCGGGTCGAGCGCTGACAAGTGGCGCGACTGCGTCGTCGATCGCATTCTCTACAGCGCGACGCGTCTGGGCGATCGTACGCTCGACCGCGCCGATCGCGCGGTGGCGCTCAAGTTTCTCGTCCACCTCGTCGGCGATCTCCATCAGCCGTTCCACGCGCTGGGCGTCGAGCGCGGAGGCAATGGCATCCTGGTGTCGATGTTTGGGTCCGACAACTGCAGCCAGGACGCGCTCCGGACCTCGCCCTGCAATCTGCACGGGGCCTGGGACAGCGGGCTGATGGCGCGGCGTCATCTTGACGATCAGCAGTATCTGGACCTGCTCAACGACGAGATTCGCCGCAGGCGCCTGGACCAGCGGCCGGCGGGCGTGCCGGCCGAATGGGCCATGCAGTCACAGCGCCTGGCCAAGGCGGCCTTGCTGCCTCCGCATGGCAGCGTTGACGAAGCGTATTACCGGAGGGCGTTGCCGGTGATCGATGAACGGCTGGCGCTCGGGGGACTGCGGCTCGCGGCATTGATCAATGAAGATCTCACCACCGCTCCGCCTGCAACGCGGTGATTGGGGGCACGCCATGCCGATCCACTACAAGATCGATTCGGAACACGGCCTGCTGTTCGTGGTGGCAGAGGGAGAGAGCACGCAGGCGGAACGGATGGCGGCGATGCAAGGCTGGCTGCGCGACCCCGATTTCCGACCGGGCCTGCAGACGCTCGCGGATTTCTCGCAGGCGACCAATGTGCCCACCTTGTCGGAACTCGAAGAGATCGTCGAGCACATTCGCCGTCACGTGAACGTGATCGGCCAGAAGAAAATCGCCATCGTCACCAGTCGTCCGGTGACCTTCGGCGTGGCCCGCCAATTCGGCGCGCTCGCGCCCGGTCCGATGACCGTTCAGGTATTCAAGGATCGCGACGCGGCGCTGGCCTGGCTGGCGGAAGGCCCGGCGTGACGAGCCCGTCGCGATGAAGGCCGACAGCCGCACGGTGGCGTGCACGTTGGCCGCGCTCGTGGCATTCGCTGGCAACTCCGTTCTGTGCCGGCTGGCCCTCGGACGGGCCTCGATCGACGCCGCCACATTTTCCACCGTCCGGATTGCCGGCGGTGCCGGCATGCTGCTCGCCGCCACCGCGCTCCGACGATCCGAGCCGGCGCGTCTCGAGGGCTCGTGGATGTCGGCGCTGGTGCTGTTTTTCTACGCCATCCCGTTTTCCTTCGCCTACAACAGTCTGACCGCCGGCACCGGCGCGCTGATCCTTTTTGGCGCCGTACAAATGACGATGATGGTGGCGGCGCTTGGCACGGGCGAACGGCCGCACTGGTCGCAATGGCTCGGGCTGTTGATGGCGCTGGCGGGATTGACGTATCTCGTCCTGCCCGGTCTAGCCGCACCGTCGCCGTCAGGATCGTTGCTGATGGCGCTCGCCGGAATCATGTGGGGCGTGTACTCGCTAGGCGGCCGCGGCGCCGCCCATGCGCTGCAGTTGAACACGAGCAATTTCGTCCGGGCATTGCCGCTCACGGCGGCGGTCAACGCGCTTGCCTACAGCCGCGTCCACGTGTCGGCCAACGGCCTGATGCTGGCGCTCGCGTCGGGCGCGATTACCTCGGGCCTCGGATACGTCCTGTGGTATACCGCGCTCAGAAATCTGACCGCGAGCGGCGCGGCCATCGTCCAGCTGACAGTACCGATTCTCGCCGGCGCCGGCGGCGTGCTGTTTCTCGGTGAAATCATTTCGCTGCGTCTCGTATTGTCGGCGCTCGTCGTGCTGGGCGGAATCGCGCTCGCCCTCACCGGCGGCCGGAGGTTCGGATAGTCTCTATGAATCGTCGTCTTCTGGTCGTCATCGGCGCACTCTTCCTCGTAGTCGCTGGTTCGCTGACCTGGTACAGCAACCGTCGCCGGACTGCTGTCTCCGAAACGTCATCACCGGCAGCCGCGCCGGCACCGCCGGCGGCGATCGTCACGCCGCCGCCTCCGGCCGCCGCGGCCGAACCGGCTGCTGGAACGCCAGCCGCCGCGCCGGCGCGATCAGCACGCCGAGCGGCCGCGCCCAAGGAGGCCGCGCCGCCGGCCGACCCCGCGGCCGCCGCGATGGCGACCTTGCACATCGCCAGCGACGTGACTGGCGCGCAGGTCTTCATCGACCGCAATTTCATCGGCGTGACGCCGCTCACTTCGCCGGAAATCGCCCCGGGTTCTCATCGCATCAACATCGTGGCGCCAGGATTTGAGAGCATTGCCGAGAACGTCGAGATCGAGGCCGGAAGCCGCGATCTCCAGTTCAATTTCAAGGAAGTGCGGCTCGACGCGACGGTTGATGTCGTGCATAAGCACCGGTTGGGGTCGTGCAAGGGACGTCTGGTCGCGACGCCTCAAGGGCTGCGCTACGACAGCGACGACAAGGACGATCGCTTTACGCTGAAGTTGACCGACCTCGAAGTCTTCGAGGTTGACTATCTCGCCAAGATCCTCAAAGTAAAGGGGGTCAAGGGCAAGCGGTACGAGTTCAGCGACCCGACCGCGGCCAATGGCGACCGATTGTTCGTGTTTCACCGCGACGTCGACAAGGCGCGCCAGCGCCTCAAGCAGGGAAGTTGAACGGAGGGTTCTGTGGTGAGCATCACGCGGCGCCGCCTGCTGCAATCGTTTCTGCTCGTCCTTGCGGCCCGTCGTGCGAATGCCGCGCCGGCGGTCTCAACGCTGGTGGGTACCGGCACGGGCGGATTTTCGGATCAGCAGGTCAACAACCCCTACGGCATCATCTTCGGGCCTGACGGCGCGTTGTATTTCTGCGATCTCGACAACCAGCGCATCCGCCGCCTCGATCTGCGGACCCGCCGCATGACGACGATGGCCGGGAATGGCGAGAGGGGCTACAGCGGCGACGGAGGACCGGCGACAGCGGCCTCGCTGAACATGCCGCACGAGATTCAGTTTGACGGGCGCGGCCACCTCTACATCGCAGAGCGCGACAACCACGTCGTTCGTAAAGTCGATGCCGGCACCGGCACGATCTCGACGCTCGCCGGGACCGGCGTGGCCGGTTTTTCCGGGGACGGCGGACCGGCGGCGCGCGCGCAACTGCGTCAACCGCACAGCATCGTGATCGATCGGCAGGGACAACTGCTGATCTGCGACATCGGCAATCAACGGATTCGCAAGGTCGATCTGGCGGCCGGCGCCATCGACACCTACGCCGGGACCGGCGTCGCACAGCCGCCCGGCGATGGCGCGCCGGTCAAGGGCACGCCGCTCAATGGACCGCGGACGATGGTGCTCGATGAGCGTGGCGATTTGTATCTGGCGTTGCGCGAAGGCAACGCGATCTATCGCATCGCCACCAGCACTCAGACGCTGCATCATGTCGCCGGCACGGGCAAACAGGGGTTTTCGGGCGACGGCGGACCGGCGCGCGCCGCCGAACTGGCCGGCCCGAAGGGCCTGGCCTACGGCCGTGGCAGCCTGTTCGTCGCTGACACCGAGAACCATGCCATTCGAAAAGTGGATCTCGCGTCGGGCATCATCACGACCATACTTGGGACGGGAGATCGCGGCGACGGACCGGAGAGCGATCCGTTGCAATGCCGCCTCTCGAGGCCGCACGGGCTGACAGTCGATGGCAGCGGTGTGTTGTACGTCACCGATTCGGAAGCGCACCGCATTCGCACGGTGAAATGAACATGTCCTCGCAGTCCCTGGATCGCCTGTTTGTCGAGCGAGCCCGCGACTATCTCGGCAACGAGTATCCGGCGAAGCTGCGCCGCACGCTCCAGGCGTTGCCGCCCGACAAACTGTGGTGGCGGCCGAACCAAGAATCGAACAGCGTCGGCAACCTGCTGCTGCATCTCAACGGCAACCTGCGCCAGTGGATCGTCGCCGGTGTCGGCGGCGAAGTGTTCGACCGTCATCGCGCGGCGGAATTCGCGGCGCGCGAAGGCGCCCCCGCGGCAGATCTGCTCGAGGCGCTGGAGCAGACGCTCGCCGACG
>Ga0163163_10004877_pt1 | contig 11533 bp, 9 predicted proteins | sample S65metaG_FD_119766 | JGI IMG/M metagenome (GOLD analysis project Ga0163163, IMG submission 119766) | Switchgrass rhizosphere microbial communities from Kellogg Biological Station, Michigan, USA - S6-5 metaG | ecosystem: Host-associated > Plants > Roots > Rhizosphere > Soil | place: USA: Michigan... | reverse complement strand
CATCTGTGGATCGATCAGGCGGTTTGGGTGCGCAGCGACGCCACCCAGCTCGATCCCAGCGGTCCGGTTCCGCTGGTGTCGTTCGGCGAGGATTGTTCCTGCCGCTACACCGCGGTGAACGCGCTCCATCGCGTCGGGCGTGAATGCGACTTTGTGTTCACCTCGCGCAGCATCGCCAGCCTGGAGGCCGCTGTCCTCGCCGGGCTCGGCGTCATGGTGCTGCCGCGCAGCCGCGCTCTGCAGACCTCGCTCACGGTGTGGGAGGATGCACCGCTTCCGGAACTGCCGGAACTCTATTGCGGCATCTATCTGCGTCAGGGTGGCAACCGTGCCGCCCTCGAGGAACTCGCCGATGAGATCGCGGCGGTGTTGCGTCCGCCGCTAGAGGTGAAGGCGGGAGGGGCTGCGCCCACCCTGGTCCCGGTACGGGCCAGCGGCTCGGGCTATTAGCGCCGCAGCGTCCTGGCGGAGAAGCTCAAGGCTTCCGACGGCGAAGAGGGTTATCCTCTCGCGCGTGACTTCGTTCTGCCGGCAGGGTTCTTTTGGTTGCGCCTCACGCGGCCGCGGTGAGCTCTAATCCCGGCATTCTCGTCCGGCGGTGCCTCTCTTCGGCTCGTTGCGTCGTGCGTCATTGACGGCACCCTTAACGCCCCCGAACGCAACTTGGTGGTGCCCTTGGGCCGGGGGCTGGGTGGCAGCGGAGAGCCCTCCTCGAACGCACCGAGCCCGAACAGGAAATCCGCTCCCGCGCGTGTCACGTGTTCGGCCGCGAGCGTCGCGGCGGCGCGTTCGTCGCCCTCGATGATGGCGCGCAGGATTGCCGCGTGCTCGTTCCAGGAACGAGCCTGCCGCACGGGATCGTTCGGGGAGAACAGCATTGCGGTCCGCTCCCGCAATTTCCTCAGGAGCTCGCCCAGAACCCTGTTCTGTCCCGCCTCCGCCAGTTCGCGGTGGAACTGTTGATTGAGGTCGGACAACTGATCAAACCGCTTGGCGGCAACTGCGGCCGTTCCTTTGTTCAAAACAATTTCGATGTGCTTGAGAGTCTGCCGATCCTGCCGGCGCGCCGCCAGCCGCGCGTTCTGTCCCTCCAGGAGGGCGCGCAACTCTATGGTCTCGCGCGCCTCCTGCTCCGTCATCACGACGACGGAGGCGCCGCGGCGTGCGGTGACTTCGATCAAACCCTCCGAGGCGAGCGCCCGGATCGCCTCGCGCACTGGATTGCGCGACACACCCAACTCCTCGGCCAGACGTCCTTCGATCAGGCGCTCGCCCGGCTTCAGGCGTTGGTTCAGGATCGCCTGACGCAGTTCGGAAATGACTTTGCCGTGGAGCGGCGAGTGCGTTTCGCCAAGCCGGCGCATCGATGTCCTGTGCCTGAGCACCATGACTTTGACCTAAGCAGGAATGTCGAGAAAGCCTGCGACATTGATGGCGACGACAGCGCGCCTGGCATTCTTTTCGCTGCGGCGAATCTCGACATCGCCCTTTGAACACTCTACTCCAACTTGAGGCCGCGTGCCATCAAGCGGCCTTTCCCACTCCGCGCAATTCCATGAGAGGGAGAAACGAGCCAGATAACATTGGCGGCCGGCCTGTTCATGTGGAGCGTGGAACGAGGTCCCCATGCTCCAGAGCCGTTCGAACGGTCGCCCGTGACGAGCGAACGTCCGTGCCGGCCTCGACGGCAAGATACATTTTCCCTGCGCCATTTCCGGCAGAGGCGGCAGCGAAGACGGCAGCGATCAAGGTCGCTTGGTCTCCCAGGAGACGCTGACATCACCTTTGAGGAACGTCTGACAGGCCATGCGATAGCCATCCTTGAACTGAGCCTCGGTCAGATGGTTGCGCTCCTTTGCCTTGATTTCGTCGGTGTTCTCGATCCCTTTCTCGATCTTGCATTTGCAGGTCCCGCATAATCCGCCGCCGCACTTGAACGGTATTCCGCCTTTTTCGCGCAGCGAAACGCGAAGCAGATTGCTGTTCTCAGGCGCGCTGACCACCTTCCCGTCGTTGGTCAGAAACGTCACTTCGATCATGGCGCGATCCGATCGCAACGACGCGGTCAGCCGTCGGACACGGCAACTTTTTCCAGCGTTGCCTCCACGCTGCCAAAGCTGGTCAGATGTTTCAGTTCGATCAGGGCGCGCTCGACGGTCGCGAACTTATCAAAGAATTTCGAAGGGACATCGTTCACGATCAAGGTCCCTTCTTCGATCACCCTGATCTTGGTGTCTTTAAGCAGTTCCGCGATCACGAAGCGCGCCTTCTTTTCCCCGTAGAACAGGTAGTCGTAGGCTTCCAAAGGCCGCAGTCCATCGACGATCTCGGTTCTGAATTTTCCGGGCTTGCTCGTCAAAATCACGTACATGGCAGAGTCCTCCAGCCATCTGGCGCGGCGACGGTGCGCTCCCGGTCGAAGCCCCTCACGGCGAGGCGGGAGCCAAGGGCTCGAGCGGCTTGTCGTCCTGCGCCAGTTCGAGGTCGTGACTGAGCCACAACTGGCAGACCAGGCGATAACCTTCTTCGAGCTTGGCGCCCAACTGCTTCTTTTCTTTCCAATTGGGCGCCGGGAGATGCTCGGCCCCGTCGATGATGCGGCTGGCGCACTTGGCGCACTTTCCCATCCCGCAGCCGTACCGAAGGTTGGGATAGGGAAATTGCTTGATGCCGGCTCTCACGACGAGGTTGGTATTCTCGTTGACCTCGCCCCGATGGATCTGACCGCCGCGATGAAGAACGATCGTCGGCACTTGGTCACGCCTGCAGCAATTCGCGCTCGAACTCGGGGACCTTGCTTTCGACCTGTTCGAGTTCCGACAGCGGGATATCCTTCGCCACGTAGTCGTAGTAGAGCGCGGTCGTGTAGAGCAGGCGCATCTGCGCGCCGACCTCACAAATCTTCAGACAGCGCTGCTGCAGGTCGACCGTGTCGGCGTGCTCGAGAACGATCTGGTAGCCGCGTTCACCGTGGATTTCGTCGGAGACGATATGGAGGTCGAAGAATTCGACTTCTTCGTCCGTGAATTTGTATTTCTCGCGCAGAGTCGGCGTCTGCTTGCGATAGATCGAAGGAACCTGCGACTCCAGCCCGACCACGAGGCCGGCCACGGCGACAATGGGATCCTCTCGCATGGAGACGGCATAGCACCAGCTTTGCAGCCCGCGCGTCGTAGCGGTCATGTTGTCCGCATCTTTGACCCGCTCCTCGGTCGTGCCGCACGCCTTGGCGAAGCGGATCAGCAGATCGGTGTGGCGATCGCCGCCGATTTCCTCCTCGTACATGTTAGCGAGCAGGAAATCCTTGGCATCGGTGTAGCGATCGGGCATGCGGGCATAGATGTATGCCAGATAGTCGGCGAATGGCCCGACGTAATGATAGTGGTTCTCGGCCCAGCGCGCGAGGTGCGCGCGACTGAGTTTGCCGCTTGCCCAAGCGATGCTGAAAGGGGCCTTGTTCGCGCTCTTGCCTTTGATGGCGTTTTCGAGCGCGGCGCGGAATTCAACGTGGTTCATCAGGTCGGGCATTGTGCGCTCCTGTCCGGTACGAGATGGAGACGGCTGCACGGCGTGCGGGCGAATTCGGGGGCTCCCGCCGAGGCCAAATAATTGAATACTGTATACGAGAATTGGCTGCCGTCAACACGGTCAACATGACCGGTAAATCCGCGGTTTAAGGCTGGTTTGAGCGCAAGATTCTTGCCTAATTTCATGTATTGGAAAGAGAGGCTGGCAGCGCAGTTTCTTGTTGCAATTACAGAATACAGTATACAAAATTGAGCACCCGCTCGCGGGGAGGGAAGAGCCATGGGACAGCACCTAGCAATCGGCGCGGCGCATTGGGTCTATCTGGCCGGCGTTGCGGTGATCGTGCTGACGATGATTCTGCGCGCCAACGTCGTCGTGCCTTCTGTCGCCGCTACCTTTCTGGTGACGCTGGCTTGGACACACAGTCCGGTGACTGCACTTGGCAGCATATTCAATGCGAGCTTCACGGCCGCCAAGGAGCTGTTCAACATCTTCCTGGTGATCGCGCTGATGACCGCCCTGCTGAACGCCCTGAAAACTTTGCGCTCGGACATTCGGATGGTCGAGCCGTTCCGAGCGGTCATGAAGGATGGTCACACCGCGTATTTTGTCCTCGCCGGTATCACTTACGTCATCTCGCTGTTCTTCTGGCCCACACCGGCGGTACCGCTGGTGTCGGCCGTATTGCTGCCGGCGGCGATTGCCGCCGGCCTGCCGCCGCTGGGAGGCGCGCTGGCGATCGCGATTGCCGGCCAGGGGATGGCCTTGTCCTCCGACTACGTGATCGGCGTCGCGCCCGGGATCAGCGCCAAAGCGGCGGGCGCAGCCGTCAGCGCCGCCGTAGTGGCAGATCGCGCGCTGGTACTGTCGCTGATCACCGGCATCATCGCGTTGGTTCTCGCCTATGTCTCAATTCGCAAGTCGATCGCCAAACCCAGCAATGCATTGCTCGAACGTTGGCAGGCGCAATCGGCCAACGGTGAGCTTGCGCGCATCGAAGCCGAGGGCACCTTCGATAAGGCCGAGATCGCGCGTGGTACCGGGTATGAGACCCAACAGCCCTTGGCCACCGACGCCCAGGTTCGTCAGGAACTGTCGATGGTCGACCAGCGCCGCAAGGGGTGGTCGAAGTTCTTCGCCATCGTGACCCCGCTCGCCTTCCTCTGCGTCATTGCGCTGATGGTGCTGTCCAAGTTCGGTATCGGCCGCGATCTCAAGGGCGGCGAAGCGGCCGCGCTCGTTGGCGGCGCGGCCGCGGTGCTGATGATCCTGGCGTCGTTTGCGGCCGACGGACCGCGCAAGGCGCTCGATGCCAGCGCCGACCACGTCACCGAAGGCTTCGTCTTCGCCTTCCGGGCGATGGGCTCGGTCTTGCCGATCGCCGGCTTCTTCTTCCTCGGCGCCGGCGGAGACCTTGCCGCCTCGATCCTCAACGTGCCGGTCGCGCAAACGCCCAGCCTGCTGTTCGAGCTGATTCAGAGCGCGCAGGGCTGGATCCCCGACAACCACGTCCTGGTCGCCTTCGGCGTGCTGATCGTCGGGATGATAACCGGCATAGACGGCTCCGGGTTCGCCGGCCTGCCGCTCACGGGATCGCTTTCGGGCGCGCTCGCCCCGGGCGCCGGACTGGATCCCGCAACGCTGGCCGCCGTCGGCCAAATGGGGGCGGTGTGGACCGGCGGCGGCACGCTGGTCGCATGGTCGTCGCTGATCGCGGTGGCGGGCTTCGCACGCGTGCCGGTGTTCCAGATCGTACAAACCGTGCTGGTTCCGGTGCTGGTCGGGCTGGTCGTATCCACCATCTGCGCGGTCCTCATCTGGCATTGAGAAGGATCGTGGCGGCCATGGCCAAACCGTCTATCGCGGTTGCTGATCGGGAGGGCGCCTGCAAGCCCTTGGGCCTTGTTCATGACCGTCCCGCGGTTTTCTACGCGCATGCAGGAAAGAGCACATGAGAAGTTCGTTCAAGCTCGAGTTGAAAGAAGCCCGCCACATGGTCGCGGCCGCCATCAGGAAGTCCGAGGAGATCGGCGTGCTCGAGTCGGTCTGCGTCGTGGACGACGGAGGTTATCCGCTCGTGCTCGAACGCATGGACCGTGCGCGCATTACCGGTCCGCAGATCGCCTGGAACAAGGCGTTCACCGCGGCAGGACACAAGCGGTCGACCCATCTGTTCAACCAGCCGCCCAACGGACCCGCGCTTCCGGGCAACGAGGCTTTCGGCATTCAATGGAGTTTCGAAGGCAAATTTGCCGTGTTCGTCGGCGGGTTTCCGATTGTCGTCGATGACGAGGTGATCGGCGGGGTCGGTCTGAGCGGAGGCAACGGCGAGCAGGACACCCTATGCGGGATCGCCGCGCTGCAGGCGTTGCAGGAACTGCTCGCGCCGGAAAAGCGCCGCGTTCTGGTCGCCGTCGATATCAAGAAATAACCGCCGGCGAATGTCGGCCGGAGGTCCTGCCGACTGCTCGTGAAAGCCGTGAACGGAGGTGCCTGTGTCCTATCGGGTTCAGGTCCCGGAGACATCGCTGTCGTTCGACGTGGCGCCCGACGAGTCCATCTTGACCGCTGCACTGCGGGCAAATGTAAGCCTGCCCCACAATTGCCAGCTCGGGGGTTGCGGGACCTGTCGTATCAAGCTCATCGAAGGCGCCGTCACCTACCGCGAGTTCCCGCTTGCCCTCACGCCGGAAGAGGAAAGCGCCGGCTATGCGCTCGCCTGCCAGGCATTGCCCGCGAGCGACCTGGTGATAGGCCCTGCGAGCGCTGCGCCTCCCTGCCCGACCCGGTCCGTCATACCGCACTGATCAGCGCCATCCGGTCCATCGGCCGGGACGTCATTCACCTCACGTTGGAAGTTCCCGGCGCTGGTTCCGTTGTCTATCGCCCCGGGCAATACATGAATGTCCACATTGCGGACGGCAGTACGCGCAGTTTTTCAATGGCCTCCAGGCCCAGAGAACGGCTGGTCGATTTTCATGTCCGGACGATCCCCGGCGGCAGCTTCACCGAAGGTCGTCTGGCCCGGATGCAGACCGGCGATACGCTCGAGGTGGAGTTGCCGCTGGGCTCGTTCCATTTTCACGCGGAGGACTATCGCCCGCTGCTCCTGGTCGCAACCGGCACCGGGCTTGCGCCGCTCAAGGCGATCCTCGAATCGCTGTTCGATGATCCGGATTGCCCGCCCGTCAGCCTGTATTGGGGCATGCGCACGGTGGACGATCTTTATCTGCACGACGAAATTCAATCGTGGGGTACGCGCCTGTACGAATTTCGCTACGTGCCCGTGCTGTCACGGGCCGATGCCGCGTGGCGGGGACGTCGCGGTCATGTGCAGGATGCGATCATCGACGATATCCACGATCTGTCCGAGCATTCCATCTACCTGTGCGGGTCGCCGGCGATGATCTCAGATGCCAAGCCAGCATTCATGGCGCGAGGTGCGTCGATCGCGCACATCTATACCGAAGGTTTCGCCTTCCAGCTCGCTCAGCCGGGCCGGGATTGAGCCCATGTTTTCGCCTGGTTCGTCCCCTTTGGCCTCGGTAAATAGTCGACGGCCGCAGTGATCCGCCGCGCCGCGATCCACGCGCTTCGCTCGCTGATTCCCTTCGGGAACCGGTCCGTTCAGTTCACTTTGCGCTCGGCTGCCGGCGGCAGGAATGAGCCATCGAAGATATCCTCCGGCTTGGGTTTGGCTTTGAACGGGTGGACCAATCCGATCTGATCGATCGATTGTCCCAGCCGTGACGCCTCGATGTCTCCCAAGCCGTCGGCTCGCACCTCGGGCGTGATGATGTTGTCCCTGATCGCCATGCGCAGGCGCTAGAGCTCGACCTCTCTTTTCACCCCGTCGTCGCGCTTGGCGATCGACTCCACCGCTTCAGCCGGATGCCGGATGGTCTCCTTGAGTCCTTTCAGGAAGGCATGCAGGAACGCCCTGACCGCCTCCGGCTTCTCCGCCGCAAATTTCGTGTTGACGATGATGGCGTTGCCGTAAAGCTTGAGTCCGTAGTCCGCCATCGGCATCAAGACGATGTCGTCGAGCGGCACGCCGCGGTCCTTGAGATCGACGTAGAGCCGGAATGAAGAGCCAAGCGCGGCGTCGATCTGACCGGCCGCGAGCATGGGTGCTCGCACCGGAATCCCGATGTTCTCGATCGCAACTTTCGACAGGTCTATATTGTTGAGCTTGGCGAACAGCGGCCATTGCGCGAAGGTTGCACCCGCGGGCGGCGCACCCAATTTCTTGTTCTCGAGCTGCTTGGGGTCGGTGATGCCGCGGCTCTTGCGGGCGACGATCGCATAAGGCGGCTTGTTGTAGACTATGAAGACGGCTTTGACCGGGGCTGACGGATGCTGGTCGCGGTATCTGATGAGCGCATTGATATCGGCAAATGCCATGTCGTAGCTGCCGCTGGCGACGCGGGTGATCGGTTCGAGCGGAGAGGCCGCGTCATCGACGGTGACGTCGAGCCCTTCAGTCTTGAAGTGGCCCTTGTCCTGCGGGAGGAGGACGAGCGCCTCCGGCCCTTCGAGGCGCCCGTCCAGCGAGAATTTGACGCTGGTCTGCGCGGCCGCCGGTCCGGCTACAACGAGCGCGAACGCCACGGCTAACAGATAGGCGGGCCGACCTATCCGGGTGAAATCGAGAAGGCCCATGGGTCGCGGTACTCCTTTTACAAAACCTCGGCTCCGCTGCGCCCGGCCGCGATCGTGGCTGAGGGGCAGAAAAGAACATGACCGTGCAAAGAGCAAGGCAGGATCGCGATTGGGCCCGCTGTTCACAAAATTTCGAACACCGCGTGCGGCTCGTTTCGTCCCATCGCTCACATTATTCTTGCGCCTCGCCCACATGAACCGCTGTTAACCCGCAAATGACGCAGTCCAGGTCTGAACCGGTCATGATCCCAGATACGAACAGCTCCCGGGCTGCGGATGCAGGAGGCGGCGTCGCCTTCCAGGCTCCCTACGCGCCGCCCGACGAGGCGATCGCGGCCGGACTGCTGGATCAGGCCAGCGGGGACGCCGATGGCGAACGGCGAATTGACGCATATGCGGCCCGCCTCATCGAGGGCATCCGCAGCAATGCCGGGGGGCTCGGCGGAATTGAGGATTTCCTCCATGCCTATTCGCTCTCCACCAAGGAGGGGCTCGCTCTCATGGTGCTGGCGGAGGCGCTTCTGCGCGTGCCCGATGCTGCCACCGCCGACCGGCTGATCGAAGACAAGCTCGCGACTGGGGATTGGTCGTCCCACAACGTCAAATCGAGCGCACTGCTGGTCTCGGCCTCGGCCTGGACGCTGGGAATCACCGCTCGCATCATCCAACCCGGGGAGACGCCGGACACGATCCTGGAGAGTCTGCTCAAGCGTCTGGGCCTTCCGGCCGTGCGCGCGGCCACGCGCCAGGCGATGCGGCTCCTCGCTTCGCATTTTGTTCTCGGCCAAACGATCGAGAGCGCGCTCGATCGGGCCCGCACGGAGCGGTCGGCGCGCTATTCCTTCGACATGCTGGGCGAGGGGGCGCGCACGGCCGCCGACGCCGAGCGCTATTTCGCGTCCTATGCCCATGCCATCGATGCCATCGCCGCCAACGCGGGGAGCGCCGCGTCGCCGAGCCGCCCCAGCATCTCGGTGAAGCTCTCCGCGTTGCATCCTCGGTTCGAGGCGATATCGCGCGATCAAGTCATGACCGAATTGGTGCCCAGGGCGCTGGAACTCGTCCGCATGGCGCGCACCCATGAGCTCAATTTCACCATCGATGCGGAGGAGGCCGACCGGCTCGAGCTTACCCTCGACGTGATCGCAGCCGTGCTTCCCGACCCGTCGCTGCGCGGATGGGACGGCTTCGGCCTCGCGGTGCAGGCCTATCTGAAACGGGCCCCGGCGGTGATCGATTGGCTCGGCGAGACCGCGCGCGGGCTCGGCCGCCGGCTCATGGTGCGGCTGGTCAAGGGCGCCTACTGGGACACCGAGGTCAAACGCGCACAGGAGCGCGGGCTTCCCGACTATCCCGTATTTACCCGCAAGGCGATGACCGATCTCTGCTACGTCGCCTGCACGCGCAAGCTGCTCGCGGCACGGGCGCGGCTCTATCCGCAGTTCGCCACCCACAATGCGCTCACCGTGGCGAGCGTGATCGAGTATGCCGGCGGCGTGGAGGGTTACGAGTTCCAGCGCCTGCATGGCATGGGAGAGGTGCTCTACGATCTCCTCCTCGCCGACTATCCCACGGCGGTCTGCCGGGTCTATGCGCCGGTCGGCGGGCACCGCGATCTTCTGGCTTATCTGGTCCGTCGCCTGCTGGAGAACGGCGCGAATTCCTCGTTCGTCTCGGTGGCGGCCGATCCGTCGGTGCCGATTGCCTCTATTCTGAGGCGCCCGCAGGACCGGATCGGGGACCCGCAACACGCGCGCAATCCGAAGATCCCGCTGCCGAGCGACCTTTATGCCCCGGACCGGCGCAACTCCTCCGGCATCGAGTTCGGCGACCGCGCAAGCGTTGACGCGCTCCTCGCCGCCATCCGCAATGGCGCGATGCCGGAAGCGGCGGCGCCGCTGATCGATGGCCGCGCGCGTGACGGGGTCGCGCGCACGGTCCATTCGCCGATCGACGGCAAGGCCGTCGGCCGTGTCACCGAAGCGAATGACGCCCTCGCCGTGGCCGCGATGGAGGCGGCGCAAACCGGTTTTGCCGACTGGACGGCGTCGCCGGCCGAGGTGCGCGCCGCGGTGCTCGAGCGCGCGAGCGATCGCCTCGAAACGGAGCGGGGCCGCCTGATCGCGCTGTTGCAGGCGGAGGGCGGCAAGACGCTCGACGACGCCGTCGCGGAAGTGCGGGAAGCGGTGGATTTCTGCCGCTATTACGCCGTCGCAGCACGCCGCGGGCTTGCGCCGCAGTTGTTGCCGGGACCGACCGGCGAGCGCAACGAGCTGCGCTATCGTGGTCGCGGAGTGTTCGTGTGCATCAGTCCGTGGAATTTTCCGCTGTCGATCTTCCTGTGGCAGGTGGTTGCCGCGCTTGCTGCCGGCAATTCCGTGGTGGCGAAGCCGGCCGAGCAGACGCCCCTGATTGCGGCCGCGGCGGTGCGGCTCCTGCATCAGGCCGGCGTCCCGCCGAGCGCGCTCCATCTGGTGCCGGGCGACGGCAAGGTCGGCGCAGCGCTCGTCGCCGACCGCCGTGTCGCCGGCGTTGCCTTCACCGGCTCGACCGAGGTGGCCCGCGCCATCAATCGCACGCTGGCGGCGAAAGATGCTGCGATCGTGCCGCTCATCGCTGAAACCGGTGGCATCAACCCGATGATCGTCGATGCCACCGCGCTGCCGGAGCAGGTCACCGATGATGTGGTCGCCTCGGCCTTTCGCTCCGCCGGCCAGCGCTGTTCGGCGTTGCGCCTGCTCTGCCTGCAGGAGGAGGTGGCGGAGCCCATCCTCGATATGATCGCCGGCGCCACGCGCGCGCTCAACCTTGGCGATCCGCGCGAGCTTTCGACCCATGTCGGTCCGGTGATCGATGCCGAGGCGAAGGAGCGGCTCGACCGCTGGATCGCCGATCATGACAGCGCCGGCCGCGTGCGCTTTCGGTGGGACCGCTTCAAGTCATTGCCGGCGGCGGGACACTACGTTGCGCCGACCATCATCACGCTCGAGCGCGCGCGCGATCTGCGGGAGGAGGTGTTCGGACCGATCCTGCACGTCGTGCGCTGGCGCGCCGAGGCGCTCGATACGCTGCTCGACGACATCGCCGGAAACGGCTACGGCCTCACGCTCGGCATCCATTCCCGCATCGACACGACTGCGGCGCATATCGCTGCGCGGCTCGGCAGTGGCAACGTCTACGTCAACCGCAACATGATCGGCGCGGTGGTCGGCACCCAGCCGTTCGGCGGCAGCGGACTCTCCGGTACCGGCCCGAAGGCGGGGGGGCCGAACTACCTCAGGCGATTCGTCACCGAGCAGGTGGTGACCATCAACACCGCCGCCGCCGGCGGGAACGCGTCGCT
>Ga0163163_10004873_pt1 | contig 11537 bp, 9 predicted proteins | sample S65metaG_FD_119766 | JGI IMG/M metagenome (GOLD analysis project Ga0163163, IMG submission 119766) | Switchgrass rhizosphere microbial communities from Kellogg Biological Station, Michigan, USA - S6-5 metaG | ecosystem: Host-associated > Plants > Roots > Rhizosphere > Soil | place: USA: Michigan... | reverse complement strand
GATCGTAATGCCACTCCCGCCCGGAGGAGAAATTGTCATAGAGTGTCACACCTGCCACACCGCCGGCCAACAAGCGGTCGGTGAAATGGCTACCGATGAATCCGGCGCCCCCAACAATCATGTAGCGGATCCCTGTCATAGCAAGAGCAGTGAATGGCTCAATTCGCCCCCAAGATTCTCAGTCGTGAGCCTAGCACATCCAATGAGGATAATGGCAAAAACGCTAAGACGCTCAGCCAGCTAACTTGCTAGACTGGAAAAGTCTTGGCATGCTGCTGTAGGAACACCAGATGATCAATGCGGGCGCCGACGACTGGGATCAGCATTGGGCAGAGTTCGACTCTGCGGCCGAGGCAGGCCCGACGCCTAAATACCGCAGGCGTCTCATTTTCTCAATTCTCGAGGCGGATCCGCCAACCAGATTGCTTGAGATCGGCAGCGGTACCGGCGAGTTTGCCCAGGATTTTTGTGGACGCTATCCTACTTCCGGATACCTAGGCCTGGAGTTGAGCCGTACTGGCGTGGAATCCTCGTCGCGGCGTGTACCGGGCGCTCATTTTGTCCAACGGGACCTGCTCCAATCCATCGAGTCCGGCGAAGGTCTGGATTTCGCCGCAACTCACGCCGTATGTTCCGAGGTATTGGAGCATCTGGATATGCCTTCCGAATTACTCGTAAACGACGTTGGGGCGGGCAAACCATTGTGATCGCCCGCAATCGCGCATAGCCAGGGTTTACTTTTCCGCCAATACAAGATATTGCGCCCCCAAGGGGAGCCATCGCAAACTCTTCTCGAGCGGGCGGAATCCTCGGGCGAAGTGCGGGAAAAAGAAACAGAAGTCAACATGTCGAACACGAAAATCAGCTTCCTCCAACATCCGGACCGCCGTCGAGGGCGAAATAGTCTGTGCGTCACGATCGAACTCATTCAACGACATGCTATGAACTACCACCGGGTTCCACGGATTATTCTCCCAAAATGCAAAAACGCCGCCTGAGACTAAACATGAACGTACGTAGGCTAACGCCTTTGGCCTTTCCGCCGGTGGAATATGATGAAAAACACCATTACAAAAAGCGAACGGAAGGTTTTCGGCTGGGACAAATTGGTCGGGAGTAGCGAGGTTCAAATCAAGTCCGGAGTGCCGTTCACGGGCATTGCGGAGGCTTTCCACCGATGGGTCTACGCCAATCACGGTTTGACAGCCTAAAAAGTCGACGAAATGCTGGAATGAACCGCCGATGCCACATCCAAAGTCCAATACGGTTTTGATTGGCAATTGCTTTCCCAGCCTTCCGCGACACCAACGGATGCGGCCTTCGGCATAAAAATCCGGTGTTTCTCCCGAAAGAGCACAGGGACGTTCGAGGGTCTCTAAATACTTGTCAGCGAATCGATCAAACTCGCTCATGAACGCTCCTGGTATTCTGGCGTTGCTGGAGGATCATCGCGGCACTCTGCAGACGGCAAAAGTATTCATACCGAACTTATGGCGGAAGCACTTGATGTCGGATGGCTGAAAACCGCCGCGCACCAGCATCGGCCACAGATCTTTCACATCGTAGTAACTTTTGTGGTCATTAATTGAAGCTACCGGACCAAGCCCCAGCCTGAAAACCGCATACTCCAGGAACCTTTTCCCCCGCCACGATGGAACGTTCAGCAAGCATACTCCGCCCGGCGCCAGCAGTCGACGGAATTCACGAATGGCCTGGGCCGGCTCCCAGAGATGTTCCAACACCGAGATACACAGAATTACGTCCAGTGCCGCAGAGGGCAATTGGCCTAGAACGTCGGGCAGCGGTCCTTGAACTGCGGTTACTTTGGGGTGGGCCGTGAGATCTGCTGAAATGGAGAGATCCGCTAAGGCTGCGGTAGCTATCTGATCGAGTACCGTGCGAGTAAAGGTGGCATGGAAACCGCATCCGAAGTCCCCGATCCGCTGGCCTCTGAAGTCGGGCACGTGACGATGTATTTGAAGCGCCGAAAGCCATACACCAAACCGGTCGACAGGAGTAAAACGATACTCCTCACCGTATGACTTAGCGCTGATATTTTCTGGCGAAGAATGCGATTCAAGCATGGTTATTCTTACTCTTTAAGAGGGTAATGACTAAGCCTCGCAGGCGAACGATCCGGCTCTAGCAGCCAAACCTGGCGATCGCGAAAATATTCGAGGAACGGGCGGTTCTCGTCAGGACTCATATCATGAGCCCAGACGATTTTGGCCGCATCGATATCGGCGCGATTATAGACCCATTCCAAATGCGGATTGTGATCCGGTGCATAGCGAACCAATACTAGATGACGGCCGGGCTGGCGTTCCAGCTCCCGCAACGTCGAATCGCGCGCGGTGCCGAACTCAGAGCTGCGCTGTGTCAGGAACTGGCTCAAGTTATCGCGTCCGGAGGCAAATCCAGAATTGTTTTCGCCGTGTCGAACCAGGTCGAAGATACTAAAACAGAACACGGTCACCATTGAGCCAACCAGTAAGACGCCGAGCGCGCGGCCCACGGGTTTGCCCTTAGGCCGCCATGACCACAATCGCGAAAGGGTATGCAGAAATCGCAGATAAATTACTCCCGCGAACGCCGCCACGTAGTGCGCCGCCGCGCCAATGAGCGGCTCGATCATCAATACCAATAACAGCAACAGGAGGACCGTCAGGCGCTCTTCCGTGGTGTCCAGATCATAGGGAAGCAGTAATAGGGGAATGAACAACGCCCAGAATGGAAAATAGAAGTTATCAAAAATGTACAATTTGATCAATAGAAGTAAACCTGGGTGCGCCCGGGCATACGCGCGCACTCCCACGGTCCAGCCAGCGTAGAATTCACGGATGACAGCGTGACGATACGCGGGTTCGGGGGCAAGCGGCATCATGGTGAACATGGACGCTACTGAGTATTGCCGATCGTGCACCTGGTAGGGGAGGGTGAGTGCATGACCGGTAACACGATAGTCGTTGTACGCGACGGCGGTGGCACACAATGTCACAACTAATAACGCAGGTAAGCCCACACGGACACAAATGGTTCTGGCCGGCGTTGGGGACTTTCGCAAAAGCCACAAAAGCAACGCCGCAGTCGCACATCCCAGGACCGCGGCGTCGTAGGGTCGCGATAACACCAGAATCGCGAGCCCCAACGCCCAGGTAATCGAGTGGTTAAACTGTCCTCTTCGCCAGATACGAACCAGTGCACCTAACGCCAGTGCCCCTCCGATTCCAGGAACGGCGCCGCCCTGATACGAATTCATCCAGTAGCTAAGGATTCCCACGCGCAACATAAAAAGTGATGCGCCCAATAGCGCCCATTCCGGCGCGATCCATCCCTGGAGCATCCAGCAGATCACCGCGCACATTAGGCCAGTACTGAAGTATACGCCCATCCATGGCTGACCGAAGAATTTCTGTCCGAAAGCCAGAACCATTCCTTGAAGGGGCTGATACTTCGAAGCGTAGGTGGGTTGTTGCAACACATGCATGGTCTCGAAGTGCTGCCAAAACGGGTGGGGCGGATTCGTCAGCCGGCCATGCGCATAGGTATCCGCCGCCAGCAAGTAGCTGAATTCGTCGTGGATCACGGGATGTGGAACCGAAAACCACGGAAGCAGGGCAGCACGAAGCCCGAGCGTCAGCAACAAGACAAAAGTGCACGCTAGCAGTTCGCGTCTCGCTAGCCAGCGGTAGCCGCGCACTAAGCGTGCCACTAGATGCATCGAATGCGGCGGGTCGCCGATCCTCGAGCCTTCGGTGCTTGGCGTCGTCATGGGGACGCCATCGAACGCGGGTAGGGACTGAGCTTTGGCGGCGACTGGTCTGGCTCCAGCAGCCAAACCCTACGGTCTCGAAAGTAATCGATAAAAGGTCGATCCTGCTCGGGACCCATCTCCCGAGCCCAGACAATCGCAGAGGCATCGACGTCGGCGGTGTTGTACACCCACTCGTCGTGGGGGTTGTGATCGGCGGCATACCGGAGCATCACCAGATGACGTCCCGGCTGATTCTCTAACTGTTGAACTACTGAATCGCGCCCGCGCGTAAACCCGGAGACCTCTACACCTTTACGAAGCACTCCGAATGTGTTGTTACAGAAATCCCCCACTAGCAAGCCTACCAACAGGATTCCGAGGGACCGCCCCACTGGCTTACCCCAAGGTTGCCAAGACCACAAGCGTATAAGGCTGTGCAGAAAACGGAGGTAGAGCAATCCGACAAAAATCGCCACGTAGTGCGGTTTTACGAGGATGAGCGGCGCGACCATTATCAGCATCGCCAACAACAGCAAAACTGTTACTCGCTCTTGCGGAGTTTTCAGGTCATAGGGACAGAGTAACACCGGGATGAACAAAATCCAGAAGGGGAAAAAGAAACTGACAACGGTATACAGATTGACTAAACGAACCAGAATTGGATGGGCTCTGGCGCTATTCCAAACGTCGACTTGCCAATCAGCCCAGTATTGACGCAGAACTTTGTGACGATACTCGGGCTCGGTGCGAGGAGGGATCATGGCGAATGCCGACGCTACCGCATATTGCCGCTCGTGGGCCTGATAAGGGAGGGTCAGCACGTCACCGGTAACCCGACGGTTGTTGTACGCAACACCAGCGGCGCAAATCAGCAAAACGATCAACGCAGGCAGCGCCACACGCATGCAAAGGGCGCGCACGGGTGTGCCGGACTTATGCAAGAACCAGAGGACCATCGCGGCAGTCGCGAACGCGAGCACGGCGGCGTCGTAGGGACGTGAGAGCACAACCATCGAGATCCCCAGGGCCCATGTCACGGAATGATGAAATTGCGCCCTCCGCCAGATGCGCGCCACGGCACCTAAAGCTAGTGCCCCGCCGATTCCCGGAACGGCTCCGCCAAAGTAAGAATTCATCCAATAGCTGAGAATTCCCACGCGTAACGCGAAAAAGAGCGCGCCCAGCAACGCCAAATCAGAGGCAATCCATCCTTGTAGCATCCAGCAGATCGAGGCACACACCAAAGCGGCACTTAAATAAACGCCCGCCCATGGCTGCCCCAGGAACTTTTGCCCGAAAGCCAGCACCAAGCCCTGAAGCGGTTGATACTTCGATTGATACGTGGGCTGCATCAACACGTGAAAAGTTTCGAAGTGCTGCCAAAAGAGGGGCGTCGGATTCGTCAGCCGACCATGCGTATAAGTATCCGCCGCCAGTAGGTAACTGAACTCATCGTGGGCCGCTGGTTGAGGTACCGGGAACCACGGGAGCAAGGCGGCACGGAGAACCAGTGGGAGGATCAATATGACAGCGCACGCGAGCATTTCCCGCTTAGCTAACCGTTGATAGCCGCGAATCAGCTGTCCGACGACAGGTATCGTGCGCGCCTGGTTGCCGATCCCAGCTATCGCCATGATCGGCGTCATCACGGAGTGGTCACCTCACGCGCGAGCGGGCTGAGCTGCGTCGGCGACCGGTCTGGCTCCAGCAGCCACACCCTGCGATTTCGAAAATAGTCTAAGAAGGGTCGATCCTGCTCAGGGCTCATCTCGCGCGCCCACACGATCTTGCCGGCATCGATGTCAGCGTCGTTGAACACCCATTCGTTAAAGGGATCATGCTTCGGCGCATAACGCACCAAAATCAAGTGACGACCCGGTTGGTTTTCTAAATCCTGCACGAGGGCATGACGCGCGGCCCCCAGTTGCGATGCACGCAGCGTGAAGCCTTGGCTGAATAAATCGCGGCTCGAGGTCAGCCCTAAGCCATCGCCCACCAGCAACCCAACCAGAGCAATTGCCATACCCCGGCCCACGGGCATATCCCGATACCGCCAGGACCACAATCGGATAAGGCCCTGCGTAAACCGCAGGTAGAGTACACCGGCGAATATCGCCACGTAGTGCGGCTGGGCCGCGATCAGTGGTGTGATCATCAATATCAGCACTGCCAATAAAAACAGCGTCGCCCGCTCCATTGGAGTGCCGGGCCGGTAGGGCCACAGGAGTATCGGAGCCAACCAAATCCCGAACGGGAAAAAGAAATCCACCACGGTATAAAGTTTGCTCAGCATGATCGCAGCCGGGTTGTGCTGTGCGTCTTTCCACACCGTAACTTGCCAGTGAGCCCAGTATTCGCGCAAAGCCGAGTGGCGATACTCCGGCTCTGGGCCCGGAGGGATCATGGCGAAAGCCGATACCATAGCGTATTGGCGTTCGTTGGCTTGATAGGGAAGCGTCAACGCGTGATCAGTGACACGATAGTCGTTGTAGGCGACGCCAGCGCCGCATACCGTCAAGAGCAGCAGCGCGGGCAGGGCGACGCGCAAACTCGCCATTCGCAACGGGGTGCGGGATTTGAATAAGAACCAGGCCAGCATTGCTGCCGTCGAAGCTCCTAGGACCACGGCGTCGTAGGGGCGCGACAGCACCACCACTGCAAGGCCCAGAGCCCAGGTGATCGAGTGAAGGAATTGCCTTTTCCACAAAATGCGCGCTACGGCACCAAAGGCAAGCGCTCCGCCCAGTGCCGGGATAGATCCCGCCAAGTACGAATTCATCCAGTAGCTGAGAACCCCGATGCGCAATACAGAGAGGAGAGCGCCGAGCAGCGCCATCTCCGGCGCGATCCATCCCTGCAGCATCCAGCAGGTGGCTGCGCACATCAAGCCGGTACTGAGATAGACCCCCATCCACGGCTCGCCGAAAAGCTTCTGTCCGAAAGCCAGCACGATTCCGGGCAGCGGTTGGTATTTCGACATGTAGCTGGGTTGCTGGAGGACGTGAAAAGTTTCGAAATGTTGCCAGAAGGGGTGGGGAGAGTTGGTCAGGCGGCCGTGCGCGTACGTGTCTCCTGCCAGCAGGTAGCTAAATTCATCGTGGATCACGGGTTGCGGAGACGGAAATGAAGGAAGCAAGGCGGCACGAATACCAAGAGTCAGGAACAGGATGGCAGAGCACGCGAGCAGCTCGTGCTTTGCAAGCCATTGGTAACCTTGCAGCAACCGCGTCAGAAGGCCGGAAGTCTCTGTCGTGGCGCAGACGACCATGTCGGTGTTTGGCGTAGCAATCAAGGAACCCTACCTTGCGGTGCGCTTTTTGAGGGTTTTCATGGAGAACACGGCTCCGTGAAAAACCAGTGTGAAGACAAAATTCGCAAACGCCATGGTCAGGCAAAGCATACCGAGGATAGCCAGACGCTCAGGCAGATTGGGCAGTCCTAACAACTTTAAGCCCGAGCTGAAGTATTCCCTCACCAACGGAACCAGACATCCCAGGCCGGCTATCGCTAGACTTGCGCTAACGACCACCGAGCGATTGTAGCTAAATACTCGCAACCAGCGTGCGCGTGCGCGTCCAGTGTAGTCATGGAAGAGTTGTGAAAGACATCCTAAATAAAAAGCCTGCAAACCCGCAACACTCAAAGTCATGCACAGGAGCATCCAATAAAGCGAGAACGTATACCTCCCTATAGTGATCGGTCCCGCGCTTAGGACTAGCGTCATTAGGAGGCCGAGTGCCCATAGACAGAAGCCTGGGCGCAGCGCGAAGAACTCAGCCCCGTGGATCAGCATGCTCTGCAGATTGATCCAACCCGCTGCCCATGGAGAGAGCCATCCGGCGCGCTTGTGATGACTCAACCGGCCTTCGCGGTCTTTCAGGAAACGGACCGGAACCTCGGCCCGGCTCAATTCCATCTGCACAGATTTCAGCACCATCTCAGAAGCGTATTCCCAGGATTGCGACTGTATGTCCATGGCTATCAGCGCTTCGCGGGTGATACCGCGCATCCCACAATGAATATCCGAAAAATCGGCGGAATAAAGAAGATTGAGTATCCAATTGGTGAGAGGGGTGCCGAAGTAACGATGCAAGCCAGGCATCGCGCCCTGTTCAATGTGCCCCTTAAAACGCGACCCCATGATGAACTCGTAGCCTTGCCGAAATTTTTCGACGAAGGGCGCGGTTTCGCGAAAATCATAGGTGAGATCGGCATCGCCGAGCAGAATGTACTTCCCGCGGATAAAGGGAACGGCGTCGATATAGGCGCGGCCGAGGCCTCTTTTTGGTGTCACTAAAACGCGCGCACCGCCTGCCAGCGCTTTTTGGGCGGTGGAGTCAGTGGAGCTGTCCACAATGAGGATTTCGCCGCATACCTGCGCCTTGGCCAACCCTTCCTGGCACCAGCTTACAAATTCCGCGATGGTTAATTCCTCATTCAGCGCGGGAATTACAATCGACACTTCAGGGTCAGCCGTATCAACTTCCGGAATCAGCAAATTCAAGTCGTGGGCGGGAGGCGCGGCTACACCGGCCAGAGGCGCGGATATTGGTCCTGTGGAAGCCCACTCTCGAGTGGCCGAAGCTTGGGTTGCGCGCAAAGGCTCCACAGGATCACTTTAGCCTAATATCGGGCGTGGGGAGCTACGACTTTAAATAGCAGCGGCTATTGGAACGCGGAAATCTGTCGTACCCTAAGAGTTTCCAACTATGGCCGAGTCTCCCATCACTGCCCGCGCCCAGGATTTTGCCGCCTGGTATCAAGATGTCGTCCTCGCCGGCGATATGGCGGAGCCCGCCGAAATCGTTAAGGGTTGCATGGTCATCAAGGCCAACGGCTGGGCCGTCTGGGAAGTCCTGCAACGCGAGCTGGATACCCGTTTCAAGCAAACCGGACACCAAAACATGTACTTCCCTCTGCTGATTCCGCAGAGTTTCCTGCAGAAAGAAGCTGAACACGTAGAGGGGTTTTCGCCGGAGCTGGCCGTGGTCACCGTTGCCGGCGGTAAGACGCTCGAAGAGCCCTACGTGATCCGCCCGACCTCGGAGACCATCATCGGCCACTTCTTCGCCAAGTGGATCCAAAGCTGGCGCGATCTGCCCATGCTAGTGAACCAGTGGGCCAACGTCATCCGCTGGGAGTTGCGCACGCGTCTGTTTTTGCGGACCACCGAATTCCTGTGGCAGGAAGGCCACACCGCGCATGCGAGCCACGAAGAGGCGCTCGAAGAAGTGTTGCGCATGCTGGATGTCTACGCCGACGTTACCGAAAATGTGATGGCCATGCCCGTGATCAAGGGGCTAAAGACCAAATCTGAAAAATTCGCTGGCGCGGTATCCACCTACAGCATCGAAGCGATGATGCAGAACGGTCTGGCGCTGCAGGCCGGCACCAGCCACGACCTGGGACAAAACTTCGGCAAAGCCTTCGACGTGAAGTTCCAGAGCAAGGAAGGCACACTCGACTACGTATGGCAGACGAGTTGGGGCGTCACTACACGCCTGATCGGCGCCATGATTATGACCCATTCCGACGACAAGGGTCTGGTTCTGCCTCCCAAATTGGCACCCAACAAAGCAGTGCTAGTGCCCATCTATCGTAAAGACGAAGAGCGCGCCAGCGTTCTCGAAGCGGCGCACAAAATCGCCGTCGAAATCGGCGCGAAAGTGGACAGCCGCGAAGGCCAAACGCCCGGCGCCAAGTTCTATTACTGGGAACGCCGCGGCGTGCCACTGGTTCTCGAACTTGGCCCCCGCGACCTGGCCTCGGGCAACATCGTCCTGAAACGGCGCGATACCGGAACCAAGGAGATCCTCCCCCAGACGGAGATCGCCGCCAAGGTACCAGCGGTACTGGAACAAATGCAGACCGAACTTTACGCCGCTGCCCGCAAACGCCTTGCCGACAACACCGTCCTCGCCAACTCGATCGACGAGGTAGAAGACGTCCTGCGCCCTGTCACCGCCGAGAAGGGTGGGGGTAAGTTCGTGATGGCACACATGAAAGACGACCCCCGCTGCGACGCCCGGGTTAAGGAATTCAAGGCCACCATCCGATGTATCCCCTTAGAGGACCACTATGATGGGGCAGGAAAATGTATCGTAACTGGCGAGCCTGTCGATCGCCGCGTGGTCATCGCCAAATCCTACTAGGTACTAAGTGGGAGGCCCAGCGCCCTATTTGGCCGGAACATTTTGGCAAGTTTCGGTTATCATAGCATTTAGCTCTAATATAGGCCCGTCGTTTTATCGGTTTTAGGCACGTGCAGTTCGGAGGAAATATGCTGGCCGTAAGATCTCGTATTCTGTGGCTTACTCTCGCGGGGGCGTCTCTTGCCTCTAGCTGGGCGGCCAATTTCGGCACGGTGGTGCCGATCAACGGCACGGTCTCAGACGTCGCTTTGGATGAGCGGCGCAACATAGTTTGGGCGGCTAACTTCAGTGCCTTCCGTGTGGAACAAGTCAGCATCGCTTCCCAGGCCCTACTCACTCCACTGATCGTTCCCCTGCCGCCCAGCACGGTGGCCATCTCGCCCAATCGGCGCTTCCTGCTCGTCGGCGAATACCAGAAACCGGATCCGGTGGAACTTTCGACGAATCCTTTCGCGCCCGGCAGCGGCGGATATACTCTCTTCGACCTGGACGCGAACCTGCGCTATGACGTAAATTTGAACGCTCCAGTGCTGTCCGTTGCTTTTGGCGTCGACAACAATGCGATCATCCTGACGCGCATCCCGGTTGCCGCAGATCCGGCTAATCCCGGCCCACTGACTAATCTTTTTCAGTTGCAGCCCTTTCCCGTTCCGACTCTGATCCCCATTACGTCCATTCCCGTGCAAAGCGTCGATCTTCCCACTCCTCTGGCCAAATTTCCGACACAAATCGGGCAGGCCACTTCGGGAGTTTCGGGCGATGGTAACACGATCGTCATTTTGGCTGCTGCGGAAAATGATCCAAGCGCCTCTTCTAAATTCTCGTTCTTGATCCATTAACGTTCTCACGCAGACTGCGTTCGCCGAAGAATTTACGCAGAGTCCCCCCGCCGGCCCGAGAAGCGTGGCCGTCGATCAGTACGGGATGAACATTCTGACGGACTGGGGCTTGCAGCACTACTTACTGAACGGCGAATCGTATCTGCTGGCGGAATTCCCCAGACCCAACGGCGCCTTTAACATCGGCAGTCATACCTGGGATATCACGCGAAACCTGATCTACGCCCAAGTGCCTACGCCGGACGACGCCTCCGTGCTGCACGTCATGGCTACCGATAACCTCACCGTGTACGAACGCCTGCAAATGGCCGAAGACCTTTCGGGCAAGTCGTTAATGTCGTCGGACGGCCAGCTCATGGTTTCCGCCTCGGTGAGCGGCGTGACGATTCTGCCCATCGGACAACTGCCGAATACCCCGCAGGTGGGCGCCAGCACCGAAGCGCTGTTGTTTGCCGCCGACGCCTGCAACCGCCTGACCTTGTCGCAGACCATCAACATCGTCAGCCTGAGCTCGGTCCAAACCGACTTCACGCTCTCGCTTCCCGATAACACCAGCGGCGTCACGCTTTCGGCGACATCCGGCACCACTCCGGCGCAGATCGTCGTGACCATTGATCCGACTGTGTTTCAAAACGCCAAAGGCACCACAACCATCCCGTTGACCATCACCTCGAACGCCGCCGTGAATCTGCCTCCGGTGGCCAACCTGCTGATCAATACGCGCGACTTCGCTCAGCGCGGACAAATCTACAATATTCCCGTCAAACTGGTGGACATCCTGGGTGATCAGGG
>Ga0163163_10004872_pt1 | contig 11539 bp, 8 predicted proteins | sample S65metaG_FD_119766 | JGI IMG/M metagenome (GOLD analysis project Ga0163163, IMG submission 119766) | Switchgrass rhizosphere microbial communities from Kellogg Biological Station, Michigan, USA - S6-5 metaG | ecosystem: Host-associated > Plants > Roots > Rhizosphere > Soil | place: USA: Michigan... | reverse complement strand
CTCGGGCATTTCGCGCATCAGGCTGACGAGGCGGTTGCGCCGGCTGCCGGTACTGCGTGCCTCGCGTTGCTCCTCGATCGGCCGGCGAACCTCGTCACAACGCGCGAGGCCGTCGATCTCGGCGCCATGCTCGGCGAGTTGCGCAAGCAAATAAGTGAGATCTTCCAATTGCTCGGCGACAACGTGAATGACGCCCGATTCTTCCTGCGCGCGTCCGATGACCGCCACATAGCGCGCGCCTAAAACGATCGGTCGCAGGCGTTCGAACACTTTCGGCCACACGATTACATTGGCGACCGCGCTTTCATCCTCGATGGTCATGAACACCACGCCATTTGCCGAGCCCGGACGCTGACGGCAGGTGACCAGGCCGGAGATACGCGTGCGCATGCCTGAGGCCGTCCGGCGCAGCGTCTCGTTTTGCTTGATGCCGCGCGCATCGAGATCGGCGCGCAGGAATTGCGACGGATGCGCGCGCAGCGAGAGATGCAGGAAGCGGTAGTCGTTGATGACTTCCTCTCCGACCGGCATCGGCGGCAGCCGCACGTCTGGTTCCTGTGAGACAATGCGCGCCTGTGGGGCGCCGCCAGTTGCAAACAGCGGCAGATCATCATCGCGGTCGCCGACGCGTCCGAGTGACTTGGCCGCCCATAACGCTTCACGGCGGGTGAGACCGAGCGAGCCGAAGGCATCAGCATCTGCCAGCCGCTCCAGCACGCGCGGCGAAAGCCCGGTGCGCAACCAGACATCGCGCATGGAATCGTAGGCGCCGCCGCGCCTTTCCATGATCAGCCTGACGTCTTCCTCACGCAGCCCCTTGATCTCGCGCAGGCCGAGACGCACTGCGTGCACTGTCCGGACATCGTTCCGCATCTCGCGATGAAGGTCATGCATGCACTCGGCCGCGCGGGGACCCGGTTCGAGCGTTGAATCCCAGTGCGAGTGATTTATGTCCGGCGGGCGCACCTCGACACCGTGTTCGCGCATATCGCGCACAATCTGGGCCGGCGCGTAGAAACCCATCGGCTGCGCGTTCAAAAGTGCTGCGCCAAAGGCATCCGGATAGCGGCATTTCAGCCAGGCCGAGGCATAGACCAGTAGCGCAAAGCTCGCCGCGTGGCTTTCGGGGAAACCGTATTCGCCGAAACCTTCGATCTGCTGGAAACAGCGCTCGGCAAAATCGCGCTCGTAACCATTGGCCAGCATGCCGTCGATCATCTTGCGTTGAAACGTGCCGATGGTACCGACGCGTTTGAAGGTTGCCATGGCGCGGCGCAGCCTGTCAGCTTCGGATGGCGTGAAGCCAGCGGCAACGATCGCGATCTTCATCGCCTGTTCCTGAAACAATGGCACGCCCAGGGTCTTCGACAGCACCGCTTCAAGTTCTTTCGACGGATAGGTGACCTGTTCCTGCCCGCGACGCCGGCGCAGATAGGGATGCACCATGTCGCCCTGGATCGGTCCCGGCCGCACGATCGCCACCTCGATCACCAGATCGTAGAAATTCGCCGGCTTCAGGCGTGGCAGCATGGTCATCTGCGCGCGGCTTTCCACCTGGAATACGCCGAGCGAATCCGCGCGACCGAGCATGTTGTAGACGGCGGGATCTTCGGGCGGGATGGAGGCAAGCGTCCATCGTTTGCCGTAATGTCCGTCGACCAGATCGAGCGCCTTGCGCAGGCACGACAGCATACCGAGCCCGAGCACGTCGATCTTGAGAATGCCCAGCGCGTCGAGATCGTCCTTGTCCCACTCGACGAAGGTACGGTCGTCCATCGCCGCATTGCCGATCGGCATCACCTCGTCGAGCCGGCTGCGCGTAATGACGAAGCCGCCGACATGCTGGGAAAGATGACGTGGAAAGCCGTTGATTTCGCGCGCCAGCGCCAGAACCTGGCGCATGCGTCGGCTATGCGGATCGAGGCCGGTGCGAGTAACGGCGTCCTTCGACACCGCGCCACCGCCGCCGCCCCAGATCGACGATGACAGTGCACCGATGGCATCCTCGGAGAGGCCGAAGGCCTTGCCGACCTCGCGGATCGCCGAGCGTCCGCGATATGAGATCACAGTCGCGGCGATGCCGGCGCGCTTGCGTCCATATTTCCCGTAGATGTACTGGATGACCTCTTCGCGCCGCTCGTGCTCGAAATCGACGTCGATATCGGGCGGCTCGCGCCGCTCGGGCGAGATGAAGCGCTCGAACAGCAAATCGGCGCGGCCGGGATCGACTTCCGTCACCCCGAGGCAGAAACAGACCGCGGAATTGGCGGCCGAGCCACGCCCCTGGCAGAGGATGCCTTGCGAGCGCGCAAAGCGCACGATGTCGTGGACGGTGAGGAAGTAGGGTGCGTATTGCAGTTGCGCGATCAGCTTGAGCTCATGTTCGAGATTGTCGCGTACTTTGCCGGGAATGCCAGCTGGATAGCGACGCGTCGCGCCTTCGTAAGTGAGATGCGTCAGGGCATCCTGGGCACTGTCGAAGCCTTGGACCTCCTCATTCGGATACTCGTAGCGCAACTCATCGAGCGAGAAGCAAAGCGCGTCGCTGAGAGCCACCGTTTCCTCGATCGCTTCCGGCGCATCGCGGAACAGCCGCGACATTTCCTGCGGCGGCTTCAGGTATCGCTCGGCATTGACGGCGAGCTTGCGCCCGGCGTGATCGATGGTGGCTTTCTCGCGGATGCAGGTGAGCACGTCGGCAAGCGGCCGCCGGTCGGGATGGTGATAGAGCACATCATTGACGGCGATCAGCGGCACCTGCGCATCGCGCGCAATAGTTTTTGTGCGTGCCAGCCTGGCGCGATCGTGCCCGCGATAGAGCATGGAAGCGGCGAGGCGAACCCGATGCGGGGCAGCTTCACGAAGGCGCGCCAGCAATTTTGTCGGGCCGCCCATCGCGATCAACTCGAGCCCGAAGGCATGCGAGAGCAGATCATCAAGGTGCAGAATACAGTCGCCCTTTTCGGCACGAAGATTTCCGAGCGTCAGCAGACGTGTGAGTCTTCCCCAGCCGGCGCGATTACACGGATAGGTCAGGATGTCCGGTGTGCCGTCCGCAAATACGAGCCGCGCGCCCGGGTGATAATGCAGCGTCAAATTCTGCTCGCGCTTGGCCAGATGCGCGCGCACCACGCCGGCGACCGAATTGCGGTCGCACAGGCCAAGCCCGGCAAGGCCGATACTGGTGGCCTGCACCATCAATTCTTCCGGATGCGATGCTCCGCGCAGGAAGGAGAAGTTCGAGGCGGCGGCAAATTCGAGATAACGCATTACACGTCAGAGCCTCAGGCAAAGGTGCCGTGCAGGAACCACGCCGGCGCACCGGCGCCATGCGCGAGATCGCGGTAGAGCCCGGCGCGGAACAGCCAGAAACGAAGCCCGCTTTTATCCTCGACGCGGAAGTAATCGCGCGCAGGCCCGCCGTGCTCGCTCCACCAGGCGCCTTCGATGCGTTCCGGCCCTTCGGCGGCAACCACTTCGTGCAGCGCACGCCGCCACCGGAAGCGCAATGGCGGGCCGTCCGGCACCTCCGCCACCGCTTCGATCGGCTCCGGCCGCGCCAGCAGCCGCAGCGGGCGCGGCGGCAGATCAACCTCGTTGCGATAACGGCGAAACGTGCTCCAGCCAGTATCGCCATTGACGGCCTGTGCCGGTAAAGCGGTCTCAGCCAGCTCCGGAACGTGGCTATCCTGCGCAACCAAGCGGCGCACACGACGCGGACCCAGCCGCGCGCTCAGCCGGTCGATCAACCGGCAGAGTTCGGCTGCATCTTCCCCGCCGGCGATGCCAATCTGTTCGGGTGGGCAGGGCTCTGCGACAAGGACCGACAGCCGCGCCATATCGAAGCCGAAACCGGGATCGAGCGCGTCGGCGAGCGCGGCGAGCCGCTCGACGAACAGCGCCCGGATATCCTCCGGGTCGCGCAACGGCCGCGATGTACCGGCGGCGATGCGGCGCACCACACCGTCGGTGCGAAACAGGCTCAATTCGATGCGGCGTATGCCGTCGCCGCCGCGCTCCAGCGCGGATTGCAGCCGGCGCGCCAGCCGTGCGGTGATGGCGAGCACGTCCTCTTCGCGGCCAATCGGCTCTGGAAAACGCTGCTCGGCGACATAGGGTGCGACCGGCAGGCGCGGTGTCAACGGTTCATGCTCGTGGCCAAGAGCATGATCGAGCTGGCGCAGCACGTCAGGTCCGAATCGCGCGGTCAATGGCGCGCGTGGCAGATCGACGATATCGCCGATGCGCTTTAAGCCGACGCGGGCGAGACTCGCGACCGTCGCCGGCGGCAGCCGCAACGCCGAGAGCGGCAATGGCGAGAGGACATTGCGTTCCTCACCGCAGGCATAGCTTGCCGGTTCGCCATAACGTGCGACAGCCCAGGCAGCGCCAATGGTGCCGGCAATGGCGAGCGAATAGGCGAAACCGGATTTTTCCAGGCGACCGCTGAGATCGGCGATCAGTTCGCGCTCGCCGCCGTAAAGATGTGCGCAGCCGCTGATGTCGAGCAACAGGCCGTCGGGCATATCGCAGGCAACTAGCGGCGTGTAGCGCAAGCACCAGTCGGCAATAGAGTCGAGAAGGGCCGCATCGGCTTCGATGTCTTCAGCGACAACGTCAATGCCGGGGTGCATGGCGCGCGCCTGCGCCAAAGCGAGACCGGGCGTGAGTCCAAGCCGCCTTGCTGCATCATCGGCGGCGGAAAGAACTTCGATATTGCCGCGTTTGCCGGTGACGACCAGCGGCGCGAATGTTTCATGCTTATGCGACCTGACGATGCGATCGGTCGAGAACCGGCGCAGCCAGAGGCTGAGCATGCGTTGCGAGGATGAATTGCCCATCGCTGTCACTCCATTCGAGAATCCACGTTCCGGTCGGGCCGCGACGATTGCGAACAAGCTGCGCGACAAGGCGCGGTATGCCGGGAACGGTCGAAGCTGCTGCACCGACGACCCAGCGCGTGGCTGCGGTCGAAGCATCGCTTGGAGGTTGTGTCCGCAGCAGCAACGCCAGCGTGCCGCTCTCCGCTGCCGCGAGTGAGAGCCGCCGTATCGCAACACCGTCGATTGCGCCGGCGCGGATCTCGCCGATCACCGCGGTGGTTGCGGCGCAGCGCAGCGCTTCTTCCATAGCCCACAACAGGTCGCGGCGATGCGTAGTGGACACCGTCACCAGCTGCTCCGGGGTGAGACCGAAGGCATCGAGACCGGCGCCGTGAGGCACACCGCTTTCGGCAAGAGCCATGTCCTCGGAGATCCAGATCAGGCGAAGCGGGGAGGCAGCACGCTTCGCCACCGCTAGGGCAAACCCGGCCGCTGCGGGAAGATGCGCCTCGCCAGTTGCCGCGATTTCGTGGAGCGCGCCGCGGGCGAGGCCTCCGCCGAGCATCGTATCGATGGCGGGAATGCCGAAGGGCAGGGTGCCGGGATGGCTCTCGATCCCTGGCGCCTTTTGCAAGGCCCGCAGGCGTTGGCGGAGTTGGTCGATCATCCCTAAGCCTTTGAAGACGCAGATACATTTGGACCGTACGTTGGCCCGCTGGCTTTAAATGTTCTTTGTTTGTTCTAATGTCCTCCAACCATCGGAGGAGGTCAAGCCGCAAGGGAAAGGTGTTGTGGGGGCCAACAAACCCCACGCCTAGAGGATGTTTAGCTATCGCCGAGATGCCTGCGTCCGCGCGCAGTCAGCACGATCCGCGATTCTTTCATGCTGCTGCCATTCTCGAACTCGACCAGTCCGTCGGAGATGGCGTCTTCCCAGATCGACAGATGCGGGCAACTCCGGCGCCAGGCATCGGCTTCGGCATAGCTGCGTGGCGCCTCCGCCACCCAGGCAAGAAACTGCTGCGTCAATGCGTGTGCGGCATTCGACATGACCGGGAAAATATATTCTCGTCGGGTCGAATGAAAGACCACGGCCACCGGATTATTCCGTCTCCGCGATATGTCTCCGCCTGACCCGGCGCACAACCCACCAGATGGCGACAACGGCGGCCGGCACGAACAGCGCCGTAGCCGCCGAAACGTTAACCGGCACGCCTTCATCGTGCGCGCCTTTGATCAAATATCCGAACAAGCCGACGACGTAGTAACTGATGGCCGCAACGGAAAGACCTTCAACGGTCGCCTGCAGCCGCAGCTGCAGCCGCGTGCGCTCGTTCATCGAGCGCAGCAGATCGCGGTTTTGCTGTTCCAGCTCAACATCGACCCGGGTGCGCAGCAGATTGGCGGCGCGCGCGAGCTTCTCGGATAAGTTTTCCTGTCGTTCCTCGGTGGTGATACAGGTGCGCATTGCCGGCGCCATCCGCCGTGCCAGGAACGAAGACCACGTCGGCAGACCCTCGACCTTGCGCTCGCCGATCGTTTGCAGTCGTAAATGGACAATCTCGTTGTAGGCGCGGCTTGCGCCGAAACGGAACAGGCTGGCGGTCGCGCCAGCCTCAAGTTCGGAAGCAAGCGCAGTCAATTCGTCAAGAAGACGGTGGTTATCGATGAGCTTGTTGGCGCTGCGCATCTCCTCGGTCACTTCACCGAGTCGCTTTTCGATCCGGTTGATCGACGGCAACAGGCGCTGCGCCTCCGGCAGGCCGAGCAGCGCCAGCGTCCTGTAGGTTTCCAGCTCGATGATACGCTGGACCACGGCTCCGGCACGTTCGCTGCCCAGGCCACGATCGAGCACGAGGATACGCACAAAACCAGCCGCATCGGCCTGGAAGTCGGTCGCGAACAAGGCAAGACCATCGGAATTTTCGGCGACCGCCAGGCTGGCGCGATCGAACAGCTTTGTGATCGGCAGCTTTTTCTTTTTCTCCGCTAAAAGGTGCAGGTCCAACGCAACCAGCACCAGTCCCGGTTGCGGCAGGCTGGCCATGGGCGCCGCCAATGACGCTGCATCGGGATGGAACGGAGTCATATCCGGCGATGGCAACTCCCACGTATAAGTGGTGAATTCCGAATGCTGCTCCCAGCGCAGCAAAACGCCGCCAAAAACCACGCGATGTTGCTTGGCCGAGGGCTTCAGAGGCTCGAGATCGCGACGGGCGCAGAAATCGGCAAGGGCAGCGCGGTCGCGTTTGGCGGCATCGCCGGTGGTGTCGAAGGCAAAATGCAGGATGCGGCGTGGCGTCTCGATCGGCGTGAAGGGCCGGGCGTGCACCTCACCAAGAATAGCTGCACGCAACGGATGGGGCTGAAGACGCGCTCCACCCTCTTTTCCCACTGACACTTCAGCAGTCATCTCCGTCCTCGTCGCACGCAACACGTCTTTGAGCAAGCATGCCGAACTTTAGGGCGGTTGCTCAAGTTTCGGGCAGCCGACGGCGTTCGATGGTGCCCAGGGCCCGAAATGGTGGTCCTCCTGAGCCATGAATGCCGCACAAATCAGCACTGGGTTTGGCACGTGGCTTGCAAATCAGGCAGCAAATCGCCGGCTTGAACGGCGAAGCAGGGGGTGTGCCATGTCTACATTTGATAATCCCTTTGATCCGTCACGTGCCTTGAACCGCAGCGGCTGCTCGTGCGGTCGCCATATCAGCCAGGCCCAGCACGAGCAGGACGCCGCGCGGCTGCAGTGTCTGCCGGTCGAAAGTGACGAAAGGCGCTACGAAAACGTGGTCGCTTCGGCCGTGATGCGTGCACTTTTTCCGAAGGACATCGCGCGTCGTGCCTTTCTGCAGTCCCTTGGTGCTTCCACCGCGCTAGCCGCGCTGTCGCAATTTTTCCCGCTGAAGACCGCAACCGAGGTTTTTGCCAGTGGCGGTCCCATCGAGAAAAAGGACCTCAAAGTCGGCTTTATCCCCATCACCTGCGGCACGCCTATCATCATGGCGCAACCGATGGGCTTCTACGCCAAGCATGGACTCAACGTCGACGTGATCAAAACCGCTGGTTGGGCCGTCATTCGCGACAAGACGCTCAACAAGGAATACGACGCGGCGCACATGCTCTCGCCGATGCCACTCGCGATCACACTCGGAGCCGGCTCGCAGCCGATTCCCTACACCGCGCCGGCAATTGAGAATATAAACGGTCAGGCCATCACCCTCGCCATCAAACACAAAGACAAACGCGATCCGAAGTCATGGAAAGGCTTCAAGTTCGCGGTGCCGTTTGATTATTCGATGCACAATTACCTGCTGCGTTACTACCTCGCGGAACATGGACTCGATCCCGATCAGGACGTGCAGATCCGCGCGGTTCCTCCGCCGGAAATGGTCGCCAACCTGCGCGCGGAGAATCTCGACGGCTATCTCGGTCCCGACCCAATGAATCAGCGTGCGGTTTATGACGGCGTCGGCTTTATCCATGTGTTGTCGAAAGAAATTTGGGAAGGCCATCCTTGCTGCGCGTTTTCAGCGTCGAAGGAGTTCGTTACCGCATCACCGAACACATACGCGGCGCTGCTCAAGGCAATTATCGACGCCACCGCCTTTGCGGCCAAACCTGAGAACCGCAAGCAGATTGCGGAAGCGATCGCGCCGGCTAACTACCTTAATCAGCCGGTCACCGTGATCGAACAAGTGCTTACGGGCACCTTCGCCGATGGTCTCGGCACGGTGCAGCGCGTGCCCAACCGCGTCGACTTCGACCCGTTCCCCTGGCAATCATTCGCGGTCTGGATCATGACGCAGATGAAGCGCTGGGGTCAGATCAAGGGCGACGTCGACTACGCCAAGGTGGCGCAAGAAGTCTATCTGGCAACCGACACGGCCAAGCTGATGAAGGAGGTTGGGTTTACGCCGCCTGCGGCGACATCGAAGACCTTCGTCGTTATGGGCAAGACCTTCGATCCTGACAAGCCCGAGGAATATCTCAAGAGCTTTAAAATCAAAAAGGCGGTTTGATGAAGACGGCATCGCTGACCGGGCGCGCGGCCGTCGTTTCACTCGCGCTGTTATTTTCTTTTCTTGTTGCGTGGCACTTCGCGACACGCGGTTCCGGCGTCGCGCAGAGCATGGATCCGGAATATGCCAAACTTATGGGTGCAACGGCGACGCAGGGAAAATCCGCGATGCCGGGGCCGTACGATGTCGGCGCCAAGCTGTGGGAGCACATGCGCCGGCCCTTTTACGATAACGGTCCGAACGACAAAGGCGTTGGCATTCAGCTCGCGTTCTCGATTGCGCGCGTGGCGGTGGGCTATCTGCTCGCTGTCGCGGTGGCAGTGCCGATCGGCTTCCTGATCGGCATGTCGCCCTTGATGAGCAAGGCACTTGACCCGTTCATTCAGGTGCTCAAGCCGATCTCTCCGCTCGCCTGGATGCCGCTCGCGCTGTACACGATCAAGGATTCGAGCCTGTCGTCGATCTTCGTGATCTTCATCTGCTCGCTATGGCCGACCATGATTAACACGGCGTTCGGTGTCGCATCGGTTCGGCGCGAATGGCTTAATGTCGCCAAGACGCTCGAAGTTGGCACCTGGCGCCGGGCATTCACAATCATTCTTCCGGCCGCGGCGCCGACGATTCTCACAGGCATGCGCATCTCGATCGGCATTGCCTGGCTGGTCATCGTCGCTGCCGAGATGCTCGTTGGCGGCACCGGGATCGGCTATTTTGTCTGGAACGAGTGGAATAATTTGTCGATTACGAATGTCATCACCGCAATTCTGGTGATTGGTCTCGTCGGCATGCTGCTCGATCTTGTTCTTGCCCGCCTCACCCGGTTGGTCACCTTTCCGGAGTGAGGCATGTCCGATCATTTTATTTCAATCGAAGGCATCGCGCGGCGCTTTCCGGCGCCTGGCGGTGGCGCAACGACGGTATTCGAGGAGCTTTGGCTATCGATGCGCCGCGGCGAATTCGTCTGTGTCATCGGGCACTCAGGGTGCGGAAAAACGACCATACTGAACGTTCTTGCGGGGCTCGATGTACCCTCGAGCGGTGCGGTGATCGTGGACGGCAAGGCGATTGAAGGTCCAAGTCTCGACCGTGCGGTCATCTTTCAAAGTCACGCGCTGCTGCCCTGGCGAACGGTGCTGGGTAACGTGACCTATGCGATATCGTCGAAATGGCGCGACTGGAACAGCGCTAAAGCCGCTGCGCACGCGCAAAAATTCATCGATCTGGTCGGGCTCACTGGCGCTGAGCACAAGCACCCCTCGGAACTATCGGGAGGAATGAAGCAACGCGTTGGGATTGCGCGCGCGCTTTCGATCGAGCCGAAGATCATGTTGATGGACGAGCCGTTTTCGGCGCTCGACGCACTTACCCGCGGCACCTTGCAGGACGAGGTCCGCCGTATTTGCCAGGAAACCGGGCAAACCGTGTTCATGATTACCCACGATGTCGATGAGGCAATCTACCTCGCCGACAGAGTCGTGCTGATGACCAACGGTCCCGGCGCCGTTCTGGCGGAGATCGTCGAGAACCCGCTTCCGCGCGAGCGGTCGCGGAGCGATTTTCACAAGCATCCACTCTACTACGCGACCCGCAACCACATTATCGATTTCCTTGTAAGCCGAAGCCGGACCTTCATCGAAGAGACGCGCGGTGAATACAACCCTCGCCGTGTCACGATCGTGCGGCCCGGGCTACCGGAACCGATCATCGCTGCGGGACAGACATCGCAGGCATTGACGATACCTGTCCGCGGCCAACAAGCAGCCCTGGGTTAGGTCTTTTAAAGGAGGAAAACCATGAACCGTGCTGACCTCACCGAAAAGCTTCTCGATATCAAGCGCGAGAACGGTTGGACATGGAAGTACATCTGCGATCAGATCGGGGGAATGTCTCCGGTCATGGTCACCGGTGGTGTACTTGGCCAACAAAAAATGACCAAGCCGATGGCGGCCGCCGCTGCCAAGTTATTTGGCTTGTCGAAAATCGAGCAGGCGTTGCTCAATGAAGTGCCGATGCGCGGCACCGCTACGCCGATGCCCCCGACCGATCCCCTGATCTACCGCTTTTATGAACTGGTAATGGTCAATGGGCCAGCCTGGAAAGCTTTGATCGAGGAGGAGTTCGGTGACGGCATTATGTCGGCCATTGATTTCGATATGACGATCGAACGTCAGCCCGATCCGAAAGGCGACCGTGTCAGGATCGGCATGACTGGCAAGTTCCTGCCGTTCAAATATTACGGTGCCACCGGCAACGCGTTGGCTTACGGATTGAAAGAAGACTGAGTCAGGCTTTACGGGCGCGCGCCGGTTTCTTTCGTCCTTCGCCGCCGACGAGCACCTGCGGTCCGATGTCGCTGACTCGGGTTGTGCCGGTCAGTGCCATCGCGACGCTGAGTTCTTTTTTCAGGATGTCGATTGCCTTAGCGACTCCGGCCTTGCCACCGGCCCCGAGCCCGTAGATGTAAGCGCGGCCGATCAGGCAGGCGTGCGCACCAAGCGCCAGAGCGCGCAGCATGTCGGACCCGCTGCGGATGCCGCCGTCGAACAGCACCTCTGTGTCCGATCCGACTGCCTGCGCAATCGCCGGAAGCACCGAGATCGACGACGGAGCGCCGTCGAGCTGGCGGCCGCCGTGGTTGGAAACAACGATCGCATCGGCACCGAGCTTCACTGCGGTCTTGGCATCCTCGACATCGAG
>Ga0163163_10004869_pt1 | contig 11539 bp, 9 predicted proteins | sample S65metaG_FD_119766 | JGI IMG/M metagenome (GOLD analysis project Ga0163163, IMG submission 119766) | Switchgrass rhizosphere microbial communities from Kellogg Biological Station, Michigan, USA - S6-5 metaG | ecosystem: Host-associated > Plants > Roots > Rhizosphere > Soil | place: USA: Michigan... | reverse complement strand
CGCGTGCGCCAACGAGCGACGGAAGCGCGTCTGGAATCCGCCCGCAGCAATCTGTCGCGCATCTCCGACATCGTGGCCGAGATAGATCGGCAGGTAAACAGTTTGCGACGCCAGGCGGCGAAGGCTCGTCGTTACGGCGTGTTGCGTGAAGAACTGCGCGAGTTGTTGCGCCTCGTTTATGTAGCTGAAGATCAAAAGCTCGCCACCATTCTTGACGACACAAAAACGAGGCTCGCCGAGATCACCGAACTCGAACTCGGAATCGCCGACGACCTCAGTCAACGCGAAGAAGCGGCACGCTCCGCGACTCACGAAGCTCGCAGTCTTGAAGACGAACTCTCGACTGCTCGCGGCGCGGCTGCGGAAGCAGTGCTGCGGCGAGATCGTCAGGCGCGTGAGTGCGTCTATCAGCAGGAACAATTGAGTGAGATCGAAAAGCGCAAAGGCGAGGTCACGGCTGAGATTGAAGCATTGACGTCCCGGCTGGTGCTGATTGAGAGCGAATGCCTGCGGTTGCAACAGGAAGACGCGAAATTGCGCGAAGAGTTCGATCAAAGCGCATTGTTACTGCGGACGGCCGAGGAGTCGTACGCGGAAAAACTTGCCGCCGCGAACGCTGCGGAGATCGAGATCGAGAGTGCGCGTACCGAACTGCTTTCGCAAACGGCGATCGCCGAAAGAGTGCGCGAGATTGCGCGCCAGCTTGAAACGACGCTGGAACGTTTATCTCAGCAGGCCGAAGGCCTGGCGCGCGAAGGGGACCGCGCCGCGAGCCAACACGCGGAAAGAAAGCTCGAAGCCGATCGTTTGTCACTCGAACTCGGCGATGCGCGCGCGCGGGTCGGAAAACTGCAAGGTGAACGTGAGACCGCGGTGGACGCCGTTGTACGTGGCCACGAAGCGGTCAGTGACACGGAAGCAGAACTGACGCGTGTGCGCGATGAGTATTCACGCGCCAGTCATCGTCTCGAGAGCTTGAAAGAGTTGGACCAGCGTCGTGCTTACTATTCGCCGGCGGTACAACTGATCTTTTCTCCAGGCGAGACGCCGCGCGACTTCCATTTCATCGGCACGCTGGCGGACGCGCTCAACGTCGATGCGAAGTGGGAGCGAGCGGTCGAGGGCGTGCTTGGATCGTCGTTGCAGTCGATCGTAGTGCCGACGCCTGACGATGCTGTTCGCGCCGCGCAATGGTTACGTGAGAACAATGGTGGCCGCGCCAGCTTCTTAGTCGCAGGTTTGCATGGTGGCAGCGACGAAATGGAGACAGTTACCGCGCTGGCCTGCCGGCTTGAGGAGCGTCCGGCGTTGTCGGTCGGACTGATCGAAGGTTTTCGCGAAGATCTTCGCATCTGTGACTTACTCGGCGCGCCGCAGCAACTGGTCACAGTTCTCAAACGCACCTTGCCGCAGAAGATAAACGCGCGTCTCGCCGCCAGCCTCGAAGACGCAATGGTCAAATCAATTGCGACCGGCGAGATGTACGTGACCTTGAACGGTGATTGGATCGCCAGCGGCCAATTTGTGAACGCCGGCGACGCACGGGATCTCGAGGAAGGCGCCGGGCTGCTCACCTTTAAGCGTGAATTGCGCGAACTGGAAACACGTGCCGAAGCATTGGCCCGCGAAGTTGACGCGGCCTCACGCTCCGCGAAGGACGCGCGTGCGCGTCTCGTCGAACTCGAAGACGCGGTCGTAATCCTTAACGAGGCCATCGGTCGCGAAGAACGCGATGCGTTGGCGCGCGAGCATACGACGACGAACCTGCAGCAGGAAGTCGAACGTGCCGAGCGTCACATGCGTGTGGTCGGACAGGACTCGATGCGCGTCGAACAAGAGCGGACGGAAGTCGAAAACCGGCGCGCGCAAGCGTTGCTGGAGGCCGCCGCTGCTGAAACCGCGAGGGAAACCGCTGCTGACAACGTTATCAAAGCCTCGGCGCTGCTCGCTGACCTGCGCCGGGAAACGGAAATCGAGAGCGAGTCGCTGGCTGGACAACGTGCCGCGGCCGCTGCCGCCGCAGAGCGTCGTCGCGCCACGACGTCCGAGCTGCGTCGTATTGAAGGCGAACTCGCCGACTTCGCCGCACGTGTTGAGCGCTATCGCATGGACCTCGCGGAAATGGCGGGTCGCAGCCAGGAGTTGAAACTCTCGATCGCGGATCTTGAACTTGCCGCCAGCACCGTCGAGAGCGATCGCGCGCGTGAAGAAGAACAGATCAACGATCTCTCAAGCCGCTTGCACGAAGCACGGCGACAAGCCGATGAGTTCTCGGCGGAGTTGTCTGAACTCAATCGCAAGGCAGCCGAAGTACGAGACGCGCGCGGCGCCCTCGAAGTACAACGAGCCGAGGCGCAGGCGCGCCAAACCTTTGTTCACGAAAACTGCCAGACGGAGTTGGGCCAATCGCTCGAAGATCTCGCACGCGAGCTGACGTTCCCGGACGAATTCGATCTCGAGACGAGCCACACACGCGTGGAAGAACTGCGCACGCGTCTCGAAGGTTTCGGCGGCGTGAACATGATGGCACTCGAAGAACTCGCGGAAGCCGAAGAGCGGCTGTTGTTCCTGACTGTTCAGCGACAGGACATCATCGAAGGCATCTCGGCCACTGAAGAAGCGCTCAGAGAGATCAAAAAACGTTCACGCGAACGCTTTCGACACGCTTTCGATCAAATCAACCAGAACTTCAGCGTGTTGTTCCAGGAGTTGTTTGGCGGCGGGCGCGGTGAGATGAGTCTCATCGATGCCGACGACGTGCTCGAGTCAGGCATCGACGTGGTGGCGCAACCACCCGGCAAGCGTTTGCAGAATGTGTTGCTTTTGTCAGGCGGCGAGAAGGCGATGGCAGCCCTCGCGCTGGTGTTGGGAATCTTCCATTATCGGCCGGCGCCGTTCTGTTTGCTTGACGAAGTCGACGCGCCACTTGACGAAGCGAACGTGGGACGCTTTACTGATAAGGTCGTCCAGATGTCCGCTGACACGCAGTTCATCGTGATTACGCACAACAAGCGGACGATGGAGATGGCGCGCGCTCTTTACGGCGTCACTATGGAGGAGGCAGGTGTCTCGAAGCTGGTGTCGGTAAAGTTTGAGTGAATAATCGAAAGTCATTGTTGCAAGGGCTCCCCGCCGCGCTGCTGTGCTTGAGCGCGGCGATTTCCATTTACGCCCAGGATCAGGGCGCGAAGCACAATTCACGCCCGGAGCAAGGGAGCAGCGCTCCGGCTGTGGCGACGGATAGCAAGCCCGCCGAGCCGGTCAAGTACACGTATGAGTTCTCGCAGCCGAAGTTTTACGTGAAGCACATCGTGTTGGAACACGACGCAAATGGACGTGGCACCGTCACCTTCGAACGTTTAAATGAAGACACTCCGGTAACTGAACCGCTCGAGCTTTCCGCGGATGCGCTGGGCCGCATCACTTCCGCGTGGCAGGGTTTGCAGTTTCTTGACTCAGGCGCAAACTATCAGGCCAACAAACAGTTTCCTCATCTCGGCACGATGAAGATCGGGATGGAGCGTGGCGATCGAAAGCGTGTGGCCGAGTTTAACTGGACCAACAATAAAGACGCTGAAACACTCGTGAACGAGTATCGCAAGGCTGCGGACCAGGTGATTTTGGTTTTTGATATTTCGATTGCGCGTGAGAACCAGCCTTTGAATGCACCGAAGTTGATGGAAGCGATGGAGTCGTTGCTGAAGCGCAACGCGCTCTCCGATCCGCGTCAACTCATCAAGCTGCTTCAGGATCTTAGCACCGACGAACACGTACCACTGATAGCCCGCAATCACGCCCTGCGCCTCATCAAGATGATCGAGAAGTAGGCCGTGCATAATATTCATGAAGCGAACGAGCGAGTTACTCATAATCGACATCTGGAAGCCGATGGACAGGGAAGTCGTCGGTGCTGCTGAGCTCGAGGCTATTCAGGAGAAGATTGTCGAGCGTTTTGGCGCCGCTGTCAGTCCTGCTTCGATCGCGCGGGCACTCGCAGACCACGGTGAACGTCTCGGGCATCCCGAAATTCTCCAGGTTGATGCGCGCTGGCGCGAACGCGCGTTGTTGTTCACGCCTGAGGATCTCACCTTTAATTCCATCCACGACGCCACTGGCTTAATCGAAAAGATCGAAAACCGCCGCCGGGAGTTTGAAAACGACAGTGCAATGTCGGAACATCTCCGGGCTGAGGTCAGGAAGCTCAAGACTGAGCTCGATTTAATTGCCGCGAATGAACGGGCCACAACCCGCGATCTTGCCCGCGAAGTCGCGCAGTGGCTGACGATTTGGCTGCAAACTCCTCAGATTTTTCTGGAATGGCTCGACTTGCGCCGGAGCACAGACGACTTTCGCCAGCGTTTCAACTCCTGACCGTCCAAGATTCTGGAACTTTCCGCCGTTCTTCCGCGAATACCAATGACCAGCAACGTCAATTGGCCGCATGAACCTGAAAAACGAACTCAGCGATAGCGATTTACTACGGTCGATGCTGGCCGGAGACGAGGAAGCGCTCGCGCTTCTGTATCGTCGCCGGCAGGGTGGAATCTACCGGTTTGCCCTGCAAATGAGCGGGTCGAAAGCAATCGCCGAGGACGTCACGCAGGAGGTCTTTCTCTTCCTCATGCGCGAAGGTCACGTCTTTGACCCCGCGAGAGGTTCGGTCAGCGCGTTTTTGCTGGGTGTAGCTCGGAACTACGTGCTCCGCCGTCTGCGGGTCGAGCATTTGCTGGCGCCGTTGGGTGACGATGCGGACGATGACGCTCCGTTCCTGCATGCGACTACTGATCTGTGTCCACTCGAAGATCTGACCCGGGCTGAGACGATTGAGTCGGTGCGCAAAGCAGTCTTGAGCTTGCCGTCGAAGTATCGCGAGGTTGTCGTGCTGTGTGAACTTCAGGACATCAGTTACGTCGAGACCGCGGAGATTTTGGGTTGCGCCATCGGCACGATACGCTCGCGACTGCATCGCGCGCGCGCGTTGTTGCAGGAAAAGTTGCGACCGGCGGCGCAGGTTGAAGAGACGGGTTCCGCGTCTGTGAAGTCAGCGAGGTGTTTCGCATGAACTGTCAAAAATTCGAGAGTGTGGTGAGCGAACTTGCACGAGGCCGGATGATGGCAGTCGCGCAACGTGACGAAGCGTTGGCTCACCGCGATGCGTGTGAGCGATGCGCCGCTCGGCTGCGCGACGAAGAGATGTTGACGCGTGGTTTGCAGTCGCTCGCAGCCGAGATGGAAACGCTCTCCGCGCCGGTCGAGGTTGAGAACAAGTTGCTCGAAGCTTTTCGCACTCGTGATGTCGTGGCGACTCCGTTGGCGAGCAGGCGTTCGAATGTTAGTTACTGGTTGGTCGCAGTCGCGGCAATGTTGTTGATTGCCGTTGCAGTGGTTGCCTTGCGATGGAATGCCGGCCGTGTGGATCAGCCGCAACAGGCAGTCAAGCAGGCACAGCCGCAACCAAAACAGGAAAACAACAACCTCGCTGAAGAGTTGGCAGTGAATGTTTCCGATCGCGGTAATTCATTACCCGTGCGTTCAAAGCCGCCGAAGCGAATTCATCCGACAACTTTGCGTCGTCCCGCGAGTGTGCCGGTGGCGAACGTTGCAAACAGCGAGATTGCGACTGATTTCATTCCGCTCCGCTACACGAGTGCCGCAAGTTTGCAGGATGGCGGGCAGATTGTGCGCGTTGAATTACCGCGCTCAGCGCTTGCGAACTTCGGTTTGCCGGTGAATATGGATCGGTATAACGAGAGAGTTAAGGCCGACGTTTTAGTCGGCGTCGATGGTTTGGCCCATGCCATACGTTTTGTGCAATAGTTTGAAAGGAAAGCGACAATGAAAAGAATATTTGCAGCGACGCTGTTTTCGCTCACGTTGGTAACAGTCGTGTGTGCGCAGCAGCCGCAGCCAGTGGCGGAAGGCGTTTTGATCAAACAGCAAATCATGCAGGGGCCGGAAGGTGGACCACTGCCGCCGCCGCCGCCGAGCGCGAACTTTGTGTTTATGGCCTCCGAAAGTTTTGGCGGGAAGATCGTGAAAGGAGCTCCGTACTCGGCGGAGGCTGTTACGGAAACTATTCAAACACTCGGCGATGGCAATCGCATAGTGAATCGCATCACGAGTCAGATGTACCGCGATAGCGATGGCCGTACGCGCCGCGAACAAAGCTTTAAAGGCCTCGGCATTTTTGGCGCCGGTGAAGAACCGTCGACGACAATCTTCATTAATGATCCTGTTGCGGGCGTGACTTTTTCACTCGACACCAGGAGTCACACGGCGGTCAAAAGCCTGCCGTTTCGGTTTGAGTTGAAACCAGGAGCGGGCGGCACGCTCGAGGGACAGAAGTTTGAATTCAAGCTCGGCGGACCTGAAGGCGCAGGCACTAGTCAAAACGTTGTGATCACGGGAGCGCCGGGAGCGCCGGCGCTGGCGGGAACGCGAATGCCGCATGCGGAAATGGAATTGAGAACGCAGGCCGCGGGGGCTGCGACTTACATTTATCGCACCCAGCAACGGCCGAATCTGAATGAAGTGAAGGAACAACTCGGCAAACAAATTATCGAAGGCGTGGAAGCCGAAGGCACGCGCACCACGGTTACGATTCCCGCTGGTGAAATTGGCAACGAACGGCCGATAGAAAGTGTCAGTGAGAGTTGGTATTCGCCGGAGTTGCAGTTGGTAGTGATGACACGTAACAGCGATCCGCGTTTTGGTGAGACAACCTTCAAGTTGACGAACATCAACCGCACCGAACCAGCGAAGTCGCTCTTCGAAGTGCCAGCGGGCTTCACCGTCAAAGAGGCGCCACAGTTTGGACCAGGCACCGCGCCAATGCTCCCGCGCAAGAAAGTAGCCACCCCCGAAGAGTAGCCACAGAAGGCCCAAAAAGTAGTAGCCACAAAAGGCACAAAAGTCACATAAAAGAAAGCATTTTCTCTTTTGTGACTTTTGTGCCTTTTTGTGGCTAAGAAGTTTCTGTGCTTCTTTGTGGCTACTCTTCTTCTTCACCGCCGCGGATGCGACCCTCGGCGCGTGACTGTTCCACGATCTTTTGGGCCAACTGACCGGGGACCGGATCGTAGTGCGAGAACTGCATGTGGAACGAACCGCGCGCAGCTGTGATCGAGTTGAGCGTCGACTGGTAGTTGAGCATTTCAGCCATCGGCACCTGCGCTTTGATCACTTGCTGCTTGCCGCTCGTCTCCATTCCCTGAACGCGTCCGCGACGTGAGTTCAAATCACCCATGATGTCGCCGCTGTACTCCTGCGGCGCGGCAATCTCGACGTCCATCACTGGTTCCAGCAACGACGGTCTGACTTTCTCCATCGCGGCACGAAATGCTTTGCGGCCTGCGGCGCGGAACGAATGTTCATCAGAGTCGACCGGATGATACGAACCATCGATTAACTGCACCTTGAAATCAACCAGCGGATAACCCGCAATCGCTCCGGACTTCGCCGCTTCGATGATTCCTTTTTCAATCGCTGGACGAAACTGTTGCGGCACCGAGCCACCGAAGATCTTGTCTTCAAAAACAAATCCGCCACCGCGCGGCATCGGTTCAAACACGCACTTGCAATCACCAAACTGCCCGCGGCCGCCAGTTTGTTTCTTGTGACGTCCCTGAACTTCGGCGCGCTGTGTAATCGTTTCTTTGTACGGAACCTTCGGCGGGTGAAGCGTTACTTCCACGCTGTAACGCTTCTTCAACTTCTCGACCACGGTCTCAACGTGCAACTGTCCCGAGCCTGAAAGCAAAAATTCTTTCGTCTGTGCGTCGCGGCTGAAGTGAAGTGCCTGATCTTCTTCGAGAATCTTGTGCAGCGCCGCGCTGATCTTTTCTTCGTCCTGCCGCGACTTCGGTTCGATCGCAAAAGCGATCGCGGCTTCCGGATACTCGACCGGGTCGTAAACAATCGGCGCCTGCTTGTCGCAAAGCGTATCGCCGGTTTGCGTTTCTTTGAGTTTCACACAAGCGATGATGTCGCCCGCGTGTGCTTCGCTGACTTTCTCGAGCGTCTTGCCTTGCATCGCATGCAACGCGCCCAGACGTTCAGAGACGCCGCGACTCGAATTGAAAGCGTTTGCGTCCGTTTGCAGATGACCGCTGATGATCTTGAAGATGTTGATGCGGCCGGCAAACGGATCGGCTACGGTTCTGAAGCAGTAAGCTGAGAATGGCTCACTGTCGTTGTACTTGCGACCAATGCGTTCCGCGTCCGGAGCCGCATCCACCGGCTTGCCCCACTCCGCTTCGTGATGCGCCGGATCAGGCGCGTAATCGACCAGTGCATTCAGCAACGCGCGCAACCCAACTTGCGTGCTACTCGAGACGGCGAACACCGGACACAGTTTGCTTTGCGCGATCGCGTTATTGATGTTCGGCAGGATGTCTTCTTCGTCCAGCGTGCCTTGCTCAAAATACTTCTCCATCAACTGGTCGTTTGACTCGGCAACCAGTTCAACCAAACGTTCGCGCGTCTTATCGACGATGTCACGACCTTCAGAGGGAATGTCGATCTCTTTTGCCTGACCGTCGGCGCCGAGTTCGTAAGCCTTCATATGGACCACGTCCACCACGCCGCGAAAATCTTTCTCTTTTCCGATCGGTAACGTAAAAGGAATGATGGCTCTGCTAAATGACTTTTGTGCACTCTCCAGCGCCGCGCCAAAGTCTGCGTGTTCCTTGTCGAGCTTGGTGATTACCATCACTCTTGGAACCATGAATTCATTCGCGTAGGCCCAGGTCTTTTCAGTCTGCACTTCAACGCCTTTAACGCCGTCGACGACCACGACGGCGCAGTCGGCAACGCGTAGTGCGGGACGGGCGTGGGCCACGAACGCGGCGTATCCGGGTGTGTCTATAAAATTAAGTTTTGTTTCGCGATGTTCGAGATGTGCGAGTGCGGTATTGAGTGTGATTTTGCGAGCGATGGAATCTTCTTCGTAATCGGTGACCGTGGTGCCTTCATCAACCTTTCCCCAGCGCGGTGTGGCTCCGGCGACGTAGAGAAGCGAGCTGACGAGCTGCGTCTTCCCTGCGTCGCCATGTCCAATGACAGCGAGATTTCTGATGGCTTCGGTCGGATAGACTTTCATTGTTTTGATTCCTTTCAGGCATGTGAATTTTGGCGAAGGATTTGATTTAGGTCAGTAATTTATCTAACCGCGAAAGTTAAGGCAAGTTGACCCACAGATGACAAAGATGTTGGCCATCTTTCGGACCATGGATTGCATCTGAAAGCCTGGAATAGGAGCATAGTGAAAGTCATGTATTACAGGAAAGTTCTTGCTTGGGCAGTGGCTTTTTTGATCGCATTTTCAGCGGTCGGAGTGGTCTCGGCCAAAATGAAAGTCAACAACGAAAACGAGCAGGGGAGGAGTCTACAGAGTATTGAGCCTTTGAATCTCGCAGTGCTGATTCAGGACGATCTGGTGCCGCAGGTTGGTAATGAGCTTGGTGTCACGCGGGATTTCATCCGCTCTTTGCCGGAAGGTTCGCGAGTGATGGTTGGTTACATCACCACTGGTACGCTTCAGGTCAGACAACCGTTTACGACTGACCTCGAGAAAGCTGCGAAGTCGCTGCGTATTCCCGTGGCGAGTCGTACGAGTTCAGCTTTCAATCCGTATGTCGAAGTGATCGAGGCGTTGAAGAAGTTTGAAGATGGCGGGACTAATGCGAACGCATTGTTGCTGATTTCAGACGGCTTGGATACGTCGCGCGGTTTTGATTCGACTGCCGCTGGTTTCACCCTCGACATCCAGCGCGCGATCTCGGAAGCAAACAAGCGACACGTTTCAGTGTTCAGCTTCTACGCACCGTCGGTTGGACTCACAAGTCATAGCCGCCTGGCGTCGAGCTACGGACAGAGTTCGCTCAACCGTTTGAGCAACGAAACAGGTGGCCGGGCGTTTTTCCAGGGCACGACCGGGTTCGTGACTTTTGATTCTTACTTCTCGCGTTTGCGTGAGGCGCTGAACCGTCAGTACGCGCGCGTCCGGTAAGACAGGGTTCGTTTGAGTTAGGGGGGAATAGGTCCTATCGGCGATAGGACCTATTTTTATTTGGCGTCGCTTGTGTCCAGTGGTAAAGTTTACTCGTCCGGACAACCTGCCGGCGGCGCTCTTGGTCCAAAAACGAATCTACTCAAAAGTCCAAAGAAGTGCGCGAATATTGTCTCATTGTCGAAGGCGCGTATCTTTCCGAATCTGAAGCTGAACACGCCCTGCGCGATCCTTTCATCGAAGATTGGGTCGAGCAAACCGGACGCTTCCGCATCCATAACATGGATGAAATCCTGATTACTCCCGGCGTTACACTCGGACAACTCGGAGTCGTGATGCTGGATGATCGTGTTTTCGAGATCGCCAGCACCGATCCCGAACATCCGTTAACGGAACACACGGCCAAAGGTGTTGCCGAAGCGCTGCGACGCCAGGACATGTTCGACGAAATCAACGCTGAGCCACGCGGTGAGTAGTTCAAATCCAGAATCGTTTTTGTCGGGACGTGTGCAGGTGATGATTGGCGACATCACTGCGCAGAACGTTGACGCCGTCGTAAACGCGGCTAATTCAACTTTACTCGGCGGCGGTGGTGTCGATGGAGCAATCCATGACGCCGGTGGCCCGGAAATTCTCAAGGAGTGTCAGGAGATTCGCAGCACGAGGTATCCGAAAGGTTTGCCGACAGGTGAGGCGGTAATCACCACCGGCGGAAATCTTCCCGCCAGATACGTGATTCACACCGTCGGTCCGATTTACGGCCGCGAACCGGAACGCGAATCGGAACTCCTCGCCGCCTGTTATCGAAATTCGCTATTGCTCGCCGTTCAACATCAACTTTCCTCAATTGCTTTTCCCTCCATTTCAACCGGCGCGTTTGGTTATCCCAAAACTGAAGCCGCGAAGATCGCCTCAGCGACGATTAAGGCTTTTTTAGACGGCGATCGTAAGATTCAGGAGGTGCGTCTCGTGTTTTTCCAGCAAAGCGACGCGCGCGTATTTCGCCACTGCCAGGAATTCTAGTAGACTCTCCCACTTTGCTGCGCAAAACAACCGACATGATGATTGAAACTGAAATGGAACAACGTGTGGTGCGGAAAGATGAAATGCCCGCACCATTGATTCCGCTGGAGCGTTTGGCCTGGAATTACTGGTGGAGTTGGGCCGCTGACGGCGAGAGCGTCTTTCGTGATCTCGATCCGGAAATCTGGGAAGAGTGTGAGCGCAATCCGCGCCAACTGCTCGCCAAAACGTCTGCTTATCGACTGGCGGAAGCGGCCACAGATCCCGTCTATCTCGAACGTGTACATCGCCTCGATGCGAGCTTTCAGTCGTACCTGACGGCTGCGCCGCAGTTGCAGTCTGAGTCGATAACGCACGAACATCCGGTCGCGTATTTCTGCGCCGAGTTTGGCGTGCACACTTCACTCCCACTCTATTCCGGCGGCCTTGGCATTCTCGCGGGCGACCATCTCAAGTCAGCGAGCGATCTCGGATTGCCTCTGATCGCCGTCGGTCTGCTTTATCGTT
>Ga0163163_10004868_pt1 | contig 11541 bp, 7 predicted proteins | sample S65metaG_FD_119766 | JGI IMG/M metagenome (GOLD analysis project Ga0163163, IMG submission 119766) | Switchgrass rhizosphere microbial communities from Kellogg Biological Station, Michigan, USA - S6-5 metaG | ecosystem: Host-associated > Plants > Roots > Rhizosphere > Soil | place: USA: Michigan... | reverse complement strand
GATGTAGACCTCGCCCGGCTTCAAGTCATCCAGTGCTTCAAACATCAGGCCGAAGGGCCGAGCCGACAGGGCATTATTCCCGGATTCGCCCTCCCCGAAGAAATCCGCCTCGAGCACCGGCATCGCCCGGCCCAGAATCACCGCCTCCGGATCGAGGGGTTTCAGTGAGGGGTGTAGGAATTGATGCTGCAACCCCAGCTTGTCGAGCACGTCGCCGACGAGTGCCACGAACAGCTCGCGGCGGGCCGCGGCAAACAGTTCACTGTATCCTGTAGCACAGGTGGACATGAACACAAGCTAACGATAATCTACCGCTTCAGTCAATTGCTAACGAATCAAACAATGATGGCTCTAGTCCTCGGCTGTGAAACCCCGCCGCGCGCTCGCGGCGGTGGCAGCGAGGTTGCCCGCGGCCGTAAAGGTCCCCCGTGCTGCGCGGGAAGACGAACTCGCACACGCCACGCATTTTTTGCCGCAATGGTCATGGCATGTGGAATCCTCCCCCGAGCCGTCATTCCGGCTTCGCCGCCCGTTACCCTTCCCGCAGGACAGCCCCCGCACGAGTTCACTTTCGTCGCGGCGGGGGACATGCTCGGCCCGTATCGATCCAACCTCAGACTGGATGATCCCTCGTTCGCAAAAGTCGTGAGCCTCGTCCGGGGTGCCGACGCCGCCTTTGCCAACCAGGAAGGCAACACGTTCGACCTCACCACGTTCGCGGGCTGGGTCAGTGCGGGCAGGGTGAATACGGTGCCCCCTCACAGCCTGGCGACCGCTCGTGCGTTCAAGGAGATGGGCTTCGACCTCCTCTCACGCGCCAACAACCACTCGACCGACTGGGGCGGCGAAGGACTGCTCGTCTCCGATCGCGCGTTGGACGCGATCGGAATCGTGCATGCCGGCACCGGGCGCAGTCTCGAAGCCGCTCGGGCGCCAGCCTATTTCCAGTCGGCCAAGGGCCGCGTCGCGCTGATCGCCTCGGCATCGACTTTCACTGCAGATGCGCCGGCGGGCGATCCCAGCCGCGGCGCCGGTCCGCGCCCAGGGCTGAATCCACTGCACGTTCAGCTGGTCTGGCTCGTCACTCCGGAGGAAATGTCCACGCTGCGTCAGATTGTGCGGCGCACTAGTTTGGAATCGTATTTCTGGGTCCCGGACAAGCAAGAGCTTACTTTCGGTGAAAGTGCCCTTTATCGCGTCTCTGATAAACCCGGGTTCACGTACAACGTCAGTGCGAAGGATCGCTCGGCCATCATCGACTCGATCGCAACGGCGCGCCGGTCTGCCAATTTCGTCGTCTACTCCATCCATGCGCACGAAGGCTGCTCGGGGGAAGGCGATATCGTGGACGACGCGCAGCCCTGCGACTTCCTGATCCCGCTGTTTCACGACATTGTGGATGCCGGTGCCGACGTCGTAGTCAGAAGCGGGCCGCATGTCGTTCAGGGTATCGAGATCTACCACGGCAAGCCGATCCTCTACGGCCTTGGGGATCTATTTAGCGAGCTTCCGCAGACCCGGGTTACCCCAAACGAAGGCTGGGGGAATCATACGGAAAATTACCCCGCCGAATTTTACGAGTCCGCCATCGCTTCCAGCAAGTTTCGCAACGGAGTCCTCAGCCAGATCATCATTTATCCGTTGGTCATCGAGGCCCGGGAATCGTCCGCCGCCTTTGGAATTCCGAAACTCGCTCAGGGGGCCGACGCACGCCGCATCCTTCAGAGAATCCAACAGCGCTCCACTCTGTTCGGCACGAAGCTCGACATCGTGAACGGCCTAGGCATCGTCAGGGGACTGGGCGCTTCCTGAGCGCTTCGACCGCCGTCCATGGTCAGCTCACTCATCAAACCCCGCCCGAAGCCATCTCTTGACAAAGGAACAACAATGGTCCCAGCTTTAAAAAATGACCGCTGCGCAATGAGAACTGTTTCCGCGGCGCTATTTCTGGCGTGCCTACTCCCTGCAGCGGCTTATGCAGGCGTTGTGGTGAACGCCCAAACGACTCTCCTGATCGACAGTCGCGAGCCTGAGCCTCTCCAGAAAGCTGCTGTCGATCTGGCAGCGGACTTCAATAAAGTCTTCGGCCAGCGCCCCAAGGCCGTGCATGACCCGAACCAGGCGAGCGGGACGGTCATCTGGATCGCGCTGGACCACAACGTACCGAAGCCGGTCGAGCGCCCGTCCGGTTGGGAGCGGCTGCGCATCCAGGTCGTTAAGAATCCGGGCTTGGGGTCTGCCGCCAGCGAGGCTGTCGTCCTTACAGGCTCGGACGTGCGCGGCGCTATTTATTCGATCTATCAGTTCTCGCAGCAGTTCCTCGGCGTAGACCCCCTCTATTGGTGGACAGACCACTCTCCGCGGCATCGCACCGAGGTCGAGTTATCAGATGGCTTTTCTCTCGCAGACAGCCCCACGTTTCATTATCGGGGCTGGTTCCTCAATGACGAGGATCTTTTGACGGGATGGAAACCCGGACGCGCCGATGGCACCGGAATCTCCTTGGCCACCTGGGACCACATCTTTGAGGCCATCCTGCGCCTCAAGGGAGACCTGGTCATTCCCGGCACTTTTATCTTTCCGGATGAGCCTCAGGTTCGCGCGGCAAGCGAGCGTGGATTGATCATCACGCAGCATCATGTCACCACAGTGGGCCTCAATACGTACCGCTGGCCGAAAGACAAGCCGATGTCGTACTTATCCAACCCACGATTGCTGGAATCCGCTTGGACGCGAGCGGCCGGTCAGTACCCCAAGAACACGGAAATCCTTTGGAGTGTCGGCTTTCGCGGCAAGAACGACAACGCGTTTTGGGACGATGATCCCACCGCGCCGAAGACCGACGAAGGTCGAGCCAAGATCATTCGCGCGGCAATCGACAAGCAGATGGATATCGTGCGCAATCGAGATCCTCAGGCAGAGTTCGTCACCCAGGCTTGGGTGGAAGCGGCCACCTTCATCCACGAAGGGGTCCTCAAGCTTCCCAGCAGCGCCACGTTGATATGGACTGACAATGGTCACGGGCTTCTGCAAGACCGGAACACGCTCGCCCGCGGAGAGGGCGTGTATTACCACACGGCCATGTATGACTGGGTGGCGAATCATTACAGTGAGATGGTCCCGCTGGAGCGCATTCAACGGGAGCTCGGGCGCGCCGCGAGAGTTGGAGCCACGCGGCTGTTGCTCATCAACACGGCAAACGTTCGTCCGGTCGTGATGACGACCCGGGCAGCGATGGAGCTGGCGTGGAACCCCACACATTGGACTGATCCGAACGCAGATGAAAGCAAGGAATATCTAGAGCGGTGGTCGCGTGAGGAGTTTGGGGACCGCGCGGCGGCACGTGTCGCAGAATACTACAAGGCCTACTTCTCGGCGCCGGCCCGCTACGGCCAGGAAGAGGACGATACAGCGGGCGACAATGCCTATCACCAAGCTGCCCGACTGTTGTTGATCTCATCTCTCCAGGGCAAATCAGATGCGGATTTGTTCAGGAACTGGTGGGGTAGAGGATACTTCAGGAACGCGGAAGAATTCGCGAACGTAATCCTGGCTGGATGCAGCGCCGCAGACCCAAGGTGGCGGCATGCGAAGCTTCTGGCCGAAAAGGCCAAACCCTTCATACAGAGAGACCGGCTGAATTTCTTCCAGGCGAATGTCCTGACCCAGGTGGATCTGCACCTGCATTTCAATCACATGCTGATAAACATGGCACAGATGTTTCAAACGTCTGACCGGCAGAAAAAGATCACGGCGCTTCGCTCGGCAATCAGCGACGGGGAAATGGCGGCCGGGGCAATGCACGCCGCCGAATACGGCCGATGGCAGGAATTCTACACGGCAGGCGATTGGCTGCTGGACACTCCTGGGGTGCTTGCGCTGGCGAGAGTCTATTTGGATCAGCTCGAAGGGCGACATCCGCCCTCTTCGAGCAAGACGACTTGGGCCGAATATTTGGACCCGTTCACTCCCGGCTATTCAAAAATCACTGCGTACCAGGGTGCACGCTCGGTTGAATTTTGAGCTAGAGAGACTTTGATTATGGCATTGGCAGTTAGAAGCCACACTGCATGGATCCCCGGCAGCGCCGTGAGGGGCGTGATTTGCGTCTCCTCGATTGTTAGACGAGCACAACTATGGGCGGTCACTCTTGCTTTGTTTCAAGTCTCCTCTGTTTCCGCCGATACGCCTATCGGCGCCTCGGATGGGGACAATTGGGCGAATTATGGCCGTGCGCACGACGAAGCCCATTACAGCCCGCTGGCCGACATCAATACCGCAAATGTTTCCCGTCTTGCCCTGGCATGGTGGTTTGACATCCCGGGTGTCGTGCTCGCCGAGTCCGTGCCTCTAGAGGTGAATGGCACGTTGTACTTTGCGACGGGCTACAGCGTCGTGCGGGCAGTCGACGCGACTACTGGCCGTCTGCTTTGGGCCTATGATCCACAAGTCCCTCGAGTCGCGGGACACAAGCTACGCCTTCTGTGGGGCATTCGAGGCATCGCCTTCTGGAACGATAAGATCTATGTGGGCACGCACGACGGACGACTGATCGCGATTGACGCAAAGACAGGCAAGCCTGTCTGGAGCGTAGCGACTAACGAACGGCCCGATGACTTCCGCATCGTTACAGGTCCGCCGTGCGCCTTCGACGGTAGGATCGTGATCGGACACGCTTCCTCTGAGTTCGGCCCGGCGCCGGGCTATGTATCCATACGAGGTTACGTGACAGCTTACGATGCAGAGAACGGTAGACGCCTCTGGCGATTTTTCACAGTACCCGGCAACCCTGCGAAGGGATTCGAGACTAAGGCGATGGAGATGGCCGCGAAAACCTGGAGCGGCAAGTGGTGGAAGGATGGCGGAGGCGGGACCGTCTGGAACGCGATTACTTATGATCCCGAATTACATCATGTCTATATCGGAACCAGCAACGGCACGCCAGCGGACGCGAAACTTCGCAGCCCCGGCGGCGGTGACAATTTATTTCTAGCCTCGATCGTGGCACTGGACGCCGATTCCGGCAGGTATCTCTGGCACTATCAATTGAATCCCGCCGAGACTTGGGATTTTGACGCGACCAACGATATCGAGCTTGCCAACCTCGTAATCGACGGCCGGTCGCGTCGTGTTCTCATGCAGGCGTCGAAGAACGGCTTTTTCTATGTCATCGATCGCGATAGCGGAAAACTGCTTTCCGCGGAAAAATTTGCCAAAGTAACTTGGGCGGAAAGGATCGATCTCAACACGGGCAGACCCGTGGAGACGGCTTTCGCCCGCGACCCGTCAGCGTACATGCGAATCTGGCCCTCGGGGGACGGTGCTCATAGTTGGACATCCATGGCGTTCAATCCAACAAGGAATCTTGTCTATATTCCCGTGCTCGATTCCTCGCGTGAATGCAATGATGACCATATCGACCTGCACGGTAAGGAATGCATGGGAACCGCCGCGCTTCTCGCGTGGGATCCCATTCAACAGCACGCCATCTGGCGTGTCGCTCTACCCGGCGTTCGAAGTGGTGGTGCAGTCACGACGGCTGGAAACCTCGTCTTCCAAGGACGGAGCGACGGAAGATTCGTGGCTTACGCTGCGGACAGCGGCAAGGAGCTGTGGTCATTCGATGCTCAGGTGGGGATAGCCGGCGCTCCGATCACTTACAAGGTGGCAGGGAAGCAATACGTGTCCGTGCTAGCGGGTTACGGCGGTGGGGGAGCGATTGTCGATCCTAGATGGGACGCCCGTACACAGCCACGGCGGGTGCTTACGTTTGCACTCGGCGGCGGCGCGCAATTGCCTCCTCCACCGCCGCGCCACGAGGTCGTTCCAGTGGCCGATCCACAGTTCGAGCCTAATCCCAATATCGAAAAGAAAGGGCAGGAAAGCTTTATCGGGCACTGCGCCATGTGCCATGGATTCGACGCCATTGCAGGCGGTCAAGCCCCCGATCTGCGCGAGTCTCCCATCATCCTGTCTGCGAAGGGATTTGACGAGATCGTAAAGCGAGGCATGCTTCGCCAGTACGGCATGCCGCGCTTTGAAGAGTTGAGCGACACGGAGCTCGAAACTATCCGGCAATATCTGCGCTCGAGAGCGCTGGACTTGGCCGTTCACAACACATCCGCAAAAAGGACCGAATGATGAAAGCCGCTGTCGTTTCCCTGGTCCCCAAGAAGGATACACTCTCCGCGCAGGTGACGCGCTATCTGCTCGATCTCATCGCTCGCGAGCAGTTGAGGCCGGGCGATCCGGCACCCAGCGAAGTCAAGATCTGCCGCGATTTGAGCATTAGCCGCGGCATCGTGCGGGAGGCGTATCGGTCGCTGGCGACACTGGGCATTCTGGAGATCGAGAGCGGCAAGTCGCCGCGGGTTCGGCAGTTGAACGCGTCCGTGCTGACGCAGATTGTCGGGTTTGCCCTACGCATTGCGCACGTGAGTGCTCCGCAAGTGCTGCAGCTGCGGCGCGCCGTGGAGATCGAAGCGGCGCGACTGGCCGCGCAGCACGGAACTCAGGCCCAGTTTGAGCGGCTGAAGGAGTGCCTCGGTGAGATGCGCCAAGCCGGAACGGATCATGAACGCCTGATCGCGGCCGATGTGGCCCTGCACACCACGCTGGCTGAGGCGACCGGCAATCCGCTGTTTGCGCTGATGATTGGGGGCCTGCGCGGTCCACTGGAAGATTCCATGGCGCAGGGATTGAGAAGCCGGCGCACGCGCGAGGAAGTTCTGCACGTCCCGGAGATTCACAAAGCCATTATCCAGCGCATCTGCGCGCGCGACAGTGAGGGTGCGGCAAAAGCCATGGCGCATCACTTCGATCTATCGGTCGCGGCCATTCTCGCGGCAGGCGTGGCAGTGCAGACGAGTGAACAAACCTCGCTAAAAGCGCAGCGGCGGCGTTAGTTGTGAAGTCATCCGCCTTTGACCCATCCTCATGCAGCGTGCTGCGGTCGTTCGCAAGTCAGTGAGCTCGTACTCGGAGAACAAAATCGTGTCGGAAAAGAAACCAGCAACAGAAAATGATGCTCGATGGGGACGGCGTGATTTCTTACGCCTGAGCGCGCAAGTGACCGGTGCTGTGATGAGCCAGCTTGCTAGCCCGATTCCCTCTTGGGGATCTGAGGCGGGTGCGTCAACGGCGGCGCGAATGGGTCACCCTAAGAAAGGTCTGGTCCTCACGGCGGATACGCCATGGATCGTTTCAGACAAGGAGCCGGAGCCCCTGCAGCGCGCGCTCGAGGATGTCCAACGAGATTGGTACAAGGTGTTTGGCCATGTGCCCGTGATTGTTTCCTCGGTTCCGACCTCCTGGGAAGGCTCGGCGATTTACTTCGGACTCGATATCCCTGGATCGAAGGATCGGGCAGCGATTCCGACGGCAGGGCGTGAAAGCTTCTCCCTCGACGTTCAATCCATCGACGGCCGAATCAAGGCAGTGGTGGCAACCGGCGCCGATTTGCGCGGCGCCATCTACGCAGCCTACGCTTTCAGCGAACACATTCTCGGCGTCGATCCGTGGTGGTATTGGGCAGACAAGGAGCCGAGTCCTCGCGGCGCCATCGATGTATCGACGGACTTTAGCCAGCGCGTTGGCTCTCCCACCTTCAAATACCGCGGCTGGTTCATCAATGATGAAGACTTGCTCAGCGGCTTTAGCCCCGACCCGCTGCGCGAGAATGTGTTCTCCCTCGAAATGCTGGATTGCATCTGCGAAACGTTGCTGCGCCTGCGGGGCAACATGCTCGTGCCCGCGACTTTCGCTTTCCCCGACGAGCGCTGCCACGAGCTCGTAGCGCGTCGAGGCTTGGCGCTCAACATGCATCATGCTGATGTCGTGGGGCTGAACGTTATGCGTTGGCCGGCGGACGTGCCGTTCTCCTATTCGAAGCATCCTGAGATCATGGAGCGTTATTGGCAGGAGTGTATCGATGCTTTGAAGGACAAGGAAGTTGTGTGGACCGTTGGCTATCGAGGCAAGGGCGACCAACCTTTCTGGGAAGACGACCCAGAGCTGACAACTGAGCAGGCACGAGGCGACGTGATCACGCGAGCCATCGCCAAGCAAGTAGAGTTAATTCGTCAGGTGCAGCCCAAGGCACCCATCACCACCAGCATGTGGTACGAGGGTGCCAAGCTTTACATAGATGGTTTCATCAAGATTCCGTCCGGTGTGACTCTCGTGTGGACCGACGATGGCGCTGGTTTCATGCGCGATGCCGGCAAGGTTGGGGCTCGCGATGGCATGTACTATCACACCATGATGTTGGACGGCAAGGCCAACCAATTGAGCGAATTCGTTCCGCCCGAACGAATTTGTCACGAGATGGGGCGTTTCATTCGCGCCAGCGCCACGGAGTTTTTCCTCGTCAACGTCAGTGATGTCCGGCCGGTGCCTCTAAGCACCGAGTGCGCCATGACAGTCGCTTGGGATGCTCGCCCGTATCTTTCGAGGTCCGATAAAGACAATCAGGCTGCCTTTCTCTTGGATTGGACGCGCCGTCAGTTCGGTCCGGAAGCGGCGCTCATGGTCGCGGACCTCTATCAGGAATACTTCGCTATACCGGGTCGTCAGCCCAAAGTGAGCGCGTGGGAGGCGATCGATGCATCCCCAAGAACCGATAAAGGATCGACGACGGAGAACTCCGGCACTGTGCCGCGGGGTGACAATGCACCGCACGCTTACCTCAGATCGCTTTCTGATGTGGCTCTTCCGCTCATGCAGAACGGCCGACCATTATCCGGCGAGATGCTAAAGCAGGTAGGTGAATATCGCAAATTCGCCGCCACGAACCGTGGTTATTTTCTTCCCTTGCTCGGCAAAGCCAAAACGCTGGCGGGGAAGATCCCGGCGAACCGCCAAGACTTCTACGAGTCGCATGTGTTGACCGCTTTTGGAATCAACTTGCATTCGAACGAGATGCTTGAATACTACTGCCGCGCCCTTCAGACGTGGGCGGCTAGCGATCGCGCCGGCGCCATCGCGTATTTTGAACGCGCGCTGCGGGCAGTTGATACGTTATTCGCTGCGCTGCGCCCAGCAGAGCGCGGCAAATGGGCCGGTTGGTACAGGGGCGAAGGTTTGGTAGGACTCGAGCACAGTCGGGACCTGATTCGCCAATCTCAGGCCGCTGCTCGCGGGGAGCCTTTGCCTCCGGTCCGCACCTCCCACAACTATTCCCAGTTTTATCAATACCAAGAGCGCTTTCGACAAAACTTTCCGCGGCTATATAGGCCGCAAAAATGAGAAAGTGAGCGGTCAACGATGAGTATTCTCAAGGGCAAAAATGCATTGGTCAGTGGTGGTGGCACCGGTATTGGTCTGGCGATAGCGGAAGGCTTCATAGCTGCTGGCGCTCGAGTTGTCATCACAGGGCGGCGCCGGGAAGTATTGGAGGCGGCCTGCGCGCAACTCGGTTCTGGCGCTACTTGGCGCCAAAGCGATGTCGGTGACACTGAGGCTCAAGCAGCTTTGGTTGCGGAGGTTGAAAACCGCGCGGGGGCGCTTGACATACTCGTGAACAATGCCGGCACGCATCTGAAGAAAGCGACGCTTGATCTGACTGACGCGGAGTTCTCGGCCGTGCTTCGCACCAACCTCGATGGGCTGTTCGCTTTATCCCGTGAAGCCGCGCGCCGAATGGCCGGCCGAGGTCAAGGCGCGATTCTCAATATCGCATCGATGGCTGCGGTGTATGGGCTACCTCGCGTTGCTGCGTACTCCGCCTCCAAATCCGCCGTGGTGGGTCTCACTCGGGCACTGGCGGTGGAATTCGGACCGATGGGGATACGAGTGAACGCGATCTCGCCGGGTTTCATCTTTTCGGAAATGTCCTCGCGCGCGCTGGACGCCGATCCCGAGCGCAAGCAGCGAGTCATGTCTCGCACCCCGCTTGGACGGATGGGCAAGCCCAGTGAGGTTGCTTCTGCCGCAGTGTTCCTCTGCTCTGATGCGGCAAGCTTCATCACCGGGACCAATCTCTGCGTCGACGGTGGCAATTCGATCGGATTCTGATTCTCATGTCGCCGAACTTCCTCACCGAAGATTTCCTGCTCGGCAATGCGACGGCCCGGGAGCTGTATCGACGGCATGCCGCTCCGCAGCCCATTTTGGATTTCCATAACCATCTGCCGCCCGCGCAGATCGCGCGCAATCACCAGTTCGGTGACCTGCAGGAGATATGGCTCGCTGGAGATCACTACAAGTGGCGCGCGATGCGGGCCAACGGCATCGCGGAGGATCTCTGTACGGGAGCGGCCACCCCAATCGACAAGTTTCGCGCCTGGGTGGAGACCGTGCCCTTCACTCTACGAAATCCGCTCTATCATTGGTCTCACCTTGAATTGCTCCGTTGCTTCGGGTGGGAGCAGATCATTGGCCCGGAGCACGCCAATGAGATCTGGCGAATCGCGAACGAGCAGCTCGCCTCGTTGCGGGTGCATGACCTCCTCGCACGGTTCAACGTCGCGTTGCTCGCCACGACTGACGATCCGGCAGACAGTCTCGAATTCCACGAGGCCATTCAAGCCGCGGAACTTAAGACAAAAGTAGTGCCGACTTTTCGCCCAGACCGCGCGCTTGCGGTCGATCGTCCGCGTGAATTCAACGCATGGCTGGAGCAGCTTGGCGGCGCCGTAAGCATGCCGCTCAAAACACTGGACGATCTGCTGCTCGCCTTGAAGAGGCGCCACGATGAGTTTGCCCGGTTAGGGTGTCGCGCGTCGGATCACGGCCTCGAGCAATTGCCTGCTGTCCCGGGCACCCGCTTGCAGGCTGAGAAAATCTTTTCCAACTGCCTCCGGGGCCGCGCGGCCACGCCTCAGGAACACGCCCAATATTCCGATGTCCTGCTCTTGGAGATGGCGCGCTGGGATGCCGAAAAAGGCTGGGTCCGGCAATACCACCTGGGCGCGTTCCGGTCGGTCAACACGCGGCGCGTGGAACAAGTGGGACCGGCCACCGGTTTTGATTCGATCGGCGATTTTCGTCAGATCGACGCGGTTGGCCGGCACCTTGACGCCCTGGAACGGATCGGAGAGCTGCCGCGGATGATGCTCTACAACTCAAACCCCACGGACAACTATGCGTTCGCCGCGATGGCGGCCAATTTTCCTGGCGAAGGCATTCCGGGCAAGGTGCAGTTTGGGCCGGCTTGGTGGTTCCTCGATCAAAAGGAGGGTATCGAATGGCAGCTCAACGCGCTCTCGAATCTGGGGTTGCTGCGGCGCTTCGTAGGGATGACGACCGATTCGCGCAGCTTCCTGTCCTTCTCGCGGCATGAATATTTTCGCCGGATCCTCTGCAACCTCGTGGGCCGTGAAGCTGAAGCGGGCGAGTTACCGCTCGAGCCAGCGCTCTTGGGAGCGATGATCGAGGAGATCAGCTTCAAGAATGCGAGAACCTATTTTGGCTTCGAGCTGCATCCTGATTTCGTCTCGTGAGCGCTCGTATGCCTCCCGAGGAGCTTCGACCCACCGCGAGCTACCGGTGGCGCATCGTCGCGCTGCTCTTTGCGGCCACGACGATCAATTACATGGATCG
>Ga0163163_10004867_pt1 | contig 11542 bp, 12 predicted proteins | sample S65metaG_FD_119766 | JGI IMG/M metagenome (GOLD analysis project Ga0163163, IMG submission 119766) | Switchgrass rhizosphere microbial communities from Kellogg Biological Station, Michigan, USA - S6-5 metaG | ecosystem: Host-associated > Plants > Roots > Rhizosphere > Soil | place: USA... | reverse complement strand
GAGGATCCCGAACACGACACAGAACATGCCCACGCCGGACAGGACCGCGCCCACCCCGTCGAAGGGCCGGCTCGGATCGGCCGGAAGCGGATCGGCGAGGCGGCGGCTGAGGAGGACGATCGTTCCCACCACCAGAGCCTGGAAGAGAAAGGCCGCCCGCCAGCTGATGCCCGTCGTGATCACGCCGCCGATCAGCGGCCCCGCCGCGGCGCCGATCCCGCCCAGCCCGCTGATCACGCCGAACGCCCAGGCGCGCTTCGTCATGTCGTCGAACCAGAGCGTCGCGAGGATGTAAACCGGCGGAATCAGCAGCGCTGTCCCGACGCCCTCGAACACCGAGTTGCCGAGGATCAGGATGCCGAGGTTCGGAGAGACCGCGCTGATGAGGGCCCCGATCCCGTAGATCGTCAGGCCCCAGGTGAAGCAGCGTTTCCGGCCCCAGCGGTCGGTCAGCTTGCTGCAGGGGATCATCAGGATGGCCATGATCAGCAGGAAGAGCGTGATCGCGGTCTGGACGCCCTTGACGGTCGTGTCCAGGTCGTCGCTGATGTCGGCGATCATCACGTTCATGTTCGAGCCCGCGAAGCTGCAGATGAACTGCGCGAGCGCGAGCGGAAGGATTAGCCGTCGCGCAGAGGCCAGCGGGCGCTCGACGGCCACGGCCGAGCTCATCTTCGCCGTTGTTCGACGTCGATCCGGCCGCGGCCGAAGGCGTCGATTCGGCCCCACCGGCCAGGAATGTCGAGCAGCTCGAGATGGCCGATCGTGCTGGGCAGCGCCGCGTCGACCATGAGATTGTCGCCGTGCGGCTCGAGCCCGAGCATCGTCCGTAGGAATAGGAGCGGCGCGCCAGTCGACCAGGCTTGCGGGCTGCACGCCGTCGGGTACTGCACCGGATACATCGTCTGCGAGCGCTCGTAGCCGCCGAACGCCTCGGGCAAACGCCCCTCGAAGAACTCGGCCGCGTCGAGGATCCCCGCGGCGACCACCGCGGCTTCGTCCTTGAAGCCGTAGCGCCGCAGGCCCCAGGCGACGAACGAGTTGTCGAAGGGCCAGACCGTGCCGACGTGATAGCCGATCGGGTTGTAGCGCCCCTCGCCTTCCGCCAGCGTGCGCACACCCCAGCCGGAGAAGAGCCGCGACCCCACCAGGTGCCCGGCGACGGCTTTCGCCTTCGACTTGTCGACGATGCCGCTCCAGAGGAGGTGGCCGTTGTTGGAGGTGAGCGCGTCGACTTGCACCCCGTCCGGGTCGAGCGCCAGGGCGAAGTACTCGCCGTCCTCGACCCAGAAGTCGCGGTTGAAGCGCCGCTTGAGGTCGGCGGCCTCCTGCTCGAGCCGCTCGGCGAAGGGCGCGTCCTTCCAGACGAGCCGCGCGAGCCGCGCGGCGCGGAGCTTCGCGTCGTATGCGTACCCCTGCAGCTCGCAGGTTGCGCGCGGGAAGCCCGGGATGCGTCCGTCCCTGAAGGAGATCGAGTCCCAGGAGTCCTTCCAGCACTGGTTCTCGAGACCGCTCTTCTTGTTGCGGCGTTCGTACCAGATGTAGCCGGTGTCCTGGAGATCCGCGTACTCGTCGATCCAGTTCAACGCGGCCCGCGCCTCGATCTCGAGCTCTCGCACGAGCCCCCGGTCGCCGGTCCAGCGCTCGTACTCGTCGAGCAGCACGACGAAGAGCGGGGTCGCGTCGGCAGATCCGTAGTAGGGCGAGTGCGGGCGCTCCTCGAAGGCGGTCAGCTCGCCGTACCGCATCTCGTGCAGGATCCGGCCGGGATCCTCGTCGCGGAAGTCGTCCAGGCCGACCCCCTGCCAGTCGCCGAGTGCCCGCAGCGTCGTCGCGGCGAGCTCGGAGGCGAACGGCAGTGCCTGCAAGCTCGTGAGGATGCTGTCCCGGCCGAACATGGTCATGAACCAGGGCAGGCCCGCTGCCGGCAGGCTGTGGCCTCCGGCGATGCGCGGCGAGAAGCGGAGCGCGGCCAGGTCGACCAGGCTGCGGCGGTAGGTCTCCCGCAGCGGCTCCCAGTCGCACTCCAGGCGCGGGGCCTCGTTGACCCAGCGCTCCAGGCCTCTCTGCATGCGCCGCCGGGACTTCGCCGGATCCTCGAGCTCCGCTTCCTCGACCCCGAGGCGCTCCGTGACCACGTCGAGCCCCGTGCTCCACTTGTCGTGCGGCCCGATTCGGATCTTGAAGGTGAGGCCCTTCTTGTCGACGCGCGCCGGCTGCGACGACGAGATCGCGGTCGAGCGGCCGAAGGTCTCGCGGTCGTAGGCGAGGACGAGCCTGCCGCCCTTGACGCGCGCGGAATACGTGCCCTTCTTCTTGAGCGCGTCCTTGACCTCGAACAGGTCGGCGAAGTCGCAGCCCGCGTCGACGCGGACGGTCAGGTCGACCGGCTCGTCGGCATGGTTGAGGATCGTCAGCTCCTCGTGGAAGCCGTTGCCGACCGCGCGGCGCCGGATGACCGACAGCTTCGCGTCGATATAGACCGTTCCGGTGCCGGGCACGAGGAAGAAGCGCGACTCGAAGTACTGCAGGTCGTCGACCGAGAGGGGGTTCATCCGGTCGCCGTTGATCGTCAGGACCCACTCCGAGAGGAAGCGCGTGTCGTAGGAGAAGAGCCCTGTCGGATCCGTGGGCGACGCCTCGATGTCTCCACGCGCGTCGCTGACCACGAACGTGTTGCCATCGAGGATCTTGACGAGGCCGTCGCTCACGGCGTCTTCCCCGACGGCCGGCGGCGCCGTCGTGAAGGCCGCGGGAACAGACGCTGCAGGAGCACGAGCAACCTCGGGTCACCGCCGATGGTGAACTCTCCCCGAAGGGCCGCTGCCATCAGGTTGAACTTGCCCTTCACCGCTCGCTCGAAGGCGGCTCGCCCGACGCGCACGACGCAGTCTGCGGCCGCGTTCTTGCGGGAGACCGAGAGGTCACCTTTGTCGATCGTCAGCAGCCAGCGCTCGGTTCGCTTGCCGTCGGCGACGTCGAAGCGCGCGCTACCGCTCGCGTTCTCGAGCAGCGGCTCGTGTCCGCGGCGGCCGAGCTCGGCGAAGAACTCCGCGATCGCGTCGGAGGTCTGTCCCTGCTTGCGTCCCCCCACGCGGCCAAACTAGCTCCGATCGGCGAAACGGCGTCGTCCGGACGGGGTGAAAGCCGGCCCTTAGCCTCGCTCAGCCACAGCGCTGATCGTAATGCGGGACTCGACGATCCAGGTCTCGACCGACGGGGGGAAGAGCTCGAGCAGCCGGCGCTTGCTCAGCAGCTGCACCCGCTCCCAGTTGTCCCGCCGGAATGCGGCGAAGGCTCGATCGGCTGCCGGCCGTGGGAGCCAGTGGACGAAGGGAACGAGCGTGTGCGTCTCGACCGGGAACCAGCGATTGGGCGTGGAGAGAAAGACCCGCGGCGCCACGCGGCAGAGCTCCGCGACGAACTGCCGCTGCCCCTCCTCGCTGCCCACGTGCTCGACGACCGCGTTCGAGAAGGCGACGTCGAAGGCGTCGTCCTCGAACGGCAACTCGGTGCCGCTCGCCGTCACGGTGCGCACGGTCGGGAACTCGCGCGCGAAGTTCGGCAGCGGGACGTCGCTGACCGCGGTGATCCGCTCGGGCCACGGGTAGAGCGCCTCGAAGAAGTTGTGGCTCGCCGCTACACCGGGCTCGGTGCCGAAGCCCGTGTCGCCGACGCCGACGTCCACGACCCGGGTCTCAGGCCCGGGCCGCATCGTCTCCATGAAGAGCGCCAGCTTGCGGCGCCGGTTCCAGATCGACGCTCGCGCCGCGAGGTCGCCGAGCACTACGTGATCGCGGCGCCGCGGTAGCAGTCGGCCCGGTATCGCGCCGGGGTCGCCCGGTTGCAGGCGGCGCGCCGCTCGACGCCGTACCGGTGCATGGCGCCGAGGATCGTGCCGATGCCCTCGTAGCAGCGCGCCCTGAACCGTGCAGGCGCGGCCGCGCAGAAGCGCGCTGCATCGGGGCCGCCGGCGTAGTTGTTGCCGTAGTCGCGCGCGGCGCCGTAGACGCAGTCGCCGGCGTTCGCCCCCGCAACGAGGCAGAGCGCGATCGTCTTCGCCGGGTCGTACTCGGAGGAGCCCGACGCGTCGCGCCCGTACGACTCGAAGCACGTCTCCACCCAGCCTCGCTCGCTGCGCCGGCACCAGTCCGCGGTCTTGCGCCAGTTGTAGCCGTCGAGCGTGTTGATCCTCGAGGTGACCATCAGGTAGCAGTAGACCTTGTCGCGCTCGGCGACCGTGTTGCACGGATAGATCGGGTTCTTCGTGCTGAGGTATCGCGAGGTGCCCATGGTCGTGTCGAGGTTCTGCATGAAGACGCCGCCCGTGCACGAGACCCGGTCGAAGCCGGTCAGCAGCTTGTGGCAGGTGCGCAGCGACCAGGGCAGGTCGTCGCCGCTGTAGATCATCAAGCCGTGCCCGAGGCCGTGGACGCACTGGTAGAGCAGGAACTCTTCGGTATTCACCGCCGGCGCGTTGCAGAGCCGCTGGGCCTTCTTGACGACGACGGTCCGCGGCAGCCCGGCGAGCGCGACCTGCAGCACGCCGTGGTAGTAGCCCGAGTTGCAGGTCATCGCTCCGTGTGAGAGCGCCTGGCCGGCGTCGTGCTTGTAGTAGACGAGGCCAGCCCGCCCGATCCAGTGCGAGATCTGATGGCAGTCGGCGTGGACGGCGTTGAGGCGCGAGTCGTCGGTCGCCAGCAGTGCGAGCGCCTTCTGCGGACCTTCCTCGTAGGCGAGGTTGCCGAACGCCTGCCGGAAGCAGAAGGGCTTGCCGCTCCGCTTGCAGCCCGCGATCGTCGTCTGGTCGGGCTTGAAGGCGAAGCTCGTTCCCGAGCTGCGCGACGACGACGAGACGAACGACGCCACCTGCTCGATCTGATTGCTCGAGAGCTTCTTGTCGAACGGAGGCATGCCGTTCCCGCCGTGGCGCACCTGCCGCTCGACCGTCGACTGGTCGGGCTTCAGCTCGTCCAGGTTGGGCCCGACCTGGCCCTTCGAGCCGGCCGCGCTGAGGGTGTGGCAGCCGCCGCACCCGGCGCTCGCGAACACCTTCGCCCCCGGCGAGCTCGAGGTCGTGTCCGAACCGCCACAGCCCGCCACGAGCGGGAGAATGGAGACGACGACCGCTGCGGTGACGCTGAGCTTCATGACCCGGTGCCTCGGTACGATAGCCCTGTGGCCGTGACGGCTCGCCCAGCCCTCGACGCGCAGAAGCTCCGCGCCGACTTCCCGATCTTCGAGCAGAAGATCCATGGCAAGCCGCTCGCATATCTCGACTCCGCGGCGAGCTCGCAGAAGCCGCGGCAGGTGCTCGACGCGATCCGCGACTTCTACGAGAACTCCTACGCGAACGTCCACCGCGGCGTCTACCTGCTCTCGGAGCGCGCGACCGAGGCCTACGAGGGCGCGCGCGAGACGGCGCGCGAGTTCGTCAACGCGCCCGCCGCGCGTGAGGTGATCTTCACCCGCAGCGCGACCGAGTCGATCAACCTCGTCGCCTACGCCTGGGGCCTCGACAACCTCGGCCCGGGCGACGTCGTGCTGGTCACGGAGCTCGAGCATCACTCGAACTTCGCGCCGTGGCAGTACATCGCCAAGCGCACCGGCGCCGAGTTCCGGCTGCTGCCGATCGACGACCAGGGCGAGCTCCAGCTCGACGCGCTCGAAGAGCACGACGGCGTGAAGGTCGTCGCCGCGAACCTCGTCTCCAACTCGCTCGGCACCGTCAACCCCGTCACCAAGCTCGCCGCCTGGGCGCACGAGCGCGGGGCGATCATGGTCGTCGACGCCGCGCAAGGAGCGCCGCACCATCGCGTCGACGTCCAGGAGCTCGGCTGCGACTTCCTTGCCTTCAGCTCCCACAAGCTCTGCGGCCCGAGCGGGGTCGGCGCCCTCTGGGGCCGCGCCGAGCTGCTCGAGCAGATGGCGCCGTTCAACCTGGGCGGTCACATGATCCGCTCGGTGAAGGCCGAGGAGACGACCTGGGGCGAGCTGCCGTACAAGTTCGAGGCCGGCACGATGCCGATCGCCGAGGTGGTCGGCTTCGGCACGGCCATGGACTACGTCACCGCGGTCGGCGTCGAGGCGATCGCCGACTACGAGAGCGAGCTGGCGGCCTACGCGCTCGAGCGCCTCGCCGAGGTCGGCGGCGTGCTCACCTACGGCCCGCCGCCGGAGCGGCGCGCCGGGATTGTCTCCTTCAACGTCGAAGGCATCCACCCCCACGACGTGGCGCAGGTGCTCGACTCGGAGGGCGTCGCGATCCGGGCCGGCCACCATTGCTGCCAGCCGCTGATGAAGCGCCTCGGCGTGGCCGCGACCAACCGCGCGAGCTTCTACCTCTACACCGTGCCCGATGAGATCGATCGGCTCGCCGAGGGCCTACACAAGACCCGGAAGATCCTCGGCTGATGGAAGACCTCTACCGTGAGGTCATCCTCGACCACTACAAGAACCCGCGCGGGCACGGGGTGATCGAGGACGCCGACGCGCAGGCCGAGGGCCTGAACCCGCTCTGCGGCGACGAGGTCACGATCTACGTCCAGTTCGGCGAGGACGGCGAGACGGTCGACGAGGTCAAGTTCTCCGGCCGCGGTTGCGCGATCAGCCAGGCGTCGACCTCGATGCTGATGGAGATGGTGCAGGGCCGGACGGCGACCGAGATCGCCGAGCTGCCGAAGGAGGACCTGCTCGAGGAGGTCGGGATCCCGCTGACCCCGGTGCGGCTCAAATGCGCCTTGCTCGGGTTGGGCGTGCTGAAGGTCGCGCTGCATCGCGCGAAGGGAACGCCGCTGCCGCAAGAGTGGGCCGGGCTCGACGAGCTCGACCTCAAGTAGCGCGCGTGGCGGAGATCGTCGTCGCGCCGGTCGAGGAGCTGCCGCCCGGGACGGTCAAGATCGTCCATGCGGGCGAGATCTCGGTCGGCGTCTACAACCTGAACGGGCGTTACTGCGCGATCGAGGACCGGTGCTCGCACGACGACGGGCCGCTCTGTGAAGGCGAGTTCGAGCTCGAGGAGGGCGTGGCGATCTGCCCCCGCCACGGCGCGCGGATCGAGATCTGCACCGGGAGGCCGCTCTCGCTGCCGGCGGTGCTACCGGTCGAGACCTTCCCGGTGCGCGTCGAGGACGGGCTGGTGAAGGTCACGATCGTCTGATGGCCTCGGCGCGCTGCTGGGAGAGTGCCGACGAGGCGTACAACCGCTATCACGACGAGGAGTGGGGGCGCCCGGTCGTGGACGAGCGGGGGCTGTACGAGCGCTTCTGCCTCGAGGGCTTCCAGTCAGGGCTTTCGTGGCTGACGATCCTGCGCAAGCGCGAGAGCTTCCGCGCCGCGTTCGCCGGCTTCGACCCCGAGCGGGTGGCCGAGTTCGGCGAGGCCGACGTGAAGCGGCTCCTCGCCGACGCCGGGATCGTGCGACACCGGGGCAAGATCGAAGCCGCGATCGCAAACGCACGCGCGACGCTCGCCCTGCGTGACACGACGCCGCTGCCGGAGCTCGTCTGGTCGTACCGGGTCGACGGGCCGGTGCCCCGCTCGGCGAAGGAGTGGCAGGCGAAGACGCCGGGGTCGGAGTCGCTCTCGAAGGAGCTTCGCCGCGCCGGCTTCCGGTTCGTCGGGCCGACGACCGTCTACGCGGCGATGCAGGCCTGCGGCGTCGTCAACGACCACCTCGCCACCTGTCCGGCGCGCGCCGCGGCGGAGGCCGCCAGAGCGCAGCTAGGCTCGACCGCGTGCTAGACGACCGGGTGCGCGCCGTGCTGGCGCGTCTCGAGGCCGAGGACGCCGACGAGCGCGCTCGCAACGTCCCGCGCGAGCAACGGTCGCGCCAGGTCGCGCGCACGACCGGCCAGTTCCTGTTCTCGTTCGTCGCTCCCCAGACCGACTGCGAGGTGCTCGAGCTCGGCGGCTCGCGCGGCTACTCGACCATCTGGCTGGCCGCGGGCGTGCGCAACCTCGGCGGCCGCGTCCTCTCGCTCGAGCACGACCCGGCAAAGCTCGAGGCCTGGCGTGTCAACGTCGAGGAGGCCGGCCTCTCGGACTGGGCCGAGCTCGTGCCCGGCGACGCCTTCGAGACGCTCCTCGCCGTCGACGACGTGTTCGACGTCGTGTTCCTCGACGCCGAGAAGGAGCTGTACGAGCTGCTCTTCGAACAGGCGCGCACCAAGCTCGAGCCGGGAGCGGTCGTGATCGCCGACAACGTGCTCTCGCACGAGGACGTGCTCGGCGCCTACTCGCGCGCCCGGCAGGCCGACCCGACGCTCGAGAGCGTGACCGTCCCGCTCGACCGCGGCTTGGAGATTTCCACAGTCCTCCGCAATCGCTAGAGTGCTCCTACCGCGGAAAGGAGGTGGTCCGGTAGTGATTTCATCAAGTACGGGCAGTGGAGGTACCAGCGGGTAGAGGTGCCGTCCCCGGGACCTACGGGGAACCGCCTAACCAGCGTGGGGGGCTCGCATTCGCGCCGCCGGCAGCACGACCGCCGGCCGGAAAGCGCCTCTACCACTACGACGCTGGTCACCGGATCAGGGCCGCCTGCCAAGGCGGCCCTTTTCTTTTGCCAGCATGTTTCCTCGACTAAGTCTGTGCGTTGGACGGCCGCCCGGGCAGAGCCCGCGCGACCTCCATACGACGCCGCAAGCGGCGCCTCGGGCGCCCGTTCCTTTTGCCTAGACGGCTCGCCGCAGCTGCTCGTCGAGCGGGACGAGCGGCAGGCGGAACGTGCGGACGGCGCCGTCGTTCGAGACGACGTTGTCGCCGTGCTCGAGCATCTTCAGCAGATCGCGGGTCAGCGGCACATCCCCGGGCAACCGCTCGGTGACGAGCGCGTTCGCGCGCATCAGCGCCATCGGGACGTGCAGGCTCGGCCGCCGCTGGCCGAGGGCCCGCTTGAGCCGGGCCCAGAACTCGTTCCAGCTGACGGCATCGGGCCCGCCGAGCTCGAAGATGGCGTTCGGGGCCTCGGTCTTGTCCACGCTCTGTGCGAAGTAGGCCGCGACGTCGTCCACCCAGATCGGCTGGAGCCGCTGCTTGCCGCTGCCGATGATCGGCGTCACGGGCGCCAGCCGCGCTAGCCGCCGGAAGGTCGGCAGGATGCCGCCGTCCTTTGCGAAGACGAAGCTCGGCCGGAAGATGACGTGCTCGAGGCCCGAGCCCTGGACGGTCTGCTCCTGTTCCCACTTGGCGTGGTAGTAGGGGACGAGCTCCTTGGTCTCCTCGCTCGTCCCGAGCGCGCTCATCAGGACGAAGCGCCTCACCCCTGCCTCCTTCGCCGCCGCCACGAGGTCACGCGTGCCCTCCTCCATCACGCGCCGGAACTGCTCCTGGCTGCCTTGCCGGATCGCGACTAGGTGGACGACGACACCGGCGCCTTCGACCGCGCGGCGCAGGGCATCGCCGTCGGTCATGTCTCCCTGCACGAGCTCGGCGCCCCAAGCCGCGAGCGTGGTGGCCGAACGGCTGCTCGGACTCCGGACGAGAGCGCGGACCGGCTGGTCGCGCTCGCGGAGCGCGCGGACGACGCGCGGCCCCACGAAACCCGTTCCGCCGGTGACGAGAATCACCGCTCGATTCTACGACGGTTGTGCGCTAGGGTCGCCGCGAGGGACTGCGGCAGATGGGCAGGTGGGTGATTGCGTTGGCGGCGATCGGCATGGGGCTGGTCGCGGCCGCCGCGTGGGGGCAGGTCGACCAGGCGGTGCTCGGGCCTACCGTCTATGCCTCGCACAACCTCCCGTCCGATGCGATCACCGGGTTCAACGTCACCTGTCCGCCCGGTTACTTCGCCGTCAGCGCGGGCGTCTCCAACCCGGGCTCCGGCTCGACGCAGCTGAGCGTGCGGCCGCTCAGGCTGCGCGGCTTCACCTTCCGCTTTGGCAATCCCGCCACGAACGACGCTACGCGCGCGACCGTCGCCGTTGCCTGCCGCAAGAGCAGCGGCGGCGCGGTGCTCAAGGTGAGGCCGGTCAAGACCAGGGTCGTCGTCAAGCCGGGGCAGATGAGGTCGGGGACGCTCGCCTGTCCAGCGCAGACGCTCCCTGCGGGCGCCGCGTTCGACCTCGACCCAGGCCGTGCGAAGTCGCTCGACTCGTTTGCCGGCGCGGCGCTCAGCGTGCGGACCTCGACCGCGAGCCCGCGCGCGTTCCGATTCAGGATCGCGAACGCCGGCGCGCGCGCCCATGACGCCCTCCTGCAGGGCAACTGCGCCACCGTTCTGACCGTCGAGCCCGCACAGCTGAGGACGAGGATCTCGACCTACACCAACGAGATCACGGCCGGCAGCCACCACATCGTGCACCGCTGCCCCGCCGGGTGGACGGCGCTCGGCGCGGGCTACGCGCTCACCTCCGGCTCCGTGCGGATCGACGGAGCCGCAGCGATCGGCGCGAAGGGCAGCTGGTGGGCCAGGAACACCGCAACCTCACCCGTTACGGCGCAGCTGCAGGTGATCTGCGCACGACTACGTTAAGGAGGGCTCGGCGAAATAGCGGCTGAGTGGCCGGAACGACCATCGCGCCCCGGCAACGAGCGCTAATCCGCCAAGTCCTCCTGGCTAGAAGTTCTGCCAGTAGCGGCTTGGCGTGGGGCCTTGCTGGCCCTGGTACTTCGAGCCGAGGTCGCCGGAGCCGTACGGCGTCTCGGCGGGCTCGGTCAGCTGCACGAACGAGAGCTGGCCGATCTTCATCTCGTAGTAGATCGTGATCGGCAGGTTGGCCACGTTGGAGAGCTCGAGGGTGACGTGGCCGTCCCAGCCCGGGTCGATGAAGCCGGCGGTCGAATGAATCAGCAGCCCTAGGCGGCCGAGGCTCGACTTGCCCTCGAGCCGCGCGACCAGGTCGTCCGGCAGCGTCACGCGCTCGAGCGTCGAGCCGAGCACGAACTCGCCTGGGTGGAGGATGAAGGGGCGGCTGCCGTCGATCTCGACGAGCTCGGTCAGCTCTTCCTGTGGCTCCTTGACGTCGATGAACGGGTAGCGCGCGTTGTGGAAGACGCGGAAGAAGCGGTCGACGCGAACGTCCACGCTCGAGGGTTGCAGCAGCATCTCGTCGTAGGGGTCGATCCCGATCCGACCCTCCGCGAGCAACCGCCTGATCGTCCGGTCGGAGAGGACCACCGGGCGATTCTACGGCCCTCCGCCGCCGCGGCCGCCGAAGCGTCCTATGCTTCCCGGTCCTTTGGACGAGCAGGAACGCACTGCGCGCGCACGGGAGCGACGGCGGCAGCACCGCAGACGACTGGTACGCAGACGCAGGGCCGCAGCGGTCGCCGTGCTGCTCGCGGTGGTGGCCGGGATCACGCTCGGCGCGCGCTCGGTCGAGGGGGGCGGCCACGCCCGGCCGGCGAAGCAGGTGGCTCCCGCGATCAAGAAGCCGGCGGCGCTAGCGGTTGCCGAGGGCCACGCAGCGGTCCCCAGGGAGATCCGCGGCGTCCACGTCACGATGGGCCTCGCGTCGCTCCCCGGGAAGCTGCAGCAGTACCTCGCCATGCCAGGGCTGAACACGGTTGAGCTGGACGTCAAGGACGAGAACGGCCGCGTCGG
>Ga0163163_10004866_pt1 | contig 11542 bp, 9 predicted proteins | sample S65metaG_FD_119766 | JGI IMG/M metagenome (GOLD analysis project Ga0163163, IMG submission 119766) | Switchgrass rhizosphere microbial communities from Kellogg Biological Station, Michigan, USA - S6-5 metaG | ecosystem: Host-associated > Plants > Roots > Rhizosphere > Soil | place: USA: Michigan... | reverse complement strand
GCGTCGGTGTCCACGCCGGGGGCGAGTTGCTCCAATGTGGTCAGTTCGCCGATCGCCCGGTCCAGCCGGGTCCGGAAGTACTCGCCCAGATAGGTGACGACGTCAGTGCCCCGGGCCACCCGGCGCAAGAGTCCGCGGGCCCCGGGCAGCGCCGCCCAGCCGGCCTCGTGGCCGTGGGTCAGCGCGATGGCGCGCCGGATCCCGGTCCGCTCTTTCAGCCCGGTGGCGAGCAGTCCGAGCGGGGCGGCCGCGCCGAACCAGACCGCGTCGCAGTCGTACTCACGGGCGATCTCGGCCGCCCGCTTGGCGACCGCCGGGGTCGGCAGCAGGACCGAGGTGTCCTCCCGGATCACGTCGAACGGCTGCTCGGCATCGAAGTCCTCGTGGCCGGTGTGCTTCGAGCAGTAGACGACCAACGACCCCTTGGGCAGGCGTACGGCCAGATTGTGCACGAACTGCTGGATCCCGCCGGGGCGCGGCGGGAAGTCGTTCGTGACGAGCAGCGTGGTCACCGCTCGCCCCGTGCGAACGCTCGGGCCGCCGCGATCCGCTCGACCACGGACGGGTGGGTGGCGAACATCAGGTACTCCCAGCGGGGTGGGTCGACGTCGGCCAGGTTGGTCGTGGCCAGCCGCTGCTCCATGACCTCCACAGTGGACGGATCGTGGGTGACCGCCAGCGCGTGCGCGTCGGCCCGCGCCTCGATAAGGCGTGAGACGGCGTTCTGCAGCGGTGCGCCGACCAGCCCGGCCACCGCGGCCAGGGCCAGCAGCAGGCCCACCGCGCGTGGGTCGCCGATCGAGTCCGCCCCGGCCCTTCTGAGCAGGCCGGTCCAGGAGCCGAGCAGGAAGACGACGCAGACCGCGGCGGCCGCGCCGAGGGCGCCCAGGGCGGTGCCGGTGAGCACGTCGTTGTCCTTGGCGTGCCCGAGCTCGTGCGCGACCACCGCCTCGACCTCGCCGGACGGGGCGTCCCGCAGCAGCGTGTCGTAGACGACGATGCGCCGGGTCGGGCCGAACCCGGAGACATACGCGTTCAGCGCCGTCGTCCGGCGCGACGCGTCGGCCACCAGCACGTCGCGCACCGGAACCCCGTCGGCGGAGGCCATCGCCATCAGGTTGGTCCGAAGTGGACTGTCGGGCATCGGGGTGAACTTGTTGAACACCGGCTCGACCAGCACCGGGAAGACGAACGTCATCAGCACGGTCAGGCCGGCCGCCCCGGCGGCGAGGAATGCCCACCACCACCGCGGCGCGAGCCGGGTGACCCCGAAGAACCCCAGTAGCACCACCGCGCCGATGACGGCGCCGACCGCGTAGGACTTGAGCAGGTCGAGCGTCCACGATCCCCAGGTCTGGGTGGACAGCCCGTACCGGCGCAGGATCGTCTCCTGCCACATGCCCAGCGGCAGCGTGACCACCTCGCCGATGCCGACCAGCACGAACCCGCCGAGCACCGCCTCGGCGACCCAGTTCCCGCCGAACGGGCGGCCGACCAGGCCGACCAGCCGGGCGCCGAGCGGGGTCAGGCCGAGGATCAACGCGACCAGCAGACCCAGCGCCAGCGCGCCGTACGACCCGGGGCGCAGCGCGGCGTGGAATGCCCGGCCGCGGGCCACCGCGTCGGCCGGCAGGTCGCGCAGGGCGGCGAGCTGGTCGGCCCGCGGAGCCGGCGGAGCCGACCACGGCACCCGTACCGCCGCGACGACGATCAGCGCGACCACGAGGGCGCCGAGTGTCACCGCGGCCCACCCACGTGAACCCATGGCGGCCACCCTACCTAGCGGTCAGGACCGGGCGATGCGGCGCAGGAGGGAGTCGGAGCTCAACGGGTAGGCGCCGTGGCGGCGCACGCCGTCGGCCACCTCGCGGTCGGACGAGATCACGATGACCGGCCGACCCATCGGCTCGGCCCGTACCAGCTGCCGGATCAGCTCGTCGGCGGTCTCGCCCTTGCGGCTGAACAGCACCCGCACCCCGCGCGGCGGGCTGGGTACGGCGAGCACCTTGTCCGCCCCGTCGAAGACCACGGTTACCTCGATTCCGCTCTGCGCGGCCAGGCCGCCGAGGCTGGAGACGAGGCGGCTGCGCTGCTGCTCCAGCGATACGTCGCCGAAGCCGCGCTTGGTCACGTTGTAGCCGTCGACGACCAGGTGGGCCCGGGGCAGGGCGAGCAGCTGATCCAGCCGGGCCGGGTCGTCGGCGGTCAGCGCCCGGGCGCCGGCCCGGTCCGACCCGGGGAGCTGGGCCGAGGTCTCCGCCACGAAGTCCGCCGGCAGCTTCTTGGCCGGTTCGAGCGCGAGCTCACGGCGCAGGCCGACCGCGGCCTGGCCGATCGTCTCGAGCAGCAGCCACAACCGCGCGTCGTCGACCGCCCGCGCGTCCTTGGCCACGGTGCGCGCGTCGCTCGCCGCCAGCTCGGCGTCGATGAGGCGGGAGCGCAGCCGACGTACCTCGGCCTCGGCGTCGGCGGAGGCCCGGCCGGCCCGCCCCTTCTCGGTGGCGAGCATGTCGGCCGCCTTGCGTTCGCGGACCTGCGACTCGCGCTGGGCCCGGGTCAGCTGGCGCACCTGGTCGCGCAGGCCGTCGGCCTCGGCGCGCAGGCGGGTCAGCTCGTCCCGCAGCTTCTCCACTTCGATCTTGATGACGGTCCGTTCGTGCTCGGCCATCGCGACGTGGTGCTCGGCCGCGCGCAGCCGTTCGGTGACCGCGGCGCTGTCGGCGTCGACCCGCAGGTTGCGAGCGGCGTCGGTGACCATGTCGGCCCAGCCGTCGGGCCGGGCCAGGTAGGCCAACGCGGCCACCTCGACCGGGTCGGCGGCGGCCGGCGGCGCGCCATCGCGGACCGCGGCGCCGAGCTCGCCGGCGCGCTCCAGGGCCCACGAGCCGACCCGTTGCCGGTAGAGCGGATCCGAGCCGAGCTGGGCCGCGATTGCCGTCGCGCCGAGCCGGGCCCGCTGTTTGGGGGCGAAGTTCGCCACCCGGCGCAGCGCCGGCGGTACCTCGTCGGCGGGCAGGCCGGACATCGCGGCGGCGGCGAGGGCCACTACGCGCTGTCGGACGGGCTCGGGCAGGGTGGGCTCGGGCAGCGGTGCGGTCTCACCGGCCGCCACGTCCGGCTGGACATGGTCGGAGTCCGGCATGTCGTCCAGTGTGTCACCGCGACCCCTCGGATGCGCTGATCAAATCTTGGCGCGCCATGATCAGCACGTTTTCTGGGACACGCGTACGGATCAAGCATGACATTGTCGTACGGCGGTTCTAGTCTGCGGCCGTGACCGAGCGGTACGCCCAGCCGACCCTGGCCGAGATGGGCACGCCGCTGCGCGAGGTCACGTTCGTCGTGCTCGACCTGGAGACCACGGGCGGTGCGCCCGACGGCAACGGCATCACCGAGATCGGCGCGGTCAAGGTCCGCGGCGGCGAGCAGATCGGGGAGTTCGCCACCCTGGTCAACCCCAACTCGCCCATCCCGCCGTTCATCACCGTGCTGACCGGCATCACCGAGGCGATGGTGCTGCCCGCGCCGCGCATCGAGGAGACCCTGCCGGCGCTGCTGGAGTTCCTGGGGGACGCGGTGTTCGTCGCGCACAACGCGCCGTTCGACACCGGGTTCCTCAAGGCCGCGTGCGCGCTGCACGGTCAGGTGTGGCCCGCGCCGCGCGTTCTCGACACGGCGCAGCTGGCGCGGCGCCTGCTCACCGGCGACGAGGTGGCGAACAACCAGCTGGCCACCCTGGCGAACCACTTCCGCACCATGGTGCGGCCGACCCACCGCGCCCTGCAGGACGCCCGGGCCACCGTCGAGGTGCTGCACGCGCTGATCGGGCGGCTGGGCAGTCACAAGATCTACACCCTGGAGGACACGGTCGAGTTCGCCAAGGCGATCTCGGCCGCGCAGCGCCGCAAGCGCCACCTCGCCGAGGGCCTGCCGGACGCGCCGGGGGTGTACATCTTCCGCGACGCCCGCGACCGCCCGCTCTACATCGGCACCAGCAGCTCGATCTCGACCCGGGTACGCAGCTACTTCACCGCCTCGGAGTCGCGCAAGCGGATGTCCGAAATGATCCATCTGGCCGAGCGGGTGGAGGCGATCGAGTGCGCCCACTCGCTCGAGGCGGAGGTGCGCGAGCTGCGACTCATCGCCGCCCACAAGCCGCCGTACAACCGGCGGTCCAAGTACCCGGAGCGCACCAACTGGATCAAGCTGACCGCCGAGGCGTACCCGCGGTTGTCCATGGTCGCCCGCGTCCGTGCGGACGGCGGCGCCTACCTGGGCCCGTTCGGGTCGCGCCACTCGGCCGACCTGGCCGTCGAGGCGGTCTATGAGGTGATGCCGGTGCGCCGCTGCACCCGCCGCCTGTCCGCCCGCCGACCGTCGGCCGCCTGCGCACTGAGCGAGCTCGGCCGATGCGTGGCCCCGTGCGAGCTCAAAACCACCCCCCAGGAGTACGGGCAGCAGACGGCCGGACCGATCGCGGAGGCGTTCACCGGCGACCCGGGTCCGCTGGTGAAGCGACTGCTTGCTCGGATCGAGCGCCTCGCCGTCGCATCCCGGTTCGAGGAGGCGGCGCGGGTGCGCTCCCGCCTGGCCGCCCTGCTGCGGGCCAGCGTGCGCATGCAGCGCCTGACCGCGCTGACCTCGATTCCGGAGATCGTGGCCGCCCGGCCGGAGCCCAAGGGTGGCTGGGAGATCGCGCTGGTGCGACACGGGCGACTGGTCGCGGCCGGGGCTTCGGTACCTCCGACGCACCCCCGCACCGTCCTGGCGGCCCTGATGGCGACCGCGGAGACGGTCCGTCCCGGGCCCGGGCCTACCCCGTGCGCGAGCGCCGAGGAGAGCGAGCGGGTCCTGTCCTGGCTGGAGCGGCCCGAGGTCCGGCTGGTCGAATGCCCTACCGGCTGGGCGTACCCGGTCTCCGGCGCGGCCCGCTTCGCCGAACTCCTGGCCACTGTGGACGCCGCCGGGCGGGCCGGGGTGCCCGGTGACGCCGATCAGGAACGCCGTCCGTGGCGACGGCGTATCCGGAGGGTGTCGGTTGCCGCAGAATCGGGCCGTTAGGCCAGCGAAATCGACCGATCGGCCAACTCGGATGTCGGTAGGCTGGTGGACACCCACCCCCTGACGACCTGCCCGGAGGTGACTGTGGACATCGACCTCGGCCGAACTCCACCGGTCGCCCAGGCAGCACTACGGTGGGTCGAAGATCTCACACACCGCGTGAGAACTGCGGTCGTGCGGCGCAAGACCCGCGAGGACCCGGTCGAGTTCCTCATCCGTACGCATCGCGGGGTGCACCGCGACGGCGACGGCCCGCTGATCCGCCGCGGATACGAGGCGGCCGAGCGGTACCACCGCGGCCAGATGCGCAAGAGCGGCGAGGCGTACATCACCCATCCGCTCGCCGTGGCGCAGATCCTCGCCGAGCTCGGCATGGACAGCACCACCCTGGTCGCCGCCCTTCTGCACGACACGGTCGAGGACACCTCGTACACGATGGCCGAGCTGCGGGCCGACTTCGGCGGCGAGGTCGCGCTGCTGGTGGACGGTGTGACCAAGTTCGAGAAGGCGCTCTACGGCGACGCGGCCGAGGCGGAGACGGTCCGCAAGATGATCGTCGCGGCCGGCGCCGACGTGCGGGTGCTCATCGTCAAGCTGGCCGACCGGCTGCACAACATGCGCACGATCGAGGTTCGGTCGCTCGCGTCGCGGTTGCGGATCGCGCGGGCCACTCAGGACGTGCTGATCCCGCTCTGCGACCGGCTCGGCATCCAGGCGATCAAGCGCGAGCTGGAGGATTCCGTGCTCGCCGCGGTGGAGCCGGACGCGCACACGATCCTGCGCGACTGGGTCGCGCACCGTCCGGAGTGGACCGCGTACACGGACGCGTTCATTGGGCTGACCACGACCCTGCTGAAGTCCGAGAAGATCGCGGCCGACGTGGTCGCCCGGCCACACCACTTGTACTCGATCTGGAAGGACACGTTCGCTGACGGTCACGCGGAGCCGTCCGAGCTGCCGCGTGTGGTGATCATCGTGCGCGGCGTGGACAACGACTGCTACACGGCGCTCGGGGCGGTGCACAGCTCCTGGCGGCCGGTGGTCGGCCGGTTCAAGGACTTCATCGCCTCCCCCAAGAACAACCTCTACCGGTCGCTGCACACCACGGTGATCGGGCCGGACGGCCGGGCGGTGGAGATTCAGATCCGGACCGCGGAGATGCACCGCAACGCCGAGTACGGCATCGCGGCCTCGTTCCGGTCCCGCCGGCGCGCGGGTGCCCACAGCGCCCGCGGTCGGGCCCGCGGTGGGCCGGCTCCGGACCGCGCCGAGCACCTGGCGTGGCTGCGCTCCTTGGTCGAGTGGCAGGAGTCGGCGGTCGACCCGATGCGCTTCCTCGAGTCGCTGCAGTGCGACCTCGCCGAGGGCCAGGTGCACGTGTTCGTCGAGGGCAAGCGGCTGCAGCTCCCGGCCAACTCGACCCCGGTCGACGTGGCGTACGCCGCGGGACCCGAGGTCGGCGACCGGTGCATCGCGGCCACCGTCAACGGGCAGCTCGCGTTCCTGTCCTCACCGCTGGCCGACGGCGACGTCGTCGAGATCCACACCGCGCCGCCGGGCGAGACCCGGGGCGCCGACGGGCGGCCGATCGGGCCGGCCCCGGAGTGGCTCGGATTCGTCCGCACCCCGCTCGCCCAGCTCCAGATCGAACGCCGGCTGGGCGGCCGGCGCAGCGACGTCGACCCGAAGACCGCTCCCCCGCTGCCGTTCCCGGCCCGGGTCCGGATCGGGCGCAAGGCGATCCAGGTGGAGCTGGCCCGGCTCGAGCGGGGTCTCGCCACCGACGCGCCGATGCTCTCGCTCTCGGTCGAGCTGAGCTTCCCGGACGTGGAGAGCATGCTGGTCGCGGTGGCCGACCACGAGCTGGACGCCGGACACGTGGCCCGCCTGCTCATCGAGCGGGTCGACGGCGGCGCGGTCCAGGCGGCGGTAGCCGCATCCGTGACTCGCAGGCCGTAGCGTTGACCGGATGAGGGTCACTGCCGGACGGCGGTTGCGAAAGCTCGGCTACGGGATCTTCTACGCGCTTCCCTCCCCCGTTCGCCGGCGGCTGGTGCGCCTCGTGGTGGCCAAGTACACGGTCGGCGCGGTGGCTCTGGTGCGCGACGCCGAGGCGGCCGGCCCCGACCGCCTGCTCCTGCTGCGTCAGCCGCCGGGCGTCGGCTGGACCCTGCCGGCCGGGCTGTTGCAGCGCGGCGAGAGCCCCATCGAGGGCTGTGCGCGGGAGCTCGCCGAGGAGACCGGTTTGGTGCTGCGCCGCGACGAGCTGGTCCCATCCGTGCCGAACGCGGTCATCCACCACCGCGGCATGTGGGTCGACGTGGTCTTCGACGCCAGCGTGCCCGCCTCGCAGGTCGAGTTCATCGTGGACGGTGCCGAGGTGCTCGAGGCCCGCTTCCACCGGATCGACAACCTGCCGCCGCTGACCCCGCCGACCGCCCGGCTGCTCTCCTACTACGGCATCGGGCCGCTGGTCGAGTACCCCGAGGTCCGCGCGTGACCGTCGCCGTCTGCGCCCTGGTGCTCGCCGCCGGGGAAGGCCACCGGTTGCGCCCGATCACCAACTACGTGCCGAAGGCGCTCTGTCCGGTCGGGAACGTGCCGCTGCTGGACCGAGCCCTGGCCCGACTGGCCGCGAACGGTCTGTCCGGTGCGACCGACGTCGCGGTCAACGCGTGTTACCTGGCCGATGCGGTGGTGGACCACGTCGACGGGCGGGCCCACGTCTCGGTCGAACCCGGACCGCACCCGCTCGGCACCAGCGGCGCCGTCCCGCCGCTGCGGGACTGGATCGGCGACCGGGGCCTGCTCGTCGGCAACGCCGACGCGTACCTGTCCGGGTCGGGGCCGGACCTGGCCGAGCTTCTGGCCGGGTGGTCCGCGGAGACGGTGCGGATCCTGAGCGTGCCGGCGGGCGACCGGGAGGCCGAGTTCGGCGATCTGCGCTTCGCGGGGTTCTCCCTGCTGCCACCGACTGTGATCGCCACGCTTCCGGTCGAGCCCGGCGAACTGATCCTCAACGCATGGCGTCCGGCCGAGCGCGCCGGCCGGCTCGAGGTCGTCCCGTACGACGGGACGTACCTGGACACGGGCACGCCGGCCGACTTCCTGGCCGCGAACATACTCTCGGTGGGCGCGTCCTCGCTGGTCGACCCGTCGGCGGCGGTGACGGGTCAGGTTTCGCAGGCAGTGGTCGGAGCGGGGGCCCGGGTACTCGGTTCGGTCACCCGGTCGGTCGTCTTCCCCGGCGCCACGGTCGGCGCCGACGAGTCGTTGACCGACGCGATCCGGGTCGGCGCCGACGTGACCGTGCGGGTGTCGGGCACACGTTAGGGTGGCCGTGTGATCACAGCGATCGTTCTCATTGACTGCGCCACCAACGCCATCCCCGAGGTGGCGGAGAACCTGGCCAACCTCGAGGGCGTCAGCGAGGTGTACTCCGTCGCCGGCCACGTGGACCTGATCGCGATCGTGCGGGTGCGCCACTTCGATGACATCGCCGGGGTCATCGCGGGCGGCATCTCCAAGGTGGAGGGTGTGGTGAACACCGAGACCCACATCGCGTTCCGCGCCTACTCCCGCCACGACCTCGAGGAAGCCTTCGCCATCGGCTTTGATTAGCCCTCGGCCCGGCGCCACCCCAAGATCCGGTCGATCATGAGGTTGGACGTCCATGATCGCCGCGATCATGACGATAGCCCCATGATCGCGGCGACCTTGGCGGTCAGGGGGTGAGGCGGAAGGTGAGGTCGGGGGTGATGGTCGCGGTGTCCATCTGGGCCTTCTGTAGGCGGCCGGAGTAGTCCCAGTTCATCGACTGCCACCGGGTGAACTGATCCAGCACCCACCGGCCGGACTGGCGCGACCCGTTGCCCGACCGCCCGTTGCCACCGAACGGCAGGTGCGCCTCGGCACCCGAGGTCGAGTTGTTCACCGACACCATGCCGGCGCCCACCCCGGCCCGGAACCGGAAAGCCTCGGTCGGATCCGTGGTGTAGATCGACGACGACAGGCCGTAGCCAGGGAGGTTCGCCAGCTCGATCGCCTCGTCCAGCGAGTCGTACGTGCAGACGCCGACCACCGGGCCGAAGGTCTCCTCCAGGAAGAGCTTGTCGTCCGGGCCGACCCCGTCGACGAGTACGGGGTGGTAGTACAACCCGGCTGCGGGGTCGCCGATGAAGCCGTCGCGGGGCGAGGCCGCGGTGATCCGGCCGACCGCGGTCGAGCCCAGTACCCGGTGGGACGGGGAGATCCAGTCCAGATAGGACTCGTACCGCTGGGCGAACCGGGCCGACAGCAACGGTCCATAGAGGACACTCTCACGCGGGTCGCCGATGGGGGCCTCGGCCAGCGCCGTGGCCAGAGCGTCCACAAAGGACTTGCGCACGGACGAGTGGACCAGCACGGTACCGAGCGAGGTGCATCGCTGCCCGGCCGTACCGTACCCGCCGAAGAGCGCGCCCTCGACGGCGAGCGGGATGTCGGCCGAGGGGGTGACCACCATGGGGTTCTTCCCACCGAGCTCGAGGCAGGGCGACTGCAGGTGCCGCCCGCACAGCTCGCCGATGCGCTCGCCGACCGCGCTCGACCCGGTGAAGCCGACCTTGTCCACCCACCGGTTGGCCAGCGCAGCGGCGAGACCGTCGAATGTGGACTGTCCGTCGGCCTGCACGATCTGCAGGACCCCGTCGGGCAGGCCGGCCGCCGCGAACAGCTCGTACATCGCCTGCCCGCACGCGGCGGCGTACTCGGCCGGCTTCCACACCACCGCGTTGCCGCACAGCAGCGCCGGCACGAGGTACCAGGACGGGACGGCGACCGGGAAGTTCCCGGCGGTGATCACCGCGGCGACGCCGACCGGCGTGCGGAACGTGAACAGCTGCTTGTCCGGCATCTCGCTCGGCACGGTCTCCCCGTATAGGCGGCGCCCCTCGCCGAGGAAGAAGTCGCACGTGTCGACGATCTCCTGCACCTCGCCACGGGCCTCCGCGAGTGGCTTGCCGACCTCGCGGGTGACCAGTCGCGCGAGCGCGTCGGCATTCTCGGACACGATCCGGCCGATCGCCGCGATCACCTGTCCCCGTACCGGGGCCGGCACCCGGCCCCAGGCGGGCTGGGCGGCCCGGGCGGCCCTGCAGGCATCGGCGAATCCGGTCGCGTCGGTCATCGACACCCGGGCCACGACGTCGGAGAGGTCGGCCGGGTTGACCGAGTCCAGCGTGCCGACGACGGGCGGCGCGACGCCCGCCGCGCAGGCCGAAGAGATCGTTCGCATCCTGGCATCGTAGCTTTGCTACCGATGGGTAACATGTGCCGGTGGAGTACGAGCAGACGTACATCGACGTCGCTGATCAGCGGCTTGGCCTGCAGGTTTACCCGGAGCCCGCACCGGACGCCCCGCTCGTGGTGGTCTGGCCGGCGATGGGGGTGCCGGCCCGGTACTACCGGCCGCTTGCGGCCCAGCTGAACGCCGTCGGTCTCGCGGTGGTCGTGGCCGACCTGCGCGGCACCGGCGCGAGCACACCGAAGCCGTCCCGGTCCTCCCGGTACGGGTACGGCGACCTCGCCACCGACGTCGGTGCGGTGCTGACCAGCCTGAAGACGGATGGACGCACCGTGCTGCTGCTGGGCCACTCGCTCGGCGGTCAGGCGTGCGCGCTCCACCTCGCGCTCGCGGGTTCTGCCACACGCGTCGACGGCCTCGTTCTGGTCGCGGTCGGCCTGCCGTACTTCCTTGCGTACCACCGAAAGCGGGCGCGCGGAGTTCTGGCGATGACCCAGGGGATCAACGCGGCCTCGGCCGTGCTGCGGGTCTGGCCGGGCTGGGGCTTCGGCGGCCGGCAGGCCCGCGGCGTGATCCGGGACTGGGCGTACACCGCGCGCCACGGCCGTTTCCCCCGGCTGGGCGGCGTGGACGTGGAGGCCGCCCTGGGCCGGGTCAGCACGCCGGTGCTCGCGATCAGCATCGACGGCGACACGTTCACCCCGGCCCCGACGCTGGACCACCTGGTCGCCAAGCTGGCCCAGGCCCCGGTCCAACGGGAGCACCTGACCAGCGCCGATCTGGGCGCGGCGGTGGACCACTTCACCTGGGTACGGGCGTCGGCGCCGATCGCGGCCCGGGTCGCGCAGGTGGCCCGCAGGGTTCGCTCACGCGTCGCCGAGCCGTGACCAAGCCGAGTCGTGGCGAACGCTGAAACCCCGCCGACCTCCTGGCACACTGCTGCCATGACGTCCGGTCTGAGCCCCGCGGACTTCGACGAACTCCACGATTTCGTCAAGGTCCAGGTCGCGGCGGGCTACGCCTCCCTCGACGACATCGTCGACGAGGCGGTCGAGGTCTTCGATGGCGCGCTGCCCGACCCGCAGGCCCTGCGCGCGGCGGCGACCGCCATCACCGAGCAGTCGATCGCGGCCCACGTGCGCGACCAGGCGCAGTGGCCGGAGCAGACCGACTGTGACCGGCTGGACGCCGCCTTCG
>Ga0163163_10004864_pt1 | contig 11543 bp, 9 predicted proteins | sample S65metaG_FD_119766 | JGI IMG/M metagenome (GOLD analysis project Ga0163163, IMG submission 119766) | Switchgrass rhizosphere microbial communities from Kellogg Biological Station, Michigan, USA - S6-5 metaG | ecosystem: Host-associated > Plants > Roots > Rhizosphere > Soil | place: USA: Michigan... | reverse complement strand
TCCCAGCGGATGGGGAAACGTTTGGTTGGGCCCCGAGAAGCTGCTGCATTGAATCCAGACATTGGGCGGTACCGGCGGCTCCGCACCGGCAGTCGCGCTCAGCATCAGTGCCGATCCGAGAAGGCCTGCAGCACCCGCGACAACGACTGCCGCGGTGGGGATCTGGCGACGGCTTGATGAAATATTCATGCAATCCTCACTAGTTTGGTCATCGATTCGGAAGCCACCACCGATCTGCTACAGCGGGCCATCCCACCGCGCTATACGGACGTACAGCACGGTTGAGTCATTGGTAGCACACTTGTGATTCGCAGCACAAGCAACGGCCCCCGCGGCTCTGATGGCCTGGTGCACACTTCTTCAAACACCGGCCGGGGCTTGCATCGCGTCCCGCTGGCACGGTTGTCGGCTCGCTGTCGCACGTGCTATACAGATGTACAACATCGCTGTGGTGGCGGGTTCACGCGGTGCATCCGGAGCACGGCAGCGTCGTCGCGACGCGCGGTCAGTACCCCGTCTTTCTTGTGGGTTTGCACGCCGGATGTCGTCCACGCAGTAGTCGACGAACTTCATCAGCTGGCCAAGCTGCCCGCTAGGTCAGGTCGATTGCCAAGGCACGCAACCCTCTCCGCGTCTTGACATCAAGCTTTGCGAATATGCGGCTCAGGTGCCATTCCACGGTGCGCGGACTGATGAAGAGCTGCGCACCGATCTCGAGGTTTGAATGACCTTCGCGGACCAATCGCGTGATGTGTCTTTCCTGCGCCGTCAACATGATCGCGGTGCCCGTGACGTGCTTGGGCACTATCTCGCCGGTCGCGGCTAGTTCACGGCTCGTGCGTGTCGCGAACCCGTCGATGCCCATCGTTAGGAACATGTCGTAGGCGGTTCGCAGCTGAGTGCGGGCCTCGGCTCGGCGATTGGCTCGTCGCAGCCATTCGCCGTACACGAGGTGGGCGCGCGCGAGAAACACGGCGACAGGGCTGTTCTCCAAATGTTCGATGGCTTCTAGATAGTCGTCGTTGGCACTGTCCCCGTCGCCGACGAGGGCCTTGGAGCGTGCCGCCACACCGAGGGCCGTCGGGGTTCCGCTCGCTTTCGCTCGTTCGGTCAATCGCGCCAAAGCGTCTCTGGCGAAAGCGTTCTCGCCGCACCGTGTCGCGCCCTCGATCAGCTCGGGCAATAGGTAACCGACCAGACCGTAATCGTCGTCCTTGAGACCTGCCTGGCTTGCGTCTACGGCTCGCGAATAGTTACCAAGCCCGTTGTGCAGGATGGCCACCGCATAGTGCGCGACAGTGACCTCCATTCCTTCACCTCGAGATGAGGCACCGGCAATGGTCGATTTTGCGGAGTCCAGACACAGCTTCTCCTGGCCGCGGTATGCCGCGATGTAAGGTTCGAGCGACGTTTGAGGAGCGACACCGGTTGCGGTGGTTATCGCCTCAGCTTCTTCCAGCGTGGCCGCAACCGTCGCGATGTGACCAGTGCCGACGCGTAGTCCCGCATACGTCCACAGGGCGATGGGGAGCACCGTCAACTCCCCGGCAGCACGCAACTTTTCCAACTGCTGGATCGTCAGCAGGTTATAGGCGTCCTGATCGAAAAGGTCCAAAGAGACTCGATTGGTGATGTTGTGCCACCTGGGATCGACCACTGCATCGTCGTCCCTCAAAAATGCGGCGATTGCGCGCTTGAGCAAGGGTGCCGCCGCGACATAGCCGTCGGTGTACCGGGCGATGAGCCCGTCCAACAGCAGATCCACTGCGGTGGGCGGCTCGACGGCAGCCGGTGCCAGCTTCGCCTCGCGGGCGACGTTGACCGGTGAGAATCGCTCATCAGCGGAGAATCGGCCGACGATCATCGAATACATGAGGGCTTCGAGATATGTTTCGCGCGCCAGTGCGGCGTCGACTGGTGCGAGTCGCTGGGCGGCGGCAAGTAGCAATGGGGGTCCGTCGCGACCACGCCGTGCCGCAAATGCCAGTTTCGCTCGCAGGAGGTCGACGTGCGCACCAACAGTTTCGTCGCCCGAGAGTTCGGCTGCGCGTTCGAGCAGACGCGCTGCGTTGTCGAGTGCGCCGGCGTCCAGCTTGGCCTGTGCGGCGTGCATAGCTCGGTGGGCTCGTTGGCCGGGATCCGGTGTGGCTTCGACAGCTTGCGCGAGGAACGCAGCCGCAGCCGCAGTGCCGCCTCGCGCTTGAGCCTGCTCGGCCGCGATCTCTAGTTCGAGCGCGATGTCCTCGTCTGGTGCCTCAGCGGCGTGTGCACGATGCCACGCTCGGTGGTCGGCAGCACGGGAGTCGGTGATCACCTGAGCCAGGGCATCGTGTGCCCGCCGCCGCTCAGCCAGCGTCGCGTTGCCGTAGATGGCCGAGCGGACCAGGGGATGGCGAAATCGGATGCGGTCGTCCAGAGACATCAGGCCAGCCATTTCAGCTGGCGCTGCCGCGTTTACGTCGATTCCCAAGCACCGGCCGGCCGCCCAGAGCCAGGACAGCTCTCCGGTCGGTTCCGCGGCGGCGATCAGCAGCAGGGTGCGAGTCGGAGACGGGAGCTTGCGAAACTGCTGAAGAAACGTGTCTTCGATGCGCCCGGATATGGATTTCGCTCGGGCCAGACCATAGCCGCCGGCCAATTCGCCGGGCGTGAGTGCACGGTTCAGTTCGAGGATCGCCAGCGGGTTGCCGGCGGACTCACCGATGATGCTCTCTCTCGCGCGTTCACTGAGTCGGCCCGGCACAACCGCTGCGAGCAGAGTGCGCGCATCTGAGTCATCCAGGCCAAGCAACGTCAATTCGGGGAGATCGTTCAGCAGGTCAATCGGTTGTCGGGTGCCGAACACCGTAATGACGCGATCGGCGAGCAGGCGACGTGCGGCAAACGCCAACGCAGCCATCGAAGCTCGGTCGACCCAGTGGGCGTCATCAATGACGCAGACTGTCGGCTGTTGCGAACCTGCCTCCGCCAGGAGCGTCAGCAGCGCAAGCCCGACGAGTAGCTGATCGGGTGCCCCATCTCCTTCGACGAGGCCCAACGCAACCGTCAATGCCCCGCGTTGCGGCTTGGGCAGCCGGTCTAACAGCCCAAGGAGAGGTGCACATACCTGTTGCAGACCGGCGTATGTCAGCTCCATTTCAGACTCCGCGCCATTGACGTGGATCACCCGGAGATCTGACGCTCGAGCCAGCATCGATTCGATAAGCGCGGTCTTGCCGATCCCAGCGTCCCCGCGCAGTACCAACACTCCGCTGTCGCCATTCCGCGCGCCCGCCAACAGGCCGGCGAGCTGATGTTGTTCGCGTCGCCGGCCCAGCAGGACACCATGCGCTGCCACCACCTGCATGCCAGTCATCGTGGCACGAAGCCGTGTCCTCGACGCCCTGACCCGCGGCGCAGAGAAAAACCCAGTGGTTTTCCCGGGGTCGGCTACTGCGCGCCGATGTTCCACTCGAGCCGAAGGCAACGAGCGACTAACGGAGGCACAGTCATGACTACACCTATCGGCCGCGGCGGAGCGTACGTCACAGTGCGACAAGCGGCGATTGACCTTCTGCGTACGCACGGTCTGACAACTTGGTTCGGGAACCCCGGATCATCGGAATTGACTCTGCTGGAAGACTTTCCGTCCGACTTCCGATACGTGCTTGGCTTGCAGGAGATGGTGCCGGTCGGGATGGCTGACGCCTATGCACAGATCACCGGACGCCCGGCAATCGTCAATCTGCACACTGCGCCCGGCATGGGCAATGCCCAGGGTGCTCTCTACAACGCCTACATCAACAAGACGCCCCTGATCGTCACGGCCGGCAACCAGCGCCGCGACCTGCAGAACCAGATGTGCTTGCTAACCAATGTGGACGCGACGAACGTACCGAAACCCTTCGTAAAGTGGTCTGCGGAACCGGCCATCGCCAGCGAAGTCCCCGCGGTTCTAGCCCGCGCGATCCACATCGCAAACACTGCACCTCGCGGACCGGTGTTTGTCTCTCTTCCCATGGACGACATGTCCGTTGAACTCACCGACAAGCAGTTTTCGGACGTCGACGTGGTCCGGACCCGGACTGTGACCCATGCGTCCGGCTTCCCCGACGACGTGGCTGCCGACATTGCGGCACGCCTCAACAAGGCAGCCTCGCCGGCAATTGTCGTCGGGGGTGACGTCGAACGCTTCGGCGCCTGGGACGCGGTGATCGCGTTGGCGGAACATACCCGATCTATCGTGATGACGGCGCCGCTGACCGGTCTGTCCGGGTTTCCCGAGGATCACCCGCTCTACCATGGCAGCCTTCCGCCGGGCGCGGGGTGGATCTCGAAGGCGCTGACCGGACGGGATCTAGTAGTCGTGATCGGTGCGCCGGTGTTCCGGTATTACCCGAAGATCGAAGGTCCTTACCTGCCCGACGGCACCAGCCTGATCCACATCACAAATGACCCTGACGAGGCCGCCCGTGCACCAGTCGGCGACGCATTTGTCGCCGACTTGCAGTCGGCTGCTGAAGCGTTGGTCGCCCACGTCGAACAGACGAACAGGACTGCACCCGACCCGCGCGCCCCGGTCACTGACCCAGGCAGTGTGACGTCACCGTTGTCACCCGAAGCGTTGTGGTCCACAGTCGGGTTGCGCTTGCCCTCCGACACCCTGCTGGTGACCGAAGCCGGCAGCAACGAATTTCCGATCGGTGCGTGTGTACGCCCAGGACATCCGTTCTCCCATCTCACTGCAGCAGGTGGTGGCCTTGGTTTCGGTCTACCCGCAGCCGTCGGCGCGCAGCTCGCCGCTCCAGATCGACCTGTGGTGGCTGCAATGGGGGACGGCTCAATGCATTACGCGATCACGTCGCTATGGACGGCGTCCCACTACGGGATACCACTGACCATCATCGTGGCCTCCAATTCCGAATACGGCATCCTCAAGGAGTTCGGTGTCATCGAGCACACCACTGGTGTGCCGGGACTCGACCTGCCCGGACTCGACATCGTGGCTACTGCGCGCAGTTACGGCGTCGACGCGCACGAGGCAAAGACCACCGATGATGTCGCCGAGCTCCTCACCGCCGGCATCGCTGACCGCGATCGGCCCACGTTGATCAACGTCACAACCACACCCGTCGACGCCTAAGTCGAAATCACTCGGACTAAAAGGAACATTGAAATGAGCACTGACACAGCAGGAAACGTCGGCGTGGGCCACAACTCGCTGAGCGACTTGTTCGCGAACGCGGTCACAGGCCAAGCGGAGATCATTACAGACGAAGCAGTCCTGACCGAGCGCGGCCATGACTTCTGGGGCTTCGGCGGTACCGCGGGGCTGCTGCTACGCCCGGCGAGCCGGGGCGAGATCGTCGAAATTATGCGTGTCGCAAGCGAACATCGCATCGCTGTCGTTCCTCGCGGTGGCGCATCCAATTGCTCCGCAGGAATGATGCCGGCCACTGACGGGGTTCTGCTGGACTTGTCTGGCCTAAATCAGGTTCTGGAAGTCGACGTTGACAACCTGCGCGCTCGCGTCGAACCGGGCGTCATCAATTCGGACCTGCAAGCCGCACTCGCTCCGCACGGACTGTGCTTCTCCCCTGACCCCGTGTCTGCGCACCTGGCCACCGTGGCAGGCAACATCATCGAGAACGCCGGCGGGCCGCACGCTTTGAAGTACGGCGTCACCTACAACCACATACTTTCGGTGGAAGTCGTGCTGTCCGATGGGTCAACCGTCACACTGGCCGCCGATGACGATGGCCCCGATTTGCTCGGCGTGCTCATCGGATCGGAAGGCACTCTGGGCATCATCACCGAGGCGACCGTCGCGCTGCGCCCGATCCCCAAGGTGACCCACAGTCTCATGGGTGCGTTCGCTTCGGCCAGGGCTGCAGCCGACACCGTTGCTGCAGTCATCGCGTCCGGTGTCGTTCCGGCCGCGGTGGAATGGCTTGACCGGCAAGGAATATCGGGCCTGCAACAGTTTTACGACACGGGCTATCCGCTGGACGCCGACGCAATCGTGCTCATCGATGTCGACGGCACGGCCGCGGAAGTCGCCCACGATCAGCCGGTCGTGGAAAAGGTGCTGCGCGAGCGCGCGACCGAGGTCCGTATCGCCGAGAACGAGAAGGACCGCACTGCGTTGTGGTACGGGCGGTTGAACGCGCCCAACTCTGTGAAACAAAGCGGAAAGGGGTTCTTCATCGGTGATGTCACCGTTCCTCGACAGCGGATTCCTGAGATGCAGGAAGCCATCCAGGCCGCCGCCACGCGCCACGTCGATGGACTCCTATTCATCGCGGTGACAGGCCACGCGGGTGATGGCGACCTACACCCCACCACCTTCTTCGATAAGGACAACCCCAGGGCCGCCGCCGCACTAGAGGCGGCCAACAACGAAATCATTGAAGCTGCACTGAGTTTGGGTGGCACGATCACCGGAGAACACGGGGTCGGTACTGAAAAGCGCCAATTCATGACGAAGAGGTTTACTCCCATCGAAATCGCCGCTCAGCGGTCGATCAAAGATGCCTTCGATCCGATCGGCCTCCTGAATCCCGGGATCATGTTGCCTGACCCGTCAGCCTCGGAACCTGCGGTTCGCAGCTTCGGCGTCGCCGTACGAGACGCCCTGACTGGCAGACTGATCCCAAACCCGGAGTCTCCGCTGACCGCGGGCGGTGACACCGACATCACCGTGAACCTCGGCAATCTCAGCCTCATAGTCGGCGCGGAAGCCACTGTGGAACAGATCAACGCCTATCTCGCCGACCACAGCGTCACCTGCGCCGCGATCCCCACCACAGAGGTGAAACGCACCATTGGCGAGCTTGTCGCTACCGCCAAAGGTGACGAGCGAATCGAAATCCGGCACGCGCTGTTGGGCGCCGATGTCATCCTCGTCGATGAGGACGCTCCAGCCCGATTCGGCGGCGAGAACATGAAAGACGTGGCGGGATACGACGCCAAACGTCTCTTCATCGGTGGATGCGGCACCTTCGGAGCCATAACAAATCTAATTTTCAAGATCGCCGTGAAAACCTAGGTATCGGCCTTAAAAGACATAGAAATTAAGTCGAGAAGTCATCTCCGCTTCCTCATGCCATCTCGATTGGACCTAGCGCGATCGACTGGACCAGCGGATCGTCACAGACTTCCAACGTTGACCAACTCGACAGCGATCGCGGCCTCATGCGACACCCGCACATTTTTGTCAACCCGAATCACGGAGGCTTACATGCGAAATCGGAGCGACGAACTAGACCTACGTGGAAAGACCGTGCTGCTAACGGGTGCCACAGGCGGACTGGGCGGCGTCCTGGCTCATCGCCTCGCTGAACGTGGCGCGACCCTTGTTCTCACTGGGCGCAACTTGGACAAGCTGGCCAAGCTCGCCGACGAGCTCGCGCCCCTCGGGAACGCCGCTGTCGTAATACCCACTGACATCACCTCATTGGAATCGATCGAGGTATTTGTCGCGAAGGTTGACAGCGAGGTTGGCGCGCTCGACGCACTCGTGAGTAACGCAGGCGTGGAGTACTACGGCGCGTACACCCGGCACAATCTCAACGAACTTGAACAAACCATCACCACAAATCTGCTCGCGCCCATGGCATTGATCCGCTCTGTCCTCCCCGGCATGATCGCCCGGCGAACCGGACACATCGTGCTGATGTCTTCGATATCAGGCAAAGCACCTAACCCGTATGGCGCGGCCTACTCGGCCAGCAAGGCAGGCCTCGTGGGCCTCAGTAGTTCGTTGCGCACCGAACTTACTGGAACAGGTGTGAGCTGCTCGGTCATCTGTCCTGCGTTCATCACCGACGTCGAAGACGGCATGTACATCCGCATCCAACGCGAAGGACTCCAACCGCCAGGGCTGGTTGGCGTAGCGCCCGCAGCACGTTGTGCCGATGCCGTCATACGGCTGTTGCGCACAGGTGAGCCCGAAGTCATCGTGAGTAGTAAGCCGCTACGGCTCATGCTCGCAGCGCAGGCACTTTGGCCGGCACTTTCAGAGCGCGCTCTGGCCAAAACGGGGGTGACGGAGTTCTTCAAACAACTATCCGCGCGGCGCGGGCGTCTTTGAACCGGGAAGACTCGCGCGTTAGGGCGTTACCTCACCCATGAGCAACTGCACCGGGCGGCAATCGCGTCCGGGCGCCGCGGACGCTGATCCTTGTCCTCGGATACTGTGGCCTGCGGTTCGGCTAGGCTGCGGCGCTGCGCGCCGAGGACGTGGACGTGACTGCGCGCAGGATTTGCGTGCGCCGGTCGGTGACCTATGTACGCAAGACGGGCCTGGGGCGATCGATCTCCTTGAGCTGGAGGGTCCGGCGTTGGGCAGGCCAACGGTGGACAAAGTCAACGGATCGAAGTTTCACAAAATGAAGGAGCTGCGGCCGGCCGGTACAAGCATCCGGGTTCTGTTCATCTTCGATCCGCGGCGGCAGGCGATCCTGCTGCTCGGCGGTGACAAGTCTGGCAACTGGAAAAGCTGGTTTCCCAAAAGTGTTCCCAGCCGGCATGAAAACGGCCCCGGGGTCTCCTCCGAGGGCCGTTTTACCTGGTAGCGGGGACAGGATTCGAACCTGCGACCTCTGGGTTATGAGCTAGGCCGCATGCATTCTGACGCGTTCGCGCCATCCCCAAAAATGCACGTCAATCCCTATTGGCCCTCTCGATCATTGCGTGACATCCCAGTCGTTCGAACCAGTTTCGTAGCGTTTCGTTCCCAAATCCGTTCCCATTTTGAGCGCCGCGCCCACTTCCCAGTCGCGGCGATTTGAGCCCAGATCGGGTCTGCAGTTGGCTTCTACCGGAATGCAGATGAGTTACTGCGCTTGTGGCGGATCCGCAGTAACAGCGGGAGAGCTCGGCGGGGAGCAGCTCGCTCATCGAGTGTCGCCGGCGCTTGCGTCGGATCAGTCAGCCCGTATGGCGGACTCGACCTCCTGCGCAGTGATCTCCTTGGTGCAGAAGAACCAATCCTGACACTGGACACCGTCGGGGTGGCCGTCCATCCGTTCTCGAGCAGTGCCGCATGAGCCGGCGGGTGGGACGATGACGGCGTCGCCTGGGCGCCAGTCCGCGGGTGTCGCTACCGAGTAGTGGTCTGCGGTCTGCAGGGCCTTGATGACGCGCAGCAATTCGTCGAAGTTGCGGCCGAGGCTGAGCGGGTAATAGATGATCGCGCGAATCGTGCCTTGGGGATCGACGATGAACACTGCGCGCACCGCCTTGGTCGAATCTTCGCCCGGCATGATCATTCCGTACTTGCGGGCGATCTCCATTGAGACGTCCTCGATCAGGGGGAAGGTGACCTCGACATTCTTCATGCCCCTGTAGGAAATCTTCTCTTTGATGGTTCGTAGCCATGCGATGTGGCTGTAGAGCCCATCGACCGACAGGCCGACGAGTTCGGTGTGGTAGGCGGCGAACTGTTCCTGCATGCTCGCGAACGTGATGAACTCGCTGGTGCACACCGGAGTGAAGTCGGCGGGGTGGGAGAAAAAGATGACCCACTTGCCCGCGTAGTCGACCGGGAAGTTGATCTCGCCCTGGGTCGTTTGTGCGGTGAATGCCGGGGCCGGGTCACCGATTCGCGGCATGTTGGCTACGGGGGCGGGCATTTCGATAGTGGTCATCTGGGTTCCTCTTCTTGATGGATGTCTGTTCTTCTCGAACGGACTTCTGCGTTCCGCCGCCTGTAGTCAGGGGCGGCGGTCTGGTCTATCGGTGAGGTGGGTTCTCGGCTGGAGCGCGGAATCCTGTTTCGCAGGTGCATCTTTGGGCCGGGGGTACCGAGCGCATCACATCGTCGGCGTGCTGGCCGCAACCGGCCCAGCCCGTTTTGCCGCAGCGGGGACATTTCTCGGGGTAACACATTGTTCCGTCCTAACTGTGTCGGGTTGAGCGGGGTTATCCGGATGCAGATTCTTTGGCGGCGATCGTGGCGCGCACCTCGGCCATGTCGAGCGCCTTGACCCTGGTGATGAGGTCTTCCAGGGCGGCAGCCGGCATCGCTCCGGGCTGGCGGTAGACGAGAATGCCGTCGCGGAACGCCATGATCGTTGGGATCGCCTGGATTTCCAGCGCCGCGGCAAGCCTGTGCTCGGCTTCTGTGTCGACCTTGGCGTGCACCACGTCGGGATGGCTCTGCGAGGACCGGTCGAAGACCGGAGCGAAGGCGCGACACGGCCCGCACCACGACGCCCAGAAGTCGATCAGGACGATGGAGTTGTCGGCGATCGTCGTCTCGAAGTCGGCGGCGGTCAGGTTGTTGATTGTCATTGCGAGGTCCTTTCGTTGTGTTGCAGCGGAATTGCTAGACCAGTCCCTTGAGCATGAGATTCCAGTACATGAACGGCAGCCCGTACTTCTTCAGGTACCAGTACGCGTGGTGCGGCTTGGTCGGGTCGAGCAAGGGGAACGAAGGTTGCAGCTGCAGGTCGTAGTCGAACTCGGCGAGCAGCATCGCGTGCGAGGAGGTGACGATCGGGCACGACGAGTAACCGTCGTATGACGCCCGCAGTGGCTGGCGCTTTAGGAACGCGTCGATGTTGTCGACGACCACGGGGGCCTGTTTGCGGATCGCGGCGCCGGTCTTGGAGTTCGGCGACGAACCGGCGTCACCAAGGCTGAACACGTTGGGGTAGCGCACGTGCTGCATGGTGTGCTTGTCGATGTCGACGTAACCGGTTGCGTCACCGGTCGACAGCGGGCTGAACTTGATCCAGTCCGGCGCCGACTGCCGTGGTACGGCGTGCAACACGTCGTAGGGCAGCATGGCTTCGGGCCCATCGGCGCGGCGACGCGTCCAGCGACTCGTACTGCTACACCAGCTGAACGTCCGCCAGCCGAGGTCGATGCCGGCACCATCAAACATTCCGTCCCGCGCCGCAAAGTCGTTCTGCATGTCGATGACCACGACCGCTGCCTGCAGAAGGTACACCCCTACCGGGTGACGGCCCGGCGGCCACCTCGATCACGCCGCTGATACCAGACCGTGAGCGCCTGCCTATCAGGCACCATTCCTGAACATTCGTGAACGCCAGCGGTTAAGCACGTGACGAGCGTGAGGTGATGGATGAGCAGCTCGCCGCCGACGATCAGCTCGACGCATCAGCAGACTTGTGGTGCGCTGTGACTTAAGTGCCCGCCCCCTTTCCCGGCGCGGCGTTTTTGAGGCGGATGCCTCATGTGCCGCCATGGTTGCCCAGTCCACCATTACTGCATGGATTTTTTCGACACCGCACGCGAAGCCGATCCCGCGATTCAGCGGCGCCCTTGGGAAGGTGCCAACCGGCGCTCTTGGGTTGCGGGAAGGCAAGCGGAAAGGATTGGGAGGCAATCATGTTCACTATCGAGGAGCTAGCCACGATTCCGCTGTTCTCGGCGCTTGAGGAGAAAGCGCTGGAATACCTTGCCGGCGAAGTGGAGGACATCCACCTCACGCCCGGGGAGTACGTGGCCCACGAGGGCGAAGGTCGGGCCCTGGCGGTCGTGGTCGAGGGCAAAGTCGAGCTGACGAAACTGGTGAACGGCGTCGAGCAGGTGAT
>Ga0163163_10004863_pt1 | contig 11544 bp, 10 predicted proteins | sample S65metaG_FD_119766 | JGI IMG/M metagenome (GOLD analysis project Ga0163163, IMG submission 119766) | Switchgrass rhizosphere microbial communities from Kellogg Biological Station, Michigan, USA - S6-5 metaG | ecosystem: Host-associated > Plants > Roots > Rhizosphere > Soil | place: USA... | reverse complement strand
TTGGGCTTGGCCGGCAGGTAGGAGATACCAGCCGAGCGGGTCGATTTGACGGATGAACTCGAGCGGCCGCCCGCCGGAACTCAAGCATTCCGCAAAACCGGCGTAAGGCGGCAAACCCAGACGCTCGCAGATGGAGGGGCGATGAAGGTCACTTTCGACGACCAACACTCGCTTCCCGCCGTTCTCCGCCAGCGCTGTAGCAAGATTGAGGACCATCGTCGACTTTCCTTCCTTGGCCTGCGCACTGGTGATGAGAATAGTGCGCAGCCTGCCGGACTCCCAGGCGGGCCGCAGGCGCATCCGCAGAAGGCGGAAGCGGTCGGCGCCCGGGCCGTCAGGGTCGAGGTGGAAGACGACACGGCTTTCGGGAACGATTGTGACGTAATCCTTCGGTATTTGGTCGAGCTGGTCCGATGGAGTGACGAGCGCGGAGGCGGAATCGACGACTGGAGCCGAAGGATACTCTGGAACGCCGAGATGGGCCGCGATCGACCTATCCGGTTCAGCGGCAACAGCCTCGGGCGAAGTCGGCACCGGCTTCTGGAGTATCTGCTTTGCCTCGGAGGTCACGCCCTCCAATGGTTTACCTGAATCGCGTTCCAGGCGCTGAAGCGCCTCAAAAAGCTTACTCATTGTTTCTCCGGCTTCGACCGCATCCTGTTCACCAATCGTCTGGCGAGAGACGGGCGAAAAGATGCGGGAAGTTCGTCGTCATCGATCGCTAGAAAGGACCGGGGTGCTATCGAGGATTGCTGGGACGGCGGCCGCTCGTCACCCGAGCTAGTGGGTCCGGCGGTAAGAGATAGAGGCGGAGCGGGGTGGGCGTGGCCATTGACACGATTAGAAAGCCGTTCGGGCTCAAAAAGGTCGAAATCTTTCAGGACCTGAGTGATGATTGGGGCGCCGATCGTGCGTTCATCGCTAGCGTAGGCGATCAGCAGCGAGTTGTCGCAGATTGAGTTGACCAGCCGCGGAATGCCTTTTGAGCCCTTAGCAATTAGAGGAAAGGCGTCCTCGGCAAAGGGCAAGGGATCGCTGCCGCCGGCATATGTCCAGCGGTGGTTCATGTACGCCTTGATGTCGTTCAGAGCAAGCGGCTTGAGGTCCATTCGGACCTCGATACGCTGCTTGAGCTGGCGCAGGTCCTCTCGGTTCAGGACGGAGCTCAGGTCGTTTTGGCCGGCGAGAACCACCTGGAGCAGCTTTTGATCCGAGGTCTCGAAATTGGTCAGGAGGCGGATTTCTTCCAGTGTCTCGTGGCTCAAAGTGTGAGCCTCGTCCACAATCAGAACGGGAGCGATCGCTTCGCGATGGAACTCAACCAGCACCTGCTGAAGACGGAAAATCCGTTGAGACTTGCTCTCTGGAATCTGGGTCACGCCGAAGTCGAGGAGGGCGAGTTCCAGGAATTCTTCCGGGGTAACGCGGGGCGTGAGAATTACGCTGAACCGGGAATTGTGGGCAGCACGGATCAAGGCCCGCAGCAAGGTCGTTTTACCGGTTCCGGCGTCGCCGGTCAGAACGACGAACCCTTTGTGCCGGGAGATCGCGTAAACCAAGCCCGCGAAGGCCTCCCGATGGGACGGCGTCATAAACAGGCAGGCGGGGTCCGGGTTCATCCCAAAAGGGTTTTTCTTCAGACCATAGAATGTTTCATACATCGCGAGCCAGGACCAGACTGGAGCCGTAGAGCCAGGAAAGGGCGGAGTCATCTCGGCGGCACCGACGGCCGCAGGCGTTTCCTTGGCAACAACCATATCCATCATATAACAAGCGAACCTGATGTAACCGATGAGCCGGTCGTACCAGGACCCCCGGACACGAACAGGTCCGCACGAGATAAGTCATGCATTATCTTTAACTTAAGAGCACAAAAGAAACTGTTGATGGACGGCATTTAGGCAGGACCCTTAAGGAAATATGCTAATCTGACGATAAGAAGCCAGCAGTACAGTCGCTTGCCAGCCTGTGTACTGGTTGCAGAGGCGAGGAACTGGAGTTGCTGGGTTTTGTTCATAGCAAATCGCGGAGGCGACACGACATACCGTAGTGGCCCAGGTAGCCAGGAATGTGACGCCCGCTATCGAATTGACGAGATTGATCCGGTCGGGCATCCTGGTTGGGCAAAACTTCTCGAACAGTGTCCAGCAGCGACTTTATTTCACTCTCCATTGTGGATTCAAGCTGTTTCAGAAGCATATGGGTTCAAGATCCGCGCTTTGGCTGTCAGCCGGGCTGACGGGACACTCGCGGGCGCCTCGGCGTTCTGCGAGATGAATGAATTTCCCGAAGCCCGTCTGTTAGGGATTCCATTTTCAGATACATGCGATCCCCTGCTTGGTTCATACGAAGTTTGGCCGCTACTGCTGGCTGGGCTTCAAGAGCGGGAAATTCCGGTTCACTTCCGGTGTCTGCGTGAAGACCGGTTTCAAGCTGCCGACGGTCTGGACGTCACAAAGAAAGCGCGATGGCATCGCATACCTGTCATCCAGTCGGAAGAGGAGCAATGGAGATTGCTTTCTCCTCCAACGCGGCGGGCGGTACGACGTTCCAGGTGCTCCGGGATCGAAGTCAGGCCCCTCGAAGGGTCGAGTGATCTGCTCGGATTTTACAGCATGCACGTAGCTTTGCGGAAGACAAAATATCGCCTCTTGGCGCAGCCGTTGTCTTTCTTCGAGGCGCTAGAAGCACGTTTTCGGAGGGCTGGCTGTTGGCATTCGCTGGGGGCGTTTGTCGGCACGCGGATGGTCGCGGCGACCGTGTATTTGCGGTGGGGTGACACCCTCTACTACAAATTCAATGCGTCGTCGCCGATTGACTTGGTGTGCAGACCGAATAGCAGGCTAATTTGGGATGGTATTGCACTTGCTCGCAGTGTTGGTTGTCGCTACTTGGATCTGGGACCTAGCGATGATAACCAACCCGGATTAATCCGGTTCAAACGGAGCTTTGGGGCCGAGGAGGAGGAATTGCGTTTCCTGCGGTGGAGTCCTCGGAATTGGCGGCAACCCGTTCAGGGGAAAAAGCTTCTTCGCGACATTACAAAGCTGATGACAGAACCGGCTCTGTCTGATGAACTGACGGCTAGGGCTGGCGAACTCCTGTATCGCTTTTTTGCTTGAATTGGAGCTTGCCGATCCCATTTGCCGAAATTGCTCCGCAGCGGGTCCAGTAGTTCGGCTGTCGGCCACAATGGCTGGCCCTTGCATTTAGATTCGTTGCATCTCGGGTTAGCCCAACTGAGGGGGTTTGTCCAGTTGAGTGGTGGCATCGACGATGCATCTGTTTGAGGATCGAGGGATCTTCAGGCAGGCTTTTCGCATCGATCGGCACTGCAACAATTATACGGGGCAATGTTTGGATCGCAAAGGGGTAAATGCACCGCGAGGTAATGTTTATGCGGCTTCGGCGTGTTTTCTCTGATAACGCTTGCGGCGCTTGGCGACGCTCAAATTGATTCCGCTGAGCAAAGCTCCAAGCTCCTGCGCGGTGATCTCGCGACGAGGTGCGTTTCCGTCATCCTCGAAGGCCATCGCATAGGGGCCTTCTTCCAAACGTTTGGCCCAGGCTGCGAAGCCATCGCGATCCCAGGAGTGTCTTGACGCGATCGCGCCGCTTGTTTGAAAAAACGAACAGATGCCCGGCAAACGCATCGAGCTGCATGGCTCCTGTGACCAGCGCATGCAAGCCATCCAAGCTACGTCGCATGTCGCACGGAGCGGGTGCACAAATACACACGCACGTTGGCCGGCAAGTGCATCATGGCGGCATGTTTTGGAGCACGCTCAACACTAGGCGCAGAGTCGCGGCATCGGCAGGGATGCGAAGTGTTTCGCCGCTGCTGAAGATCAGTTCGACAGGCGCCTGGCTTGGCTTGTTTGTCTCCACGAGCGCGAAGCTCACTGGCTTGTTGGTCAGCGCGCCGAGCTGTCTGCGCCACGTGTAGAAGGAATGCTCACTGAGTTTGTGATCAGGGCAGAACGCTCGTACGCTTTGGCCGCTGGTTTCCTGTTGAGTGATTCGCTGGCGCCATAACTCGCGCCGTTCCGGTTGCTTGGGTCTACTCACGTCTCCACTATGCGCCGCACTGGCGGGGAGCGCCAGAGGGGTTCATGTGACGCATACTTTGTGGGAGCAGTGGCCACATCGCTCCAAATGTCCGCCAAGAGCTGCGATGCGACAACGTTCGATGGCCCGCATGAGGCGATGCTGATGAGGCAAAGCCGATGTTGTGCGCGGTACTGCGGCCCATGGAGGCGGAAGATGTCAGCCACCTCGATCGTGGCTCGGTCCATGTGGCTGGGTTACGGCTTGGGGATGTGGATCGACTTCTTTCGAGGACCCAGCTTGCGATTGATGGCGGCTGAAGACGAGTCAAAGGGTGACTCGATTTGGGCCAGACAGCGAGGCGTTACCTGGGTGTAGCGTGCAGTGGTGTCGATACGGTTGTGGCCGAGCAGCACCTGGATCACGCGCGTGTCGGCACCGCTCTCCAGAAGATGCGTGGCGAAGCTGTGGCAGAGGACGTGAGGGGTGACTTCGTTTGGTGATGTCGGTCATCCGGCAGGCATCGTGGCAGATGTGACGGATGGTGGCGGGAGGAATGTGTTCCTCGGGCCGGAAAGAGGGAAACAGCCATGACTGAGGGCGCTGTAGTTTCGTGCGCCAGCATACGTTTGCTGTCGATATCGCTGACCTGCAAGGACACTGCTTCGGCGATGCGCAAGCCCGAGCCGTAACACAGCATTAGTACGACGCGGTGCATGACGAGTCCGATGGCTTTGAAAAACTTGTCGATCTCTTCGGAGGTCAAAGGGTGATGGGGGCCCGGGCATAAGGAATGTGCTCGTTTGGACCAAGGCATGTCGAGAACCTGGGTATAGAGGAACTTGGCAGCCGAGACGAAGCCGTTGACTGATTGCGGCGACAACTGTTTCTGGTCGAGCAAGTAGAGCCGGTAGTTGCGGACTTCATCGAGTCCCAGACGATCGGGGCTGATGTTGTAGTGTTTGGCAAACTGCGCAATCTGGCGGATACAATGCTTCTGGGTTCCGGCGGAGAGGTTGCGGAGCTTCAATTCGTCCAACATTTGTTGGCGTAAGGAAATCATGGCTTGTGGCCTCCTGATTGGACTCCGTTCTCCGTTGGGATTCAATCCACTCCCTTATTCCACCAGCCCATTACCACCGAACTATCACGTCCGCTTGTTCGGAATCCCACGGGAGCGGTTAGTTCAACCTTCAATTACCGGCGACCCAATAGGCATCGCTACCTCATCACCGTACGGATGGAGGGTTGCTCGTCTGTTTACGCGGCTGGAAACCCGCGTGTTTCGTCCTGCCTGAGCCATTTCCACCGCCAATGAAGCGCCTTCCCATTTCCACTACGCGTCTCACGCGTCGATCTGCAACTGGATGAACTGATACAGGCCAATGCCTCCTAATCTCAGGCTGCCAGAAATCTTGGCACTGCTCTTCACGATCTGGCTCGAGAGGGACCGCTAGGATTTCGAAGGGAAGAGAAGCACTCCACCACCATTCCCATAACGTTCCATAGCCTTAGCTTGGCAGCGAATCTGTGGCTAGGACGAAAGGCCACGATCCAGCGCACGCTCCATCTGCAAATGCGCCGATAGAGGAAAATAGGAACTCCCACGAACTGCGCTCCGGGTGGACGGCCCGACTGACGGATATCGGCACGTCCCTTGTCGTACCACCAAATGAGATGGTACTGCTTCTCGAGTCTCTTGGCCTCGACTGGATGATAGACGATGGCTTCCGGGACATAAGCGAGCCGATCTCCGCCGTCGAGCACTCGCTGACCGAACTCGGTATCCTCGTTTCGAATCTCGGTACCAGGGCGGGGTCCGAGATCAGTTCGAAATTCACCGTGTTTCCCAAAAACATCCTTTCGGAACGCCATGTTTGTGCCAAACGGGGCCTCCAGGAGCGGTCCAGCGCCGACACGCGGTTCAAAGAATGCAAATGGAGCCAAAGCATAACGCCCGGCCTCAGACAGCCACGAAGGCGCCGAAAACCCGGGTTCGGGAAGGATACGCCCACCGGCGCCCGCCAAGTCGGGGTCGTGCAATACGAACGTCAGATTGGCCAGCCAAGCACGTTCGACAGTCACGTCATCGTCAACGAAGGCGAGAATATCGCCTTTGGCCTCGCGGATTCCAGCGTTGAGTGCGTGAGATTTACCCTGTTTTGGTTCAAACAGGTATCGGATGCGCTGGTCACCGAACCGTGTTCTGAAATCGCCCACGATCTGCCGCGTGTGATCGGGCGAGTTGTTGTCAACGACCACGATTTCCCACGCGATTGCATGGGGAAATTCTGATGCCGCAATACTTTCCAGAGCCTTGGCCAGGCGATCCGCACGGTTGTATGTGCACAGGATGACACTGATTTTCATGGCTGGCTGGAGGTGAAGCCAATGGGCTCAAATCGCATCTTGTGGAGAGGCCGATTTTCTTTGAAAGATACTCCGAAATAGGTCCTGATATACAGGCCCTTGGCCCATTACCCAGAAGAGCATGATCAGATACGTTCCAAATGATACGGCCAATGCGGAGATCAAAAATGGAAGTGGAGCACACGTATGACCGACCGCCAGGCTGAACAGCCATCCCGCCGCCCCCCCGAACAATCCGGAAATTGATGGCCGCTTGATCATGTCCCAGTAATCTTTGGCCGTCACGTCGGTCCCACTTTTGGCCCACGCGACGACTGGAACCAAGAGAATTATCATCGCCGTTGAATAGCCGAGCGCCACGCCCGGGGGACCGTATTTGAGGCCGGATACGATGCCGATGACTACAACGGGACATATCAGAAAGGCGATATTCAGGCTGCGTTCCACCCGTCCCGTGGCCCTGAGCAACCATGAGAATGGATTGATTAAGGCGAAGACCAAGACCGTCGGCGCCAGCAAACGAAGGATTGGTGGTATCCCGTTCCACTTCGGACCGAGCACGGTGGTTACAAGTTCATCAGCGAATAAAGAACAGCCGAGGACCGCCGGGATAATCAATGCCAACACTACCGAATGACACTTCAAGAAGGAACGCTTGAGCCGCTCCGGATCATTCTGAAGCCGGGAAAGCATGGGAAACGCGACGGAGCCGATTGATCCAATAAACTGCTGAACCGGTAAGTTGGCGAGCGCGTACGCCCGCCCATAGATCCCAATCGCCTCCACACCCCAAAAGCGTCCCAAGAGAATCTTTTCCGCGTTGTACCCCAGATAGACGACGAAACTGTTCAGGGTGACAGTGCTGCCAAGACGCACCATCGAGCGAACGCCGGCACCCCTGGCTGGCTTTCCCGGTCTCCATGGCATTGCAACCCAGGACGCTATCGTGCTTGTTGCCGAAGACGCAAGAGCTTGGCCCAGGAGAGCCCAATAACCGTACCCGCGTAACGCCATTCCAATTCCGACCGCGACGCCAACACTGAGCTGCAGGATATCGATTTTGGCGACCGTTACGAATCGCATTGATCGATCCAACAGCGCTTTGTGTTGAACGGCAAGTCCGTTCAGAAAAAAGAGGAGGGACGAAGCAAGCGTGACGTGAAGCAGGCGAGAATCCCTATAGAAAAGCACCATGGCCGGCGCAAGAGCGGCGACGAGAAGCGCCAATCCGCTACCCAAGGCGACGTTGAGCCAAAACAAGGTCGATATCTGCTCATTGGTCAGGACTTTCTGTTGTACGGTAGCTGTGCTAAGCCCACCGTCACGAAATTGGGTAAAGAAGCCCGTCATGGTCAGGACCATGCTTTGAATGCCATAGTCCTCAGGCGACAACAATCGAGCCAGGATTACGGTTGAACCCATTTGGGCCGCAAAGGCGAACCCTTGCGAAACCAGCGACGCAGCCCCGCCCCGGACAGAGCGCCGCTTCAGCTCGTCTGTGGATGTGACTCCGGCAATCGCCTCGCCCGCGATATCGTGTTTGAGCTTGCCGCTCAGCGCCGGACCAATGAGCTCCGCCTGAGGCTGGATCTCATTGTCGTTCGAAGCAACCTTCATGGTCTCTCTATCGTCATGAATGCCTCTGATGATCACTCTGATTGGTTTGGCGTGTTCCACGACGGAGGATTGCTCCAAATGTACTTTTTGGGTTTCCCGCATACTCAAGCGCGCCAACGAGCGCCCATGGTATCAAGATGCGCCAGTCAAGACGGCAGTCAATCGATGCGAAACGCTTTCTGTGAAACTCCCAGAATTTCACGTTCTCCAGCTTCCACACGGCTTGGCCAAGGTAAGTAAAGTATGCCCGCTTTGCTCTTCGCAACAGGCGAATATATTCTGTTTGAGAAAGATACGACTGGCCGTGCAGAATAAGCGTGGAAAACCGAATGAAATATAGCGCGCCAAGGCGCCGCGCGTCCTCGAGGATTGACTCGTTGTCCCTCCGTGAGAAGGTGAGCACCTCATGTACGAACCCGAAATCGCAGCTTCGTAACAGATCGAAGCATACATGGGTATCTTCAAAGGGAGCATATTTCTCATTGAAAAACGGTTCACGCGACCTAACGAGACTCGACCGAAACAGGATGGAGGTCGGTGTGCCGAAGAAGTATTCACCTTCGATGAACCACATCCGACAGACCTCCCTTCCCGGCACATCCCGGCTCGGGAAAGGCAGGCCGTCGAGAGAAATCTTCCGGCCTTCGAGCTCATATGCTGAAACAATTCCTACGTTTCGATGCTCTTCCGCCACGTCGACCATGTGCTCGAGGCAATGAGGAAACAAGAAGTCATCGGCCTGCACCATCTTGCAATAAACGCTGTCGGGCGAAATGCATGAAAGCGCAAAGTTGTAGTTCTGTACCTGAGGCAGTAACGACGTCGTTCGTATGAGGCGGATTTTATCAGGGAACCGAGCGGCATAATCGGCAGCAAGGTCGCCAGATCCATCGGTACTGCTGTTGTCGACGACGATGTATTCCCAGTTCGTGTAGGTCTGGCGAAGAACGCTTTCAATGCACTCGGCAAGGAAACTCCTGGTGTTGTAAAACGGAGTCACAACACTCACAAGTGGCTGGGCCGTCACGCCGGGTTCACTGTCCACATAGTGACTGGTCTTGTGTGGGCTGAGTTACCGCTACAGACGAGTTCACCCCGGTTTCCTGAACTCGCTCCAGCCAGATCTCTCTCCAGAATGGATAGATGCTCCTGGGGCAGAGGACGCGGCATCTGCTGTAGCGGCCCTGGCACACCACGGAGTCCAGAATGACGCTAGGAGTTTTCATTTCCTGCATTCTGCCGGTTTGCTCGTTGATAATTTTCGTAACTCGCTTAAGCACACGGAACGTTTGCCCGCAGTAGGGCACTTCCTCCGCATCCCAATACATGCCTCGATTTCGATTGGTGACGTCGACGGTTTGAAGGATGTCGGCCTGTGATTTGATACGCACCAACTCTCCCGGTTGTAGGTTGAGTTGCGCGACCGGCGTCGGCTGGCCCTGGGGAATAGCCCCTGACCTATGGGGAAATGGCGTGCCGCCCCATAGGCGATGGAACCGGTCATAGAACTGCCGCATTGGACGGCCTAGACCCAGGCCTGCCTGGCTGACCGAATGATAGATCGAATAGCAGGCAGCGCCAACCAACTGCGAAACGTTGGCATTTCCAGACGAGTAATCCTCCACATATTGCCGGACATCCCACCACGCGAGGTCACTGGTTGCGTATGGCAGGCGGGTCGCCTGACACTTATACGTCGGAGAGCCACCTTCGGGATCCGGTCGTTGCACGGCGGCCTCCACATGAGCCGCTGTGCACAAGGCGGATCGCAATTCCGCTTCATTCTGGGGCGTACTGCCCTTGACAGGCTTCAACCATGCCTCTTTCCAGAAAATCAAACAACCAGCCTGGCACCCATTATGCGCACTTCCGCTGCATCGTGTTTCCAGATGGAGAGTTTCCGCGACTCGGCGTCCACGAATTGGAAAGACTGTGTCGCAGGTTTTGTGGGCACGCTTGTAGACCTGGAACTGCCTGCCGCAAAAGGCGAACATTTCGGGCATGAACGGCATTCCATCGAGTTCTCCCGACTCATCAAGCGTCGCCAGTATCTCGGATTTGCTGCGTACTTCTACCCAGTCGCCAACGCGGGGTTTCGGTTTCATCATTCAGGCTGGACTTTCTCGTATTAGGCGCGGCATCGAATGTGTAGGAGCCATCTATGATTACTGAAGGCAAAAGACGAACAGCGAACCGCCGGAAAAAACGGCGAGCTCCTGCATACCGTTGTAAAGATAGGTAATCGGAGCCATGGAGATTTCACCGCCGAGCCGATATCGCCACAGCTCTCTGCCAGTCTTCGTGTCGAGCACGGTGAGATGCCCATGGCTGTTACCCGTGAATACGAGATTGCTCGCGGTGGCAAGAATGCCCGAATTGTTATCGCCACTTTGTTCCACGTCCCAGGCGATTGCTCCGGTTCGGGTGTCGATCGCTGTTACCGCCGCTGACTTCGGTTCATTTAGGGGTTGCTCGGTTCGTCCCCCCATGACGCCGGGACCTTCCTCGCTGAAGACCCGGCTGCCTCCACGATAATTCTTGACAATGAATAGGCTGGAACCGACGTCATACGAGGGAGCCATCCAATTGGCTCCGCCGGTGACTCCTGGTTTGATTAAGGGCCCACTGGGCGACGGAATCGAAGCTGGCCGGCGAATAGGACGGCCCTCTTTCGTAAAACCGTCGTTCCAGTTCTGTTCACAGAAAGCGGTAGCCCGCAAGAACTTCCCGGTTTCGCGATCCAGCAGATAGAAAAAGCAATTGCGGCTCGCAAACATCATCAGTTTACGGCCTTTTCCTTCGAACTGGTCATTGACAAGAACGGGCATAGAATTGGCGTCCCAATCATTCCCGTCGTTTGGAGTGAACTGGTAATGCCACCGCAACGTTCCGGTCTTCACGTCAAGAGCGACGACGGAGCATGTGAATAAGTTATCGCCCGGACGAGATGCAGGATTGAAGATCTTGGCAGGATTGCCGACAGTCCAATACACAAGCCCCAATTCAGGATCATAGGTACCCGTCAGCCACGTCGCACCCCCGCCCTTTTTCCAGTTGTCTCCCGGCCAAGTCTCGTGTCCGGATTGACCGGGCTGTGGAATAGTATGAAATCGCCACAATCTGCGCCCAGATACCGGATCATACGCATCAATCACGCCCGGAGCACCATAATCTCCACCGCTAACGCCGACCACCACCCCATTCTTGGTAGCTAACGGCGCACCGGTCATCGAATAGTTGTCGCGATAGTCAACCACTTCGACGTTCCAAAGCTCCCGGCCCGTTCGAGCCTCAAGAGCCACCAAGCGACCATCCAGGGTATTGTGGAACACGCGCCCGCCAAGAACTGCGATTCCTCGATTGCGACGGCCACAACAAGGTGGAATCCTTTCGTTCACAACTCGCCGGTATTCCCAAATCGTGTCGCCCGAGTGCAAATCGATTGCGATGACCTGGTTATCGGCGCCGGTGAGGAACATAGTTTCGCCCACTACCACAGGAACAGCCTCC
>Ga0163163_10004860_pt1 | contig 11547 bp, 7 predicted proteins | sample S65metaG_FD_119766 | JGI IMG/M metagenome (GOLD analysis project Ga0163163, IMG submission 119766) | Switchgrass rhizosphere microbial communities from Kellogg Biological Station, Michigan, USA - S6-5 metaG | ecosystem: Host-associated > Plants > Roots > Rhizosphere > Soil | place: USA: Michigan... | reverse complement strand
GCATTTTTTGTTTTACCAACTTTTTTGCTTCAGCCACCAATCTTGCTTCTGGCGAATTGCTGCTTCCGAAGTTGGAATAACTCAGCATGGCAATTCTTGGAATAATATTAAAATTCCTGATTTCTCTCGCCGCCAATAATGTGATCTCTGCTAATTCTTCTGCAGTAGGATTGAAGTTGACAGTAGTATCTGCTAAAAAGATCGGGCCTTTTTTTGTCAGCATTAAATACATACCAGCAATACGGTTGACACCTTCTTCAAGTCCGATGCAATGCAATGCCGGACGAATTGTATCCGGATAATTTTTTACAAGACCGGAAATCATGGCATCAGCATCACCCATTTCCACCATCATGCAACCAAAGTAGTTGCGGTCCTTCATTACTTTTTTTGATTCGTAAAAATTAAATCCTTTACGCTGACGTTTTTTGAAGAAGAGTTCACCATATTGATTTCTTTTTTCTTCCATTGCATCACTGCGCGGATCAAAAATGGGAATGCCTTCTATATCAATTCCATTAGCTTGTGCCAAATTGCGGATCTTATTTTCATCACCCAGCAAAATAGGATAACCAATTCCTTCATCAAACACAACCTGTGCGGACTTTAAAATTTTGACATTATCGGCTTCCGCAAAAACAATTCGTCTTGGATCTTTCTTTGCTTTATTACCAAGTATTCGCATTACCTGGTTATCCAAACCAAGTCGCTTATTTAAATCCGTTACATAACCATCCCAATCGGTAATTGGTTTTTGTGCAACACCACTTTCAATAGCTGCTTTGGCTACAGCCGGGGCCACCGTGGCAAGCAACCGGGGATCTAATGGTTTTGGAATAATATAATTCGGCCCGAAAGTTATATTACTGGCATTGTAAGCGAGATTAACAATGTCCGGAACAGGTGTTTGTGCTAAGTCGGCCAAAGATTTTACTGCAGCCAGTTTCATAGCCTCATTAATTTGTGTTGCCCGCACATCCAAAGCTCCACGAAAAATGTAAGGGAAACCGAGAACATTATTTACCTGGTTAGGATAATCACTTCTACCTGTTGCCATAATGATATCGCTTCGTGCAGAAGTGGCATCACTCCATGAAATTTCAGGATCGGGATTGGCCATTGCGAAAACAATCGGATTCTTTCCCATGCTTTTTACCATATCTACGGTAACCACATTGCCTACACTTAAACCAATAAAAACATCGGCGCCTTTCATAGCCTTATCAAGGGTAGTATCTTCTTTTGCGTTGGCAAATTTTTGCTTGAAACCTTCGAGGTCCGTTCGGCCGGCATAAAGCGAACCTTTACGATCGAAAATGCAAAAGTTTTCTGGTTTTGCTCCCAGTGAAACATATAGCTGAATACAAGCCATTGCGGCTGCGCCAGCGCCATTTACTACAAAGCGAACTTTATCAATCTTCTTTTTCTGCACCTGTAATGCATTCAGCAATGCTGCTGCACTAATGATTGCAGTGCCATGCTGATCATCGTGCATCACAGGAATAGTAAGTTGCTCACGCAATTCCTTTTCTATGTAAAAACATTCAGGTGCTTTGATATCTTCGAGGTTGATTCCACCAAAAGTTGGTTCAAGTGCTCTTACGATCTCAACAAATTTTACAGGATCTTTTTCATTGATCTCAATATCGAAAACATCAATGTCAGCAAAAATTTTAAATAGAACCCCCTTGCCTTCCATTACAGGCTTCCCTGCTTCGGGGCCGATATCACCCAACCCCAATACCGCTGTACCATTGCTTATCACAGCAACTAAATTTCCTTTGGCAGTATAACGGTAAACATTTTCTTTATTGGCTGCAATTTCTTTACAGGGTTCTGCTACACCTGGCGAATAAGCCAGTGAAAGGTCTCTTTGGGTTTTGGTTGCTTTAGTTGGTACTACTTCTATTTTTCCCGGACGGCCTTTTTCGTGGTACTCCAACGCATCTTTCTTCCTGAGTTCTTTTGCCATGAATTTTTTTGTTTTTTGAACCAGCCAACATTACTCCTATAAAGCGTCTGTTGCGTCGCACTCTTGTACGGCTGGCTCTCTATTCAAATTTGGACAAAAATAAGCACTATCCACTGAGTGTTGGAATACACTTGTTTTGAGGTCAATCGAAAAAATGCTCACGATCATTTACTAACAGATAATTCTACAATGTATGGTGATTGTGGGTTTAAGCCGGGATATGGAAAAACGGAAAGCAATTTGATCGTATAATCTGATAGGGTAGTGTCATTTTTAAAGTGGGAGGACTATTAAGGGTTGATAATTTGAAAGATTGTTGTACTCCTGCGCTGTGCAATGAAAGCTTAACTGTTGCTTCTCCCTGCCAAACGCAATTGGCATTTGCCGGACATCTGCTATCAGATAGCAGTGAATCAAAACAGATTTGAACGGTTTGGCCATTTAAGACGGTATCACCACAATGATTGATCTCAATAAAAGGAAATTGATATACTCTTTCTTCAACCGGCTTACCGCAGGAAATTAATGTAATCGCAAGAACAAGTAGTGAAGGCAATATGGCCCGCATAGCTTTTTTCGAATTGACAAGCAAAATGCACAAAGCGTTACACAAAATTAAATATCCGGCTTTGCCGAAGCGCCAAGCCAGGCCATCATACCAATTCCAATTTCAATGGCATCTTCGTCGATATTAAAGAGAGGAGTATGTACGCCTGATGTGATACCTTTTAATTTATTGCCGGTTCCCAACCTGAAAAAGCAACCGGGTATTTGTTGTGAATAATAACCAAAATCTTCCGCGCCCATTCTTACTTCGGTTTCTTCAATATTATGAGAGCCCATGTAATGTTCTGCAATTTTTACTGCCCTGTCATTGAGTTGTTCGTTGTTGTAAACAGTTGGATAACCCACATCGATATGTAAGTCAATTTCGGCTCCCATAGAATGAACAAGCTCTGTTGACAGTTTTCGAATGATATCATGGGCCCTGAATCTCCAATCCTCATCCATTGCGCGGAAAGTGCCCATCAATTTTACTTCGGAAGGAATCACATTTGTAGTGTAGCCGCCCTGGAATGAAGTAATAGACAGTACTGATGGTTGCAAGGGACTAATATTTCTGCTTATTACTTGTTGTAAGGCAACAATAAGATGCGAAGCAATTAAAATGGTGTCAGCTGTTAACTGTGGCGCCGCTGCATGACCTCCCTTACTTTTAATGGTGATATAAATTTCATCAGCACTGGCCATTACCTTGCCCGAACGAAAACTTAACCTGCCAACTTCCAATTGCGGATTAACATGCAATGCAAAAATTCCTTGTGGTTTAGGGTTTTCTAAAACGTTTTCTTTGATAAGTAAACTTGCTCCTCCTGGATTTTTCTCCTCGCCTGGCTGAAAAATTAATTTTACTGTTCCTTCCCATTCATTTTTTGTTTCCGATAAAATTTTTGAAGCGCCTAATAAACAGCTTGTATGAACATCATGTCCGCAGGCGTGCATCAGTCCTTTCTTTGTTGATTTATAGGGAACATCATTTTGTTCTTCGATAGGTAATGCATCCATGTCGGCACGAAGTGCCACAATTCTCGAATCCGGATTGTTCCCTTTAATCAATCCAATAACTCCGGTCGTAGCTTTTACTTCAAATGGAATATTATATCCGGATAATTTTTGCTGAACAAATTTTGAAGTTTCAAATTCCTGGTAACTCAGTTCAGGGTGTGCATGCAAATGACGGCGCACATTAACAAATTCCGGAGCATACTGCCTTGCTAAATCTTTTATTTTCTGTTGAAGCATAATAATCGGACTTCGATAAATGAATCCATGAATCTAAATCATTAGTTCGTGTAATTCTCCCAAAATTGTATTATCGGGCCCAAAAATAAAAAACCATCCGCGAAAGGCAGATGGTAACAGCGTTCGTTTTTGATTATTAGTTATTTTCTAAGTCCTTCTCGGGGGTGATTTCAATTGTATCAGCCATAATAAAAACGCCTTTTGGAAAGTAATACCCGAGAGTTTTTTGATATTGCTGCGCTTCCTCCCTTGTTTTGAAATTTCCAACCTTCAATTTGAAATAAGGAGACTGGTATACCAGGTAGGCCTTCAACTCGGGAAAGTTGGTGTAAACTTTTGTTTTAGCTGCAATGGCATCATCTCTTTTATTGGTGTTGATCACTAATAGACGATAACCTCTGGCTGTTCTTGCATTAGCCTTCCTGATAGCTGCATTGACCTCACCTTGTTTTTTCAATAGTAAATCAATGCGGGGATCTTTATGAACAACAACGGAAGATGTGTCTTGAGCTGACACACAGACGGCTATCACCATAAGTGAAACGAAAAGAAAATATTTCATAATAAGCGAGCGAATGTTCAAAAATCTAACCAAAAAAGTACAAGAGGTTCAAAAAGTTCAAGACGTTCAAAAGTTCAAGAAGTTCAAAAAGTACCCCCTATCAATACCCACCACCTCCTGAACCGATGTTTTCGATAGGATGCCAGGTTGTTTTGATTTCCTCTGTGTCTAAAATAAAATAAGGTGACTGTCCCTGCTCACTGAACCAGTTGATGTCTTTATGAACAATAATTCTTTTTACATTGGCTGCGCCCTTTGTCTGCAGGTCCTTTTGAACCGTGTTATCGCTACCACAATAAACGACAGCATTTACATCCATATGAGCGGCAAACTGCGTGGCCAATTCTGAAACCTTACCAGTTAAAATATTTACCACACCACCAGGAACATCGGAGGAATTGATTACTTCAGCAAATGTTATAGAACAAAGAGGTTTAGTTTCAGATGCTAAAACAATACAAGTATTGCCTCCGGCAATAACAGGAGCGATCACCGAAACCAATCCAATCAAAGAACTGTCTTGTGGAGCAATAGCAGCCACCAGACCCGTCGGCTCAGGAACAGAAAAATTAAAATGAGAAGACGCTACTGGGTTCACCGTTCCAAAAATTTGTTGGTACTTGTCGCACCACCCGGCATACCATATTAATCTATCAATAGAAAGGTTTACTTCTTTTTGTGCCTGCGATTTGCTTGTATCCTGCTGAATCAGTTCTTCGATGAATTGTGCCTTTCTGCCTTCCAGCATTTCAGCAATGCGATACAGAATTTGCCCCCGGTTGAAAGCTGCTCTTGCTGACCAGCCCTTAAATGCATTTCTTGCGGCAACAACTGCATCACGAATATCTTTTCGTGAACTCAAACAAACGTTGGCAAGTTGGTCACCCTTGTTGTTGGTGGCAACATAATAGCGTCCGCTTTCCGTTCTTGGAAATTGTCCGCCTATATAAAGTTTGTAGGTTTTTAAAACTTCAACACGTTTGTTGGAGATTGGTTGTTCAATGCCGTTTTCGCTGATAGTGATGTTTGAGTTTTTTGGATGAGGCATTTATTTTTAAGTTTAAAGGTTCAATATGTCCAAGTTCCATAGGTCCAAGTTCAATACGTTCAATAAGTTAAAAAGTTCAACAGTTGAAAAATGAGTTGACTATAATGATTTAATGGGTTCTCTGTTATTATATTTCACACCTTTATAATTTGAATTTTCTAAAGACTGAATTAATTTTTGGATCAGGCTACTAATTCTCATAGCGTGATTGGACAAGTCATCAAATTCCTGTTGATTGATATAATCCCGATCGAGTGCCCGGTATAATTGTGATCTCGTCTCACCACAGGAACCTTTGGCTATGTATAAAAACTGAACAAATTCCTTGTTTCCGTTTCTTTCAAATCCTTCAGAAATATTATCCATAATGGATCCAGCTGATCTTTCTATTTGCGAAATCAATTTATAGTTGTGTTTAAATCTTCCTGAATCAATAAGCTTTCCAATATTTCGATTTAGAATTCTTGCTTCTTTCCATGAAATGATATCCTCAAAACATTTAATAGTACTCATATTAACTTATTCTACTTTTTGAACTTCTTGAACTTTTTAAACTTTTTGAACCTCTTAAACCTTCACGTAAGCGCCCAACCCATGCAACCCACCTTCACGTCCATACCCGCTTTCTTTATAACCTCCAAAAGGTGAAGTGGGATCGAACTTGTTGTAGGTATTTGCCCAAATAACACCGGCTCTCATTTTAGTTGTGAGGTTAAAAATTTTAGATCCTTTGTCCGTCCAAACACCTGCACTTAAACCGTAGGGCGTATTGTTTGCTTTTTCAATCACTTCTTCATCGGTTCTAAAAGTTTGAATGGCCAGCACAGGACCAAAAATTTCTTCCTGCGCAATGCGGTTGCTTTGAGCCACATTGGTAAATATTGTTGGCCGGCAAAAAAATCCTTTTCCAGGAACATTGCACCCGCTTTGGTAAAATTCTGCTCCTTCTTTTTTACCAAGTTCAATGTATTTATTTATTATATCCAACTGGCTTTTTGAATTGATGGCTCCGATATCTGTGTTTTTGTCCAATGGATCCCCAACGATCAGTGTTTCAATTCTGTCCTTGAGTTTTCTGAGTACGGTATTGTAAACCGATTCCTGTACAAACAATCTTGAACCAGCACAACAAACATGTCCCTGGTTAAAATAAATCCCATTGATGATGCCTTCCACCGCCTGGTCAAGTGGTGCATCTTCAAAAATGATGTTGGCGGCCTTTCCACCCAATTCGAGTGTTAATTTTTTATCTGTTCCTGCAACAGCACGTTGAATTATTTTTCCAACTTCTGTTGAACCTGTGAATGCAATTTTATCAATGCCGGGATGATTAACAAGCGCAGCACCTGTATCACCAAAGCCGGTAATGATATTTACCACACCTTCCGGCAATCCACTTTCCTGGATAATTTCTGCAAGTTTTAACGAGGTAAGAGGAGTTGTTTCCGCAGGCTTCAAAATCAGAGTATTTCCTGCTGCCAATGCAGGTGCAATTTTCCAGGCTGCCATTAATAATGGAAAATTCCATGGAATGATTTGTCCTGCCACACCAAGCGACTGCGGATTTCTATTTGGAAACGCATATTCAAGTTTATCTGCCCAACCTGCATAATAAAAAAAATGATTTGCTGCTAATGGTACATCCACATCTCTCGACTCACGAATGGTTTTTCCGCCATCGAGGCTTTCAATCACTGCAAACTCTCTGGCACGTTCCTGTATCATTCTAGAAATGCGGTAAATGTATTTCGCTCTCTCCTTGCCAGGCATTTTTTTCCAGTACCTGTCGTACGCAGTTCTTGCAGCTTTCACTGCCTTATCCACGTCAGCGGCACTGGCTTCGGCTACTTCAGATAATTTTTCTTCGGTGGCAGGGTTAATGGTTTCAAAATATTTTCCGGAAGATGGTTTTGTAAATTTTCCATTGATAAATAGATCATACCGCTCTTTTAGTTGGATATGACTTGTGCTTTCAGGTGCGGGTGCATATTCCCATCCTGAATTGAATTTCAATTTGGGTATGCCATTGCTTTTTGTAGTTTCTACTGCACTAATCTTTTTTTGTCCTGTTGCCTTTTTTGTTTTTATGGGCATAAGTTATTTTTTGGCTAAGAAATAAAGGTTTGGAAAGAAAAAAAGAGAATTAAACTTATTTAAATCCTTTATCAATAGCATTTATTTTTTGACCGATGTTCATGGTTACAATCATCTTCGGTTGCGTTGCACAATTGTACACTTTTATAGTTATCATTATGTTTCTCGCAGTGTTCGCAAAGGTGCAGCGACGCAGCGGTCTCTGCTCCTCTGCGTTCTCTGCGTGAAATTCCTTGCTCACCAGAATTACAGAACGCACAAGTGAGTAACACAACAGAACGTAATACTAGCCATTTGCCGCTTACATAATCAACTTTATATTAAAGAACTAATCGAATTAAAAAAGTTTCTTCCATCTAAGTCTGTCCAACGGTGGACAGGCGCCTAATCAATAGCAAAATAGTCTGCGCTTTGATACAATCCCGTTTTCTCTTTCAACAACTGCATCAAAATATCATTCGCCAAACTGCTGGCACCGAAACGAAACCATTGGTTCGTCATCCAGTCTTCGCCTAACACTTCATTCAACATTACTAAATAGTGCAAAGCCAGTTTTGCTTTTGAAATACCACCGGCAGGTTTCATCCCAATCATCTTTCCCGTGTCGTAATAAAAATCCCGAATGGCTTCGAGCATGGTAAGTGTAACAGGCATGGTTGCAGCCGGCTGGATTTTTCCGGTAGATGTTTTAATGAAATCAGCACCTGCATACATGGCCATATCACTTGCTCTTCTTACTTTATCTAATGTTACCAGTTCACCTGTTTCAAGGATCACTTTCAATCTGGCATTACCGCAAGCTTCTTTAATGGCTGCTATTTCATCAAAAACAAAATTGTATTCCCCTGCTAAAAATCTTCCCCTCGAAATCACCATATCCACCTCATCCGCGCCATTATCAACTGCAAACTTTGTGTCTTCAATCTTTACTTCGGTTGGAGCTTGTCCACTTGGAAATGCTGTTGCCACCGAAGCAATCTTTATTCCTGAGCCAGCCACAGCTTTTTTCGCCACTGTCACCATTGACGGATAAACACAAACTGCGGCAACGGTTGGTAAGCCATCATAGTTATCGTGAAGATGCCTTGCTTTATAGCACAACTGTTTCACCTTGCCTTCAGTATCTTTTCCTTCCAGGGTGGTAAGGTCAATCATGCTTAGCGCAAGTTTCAAACCCTGCACTTTCGATTCCTTTTTAATACTGCGTTTGGTAAATCGCGAGGCTCTTTCTTCCTGACCGACCTGGTCCACTGTTGGCGAAAGCCGGAAATCAGGAATAACAATTCTTTCTTTTACACTATTCATAATCGGTAATTCGGGCATTAAAAGTAAACTTATTTATAAGCTTTCGCCCATTCTTAAATCATGAAAATCACTAATCTTGAAAGTGACATCATTTTTTGAGGTTTTAAGGTTGATTAACATGCAGAATGTAAAAAGTCTTTATTTTTAGCCCTCTTCTGAAAATTGACTTACAAAGAAAAAAATTTTATTACACATGAGAAAAGCTAACAGCCTATTATTGGCCTGTGGCATGATGCTGTTGTCGAAATTTGCCTTATCGCAATCAACCTTCCCCGAAAACGGAATAAGCGATCCAAGGCATGGACAATATGCATTTACCAATGCAACTATTGTTAAAGACGGTATCACCACAATGACCAACGCTACATTGATCGTTAAAGATGGAAAGATCATTGCAGTTGGAACAAACCTGAAAGTGCCCGCAGGGGCGGTAGAAGTGAACTGCTCAGGCAAATACATTTATCCCTCCTTCATTGACATTTACGCTGATTATGGAATTCCTGCTCCGCAACGCCAGCAACAGCAGGGGCCAGGAGGTGGTGGCGGTTTTTTTGCGCAGGCGCAAATTGAATCTAACGTAAAAGGCGCCTATGGATGGAACCAGGCAATCAAATCTGATGTTGATGCCTACAAAGTTTTTAATGTAGATGAAGCCAAGGCAAAGCCTTTACGCGATCAGGGTTTTGGCACGGTGCTCTCACATGTTCGCGACGGTATTGCCAGGGGGACAGGCGCCCTGGTAACGCTTGCCAATGAAAAAGAAAACCTCGTGATCGTTAAGGACAGAGTTTCTGCGAACTATTCTTTCAATAAAGGAACATCTACCCAAAGTTATCCCGGCTCCATGATGGGAAGCATTGCTTTATTACGCCAAACATTTTTAGATGCCCAATGGTATTCCAAAAACAGGCCGGCATCTGAAGGACTGAATATTAGCCTCCAATCATGGACCAATAATTTAACTCTACCCCAGATATTCGAAGCCAACGACAAATGGAATGATTTGCGTGCGGACAGGATAGGTGATGAGTTTGGTGTTCAATACATCATTAAAGCAGGCCAAAACGAATACCAGCGTATTAAAGAACTGAAATCGACGAATGCAACTTTTATTGTGCCCTTGAATTATCCGCAGGCCCAGGATGTTGAAGATCCCAACGACGCAAGGTTTGTTTCCCTTTCGGATATGAGACATTGGGAGCTTGCTCCAACAATGCCATCAGCATTTGAAAAAGCAGGCATTCCTTTTTGCCTCACAACTTCTGACCTGCGCGATGTAAAAACTTTCTGGACTGCTTTACGTACAGCAATCAATTATGGTTTATCCGAAAATGCAGCAATCACTGCACTTACAAAAACTCCGGCAACTGTTTTAGGAGTTTATGACCACGTAGGAAGTTTAGATGCAGGTAAGCTGGCAAATTTTGTTATTACCTCAGGCCCAATTTTCAACGAACGTAGTATGATTCTCCAAAACTGGGTACAGGGTGAGAAATACGGTGTAAAAGATGATACATGGAATGATGCAAGAGGTAATTATAAATTAGTATTGAATACGCCAAATGGGCCTGTTAATTATACTTTGAATTTTAAATCGGCAAGTTCTGCAAGTTTGATGTCGGGAAAAGATACGGTTACGCCTAAGTTTTATTTCGATGGAAGACAGGTTCGCATCAATGTTGCTCCTGAACGGAGAAATACACCGGGTGATAATTTCCGTTTGAGCGGAATTGTTAACAATGAAGGATGGACAGGGCTTGGCGAAGACAGTGTGGGTAGAAGTTTTACCTGGACTGCGAGCTTTGACCAGGCTTCTACTTCAAAGCCCGACAGTGTTCGGCCAAGAAGGCCAACCGGCCAACTGGGAAAAGTTACCTATCCTTTCGAGCCATTCGGCTGGACGGAAGACCAACAACCAAAACAGGAAACCATTTTAATTAAAAATGCTACAGTTTGGACAAACGAGAGAGATGGCATTCTTCAAAACGCTGATGTATTAATTAAGAATGGCAAAATCGCCGGGGTTGGTAAAAACCTTTCTGAATCCGGTGCAAAAATTATTGATGGCACGGGCAAACATGTAACTCCCGGCATTATCGATGAACACTCACATATTGCTGCATCATCAATTAATGAAGGTGGACAAAGCGTTTCATCTGAAGTTCGCATTGGGGATAATTTAAATCCGGATGACATTAATATTTACCGCCAGTTAAGCGGTGGTGTAACAACATCACACATTCTCCACGGGTCTGCCAATACTATTGGCGGTCAGTGCCAGACAATAAAACTGCGTTGGGGTTTAGATGATGAGGGAATAAAATTCAAAGGTGCTGCTCCAACTATCAAGTTCGCATTGGGCGAAAATGTAAAACGTTCACCAGCAACTACGGGTAACAATCGTTATCCCGATACCAGAATGGGTGTGAACGAATTATTGATCGATGCGTTTACCCGTGCAAAGGATTATAAAAAAGCATGGAAGGATTACAATGACGCAAAAGATAAAAAAGGACTAACACCGCCTCGCCGTGATTTGGAATTGGATGCACTGGTTGAAATTTTGGATAACAAACGTTTCATCACTTGTCACTCCTATGTTCAAAGCGAAATTTTAGGTGCTATGGATGTAGCCAATAAAATGGGCTATCACTACAATACGTTCACCCACATACTGGAGGGCTATAAAGTTGCAAAGGAAATGTTAGCCCATGGTGCCAATGCTTCCACGTTCTCCGATTGGTGGGCATATAAAATGGAAGT
>Ga0163163_10004859_pt1 | contig 11547 bp, 7 predicted proteins | sample S65metaG_FD_119766 | JGI IMG/M metagenome (GOLD analysis project Ga0163163, IMG submission 119766) | Switchgrass rhizosphere microbial communities from Kellogg Biological Station, Michigan, USA - S6-5 metaG | ecosystem: Host-associated > Plants > Roots > Rhizosphere > Soil | place: USA: Michigan... | reverse complement strand
TCGTCAACAAGATCATCATCGACGCCTACAACCAGGGCGCCTCCGACATCCACATCGAACCCTATCCGGGCAAGGCCAAGACCGAGATCCGCTTCCGCAAGGACGGTTCGCTGCAGCCCTACATCGAGGTGCCAGCCTCCTACCGCAACGCCATCGTCGCGCGCCTGAAGATCATGTGCGACCTGGACATTTCGGAAAAACGCCGGCCGCAGGACGGCAAGATCAAGTTCAAGAAATTCGGGCCGCTCGACATCGAGCTGCGGGTGGCCACCATCCCCTCGGCGGGCGGCGTCGAGGACGTGGTGATGCGTATCCTGGCCGCGGGCGAGCCCATTCCGCTCGACAGCCTGGGCGTGTCGCCCTCCAACCTGCCCAAGCTGAAGGAGGCGGTGAGCAAGCCCTACGGCCTGTTCTTCGTCTGCGGCCCCACCGGCTCGGGCAAGACGACGACGCTGCACTCGGTGCTGGGCTTCCTCAACAAGCCCGACACCAAGATCTGGACCGCCGAGGACCCGGTGGAAATCACGCAGAAGGGCCTGCGCCAGGTGCAGGTCAACAAGAAGGCGGGCCTGGATTTCGCGGCCGTCATGAAAGCTTTCCTTCGAGCGGACCCGGACATCATCATGGTCGGCGAAATGCGCGACAAAGAGACCACCGGCACCGGCATCGAGGCCTCGCTCACCGGCCACCTGGTGTTCGCCACCCTGCACACCAACAGCGCGCCCGAGTCCATCATCCGCCTGCTCGACATGGGCATGGACCCGTTCAACTTCGCCGACGCGCTGCTCGGCATCCTGGCCCAGCGCCTGGCCAAGCGCCTGTGCGGCAAGTGCAAGCAGGCCTACAACCCGGGTCCCGACGAGATCAAGCAGATCCTGCAGGAATACTGCTCGGAGCTGCTCAACACCGGCCCGTTCAAGAAGGACCCCAAGGCTTCCTTCGAGAACATGTACCGCGAGCTGATCAAGAGCTACGGCAACGACAAGGGCCAGTTCAACCTGTTCAAGAAGATGGGCTGCGAGGCCTGCGGAGGTTCGGGCTACAAGGGCCGCGCCGGCCTGCACGAGCTGCTGATCGCCACCGACACCATCAAGAAGCTCATCCAGGAGCACGCGCGCGTGGCCGAAATCCTCGCCACGTGCCTGGAGGAGGGCATGCGCACCCTGAAAATGGACGGCATCGAGAAGGTGCTGCAGGGCATCACCGACATGGCCCAGGTCCGGGCGGTGTGCATCAAGTGACGGCGCCCGCACTGCCGCCTCGTCGCGCCCCTTGCCGGCCGCGGTGCTAGCGTGGACCGCCTGGGGATCAGCGTGCAAAACATTGAGGACCTTTTCCAGCGCCTCGAGCAGCTGAACGACATCGGCGCGGCGCTGTCCCAAGTGAAGGACATCGACCGCCTGCTGGAGAAGATCCTGCTCGCGGCGCAGACCATCACCCATGCCGACGGCGGCACCCTGTACCTGCTCGAAGGCGGCGACAAGCTGAGGTTCGCCATCATGCGCACCGAGTCGCTGGGTATCGCCATGGGGGGCACCACGGGCAACGAAATCCCCTTCTATCCCGTGCATCTGTACGACAAGGACCGCAAGCCCAACAACCAGATGGTGGCCGCGCAGGCCGCCCTGACCGGCGAGACCATCAACATCGCCGACGCCTATACCGAGGCCGGGTTCGATTTTTCGGGCACGCGCAATTTCGACAAGAAGACCGGCTACCGCTCGCAGTCCTTCCTCACCGTGCCCATGCACAACCACGAGAGCGAGCTGATCGGCGTGCTGCAGCTCATCAACTGCAAGGGGCCGGACGGTGTCATCGTGCCCTTCTCCCACGCCGAGCAGCGGCTGGCCGAGTCGCTGGCCTCGCAGGCGGCCATCGCCCTCACCAACCGCCAGCTGATCAACCAGCTCGAGGTGCTGTTCGAGTCCTTCATCAAGCTCATCAACACCGCCATCGACGAGAAGTCGCCCTATACCGGCGGGCATTGCCAGCGCGTGCCCGAGCTGACCATGATGCTGGCCGAGGCGGTCAACAACCGCAGCGAGGGACCGCTGGCGGATTTCCACATGACCGACGTGGACCGCTACGCGCTGAAAATCGCCGGCCTGCTGCACGACTGCGGCAAGGTGACCACGCCGGTGCACGTGGTGGACAAGGCCACCAAGCTGGAGACCATCTACGACCGCATCGGGCTGGTGGACACGCGCTTCGAGGTGCTGCGCCGCGACGCCGAGATCGAGGCGCTGAAGTCGCAGCTGGCCGCCGCGCGCGAGCCGCGCCTAGACGAGATGGGGCGCCGCGAGGCGGCCGCCGAGATCGACCGCACGCTGCGCGAGCGGCTGCGGCGGCTGGACATGGACCGCGAGTTCCTGCGCCGCTCCAACATCGGCGGCGAATTCATGTCTCCCGAGTCGCAGGCGCGGGTGCGCGAGATCGGCGCCGGCTACAAGTGGGTGGACGTGTCGGGCGCCACGGCCAACTTCCTCACCGACAACGAGATCGAGAACCTGTCCATCGCGCGCGGCACGCTCACCGCCAGCGAGCGCGAGACCATCAACCACCACATCGTGGCCACCATCCGCATGCTGGAGGCGCTGCCCTGGCCCAAGCACCTGAAGGCGGTGCCGGAATATGCCGGCGGCCACCACGAGCGCATGGACGGCAAGGGCTACCCGCGCGGCCTGCGCGGCGACCAGATGTCGGTCCAGGCCAAGGTCATGGGCATCGCCGACATCTTCGAGGCGCTCACCGCCAAGGACCGCCCCTACAAGCCGGGCAAGACCCTGTCCGAATCGCTGCGCATCCTGGGCAACTTCCGCCAGGGTGGGCACATCGACCCCGACCTGTTCGACACCTTCGTGCGCGACAAGGTGTACCTGCGCTACGCCGAGAAGTTCCTCGACCGCGAGCAGATCGACGAAGTGGACGAGACGAAGATACCCGGATATTTTCCTTGAACAAGGGGCCACAGCCCCTTGTAAATCCCCCACTTCAGGGGAAGCGCTGACGCGCTTCCTCACTCTCCTTGTTTGATTGACTGCTGTTACGAAGGGGCGCATGCGCCCCTTGTTTAACCTTAACCAGGTCCGCGGGTGAGATAGACGATCAGCCCTTCAGTGGCCGTCTCGGTGAATTTTTCGTCGTAGCCCATTTCCTTCAGTTCCCACTTGAAGGTGTTGCCGAGCTTGGCCTTCTTGAACATGCCCAGGCGATGCTCGGCGTTGAAGCGGGAGGCGCGGTTGAACACGTCCTCGAGGATGGTGGTGAGCCGCTTCTGGGAAATCATCTGGTCCGGGTTGTTGGCGATGGCCGGCGGATAGCGCTTCGCGATGTCCTCCGCCAGCTCTTTCGCGAATTCGTCCACCTTGCTTTTGCCGAAGAGCTTGAACATCGTGGTTCTCCCGGTTTTCTCGTTCTTGCCTCGCCTGTATTGTCTTCACGGGCAAGTCACTGAAAAGTATAGCATCAGCCACACATGGCATCGGCGGCAGCGGTTCTCGGAGCGCGTGCATTATTACCGCAACCGCGGCGCGTTGGGTGGCGGCGGCGCCACTGCGTGTGCCGCCGGTCGCATAATAGCGGCCAAGCTTCGCTCCGGATGGGGCCGGACGCAACCAGTGCAGGCAACGAGAGGCAGGATGGACGAACCAATCCGCGTATTCATCGGCTTCGACCGCCGCGAGGCGGCGGCCTTCAACGACGGACAGTGGCGTGCCGACCGCGAGGCCATGCCGTATGCCGGGCGCGTGCCGCTGCGGCATCCCCGCTGCGATGCGGCGTCCCCGGCCGTGGCGGACGCCGCGCCGCTGCGCTGAGGCCCGCCCGTGCCGCTGTGGCCCCCGGCTTGGCCGCGCCCACGGCGCAAGCCCGACTCACCCGCTGTGCCTCCGGCGGAGCAGGGCGCTGCGGTGGAAGAAGCCGAAAGCGCGCTGGCCGGCGTCGAGGCGTTGCTGTCCATGCAGCCCGCCGTGGCGCTGCAAAACGCCGAGCAGGTCTTGCGCGCCCACCCCGAGTCGACGCGTGCATTGCGTATTGCGGCGGCCGCCGCGTGCGCGCTGGGCGACACGGAAACGGCGCTGGATCACTTCACGCTGCTGTTGCATCTTGAACCGGACGACTGGCGCAGCGCGCTGGCCATGGCGGCGCTGCTGCGCGGCGAGAGGCAGCATGCGCGGGCGGCGCGTCTGCTGGAGCGGCAACTCGATCGCAATCCCGCGCAGACGGAATTGCGGCTGGAACTTGCCCAGGCCCTGTACGCGCAGGCGCAGCACAAGGAGGCAGCCGAGCAACTGCGGCGCTTGCTCGCCTTGGAGCCCGGCCTCGCGGCCGCGCTCAACCTGCTCGGCCTGATCGTGGCGCGCGAAATGGGCGCGTTCGAGGAAGGTGAAGCGCTGCTCCGCGCCGCGTTGCGCGCCGCGCCGGGGTGGAATGCGGCGTCCAGCAACCTGGGTTGGATACTGGCCGAGCAGGGGCGGCTGGCCGAGGCGCTGGAGTGGTTTGCCGCAGTGCTGGAGCGCGCCCCTGGCGATGCCGAAACGCGTCTCATGCGCGCCAGCGCGCTGCTCAAGCAGGGCCGCTTCGAGGAGGGCTGGCGCGACTACGAGGCGCGCCACGATTCGAACTCGCCCTTCGCCTTGGCCAATCGGCGGGCGGTGGCGTCCGTCAATGCGCCGCGATTGAATTCGCTCGACGGAATTTCCGGCCGGAGCGTGCGGGTGCTGGCCGAGCAGGGCCTGGGCGACCAGATCATGTTCGCCTCCTGCCTGCCGGACTTGATCGAGCGGGGCGCGCGCTGCACGGTTGAATGCGAACCGCGGCTCAAAACGCTGTTCGGGCGCTCGTTTCCCGGCGCGCGCTTCACCAGCGAACGCTCGTCCGCCGAAGCGCACGACTTCCACCTCATGGCCGGCAGCCTGCCGGGGTTCGTCCGCAACCGGTGGGAGGATTTTCCCCGCCACCAAGGCTTTCTTCGCGCCGACCCCGCCGCCGTGGCGGCGTGGCGCGAACGCCTCGCCGGGCTTGGACCAGGACTGAAACTCGGCATTTCATGGCGCGGGGGCATGAGCAGCACGCGCCGGCAGTTGCGTTCCCTTGCGCTGGACGAATTGCTCGCTCCGCTCGCAGGCCGCGGCCATCACTTCATCAGCCTGCAATATGGGGACTGCAGCGGGGAACTCGCCGCGCTGCCTTCCGCGCTTCAGCCCGTTCACCATTGGCCCGCTGAGTTGTCAGGCAACGACAGCACGGCGGCGCTGGTGGCAGCGCTGGACGGCGTCATCAGCGTGTGCACGGCCGTGGTTCACTTGGCCGGCGCGCTGGGCAGGCCGGCCTGGGTGCTCGTCCCCGCGGTGCCCGAATGGTGCTACCTGGGCGAAGGGACGCGCATGCCCTGGTATCCATCAGTGCACTTGGTGCGCCGAAGCCATGGAGAACCCTGGGAGACGGTTGTCGAGCGTTGCCGAAGTCTGGCTGAGGCGGCCTTGGGATGAGCGGCGGCTAAGGGACAGGCCCAACTTTGGCCATGACAACGGCATGCGAAAAGGGGGCTCAAAGTGACCAATTTGGTCAGTTTTTGCCCTCCGACGCTGTTTGCCGCACGGCACCCTGCCGTGATGTATTTGGCATAATGATCCGGTCAGATTATTTTCTCTTTTTAATACATTAACTTATATAAATGCTGTACGTCGGCATCAAATTTGCTCAAAGAGGGTGGGCGCGGCACTTTTCGCGTCAAATGCTTCTTAACCTTCGAGATGGGAGTTTGAATGAAGACCTTACAGAAAGGCTTTACGCTGATCGAACTGATGATCGTGGTCGCGATCATCGGCATCCTGGCCGCCGTTGCGCTGCCCGCTTATCAGGACTACACCGTTCGCGCCAAGGTGTCGGAATTGATGCTGGCCGCCTCCAGCGCCCGCACCGGGATTCAGGAGAAGTTCCAGAGCGACAACAACACGGCCAGCATGGGCACCGGCATCGTCGTCAACGTGGTGGGCAAGGTCGCCAGCGCCACGGTGGCCGACACCGGTTCCATCACTGTCACCGGCAGCACCGCGTCGACCTCCACCGGCCAAGCCGTGACCATCAACATGTTCCCCACCAACGTGAACACCGCCAACGGCACCATGACCTGGTCCTGCGTGGGCACGCCGGCCAAGTACATGCCGGCTACCTGCCGCTAACCGCATTTTTTCTGATGTGCGGGGCCCCTCTTCGGAGGGGCCTTTTCTTTTGAAGTCCGCAATGCGCAACCCGGGGCCGTTTGCCGGCCTTGGATCGAGGGTGCGAGGCTGGCTACGGGGGCAACCGGCGCCGCCGGAAGGGGAGCGGAGTGTCCTGCTCGCCGAAGCCGTGCGCCGGCATCGATCCGGGGACTTGGCCCAGGCGGAAAACCTGTATCGGCTGCTGTTGGAAAGCGACCCGCGCGACGCCAACGCGCGGCACCTGCTCGGCCTGGCCGCTTTCGACCGGAAGGACTTCGACGGCGCGGAAAGAAGCATTCGCGAAGCGCTGGACCTCGCGCCCGACACGCCGGATTTTCTGAACAGCCTGGCCAGCGTGCTGTCCGAAACGGCTAGGCCCGCCGAGGCGGCCGATGCGTTACGCCGCGCTTTGCAAGTCGCACCTGATCACGAACTCGCCGGTTCCAATCTGCTGTTCCTGCTGAACTTGCTGCCCGGCGTGGATGGGCAGTCCATGCTGGCCGAACACCGGCGCTGGGCGCGGCTGCATCTGCCGGCCACGGCGCCGCTGTTTCGTCCTGAAAATCACTTGCCCAAGGCGCGGCCGTTGCGCGTGGGATACCTGTCGGGGGATCTCCGCGCCCATCCTGTCGGCCGCATCCTGGCTGAAGTGCTGCCCCGGCACGATCGGACCCGCTTCCATGTGACCTGCTACAGCAATCGCGAGTCGGACGACGCGGTTGCGGCTGCCATCCGCAGCGGAGTCGGCGCCTGGCGGGATATTCAGACGCTCAGCGACGCCGAGGCGGCAGACCTCATTGTCCGCGATGGCATCGACATCCTGGTGGACCTGTCCGGCCACACGCGCGGCAATCGCCTGCGTGTGCTGGCGGCCAGGCCGGCACCCGTGGTGGCCACGTGGCTGGGTTACCTCAACACCGTGGGCGCCGACCATGCGGATTGGCGAATCACCTCGCCGCTGGCCGATCCACCCGCCGCCGCCACGTGGCACAGCGAGCGGCTGTGGTACCTCGACGACGGCCTCTGGCCGTGGAGATTGGCCGAGGACGGAAGCTATCCGCAGCCGGGCGCCCCGCCGCACGCCGCGCGGGGCGCCGTGACCTTCGGCTCATTCAACGGCTTTCGCAAAATCAATCCCGAAGTGTTGAGCGCATGGGCCGCCGTGTTGAAGGCCGTGCCGGGATCGCGCATGCGCATTCATGGCGTGCCCACGGGCGAAAGCGTGGAGCGCGTGTGCGATGCTTTCGAGGCCGAAGGGGTTCCGGCCGAGCGGCTCGACCTGTTCGGCAAGCTGCCCTATGAGCAGTATCTCGCCGCCTATGCCCAGGTCGACGTCATGCTCGACACGTTTCCGTATAGCGGAGGCGCCACGGCTTGCGAGGCGCTGTGGATGGGCGTTCCGGTGGTTGCGCTGGCGGGGGCGGGCGGGTTCGCCAGGACCAGCGCCTGCCTGCTCCTAAGCCTCGGCCTGGATGAACTGGTGGCCCAGGATGCGCGCCAATACCTGGACAAGGCCGTCGCCCTGGCGGGCGACCTGGAGCGGCTGTCGCGCTATCGCGCCCAGTTGCGCCATCGCATCGCGCGGGCGCCGGCTTCCGATCCCGAGCGCTTCGTGCGGGGCCTGGAACGGGCCTACGAGGGCATGTGGAAGGACTGGACGGAGCGCCGGGCCGCCACGCCGGGCACGTCCGCGGCCATGGCCTATGCCGAGGAGCGGCTGGCCGCCCGGGCCCTGGAGCAGGGCCGGCCCTGCGATGCCGACGCGCACTACCGCAAGGCCATCGTGCTCGATCCCGCCTCGGCCGCGCTTCGCTACAACCTCGGGCTGCTGCTGCACCAGGTGGGCGACCTTGATGGAGCCGAAGCGCATTATCGGCATGCCCTGAGCCTGGAACCTTCGCGTAGCGACATGCAGTCCAGCCTGCTGTGCCTGCACGACTTTCGGCAGGGTGGGTCGCGGCAGGCCAATTTCGAGGCGCACCGCGATTGGGCGCGGCAATGGGTTGACCCCCTGGGGGCCGACCCGCTGGGCGAGGGCGCCGGCTTCAGCCCTGTCGACCGCGATCCGGAACGCAAGCTGCGCGTCGGATACCTTTCCCCCGACTTCGGCAGTCACGTCATCGGCGGTTTTCTCGCGCCCCTGCTCGACCATCACAATGCGGATCGTTTCGAGACCTTCTGTTATTCCTGCGCCGGGCGCGATGGGCCGCTGCGTGAGCGGCTCGTCGGCGCGGCGGCGCACTGGCGCGATCTCGACGGGCTGGACGATGCCGCGGCGGCCGCGGCGATCCGCGCCGACGGCATCGACATCCTGGTGGACCTGGCCGGGCACAGCGGCGGCAACCGGCTCGCCGTCGTGGCCCGCCGGCCGGCGCCGCTGCAAATGACCTGGATGGGCTATCTGAACACCACGGGCATGCAAGCCATGGATTACCGCATTTGCGACTGGGGCTCCGACCCGTCGGGCGCCGAGCGCTGGCATCGTGAGCGGCTGCTGCGCCTGCCGCATCCGCAGTGGTGTTACGAGCGTGCAGTAGACGCGGACGTGGATGACACGGTCGCCACATCAAGCCTGGGCGTGCGCTTCGGTTGCGCCACGCGCTTCACGAAGCTTAACGACGCAGTGCTGGCATTGTGGATTCGCATCTTGCGGGCCGTGGACGGTGCGACCCTGTCCATCATCGACGTTCCCGACCACCCGCGCGCGGACAGGCTGAAGGCGCGCCTGGCCGAGGCCGGGATGGCAGGACGCGTCGTGCTGCTGCCCACCCTGGGCGGCCCGGCCTACTGGGATTACCTTGCTTCGCTGGACATCGCCCTCGATCCGTTCCCCTACACTGGCGCCACCACCACGTTCGACTGTCTGTGGATGCGCGCGCCGGTGGTGACGTTGGCGGGCGACTGCGGATCGGCGCGGTCCGCGGCCAGCATCGCGGCCGAAATGGGGCTGGGCGAGCTGGTGGCGCACGACGGCGATGAATACGTCGCCGTCGCCGTGCGCCTGGCCGCGGACCCGGCCCGGCTTGCAGCCATCAAGCAAGGGCTGCGCGCGCGCATGCGGCAATCGGCCTGTTGCGATCCGGCGCGCTTTACGGCCAACCTGGAAGGCCTGTACCGCCAGGCCTGGGCGGCGTGGTGTGAGGGAGGTGCAATGGTTGAACAGCATCCGCCGGGGCGCGGAGGCGGCGCATGAGCCGCATCAAGCTGCTGGTCCCGGTACTGCCCGCGCACGGCGATGTGGCGCCGTTTCTGGAAGAGATCGATGCCAATCGCTGGTACACCAACTTCGGTCCGCTGGCGCGGCGCTTCGAAGCCGCGCTCGGTGCCGCGCTTCATGTCCCGGCGGAAGCGGTGTGCAGCGTGGCCAATTGCACGGTGGGCCTGGAAATGGCGCTGGCGGCCATGAACCTGCCCACCGGCGCGCGCGTGCTGGTGCCCTCGCTTACTTTCATTGCCACCGCGGCGGCCATCCTGCGCGCCGGGTTCCATCCGGTGATTGCGGACGTGGATCCTCGCACCTGGACGTTGACGCCGGACATTGCCCGTGACGCGCTCGGGCGCGGACGGGTGGACTGCGTCATGCCGGTGGCCGCGTTCGGCTGTCCGGTTCCCGTGGCGGATTGGGACGCCTTTGCGGAAGCGACCGGCCTGCCCGTGCTGATCGACGCCGCGGGCGCCTTCGGCAACCAGTCCGTGGGGCGGCGCGCGGCGGTGGTGTTCAGTTTCCACGCCACCAAGACGCTGGGCATCGGCGAGGGCGGCGCCGTGGTGTCCACGGATGAGGCGCTGGTCGAACGCGTGCGCCGGCTGTCCAATTTCGGCATCGACGTGTCCAGCGGTTTTTCCATGGCCGTGGGCACCAACGGCAAATTGAGCGAATACCACGCCGCGACGGGGCTGGCGGCCCTCGCTCTGTGGCCGGGGAACGCCGAGCAGCGCCGCAAACTGCATCGCGACTACCGCGCGCTGCTGGCGCGGGCCTGCCCGGACCTCGTGCATCAGGTGCGGCCGGACGATGGCGTGTACTCCATTTTGCAGGTGTGCCTGCCCAGGGCCAACAATGCGCACGTGGCCGACCAGCTGGCGCAGCAGGGTATCGAGACGCGGCGCTGGTACCTGCCGCTGCTGACCGACCATCCCGCTTTCGCGCATTGTCCGGTGCAAGGCGAACTGCCCAACGCCAGGCGGCTGTCGGGCCGGTTGCTGGGCTTGCCGTTTCACCTCGACCTGGGCGAGGCGCAGTTGCTTGAAGTTGCGCGGGCGCTCGCGGCCGCCATGGAAATGCCGGAGTAACACATGCCTTCCGACCATGAAGACGCCGTCCTGGCGCTGCAGGAGGGACGCCTGGACGATGCCGAGGCGCTGTGCAAGGCGGCCCTGCAGCGCGACGCCGGCGACGGCGCGGCCGCCAGCCTCATGGGCGCGCTGGTGCTGAAAAGGAACCAGCCGGAGCACGCTCGAGAATGGTTGGAGCGGGCGCGCGCCGCGGGACAGGACGATGCCATGCTGCATGCCAACCTGGGTGAAGCCTATCGCCGCCTGGGCCGTCTGGATGAAGCCTTCAACAGCCTGAAGCAGGCCATCCAGACCGACGGCCGGCATCCGGTTCCGTTCTTCAACATGGGATGGCTGATGCGCGCACTGGGCAACGCCCGCAATGCCGAACATTTTTTTCGCAGCGCGCTGCAGTTGAACCCGGCCATGGCCGGCGCCCACCATGCGCTCGCCGAGTTGTACAGGGAAGAGGAGCATTGGCGCGAAGCCCTGGTGGAATATGCCCAGGCGCTCGAACTCGATCCTGGCAATGCCCTGTGGCGGGCCCGGCTTGGCACGCTGCAATTGCAGTGCGGCGCCACCCGGGAGGCCGCGAACGAACTCGAACGCGCGGCGGCGGAGCGGCCACTGGAAGCCAACTTTCTGATCGACCTCGCCCGTGCGGAGTTCGAACTCTGCCGTGAGGCCGAGGCGCAATCCAGCCTTGCGCGCGGACAGGCGCTGCGGGCGGGTGCGCCGAGCGCGGAAGCGTCAAGCCGCATCATCGCTGCACGCTATGAAACCATTCAAGGCTGGTGCGAGCGGACGCACTCGGACTACGTCAAGCTGTCCAGCCAATCCCCCCTGAGCCCGCCGCCGTTGCAGGCGTTCCCGCCGCAGGCGGCGGCGAATTTCACCGTGGGTGCGCCCGTGGCGATCGAAGCATTCCTCATCCGCGCCTTCGGCGCGGAGGTGCTGCCGCGCGATTTCTCGGTGCTGGCAGGGCGCGCCTTCCTGGTCGACGGCGTGGTGAACGTGCCGCACCAATATCCGTTCAAGGGCGTGCACGCGCATCACAGCGCCGATGACG
>Ga0163163_10004858_pt1 | contig 11551 bp, 20 predicted proteins | sample S65metaG_FD_119766 | JGI IMG/M metagenome (GOLD analysis project Ga0163163, IMG submission 119766) | Switchgrass rhizosphere microbial communities from Kellogg Biological Station, Michigan, USA - S6-5 metaG | ecosystem: Host-associated > Plants > Roots > Rhizosphere > Soil | place: USA... | reverse complement strand
GGATTGCGGTTAGTCATGCGGCGACGCGCGCCCGTAGCTCAGTTGGATAGAGCACGTGCCTTCTAAGCATGAGGTCGCAGGTTCGACTCCTGCCGGGCGCGCCAGTTTTTAACGAAGTCTCTCGACCGTAAGGTTAGACGAGCGCGAACTTTCGCGCGACCGCCCACGGGCCCATGACCGACAAGGCAATCCCGGCCAGCGAGCAGATCCCCAGCCAGATCGCCATCAGCGTCCCGCCCGCGTGATACATCCCGTAGAGGACCGGTGCGGCCAGGACGAAGCCGCGGACTTCGTTCATCAGGAGCAGGGCGACGCCCGCCTTGACGAAGAGTCCCACCAGCGCTGAGATAGGTGCGTCCATCACCCCCTTTTCGGGCTTGATGGTTGAAAAATCGTTTCCGGGGCGCTGCCGGCGCGCGGCGATCGGCGAAATCACCAATAGAGGAGTATTATTAGTCTATGACTCAGGGACGTGCCGAGCGTCAGCGGGCGATTGTCGACATTTTGCGCGAGGGCCCGGCGCGCACGCAGGATGAGGTCGCGGGGTTGCTCGCCGAGGCCGGGTACGAGGTGACGCAGGCGACCGTTGCGCGCGATCTCGAGCAGGTCGGCGCGGTCAAGGTGAAGCGCGAAGGCAAGCTCGGTTATTCGTTGCCGGAGAAGCTCGGCGACCGCAACTGGCCGGCCGACCGGCTGCGGCGCATTTTCGCCGAATGGGTGCAGTCGGTCGAAACCTCGGGGAGCATGGTGGTGGTGCGCACGCCGCCGGGATCGGCGCATCTCGTCGCGCTTGCGGTCGACCAGGCAAAAATTCCCGAAATCGTCGGCACGATCGCCGGCGACGATGCGCTGTTCATCGCGGTCCGCAGCAGCCTGCCGGCCGAGCCGTTGGCGCAGCGGCTGCGCGATTTGATGCACGACGGCTAGCGGACCGGTTTAGGGCACCAGCTTTCCGGGATTCATGATGCTGAGCGGGTCGAGCGCGTGCTTGATCGCGCGCAAAGCGTGGATCCGACCGGGTGGCGCGAGGCGTTCGAGTTCGGCGCGCTTGAGCTGGCCGATGCCGTGCTCGGCCGAGATCGAGCCGCCGGCCGCGGTCACCAGATCGTCGACCATGCGGGTGATCGCCGCGCCTTCGCGCTCGTACCAGTCGGGCGCGGCGTGGCTCGCGGCGCGGACGTGAAAGTGGATGTTGCCGTCGCCGAGATGGCCGAAGCCGCTGGCGATGACCCCGGGAAAGGCGCGCTCGACCTCAGCCGACGCGTCGGTGAGGAAGCGGGGCATGTCGGCGACGGGGACGGAGATGTCGTGGGCGAGGGTCTGGCCGTCGACGCGCTCGGCCTCCGAAATCGTGTCGCGGATTTTCCAGAAGGCTTCGGCCTGGGCTTCGTTGGCGGCGATCACCGCGTCGCCGATGATGCCTTGTTCAAGCGCGGCGGCGAGCAGTCGTTCGATTTCCGCGGCGATGTCGTGGCTGACGTCCGCCGTCGTCGCTTCAATGAGGACGTGCCAGCAGTGGGTGCCAGACAAGGGCGCGCGCGTGTCGGGGATGTGCTTGAGCACCAGTTGGAGCGAATCCTCGGGAACCAGTTCGAACCCTTCGACGGCTGTGGTGCGCGCTTCGAGGAAGCGCAGCAGTCCGAGGGCGCGCGCCGGGCTGTCGACCCCGGCCCAGGCGACGGCGCGATCGGCGATCGCCGGGACCAGGCGGAGCGCGACCGCGGTGACGATGCCGAGCGTGCCTTCGGCGCCGATCAGCAACTGGTCGAGGCTATAGCCGCGATTATCCTTCTTGAGCGCGCCGAGGCCGTTGTGGATGCTGCCGTCGGGGAGCACCGCTTCGACCCCCGCGACCAAAGCGCGCATGGTGCCGAACTTGAGCACCTGGGTGCCGCCGGCGTTGGTCGACGTGAGCCCGCCAACGGTGCAGCTGCCGCGTGAGCCGAGAGTCAGCGGGAAGCGCATCCCTACGTCGTGCGCGCGCTGATGAAGGTCGGCGAGGATGACGCCGGCTTCGGCTACGGCGAGCCGGTTGTCGGCGCTGATCGAGCGAACCTGCCGCATCCGCCGCAGCGACAGCAGCACCGCCGAGCCGTCGGTGGGCGGCGTCGCCCCCGCAGCCATCCCGGTATTTCCGCCCTGGGGCACCAATGGCACGCGGTGCTCGGCGGCGAGCTTGACGATGGCGACGACCTCGTCGGTCGAGGCCGGGGCGAGGATCGCGGGCGAGGCGCCGTGGACGCGGCCGCGCCAGTCGGTCACCCACGGTTCAATTTCATTCGGGTCGGTAATCACCGCCTTGGGCCCGAGCGTCTTCAGGGCAGCCGCGATGAATTGGGCGGTGTCGGTCATGGGCGCGCAATAGCGTGCTTGGCATCGCCGCGCACTCCCGCCAAAGCCGTGGCGATGGACAGACCGCGCATTACCCTGATCGTCGCGCGCGCCGAGAACGGCGTGATCGGCCGCGACGGGACGCTGCCGTGGCACATCCCGGCCGACCTCAAGCATTTCAAGGCGCTGACCATGGGCAGCGTGATGATCATGGGGCGGACGACGTTCGACAGCCTGCCGGGGCTGTTGCCGGGACGGCGGCACGTCGTGCTGACCCGCGACGCGCAATGGCACGCGCCAGGGGCGGAGACGGCGCATACGGTTGAAGAGGCGATCGCGCTCGCGGGGAACGAGCCGATTTCGGTGATCGGTGGCGCGCATGTCTTCGCCCAGTTCCTCGCGCTGGCGGATCGGATCGAGCTGACCGAGGTGTTGGATGAAGCGGTTGGCGACACAGTGATGCCCGACCCACGCGCGTCGGGCGATTGGCGCGAAGTCGGGCGCGAGGACCATCCGGCGGAGGATGGGCGGCCGGCGTTCCGGTTCGTCACGCTCGAACGGAGCTAGGTGCGCGGCCGCGCGGTGGCGTAGACGCGGTAGCGCTTGACCTGATCGGCCAGCACCTGGTCGACGATCGGCGCGAGCTTGTCCGCGCCGCCCTTGTAGAAACCCGCAGCGCGATAATCGAACACCAGTTGCGAGCCGCCGGCGGTCGATTTGACCGAAACGTCGAGCACGCCCGTCGTCGCTTCGTAGAGCAATGGGCCGAGGGCGCCGGTCAGCACCAAATGCTGGCCCGGATCGACGAAGGCGACGCGCATATGCTCGATCCCGCCGCCCTTGGGGAAGCGCTCGCAGAAGCAGCCGCCAAGGGTGAGCGCGAGGCTGAGATTGGCCGAGTTGCCGCTGTAGGTGTGCTCGGGGTTCCACCAGGCGGCGACATTGCCGAACGCCCGGAACGCGACCTCGGGCTTGACCACGAGGTTGACGGTGTGGCGGATTTCAAAGCCGTTGGGCGTGGCGCTGACAACGTCGGCGGCGGCGGCAGTGGAACAGAAGGCCAGAAGCCCGATGATTGAAGTTCGCATCATTACCCCCGTCATTGCGAGGCGCGCAGCGCCGCGGCCATCCAGCAGCTGGATTGCTTCGCTACGCTCGCAATGACGGAGGGGTTTGTCTAGCCGTCCAGAATCGCGTCGATCTGGGCCGCGACAGCTTCGACGCTCGCCATGCCATCGACCGGGCGGACCAGTCCGCGCTGCTCGTAATAAGGGAGGATCGGGGCGGTCTTGGCGCGATATTCGGCCATACGCGTACGCACCGTCAGCTCATTGTCATCGGGGCGGCGCTTAAATTCATGCGAACCACAGGAATCGCAGGTGCCCGGCACCGCAGTCTGCTTGAGGTGGTCGTGAAACGGCGCCCCGCAGCCGGCGCAGGTGAAGCGACCGACGATGCGGCGGACGAGCTCGTCTTCGTCGACCACCAGTTCGATCACATAGGCGAGGGTCCGGCCGTGGGCCGCGAGGATGGTGTCGAGCGATTGCGCCTGAGCGAGCGTGCGCGGATAGCCGTCGAAGATCGCGCCCTGGGATTGATCGAGAGTGGCCAGCTTGTCGTCGATCAGTGCGGAGACGATCGCGTCACTGACCAGCGCGCCCGAATCCATCACTTCGGCGACCTGATGGCCGAGCGGCGTGTCAGCGCGGCGCGCTTCGCGCAGCATGTCGCCGGTGGAGAGCTGAACCATGCCCCGCCTGGCGACCAGCCGCGCCGCCTGCGTGCCCTTGCCGGCCCCGGGTGGCCCGAGAAGGATGATGTTCAGCATGCCGGCGCTCCCTGCCCGTCCGGCTCAGCGGCGCCGGGGCGTCGTCTTGAGCTTGGCCTTCTTGATCAGGTCGCCATATTGGTGGGCGATCAAGTGGCTCTGGATCTGGCTGACCGTGTCCATGGTCACGTTGACCACGATCAGCAGGCTGGTCCCGCCGAGGCGGAAGTTGAGCCCGGCCTGGGCCGACAGGATCTCCGGGATCAGGCAGATCACGACGAGATAGGTCGCCCCGACCACGGTGATCCGGTTGAGCAGATAGTCGAAATATTCTTCCGTCGCCTTGCCCGGGCGGATGCCGGGGATGAAGCCGCCGTGGCGCTTCAAATTCTCGGCGGTTTCCTCGCTGTTGAACTGCACCGCGGTGTAGAAAAAGCAGAAGAAGGCGATGCCGAGCCCGTAGAGCAGCATGTAGGCCGCGGAGCCGTGCTGGAGATAGGTGCTGATGGTGATCAGCCAGTCGCTGGCGCCGCTGTCCGCGCTGGCCGACGCGCCGGCCCACTGGATCACGGTCAGCGGCATCAGGAGAAGCGACGAGGCGAAGATCGGCGGAATGACGCCGGCGGTGTTGAGCTTGATCGGCAGGTGCGAACGCTCCTGCTGCATGCCGCGCGCGGTCTGGCGCTTGGGATATTGCACGAGGACCCGGCGCTGCGCGCGCTCCATGAAGCAGATGCCGAGGATCAAAGCGGCGCCGAGGACGATGACGCCGATGACGATCATCGGGTTGAGCGTGCCGGTGCGGCTGCCTTCGAGCAGCTGGGCAATGGCTTGCGGCAGGCGGGCGACGATGCCGGCCATGATGATCAGCGAGACGCCGTTGCCGATGCCGCGGCTGGTGATCTGCTCGCCGATCCACATCAGGAACAGGGTCCCGCCGACGAGGCTGACGGTGCCGGCGATTTCGAACAGCAGGCCCGGGGCGACAACCGCCTGGATGCCCTTGCTGACCGCCTGAGATTCGAGCCCGCGCACCGCGAGATAGCCCTGGACGAGGGTAATCATGACGGTCAGGTAGCGGGTATATTGGTTGAGCTTCTTGCGCCCGGTCTCGCCTTCCTTGCGCAGCGTCTGCCACGGGCCGTAGAGCGTCGCGCCGAGCTGCACCACGATCGACGCGGTGATGTACGGCATGACGCCGAGCGCGACGATGCTGAAGCGTTCGAGCGCGCCGCCGGAGAAGGTGTTGAAGACGTCCAGGATGCCGCCGCTCTGGGTTTGATAGAGCGCGTTCATCGCCACCGGGTCGATGCCCGCGACGGGCACGAACGACAGCAAGCGGAACAGGATCAGCGCGCCGAGCGTGAACCACAGCCGCTTCTTAAGCTCGGTCGCCTTGGCGAAGCTGGCCAGGCTGATGTTTGAGGCGAGTTGTTCGGCTGCGGATGCCATTCGGTGTCCTTGATGACTCGGTCGGGCTCAAACCAAACCGCTCATCCTGAGTAGACGCTGAGCCCGCCGAAGCTTCGCTCAGTCCCTACTCAGGATGAGCGGGAACTTGAGGGGCCTATATAGTGGCCCCGTAGCGAATGTCAGGCCTTCGCCGACTTGGCGGCCTTGTCGGCCTTCTCGACCTTGTCCGCCTTGTCGGCGATCCGCGCCAGGCGCGCCTTGCCCTTCTTGGCGGCGGCGAGTTCCGACGGGACCTTGCGCTCGATCAGTTCGATCGATCCGCCGGCTTTCTCGACCGCTTCGCGCGCGCCCTTCGACACGCCGGCGACCTTGAGCGTCAGCTTGGCCTTGAGTTCGCCCTTGCCGAGCAAGCGGACCCCGTCCTTGCCACCGCGCGCCAGGCCCGCGGCCTTGAGCGCCGCATGGTCGAGCGTGCCCTTGGCATCGAGCGTGCCGGCGTCGATCAGCTTCTGGATCGCGCCCAGGTTCACCTCGGCATAATCCTTGGCGAAGATGTTGTTGAAGCCGCGCTTCGGCAGCCGCATGTGGAGCGGCATCTGGCCGCCCTCGAAGCCGGCGATCGACACGCCCGAGCGCGACTTGGCGCCCTTCTGGCCACGACCGGCGGTCTTGCCCTTGCCCGAGCCGATACCCCGGCCGACGCGCATGCGGCTCTTGCGAGCGCCCTTATTGTCTCTGAGTTCGTTGAGTTTCATGTCGTGCACTCGCTTTCGCTTTTGTCGCGCATGCCCCGTGAGGAGCGGTTGAAAAAAGTCAGGCTTCGACCTTGAGCAGATGGTTCACCTTGCGGACCTGGCCGAGCACTTCGGGCGTGCCCTCCACTTCCACGGTGCGGCCCATCTTGTTGAGGCCGAGTCCGACCAGCGTCGCCCGCTGCGACTTGTCGCGGCGGATCGGCGATCCGGTCTGGGTGATCTTGATCTTCGCCATCAGGTTTACTCCACCACCGCTTCGGCCTGGGCCTCGGCTTCGGCGGCGCTGGCGCCACCCCGGCCGAGCAGGTCGGAAACCTTCTTGCCGCGGCGCTGCGAGACCGAGCGCGGGCTGGTCTGCTCCTTGAGCGCCTCGAAGGTCGCGCGGATCATGTTGTACGGGTTCGACGTGCCGACCGACTTGGTCACGACATCGGCAACGCCGAGGCTTTCGAAGATGGCGCGCATCGGGCCGCCGGCGATGATGCCGGTACCCGCCGGAGCGGTGCGCACGGTCACCCGTCCAGCGCCGAAGTGGCCGAGGCCGTCGTGATGGAGCGTGCGGCCGTCACGCAGCGGTACGCGGATCATCGCCTTCTTCGCCGCCGCGGTTGCCTTGCTGATCGCTTCGGGAACTTCCCGCGCCTTGCCATGGCCGAAACCGGCGCGGCCCTTGCCGTCACCGACCACAACCAGAGCCGCGAAACCGAAGCGCTTGCCGCCCTTCACCGTCTTGGACACGCGGTTGATGTGGACGAGCTTTTCGATCAGCTCCTCGCCGCCATCGTCGTCGCCGCCACGGCCACGTCCGCCGCGCCGATCGTCGCGACGACCACCACCGCGGCCACCGCGATCACCGCCGCCACGGCCCCGTCCGCCACCGCCGCCGCCGCGCGGTCCACGCGGACCACGGGTTTCGGGCTGTGCCTGCGGCTCGTCGGCCTGCGCCGGAGCGGCTTCTGCCGGAGCCGGAGCGGCCGCAGCAGCCGCGGGCGCTTCAGTCGCCGGCGCTTCGGTCGTCGTGTCGTTGGTCTGGTTTTCGTCTTGCATTCTAGAACTCCAGTCCGCCTTCGCGGGCAGCGTCGGCGAGGGCTTTCACTCGACCATGGAACAGGAAGCCGCCACGATCGAACACGACCCGCGACACGCCGGCTTTCTTGGCGCGCTCGGCGAGCGTTTTGCCAACCGCGGCCGCGCCATCCCTGGTCGCGCCGGTCTTGCCCTTGAGATCCTTGTCCAGGCTCGAGGCCGCGGCAATCGTCTTGCCGGCGGCATCGTCAATGACCTGAGCATAGATGTGCCGGCCCGAACGGTGGACCGACAAGCGCGGCTTGCCGGCAGCGCGGGCGCGAAGCGCCGTGCGCACACGGCGCCGGCGACGATCGAAGAGAGTGAGTTTCGCCATGGCTTACTTCTTCTTGCCTTCTTTGCGGAAGATATACTCGCCGCGGTACTTGATGCCCTTGCCCTTGTACGGCTCGGGCTTGCGCCAGCGGCGAATCTCGGCCGCGACCTGGCCGACCTTCTGTTTGTCGATGCCGCTGATCTCGACCGTATTCTGGTCGGGAGTCTTGACCTCGACCCCTTCCGGGACCGGGAAGTTGACGTCGTGGCTGTAGCCGAGCTGCAACCGGAGGTTGCGGCCCTGGGCCTGCGCACGATAGCCGACGCCGGTGATTTCGAGCACCTTGGTGAAGCCGTCGGTGACGCCGGTGACGAGGTTCTGAACGAGCGTGCGCTGCATGCCCCAGAACGCCCGCGCCGCCTGCGTCTCGTTGGCCGGCTGAATACTGATGCCCTCGTCCGACACGTCGTAACGGATCTCGTCGCGCATCTGCAGCTGCAGCGTGCCCTTGGGACCCTTGACCGACAGGACCTGACCTTCAGTGGTAGCGCTGACGCCCGAAGGCAGCGCGACCGGTCGTTTGCCAATGCGTGACATCAGAACACCTCCGCCAGCACTTCGCCGCCGACATTCGCTTCGCGCGCTTCAGCGTCCGACAGCACGCCGCGCGGGGTCGACACGATGATCGTGCCGAGACCGTTGCGGATGCGCGGCAGCTCGCGCGCGGCCGAATAGACGCGACGGCCAGGCTTGGACACACGGGCCAGATGCTGGATCGCCGGCTGGCCTTCAAAATATTTCAGCTCAATGCGCAGGCCCTTCTGGCCGGCCAGCTCTTCCTCGGCGTAGCCGCGGATATAGCCTTCGCGCTGGAGCACATCGAGCACCCGCACGCGCAGGTTCGACGCCGGAGTCAGAATCGAATCCTTGCGTGCCTGCTGGCCGTTGCGGATGCGGGTGAGCATATCACCCAGAGGATCGGTCATCGCCATCCTATTCCCTTACCAGCTCGACTTCGTGACACCGGGAATCAGGCCCTTGTTGGCCAGATCCCGGAGCATGATCCGCGACAAGCGGAACTTGCGATAATATGCGCGCGAACGGCCGGTCAGCTCGCAACGGTTGCGAACCCGCGTCGGATTCCCGTTGCGCGGGACTTCGGCCAGCTTGAGCCGCGCGATCAGGCGCTCGGTCTCGTCCCTGGATTCGTCGTCCGCGATCGCCTTCAGCTTCGCGTATTTCGCCGCGTGTTTGAGAACGAGCTTCTTGCGCCGCTCGTTCTTGTTGATCGAACTCAGTTTCGCCATGACTTAAGTTCTTCTCCTAAGGGGGAAGCCGCTTACGCGGCCTCCCGCTGCTCCTCTGCCGGGAAGGGGAAGTTGAACAGGCGCAGCAGTTCGCGCGCCTCTTCATCCGTCTTCGCCGTGGTGGTGATGATGACGTCCATGCCCCGGACCTTGTCGATTTGGTCGTAGTTGATCTCGGGAAAAATGATCTGTTCCTTGAGCCCCATCGCGTAATTGCCGCGGCCGTCAAACGACTTCGGGTTGAGCCCGCGGAAATCGCGGACGCGGGGGAGCGCGATCGTCACCAGACGATCGAGGAATTCGTACATGCGCTCGCGGCGCAGCGTAACCTTGCAGCCGATGGGCATGCCTTCGCGCAGCTTGAACTGGGCGATCGACGTCTTGGCCTTGGTAATCACCGGCTTCTGACCGGCAATCTGCTGCATTTCGGCGGCGGCGGTCTCGACCCGCTTCTTGTCCTGGGTCGCCTCGCCGACGCCCATGTTGATGACGATCTTGTCGAGCCGCGGAACCTCGAGTTTGTTCTTGTAGCCGAACTTCTCGGTCATCGCCTTGACGATGCGATCGTCGTAGTCGGCGCGCAGGCGCGGCTTGTAATTGGCCGGCAGCTTCGACGGCTTGGCCGCCGGCTTCTCAGCCTTCGGCACCGCCGCCTGTTCGACCTTGGGCAACGCCTCGATCTCGGCGGCCGCGGCCTTTTCGGCCTCGCCTACCCGTTCGACCTCAACCTGTTCGGTCGCCGGCTCCTGCGCCTCTTCGACCTTCTTGTCTTCGTCAGCCATGGATCAATTCCCCGGACTTGGCGGCCACACGGACCTTCTTGCCGTCGCGCTCTTCGAAGCGGACCCGGGTCGGCGCGCCGGTCTTGGGGTCGGCAATCGCGACCTTGGACACGTGCAGCGGCGCCTCCTTGCGCTCGATCCCGCCCTGCGGGTTGACCTGCGACGGCTTGCGGTGGCGCGCGTGGACATTCACGCCCGACACCACGACCTTCATTTGCTTGGGCATCGCGCGGAGCACGTCACCGGTCTTGCCCTTGTCCTTGCCGGACAGGACCACGACCTTGTCGCCCTTCTTGATCTTCTGCGCAGCCATCACAGCACCTCCGGCGCGAGACTGACGATCTTCATGTGCTTGCGGGCGCGCAGTTCGCGCACCACCGGGCCGAAGATACGGGTGCCGATCGGCTCCTCGTTCTTGTTGACCAGCACCGCGGCGTTGGAATCGAAGCGGATCACCGAACCGTCGGGACGGCGGATATCCTTGGCGGTGCGGACGATCACCGCGCGGTGAACGTCGCCCTTCTTCACGCGGCCGCGCGGCGCCGCTTCCTTGACGGAAACGACGATGATGTCGCCAACGCCGGCGGTCCGGCGCTTCGAGCCGCCCAGCACCTTGATGCACTGGACGCGCTTCGCGCCGCTGTTGTCGGCGACGTCCAAATTGGACTGCATCTGGATCATTGTTCGACCCTATCCTCTTTCAAAATCTGCTCAGGCGTCCGCGTCGGCGACGTCTTCGGCTTTCGCCTTCTTCGTCGTCTTCGCCTTCACCGGCTTGTCAGCCTGCTTGTCTTCGACCGGCGTCGCCGGTCCGGCCTCTGGCGACAGCGCCGCGGGCTCGGAAATCTCGATCGTGGCCGCCTTGGCGACACCGATGCGGTCCAGCACCGTCCACGTCTTCTTCTTCGAAATCGGCTTGCATTCCTCGATGCGCACCTGCTCGCCCGACTTGTAGGCATTGGCCTCGTCGTGGGCGTGATACTTCTTCGAAAGCCGGATGATCTTGCCGTACAGCGGGTGCTTCACCCGCCGCTCGACGCGGACCACCACGGTCTTGTCACTCTTGTCAGACACCACGGTGCCGCTGAGGACGCGCTTGGGCATTCTCTACTCCCTTAACCCTGCGCCGAAGCGCGGGTGCGCTGGGTCTGAAGCGTCTTGATGCGCGCGATGGTGCGACGCACCACGCGAACCCGCGACGGCTTCTCCAGCTGGTTGGTTGCGGACTGGAAGCGGAGGTTGAACTGCTCGCGCTTCAGCTCGACCAGTTGCTGCTGCAGCTGATCGTCGGTCTTGACCTTGAGATCGTCGGTCGCGGCCATGTTACTTTTCCTCCTCGGCCAGAGTCTCGCCGAGACGGGCGACGACCTTGACCTTGATCGGCAGTTTCTCCGCCGCGCGCTCAAACGCGACCTTGGCGAGCGCGCCGGGGACGCCGTCGAGCTCGAACAAAATGCGGCCAGGCTTGACCCGGGCGACCCAGAATTCGGGCTAGCCCTTGCCCGAGCCCATGCGGACTTCGGCCGGCTTCGAGCTGACCGGAACATCCGGGAACACGCGGATCCACAACCGGCCGGCACGCTTGATGTGACGCGTGATGGCGCGGCGCGCAGCCTCGATCTGGCGCGCGGTGATCCGCTCCGGCTCCATGGCCTTGAGGCCAAAGGCGCCGAAGTTAAGCTCGGTCCCGCCCTTGGCATTGCCGTGGATGCGGCCCTTGAAGGCCTTGCGGAACTTGGTGCGCTTGGGTTGCAGCATGGTCTAACTCTCTCGCTTACCGGTTGCCGCGTTCTTCGCGCGCCGGACGGACGCCGGAGGTTTGAGCCTCCATCATCAACCGGTCCTGCGCGAGC
>Ga0163163_10004856_pt1 | contig 11552 bp, 12 predicted proteins | sample S65metaG_FD_119766 | JGI IMG/M metagenome (GOLD analysis project Ga0163163, IMG submission 119766) | Switchgrass rhizosphere microbial communities from Kellogg Biological Station, Michigan, USA - S6-5 metaG | ecosystem: Host-associated > Plants > Roots > Rhizosphere > Soil | place: USA... | reverse complement strand
GCACGGCTCTTCGTCGGCGCCGTGCTCGCCGCCGGCGCAGGCACGCTGATCGCCTGCGCACCCCATTCGATCGCGAACCCGATGCTGTTCGCGTTTTTCCTGGGCTTCTCGTCGCTCGCCTCAGCGCTGAAGGTCGGCCTTCCGCTTGCGCCGATCCGCTCGACGCTGTCGATGTCGTACGCCGTCGATTTCGCGTCGCTGCTGCTGCTCGGCCCGGACCTCACGATGATCGTCGCCGCGGCCAGCGCGTGGAACCAGTGCACGTTCGGCACACCGTCGCGCCCGGCGCCTTACCGCACGCTCTACACCATGGCGTCGGTGGTGCTGACGGTGAAGGCTGCGGGGTGGGCATTCACCACGCTCGGCGGCACATTCGGCCCCCCGTTCACGCTGCTTGCCCTCGCCAAACCGCTTGTCGGCGCGGCTATCGTCTATTTCGTCGTCAACACGCTGTTCATCGCGATTGCCATCGGCCTGTCGACGCGGCAGGGGATCGTGCGCGCGTGGAGGGAAAACCTCCTGTCGAGCGCGCCGAGCTATTTCGCCGGCGCGCTGGCAGCCGCGATCGCGGCGAGCGTCATCGATCGCGACAGCTACTGGCTGGCCACGCTCGCGGCGGCGCCGCTGTATGTCACGTACCGCACCTGCATGCTGTACAAGGGGCGCATTCAGGACGAGCAGCGCCACGTGGCACAGGTGTCGGACCTGCATCTGGCGACGATCGAGGCGCTCGCTCTCGCGATCGACGCAAAGGATCAGACCGCGCGGACCCATATCCGGCGCCTCCAGCTCTACGCCGCCGCCCTGGCACGCGCGCTCGGCATGCCGGAGACCGAAATTCAAGGCGTGAAAACGGCCGCTCTGCTGCACGATATCGGCAAGCTCGCGGTACCCGAGCACATCCTGTCGAAGTCCGGGCCGCTGACGCAGGAAGAATTCCAGAAGATCCGGATTCACCCGCAGGTCGGCGCCGAAATCATCAGCGGGGTCCCGTTTCCGTACCCGGTGGCGCCGCTGATCCTGAGTCACCACGAGCGGTGGGACGGCAAGGGCTACCCGGCCGGGCTCAAAGGGGACGAGATCCCGCTCGGTGCACGCATCCTGGCGGTGGTCGACATTTTCGACGCCCTCATGTCGGAGCGGCCGTATCACAAGGCGATGAGCCTCGACTCGGCGATCGCCATCCTGGAGAAGGAAAGCGCGAAGGCGCTCGATCCACGCGTCGTGCAGACGTTCATCGAGATGTGTCCGGCGCTGGCCGCGGAGGCCGACGCGAGTGCCGAACCACCGCGCAAGCTTGCGCGCGTCGCGACGGACGTGCCGGCCGCGGCGCCCGCCGCGGGCGGGGTCGACAACGGTGGCTCCGCCCGGACGAACGTGTTCGAGGACATCGCGCTCGCACACCGCGAGATCTACGCTTTGTATGAAATCGCGCAGGCCATGGGCAGCAGCCTCGGCGTCTCCGACACGATGGCGCTCATCTCGTCGAAGCTGAGCAACATCGTGCCGTTCTCCTGCTGCGCGCTCTTCCTCTCCCACGACGACGGCGACACGCTGCGCTGCCGCTTTGCGACCGGCGTGGAAGCCGAGATCATTCAGAAGCTGGCGATGGGCAACGGAAAGGGGCTGACCGGCTGGGTCGCGCGCAATCGCCGGCCGCTCGTCAACGCGCGGCCGGGCAGCGACTTCGAGGCGGCCGGCTTGCCCTCGGACCGCACGACGCTGCAGTCGGCCCTCGTCTGCCCGCTGCTCTTCAACGAGCGGTTCATCGGCACCCTGTCCGTGTACCACACGGAACCGTCGATTTACACCGACGACCACCGCCGGCTCCTCGACCGCATTTCCGAGCAGGCCGCCGCGGTCCTCTTCAACTCGATCGTGTTCGAGCAGACGCAGGAGGATTCGCTGACCGATCCGCTGACCGGTCTGCCGAACACCCGCTTCATGTTCATGCACGTGACGCGCGAGCTCGCGCGCGCCGAGCGGTTGAAGTCCGAGATCTCTCTGCTCGTCATGGACCTCGACAACTTCAAGGAGATCAACGACACGTTCGGCCACCATGTCGGCGACCGCGCCCTGCGCGGTGTGGCGGGCGTGCTGCGCACCGGCATCCGTCCCTACGACATCTGCGTCCGTTACGCGGGCGACGAGTTCATCGTCGTGCTGTCGGGCTGCGGCGGCGAGGAAGCGGAACGGAAGCGGCTCGAGTTGCAGCGGGCGGTCGATGCCCTGCCATTCGAAGCGCGTCCCGGCACGATGCAGCCGCTGTCCATCAGCGTCGGCGCGGCCGTTTTTCCGCACGACGGCGATTCGTACGACACGCTGCTCGCGACCGCCGACAGCCGCATGTACCGCGACAAGACGCGGCGCAAACGCGAAACCGCCGGCGCCGATTCGGGCGAGGAGCATCCGCGGGCCGAGCCGGCCGAGAGTGTCACCGAGAGCGACGTCCGGCGCGCGGCGACGGGGATTCTGTAGAACTCAGAACTCAGAACTCAAGTTCTCAGTTTTGAGTTTTGAGTTTTGAGTTCATTCATGGTCGACCCAGTCCGGGCTTGTGCCCGTGAGCCCGGTCCAGAAAATCGCGAGCCCCGTGGCGCCGACCACCAGGGCCAGCCCTTCCGCCCACCACGCGCTGTAGCGGCCGTTGAATTCAATCCATCCGGAGGGAACCGCCAGGGCGAGCCCGACCAGGATGGCCAGAGGCCGCCGGCGGACGAGCCGGAGCATCATGCCGCGAGCGCGACGGAGAGCCATGTCAGGTAGTGTCCCGCCTTCTCGATCTCAGGTGGTGTCCGCCTTCTCAATCCAGGTAGTGTCGGCCTTCTCAATCCAGGTAGTGTCCGCCTTCTCAATCCAGGTAGTGTCCGCCTTCAGGCGGACCGTGAGATAGCATTATCCGCCGTGCTCACGCTCCCTATCCGCGAGATCATGACCGCCACGCCGCGAGCGCGCATCGCGCGGCTCGATCTCGACGGCCACGTCTTCGACTACGCACCGGGTCAGGCGGTCGCCATTGCCACACACGGACAGGAGCATCGCCGGCCGTATTCGATTGCCGCCGCGCCTGAGGATGCGCGACGGCACGGCTGGTTGGAGCTGCTCATCGGCGTCAACGCCGACGGGACACCGGGGCCGCATCTCGCCCTCGAGGCCGGGCACCTCGTCGACGTCGACGGCCCGATCGGCTCCTTCGTCTTTCCGGCGGCGCCGGACGAAAAGCGATTCGTGTTCATCGCCGGCGGCACGGGCATCGCGCCGCTGCGAGCGATGATGCAGCGGGCGCTGCACCTGCCGCACCGGAACATCGGGCTCTTCTACAGCGCGCGGACGCCGGACGAGTTCGCATTCGAACAAGAGCTGCGGGGGCTCGCCGACGCGGGCGAAATCGAGCTGCGGCAGACCGTGACGCGCGCGACCGACACGGACTGGACCGGCGCGCGAGGCCGCCTGAATCGCGACGCCCTCGGCGAGCTTGTTCACGATCCCGCGACGCTCTGCTTTGTCTGCGGACCGCCGGCGCTGGTCGACGAGATGCCGGCCATCCTGACCGAGCTCGGCATCCCGCGTCAGAGGATCAGGATCGAGGAATGGTGACGGTCACTCCCGCCCAGCGAACCACGTCGCGGCGATGATGCAGAGCAGGACCAGCGGCGCGAACGCGAACCCGACGGCGTGCGCCACGAAGATGTCGACGATGATCGCCCCAATCATCGTGCAGGCGAGCAGGAAGGCCCCCGCGGTGCGCGTCCACCGGGTCAGCATCATGAGCGCGCCCGATACCTGCACCGCGCCCGTGAAATAGCGGAACCACTGGCCCAGACCGATCAGCTCGAAGATGCGGTACCACTCGCCGCGATCGTTGCCGAACTTCGTCGCGCCGATCACGACGAATGCGAAGACGACGGCGAGGCGAGGCAACCACGCCGTGAAGACATCGATCGCGCCGCGCTTTTCTTCGACGAGAAACTTCAGCTCAGGGACCGATTCCATCGGCGTGCCTCTTGAACCAGAACAGGAGCACGGGGATGCCAAGGACGGCGGCGGGCGCGGCCACGAGAATCATCGCGGGACCCATCGGCGGCGGCAGCGCAATCGCCGCGACGAGAACCAGGAAGCCGAGCGCGACCACGGCGTATCCGGCAATCCGATGCGTACGGACCCATTGGGCGCGGTCGGTGAGCGTGCGTGACGTGCGGATACCGATGGCCAGGTTGGGTCGCGTCCGCGGGAGGAGGTTGCCGATCCCGATCATGGCCAATCCCAGGAGCACCGGAACAATCCGGGCGGCCCACCGATGGTCCCTCAGCAGCCCCGTCAGTCCAACGAGCATCGTGGCGTGCACACCCATCAGGAAGAGCACGAAACGCAGCATCAGGGCATCGTAGGTGGCCAGCGTCTCTCCCGGGTTCGCGCCTTCGAGCGGATGGCGGGCGCAGAGCTGCCGCAGCATGCCGTAGGTAATCGCCGCTGCCGTCGGCAACAGGAACGCCGCCATCGGCCGCGCCAGCGGCGCCTCGTCAGGGAGTGCGGAGTAGAGCGCCGCTCCGAGTCCGTAACCGGCGACGATAATCAGCGCATGCGGCAACCGCATTGCGTCCATTCACGCCTCTTGCTGCCGGGGCCGATGCGGTTTCCGGCTCCTGCCGGACGGCTGGACCGTCGGCCGTGTCCATTCGATCAGATGTTGAATCACGTCCTGGAAGACCGACGTGTTCAACTCGTAGCGAATCTCCTGACCGCGACGTTCGGTGACGACCAGATCGGCGTCGCGGAGAACGGCGAGATGGCGCGACACCGTCGGCCAGCTCGAGTCGAAACGGGTGGCGATCTCTCCCGACGTGAGGGGACCGTCGCGCAGCAACCGGAGGATGTCGCGCCGCGTCTCGTCCGCGAGCGCGCGAAACACGCGGTTCGCCGAGCTCATCGGCGTGCCCCTTCTTGCATGATTAGCAAATTAGCTAATTAAGAGCTGCCTGTCAACTGCCTCTAATTCCAAATTCCTAATTCGTAATTCCTAAGCTCCGCCCATGGCGTGGAAGCCGGAGTCGACCATCAGGACCTCTCCCGTGACGCCGCGCGCCGCCGCGCTCAGGAGAAAGATCGCGGCATCGGCGACTTCCGCGGTGTCGACACCGCGGCGCAGCGGTGATTTTTCGCGATAGGCCTGCAGCATCGTCGAGATGCCGGAGATGCCGGCGGAGGCGAGCGTTTTGATGGCGCCTGCCGAGATCGCATTCACCCGGATGTTGCGGGGCCCCAGATCCGATGCCAGATAGCGCACCGACGACTCCAGCGCCGCCTTCGCCACGCCCATGACGTTGTAGTTCGTGAAGACGCGGTCGCTGCCGATGAAGGTGAGCGTCAGGATGCTGCCGCCGCCCCGCTTCTCCATCAGCGGCGTCACCACGCGCGACAATCCAATCAGCGAGTAGGCGCTCACGTCGAGCGCGATGCGGAAGCTTTCGCGGGACGTCTCCGTGAACGGGTTCTTCAGCGCGTCGGCCGGCGCGAACGCGGCGCCGTGGAGCATGAAGTCGAGGCCGCCGAATTCGCGATCGAGCGCGGCGCCGAGATCGGCGATCTGCTGATCGTCGGCGACGTCGCACGGCAGGATCAGTGGATTGTCGAGCGTCGCCGCCAGTTCGCGGACGTTCTCCTCGAGGCGCTCGCTGGGATAAGTGAGCGCCAGACGCGCGCCTGCGGCCGCCGCCGCCTGCGCAATCGCCCACGAGATCGACCGCTTGTTGGCGACGCCGACGATGAGGCCGTACTTGCCTGAAAGATCCGTCATGGCTGAGGGCTAAGGGCGACGCGGCCGGCGCTCGCTATTTCGACCGCTTCCGGCCTGGACCGTGGCGGCGCATTTGCGCCCCTCCCGGTCCTTGAGGCGGCCGCCCGCCGTTCGAGCGCGGGGCGCCGGCGCCCCGTGGGCCGCCGTGCATGTTGCCGCCTCCGCCCGATCGGTTGCCAGGAAACTGCTGGCCTCCGCCGCCGGAGCCACCACGCGGATGACGCGGGCCGCGGAACCGGTTGGCGCCCGGCCGGCCGGCAGGCTGGCGGATGGTGAACTCGGGAATCGCGCGGGTCGGCGGCGGCGCGCCGTCTATCTTGGGAAGCGACGCGCGGATCAAGCGGCGATGAATCGGTCCGTCATCCTCCGCCCGGTTGCCGGCGTTGTCGCCGTCTTCGTCGGCTTCGTCCGCGTCCGCCGCGGGCTGCGCGCGCGGCGGACCCACGGGTGCGGCCGCTGCAGTGTCAACCTCCACCGGTGCGAGGGCGGGGTCGAGCGATTCCATCGGTTCCTCGTCGTGTATGGCCATCTCCTGCTCACCGGCGGCGGGAGCCGAAGGCGCCTCGTGCGCCACACGCTTGGGACCGGTCGCCAGCACCTGCGCGTAAAGGGCGGCTGGAGTTTCGGTCTTGCGCCGCTGGCGCGGGACCTTCGCGTGCTTGAAATCGTGATCGGCGTCGCAGGTCGTGCACCGCACCTGTTTGACGTCCTCCCCGATCATGGCCACCACGGCGTGGTTGGTCACGCGCCGCTCACGAGGACAATAATCGTCCAGAATGTCACCAAGCCGAAGCTGGCGCTGTTGCATCAACGCTCCAGAAGATACCGCTGGAAGGGAAATGAATTGCGAAAGGCGGACCAATATTAGCAGAGGTTGCCGAGGCCGTCCAGCCAGCGCCGCACGTCGGCCAAACGGGCCCGGACGGCGTCGGGTGCCGTCGATTGCGGGGTCCGCTTGGCCTGCACCGACACGGCCGGCGTGATGCGGGCGATGACGTCGGCCTCGCACAGGTCGCTGGCGGCGCGCCACTCGTCCAGCGACAGCGTTTCGAAGTCGCGCTCCTCCGCGACGAGCTTGCGCACCAGCGCCCCGACCACTTCGTGCGCACGCCGGAACGGCATCCCTTTGCCGACCAGGTAGTCGGCGACGTCGGTGGCGAGCATCATCCCTGATGCCGCGGACGCGGCACGGGAGCGGTTGAGCGTCAGGCCGCCACCGACCGACGTCACAACCGCGAGGCAGCCGGCCAGCGTGTCCTCGGCGTCGAACACGGCCTCCTTGTCCTCCTGCAGATCCTTGTTGTAGCCGGTCGGCAGCCCCTTGATCGTCGTCAGCATGCCCACGAGATGGCCGATGGCGCGGCCCGACTTTCCGCGGACGAGCTCGAGCGGGTCCGGGTTCTTCTTCTGCGGCATCATGCTGCTGCCGGTGCTGAGCGCGTCCGACAGCTCGAAGAAGCGGTGCCCGTCCCCACACAGGATGATCAGGTCCTCCGCCAGCCGGCTCAGGTGCACCATCGTCATGGCGCAGGCATAGAGGAAGGTCGCGGCGAAGTCGCGATCGGACGAGGCGTCCATGCTGTTGTCGACGACGCGCGAAAATCCAAGGTCGTTCGCGAGCGCGTCGACGTCGACGGCGTACGCCGTCCCCGCGATGGCGCCGCTGCCCAGCGGCAGCGCGTCGGCTTCTTCGCGCGCGGCGCCCAGCCGGGCGAAATCACGTCGCAGCGGCGCGACATGCGAGAGGAAGAAATGAGCGACGAGCACCGGCTGCGCCGGGCGGAAGTGCGTGAACGACGGCATGAGGGCGTCACCGGCCGACGCCGCCTGCGCGGCGAGCGCGTCGACGACGGCGGCGACGGCCCTCTGCAGCAGGGGAATGCGGCGGCGCAGGTACAGTCGCAGATCGAGCGAGACCTGTTCGTTGCGCGACCGTCCGGTGTGCAGCCGCCGCCCGGTGTCGCCGAGCCGCTCGACCAGCTGGCGCTCGACGAAGCTGTGCACGTCCTCGTCGTCGCCCGAGACGAACGCGGGGTTCGTTCGCGCCTCGTCGAGCAGCGACACCAGCGTCTGCTCGATCCGGCGCGCGTCTTCGGCGTCCAGCACGCCGGCGCCTCTCAGCGCGCGCGCCCACGCGATGCTGCCGGTGACGTCGTCTTCGAACAGCCGGCGGTCGAAGCGGAAGGAGGCGCCGAATTCGAAGGCCGCGGCATCGGGCGCCGTATCGAAGCGGCCTGACCAGAGGTTAGTCATTGGTCGTGGGTCGTTGGTCGTTGGTCATTGGTCTTCAGTCGGCCGCTTTCGCGAGGACGATGGTGCGCGGTGACGCCGCAACCTGGACGTCGCCGACGGCGCAAGCGCCGTCGAACAGTGTGAGCCGCACGACGCCGGAGACCTGCTGCTGCACGGCGTCGGCGTCCGCGTCGAGCGTCCCGCGCTCGGGCGTGAACCAGATGCCGTCGCTCAGGACGCGGAGATACGGCGCGGCGATGCGCGGCGACGAAAACTCGCCGCGGCCGGCGACCGCCGCCTTCTCGAGCGCATCGTGCGCGAGGTGCAACGCCGCGAGGCTCGTCACGCCATGGGCACCGGCGATGATACTGAGGCTGCCGAGGAGATCGAGCAGCGGCATCATCACGCCGTTGACGCCGACCGGCGCGCCGTGCTCGAAAGCGATGACCACCGATGCCGACTCGCCCGATTTCAAGGCGATGGCACGTGGCGCCGACGCGCGATCGCCGAGGCCGCTGTACTCGACCGGCAGCGTCACGTGGCGCTCCCGGGCGTAGGCGAGCTGCTGCTCGAGCGTCATGCCCCATTCAGCGGCGGGCGCCAACACCGTCATCGTCGGATCGAGCGCGCGGATCGTCCGGTCGAGGGGCGACGCGCCGCCGGCCGGGTCGCCATGCGCGACGATCGTCGCCTGCTCGATGTTCGCGATCTCGACCACTTTCTGCGCGATGAGCGGGTGCGCGAGCGACGCGGAGACCGGCGACCGCTCGCCGAGGATCCCGGCCTTGAGGGCGCGGACGATGTAGTCGCGGGCGAAGGCGTCGCGGACATCGACGACGTGCGCGCGCAAGGCCCCGGTGGCGAGCGCACGGTCGCGGATCTCCTCGAGCGCTTCCTTGCCCTGACCCAGGTCCATCGTCACGGCGATGATCTCCGCTGCGTGCCGGTCGGCGAGCCAGGGAATGGCGATCGAGGTCTCGAGGCCGCCCGAGTAGGCGAGAACGATGCGCGTCATTCCGCCGCGTACTCCTTGAGCTGCCTGACCAGCGCCGCGGCCGCGCGGCCGCCGCGCGCGATCACCAGGATCGTGTCGTCGCCGGCGATCGTGCCGACCGCTTCCGGCAGCCGCGCCCCGTCCAGCGCCTCGGCCAGCGCCTGCGCCTGGCCGCGTCCGGTCCGGATCACGACGAGCTGCTGCACGCGCTCGATGTTGCGCACGAACTCCGCCGCGGCGCGCTCGAGCGCGCTGAGCGCGGTCTCGGGGTTGGTCGCGTCGGCGCCGGCGCGCTGGTAGGCGCCGTCTCCCGCGCGCTTCACCAGCCCGAGATCCGCGATGTCGCGCGAGATCGTCGCCTGCGTCGCTTCGAAGCCGCGCTGACGGAGCCGGCGGCGCAACAGCTCCTGGCTGTGGAGCCCTTCGCGGTCGATCAGCTCGAGGATGATGGCCTGGCGTCGCGTTTTCATGGCGGCAGAAGCATGAGTATACATCGATTTTTGTTGATCCAAACGCGCCGCATGTGTATAACTATTCTTTCCGATGCATACAGTTGTGCAGCCCAGTGCAGTGCCGCCCGTGTCCGAGAGCACGCCGGTCGCGCGCGTCGCGGTCGCCGGCGCCACCGGCTTCACCGGCCAGGAGCTGCTGCGCCTGCTGTCGCGCCACCCGGCGGTCGCGTTGACGGCGGCGATGTCATCGGGCCAGACGTCCTCGTCCTCGCGGCGGCTGCCGGCACTCGCGCGGCTCTGGAACGGCGCCGTCGTGCCGCTCTCGCCCGAGACGCTGATGAACGAGGCCGACCTCGTGTTCCTCGCCCTGCCCGATTCGGCGGCGGCGGAGCTCGCGCCCGCGCTCGTGGACGCCGGCGTCCGCGTCATCGATCTGTCCGGCGCCTTCCGGCTGCGCGATGAAGCGGCTCGCGCGAAGTGGTATCCGGAGACGCACCGGATGCCCGCGGGTGTCGCCTACGGCCTCACGGAGCGCGAACGCGGGAGCGTCGCTCGTGCCCAGCTCGTCGCCAATCCCGGTTGCTATCCGACGGCGACGCTGCTCGCGCTGTCGCCGCTCGTCGAGGCCGGCCTGCTCCTTCCGCACAGCGACGTCATCGTCGACGCCAAGTCGGGCGTGTCGGGCGCCGGGAAAACGCCATCGGAGCGGACGCACTTCTCCGAGGTCCATGGCAGCATGGCGGCCTACGGGGTGTTCAATCATCGTCATGGCGCCGAAATCGAACAGGGCGCCGGACGCACCGTCACGTTCACCCCGCACCTGCTGCCGATCGACCGCGGCATCCTGGCGACCATCTACGTGCGTGTGAAACCCGGAACGACCGAGGAGGCACTGGGCGACGTCCTCGAACAGGCCTATACGGGCGCGACCTTCGTCCGTCTCGTCGGCGCCTCGCTGCCCGAGATCAAGCACGTGGCGCACACCAACTTCTGCGACATCGGCTGGCGTGTCGACGCGTCGGGACGGGCGATCCTGGTGTCGGTCATCGACAACCTGCTGAAGGGCGCATCAGGACAGGCCGTGCAGAACATGAACGTGATGCTCGGCCTGGACGAAAGAACCGCGCTGCTGTGAGACCGATTGTCGTCAAGTTCGGCGGCGAGCTCATCGAGGACCGCGCCCACCTTGCCACGGTGGTCGCCGCGCTGTCGGCGATGACCGCCAGCGGCGTGCCGCTCGTCGTCGTGCACGGCGGCGGCAAGGAGATCGACGCCGCGCTCAAGACCGCGGGTCTCGAGAAACGGCAGGTCGAGGGGCTGCGGATCACGGACGAAGCGACGCTCGACGTCGTGGTGGCCGTGCTCGCCGGCACGGTGAATACGCGCTTGGTCGCGGCGCTGAATACGGCCGGCGTCGCCGCCGTCGGCCTGACCGGCGCGGACGCCTCGTGCGGGTTGTCCGAAGCCGCGCCACCCCACCGGACGGTCGATGGCCGCGCCGTCGATCTGGGATGCGTCGGCGTGCCGGATCCGGGCGCCGATATGCAGGTGCTGCATACGCTGATGGGCGGCGGTTTCGTCCCGGTCGTCGCGTGCATCGGGCTGGGACGCGACGGGCGGCTGCTCAATGTGAACGCCGACACGTTCGCCGGTCATCTGGCAGGACGGCTCGGCGGGCGCCGCCTCGTCATCGCCGGGACGACGCCAGGGGTCCTGGACGCCGGCGGGGCGACGCTGCCCGTGCTCGGCGCCGAGGCCGTCGCCCGGCTCGTGAGTGACGGCACGGCAACGGCCGGCATGGTCGCCAAGCTGCGGGCGTGCGAGCACGCCCTCGCCCACGGCGTGGACGACGTGGTGATTGTGGACGGACGGGATCGGACGGCGCTCGAAGCCGCGGCCTCGAGCGATACACCGGCGGCGGCGACGCGATTGGTGCGAAACGAAGCGAGGATGGTAACGGCATGACTATGGTGATGGACGACGTTGTCGGGCGCGAGGCGCGCCATGTGCTGCAAACCTACCGGCGGCAGCCGGTCACTTTCGTGCGCGGCCAGGGCGTGCGTCTGTTCGATGCCGAGGG
>Ga0163163_10004855_pt1 | contig 11555 bp, 7 predicted proteins | sample S65metaG_FD_119766 | JGI IMG/M metagenome (GOLD analysis project Ga0163163, IMG submission 119766) | Switchgrass rhizosphere microbial communities from Kellogg Biological Station, Michigan, USA - S6-5 metaG | ecosystem: Host-associated > Plants > Roots > Rhizosphere > Soil | place: USA: Michigan... | reverse complement strand
TCGAAATGCTGGCAGCCGAAACCGGGCTTCCGGTCGGAATCAAGTCAGCCGTCGGCGACATGCAGTTCTGGGACGAACTGACCGACCTGATGGTACGGACGGATCGAGGGGTCGACTTCGTCACCATCGACGGCGGCGAAGGCGGCACGGGCGCGGCGCCGATGATTTTCACCGACGCCGTTTCGCTGCCGTTCCAACTCGGCTTCGCTCAGGTGTATCGGATCTTCGCCGAGCGGAATCTGCATGAGGACATCACGTTCATCGGCTCCGGCAAGCTCGGCTTGCCCGACAACGCCGTGGTGGCCTTCGCGCTCGGCTGCGACATGGTCAACGTCGCTCGCGAGGCCATGCTCTCGATCGGCTGCATTCAGGCGCAGAAGTGTCACACCGACACGTGTCCCACCGGTGTAGCCACCCAGAACGCATGGTTGGCCCGCGGCTTGGTGCCCGAGGTCAAGGCCGTGCGAATGGCGAACTACATCAAGACGTTGCGACGCGACCTGGTCAAGGTGGCACAGGCCTGCGGGGTGGAGCACCCCGGCCTGATCACCACCGACTCGGTCGACATCCTCGACGGCCGGACCGCCGCTACACCGTTGCACGAGGTCTACGGGTACAAGCCCGGCATGGGCCTGCCGTCGGCGGCCGATCGCGAGGAGATCGTCCGGTTGATGACGGCCACTGAGCCGCAAGGCGGTTCGGCACAGCCGTCGGAGTCCGCCGTCGGGTAGCGCTCAGGGCGAGTACGGCTGGGCAGCCCCCTCCGCACGGACCGAACCCCTGCGCCGCCGCTCGACGCCCTCGGCGGCCAGCGGGGTCGCGATCTCCTCCAACGACTTGCCTTCAGCGTCGACCGCAAGGAACCAAGCGGTGAGGCCACCGGCGATCATCACGGCGGCACCCAGCAGATAGCCAAGGAACAGTAGGAAGGGTTGAGAGCCGTCGCCGATCAGCGCTCCATAGATGACCGGGCCCAGGGCACCGAAGCATTGCGCGATGGAGAAGAACACTGCAATTGCCTTGGCCCGGACCTCGAGCGGAAATATTTCGCTCACAGTCAGATAGGCGGCGCTGGCGCCTGCCGACGCGAAGTAGAAGATGATGCACCACGCGATGGTCTGGGTGATGGCATTGAGCATCCCGGCGTTGAACAGGACCGCGCTGACGGCGAGCAGAAGACCGGACAGCACATATGTGCCTGCGATCATCTTCTTGCGGCCGATCGTGTCGAAGTAATGCCCAATGGTCAACGGGCCGGTGAGATTTCCGACGGCGAACGCGATCAGATAGAGCGGGGTCGAGCCGGAGGCGACGCCGTAGAACTTGCCGAGCACCAAGGTGTAGGTGAAGAAGATCGCGTTGTAGAGGAATGACTGGCTGATCATCAGCGCCGCGCCGAGGATGGACCGAGTTGGGTAGTCGCGGAACAGGACTCGGGTCAACGCGATATAGCCGATCTTTTCGGTTGGCCGCAGCTCGATGGCTTTGCCCTCGTCGACCGGAGGCAGTGTTTTGCCGGTGGCCTCCACCTCTTGCTCGATGTAGGAGATCGACTGTTCGGCGGCGTCCACACGGCCGTTCATCACCTGCCAACGCGGGCTCTCCGGCAGGTTGCGTCGCACCACCAGAATCACCAGGCCCAACACGGGACCGATGAGGAATGCCAGCCGCCACCCCAGGCTGAGGTCAATGGCTTTGAGGAAGACGAACGTGCCCAGCGTGCCGAGAATCGCACCGCCCCAGTAGGTTCCGTTCACGGCGATGTCGACGCGGCCGCGGAAGCGGGCGGGAATCAGCTCGTCGATCGCGGAGTTGATCGCGGCGTATTCGCCACCGATACCCATGCCTGCGATGAACCGCGTGATGTACAACCACACGACCCACCCAGGTCCGTTACCGAGTGTCAGCGCGGTGAGGCCGCTGCCAAAGAGGTAGACGCCCAACGTGATCATGAAGAGGTTGCGTCGGCCGAGCTTGTCCGAGAGCCGGCCGAAGAACAGCGCGCCGACGACCTCGCCGGCCAGGTAGACGCTGGCGATGAAGCCGACTGCGGCCGACGACAGCCCAAGTGTTTCGGGTTGGGTGAGGGTGTCGGCCACCGCGCTGGCCACGGTGATCTCTAGACCGTCGAGGATCCAGGCCACACCGAGCGCGACGACGATGCGGGTGTGGAACGGCGACCACGGCAATCGGTCGATGCGTGCGGGAATGGTGCTGCGGATTATGCCTTGCGTCTCTGCGGGCGCTGCCATGATCGCCTCCTTGCGAACAGGACAAATAATGGACACCGCTTTCCCGCGGCGGTGTGATCGCAAACCTCTCGCCATAACCTCCGGCTCGCGGCGCGTCCACAGACCATGCAGAAATGCCCGGCTCGAAGCGACAATGTCGCTGGCGGCGACACTGTCGCCAAGAGCCGGGCATTTCGACAACCACTGTGTTGGAGAGCGAGCCCTTGCAGCACGCAAAATTAGTGAAACCGCCGTCGGCGGACACCCCTAGGCTCGATTTGTGGGACGCAGTCACCTCGAGTTCCTGCCGTCCGGCGACGCCACGCTCACCCGGCGCGCCCGCAAGGCCAGCCGACTGTGCGACGCAGTCGCTATGAGCGGCAAGGCATTCTGGCCGAACCGCCAGCAGTCGAACACGCCGCACGCGAATGTCTCTCCGACGCCGGTGCCGTACGACTCGCCGTCATCGCGTCGGTTCGCCAGGTCGACACCGACTACGACGACCTGCTCATTGCGGGTCTCGACCGCGAGTCTCGACGCGTGGCGCGACGGGGTCACGATGCTCGACGGATAGCCCTCCGCTTGTCCGGTCCGCCGCCGTACCGTAGTGTCAACCAAGTTGATATCCCGCGGAGGGATGTCATGCCGTCCGTCAACGTGAAGCCGGTCGTCGAAAGGGTCACGGATGCAGCGGGTTTCCGTCGGGAGCCGATTGTTGCGACGGTGGATGGTGCTGGTGGCAGTGCTCGTCGTGGCGGTTGCTGGATTCGCTGTGTACCGGCTGAACGGCATCTTCGGCTCCAAGGACGTCACCTCCACTCCCGACGCGGCGGCCAATGAGATTCATCCGTTCAACCCCAAGCACGTCGTCATGGAGGTGTTCGGTCCCCCCGGCACGGTCGCGACCATCACCTACCTGGACATCAACGCCCAACCGCAGCGGGTCGACGCCGCGCAGCTGCCGTGGGCCTACGACACGACCACCACCCAACCGGCCGTCTTCGTCAACGTCTCCGCCCAGGGCGACAGCGACTCCATCGGCTGCCGGATCAAGATCGACGACGTCGTCAAGGACGAAAGAACGGTCAACACGTTGAACGCCTTCACCTACTGCTTGGACAAGTCCGGATGAGCCATTATGTCGCCGAACGCCCGACTCTGACGAATCGCGTTGCCAAGTGGATTCGCTGGTTCTGTGTGCCGATCGTGTTGTTCTGGGTGGCCGTCGCAGCGCTGACCAACGTGTTCGTCCCGCAGCTCGAAAAAGTGGGTGAAGAGCACAACGTGGCGTTGAGCTCCCCGAGTTCGCCGTCGCTGCAAGCCTTTCAGCGCATTGGCAGGGTGTTCCACGAGTTCAACTCCGACAGCGCCGCGATGGTGGTGCTCGAGGGTGACCAGCCGCTTGGCGCCGACGCACACCGCTACTACGACGAGCTGGTCAAGCGGTTCAACGAGGACACCACGCACGTCCAGCATGTGCAGGACTTCTGGGGTGACCCGCTGACCGCGGCGGGTTCGCAGAGCGCCGACGGGAAGGCCGCATACGTCCAGGTGTTCCTCGCCGGCAACCAGGGCGAGCAATTGTCGCTGGAGTCGGTCGACGCGCTGCGCGACATCATCGCCAAGACGCCTGCGCCACCGGGCATCCACGCCTACGTCGCCGGCTCGGCGGCCCAGATCGCCGATCAGTTCGCGGTGGGCAACCAAAGCACCAATTTCGTCACGGCGTTGACCGTCGGCGTCATCGCCCTCATGTTGCTCATCGTCTACCGCTCGCCGGTCACCATGATCCTGGCGCTCGTCACGGTGCTCATCGAGATGGCGGCGGCCCGCGGGATCGTGTCGTTCCTGGCGAATGTCGGACTCATTGGGCTGTCGACATATTCGACCAACATCCTCACCCTGTTGGTCATCGCCGCCGGTACCGATTACGTCATCTTCTTGCTCGGCCGCTATCACGAGAGACGCAACGAGGGCGACGACCGCGAGGTCGCGTTCTACGACATGTATCGCGGGACCTCGCACGTGATACTCGGATCAGGGCTGACGATCGCGGGTGCAGTGGCCTGCCTCTACTTCACCCGCCTGCCCTACTTCCAGAGCCTCGGCGTTCCGGCCGCGATCGGGGTGCTCGTCGCGCTGCTCGCCTCGTTGACGCTGGCGCCCGCCGTGCTGGTGATCGGCGGCCGCTTCGGACTGCTGGATCCCAAACGCAAGACCGCCAAGCGGGGTTGGCGGCGGATCGGCACGGCGATCGTTCGGTGGCCTGGGCCGATCCTGGTCGCCACGCTGGCGCTGGCCTTCATCGAACTGGCCTCGCTGGCGGGCTACACGGTGAGTTACGACGTCAGCCAGTACATGCCCGCGAGCGCGCCGTCCAATGTAGGAAACGCCGCCGCCGAGCGTCACTTCTCGAAGGCACGGCTGAATCCCGAACTGCTGATGGTCGAAACCGACCACGATCTACGCAATCCCACCGACATGATCCTGTTGGAACGGGTCGCCAAGGCCGTCTTCCACACCGACGGCGTTGCGCAGGTGCAGTCGATCACCCGGCCGTTGGGTACGCCCTTGGACCACACGTCGATTCCGTTTCAGATCAGTGCGAACAGTGCGGCGCAGATCAACAATCTGCCTTTCCAACAGGACCGCGCCAACGACCTGCAGAAGCAGGTGAGCGTCATCAACGACTCGATCAACATCCTGCGGCAGCAGTACGCGTTGCAGCAGCAGTCGAGTGCGGTGACGCATGAACAGACGGTGGCGTTTCAGCAGACGGTCGTCGTGGCGCAGGAGCTGCGGGACAAGATCGCGAACTTCGACGACTTCTTCCGGCCGATCCGCAACTACTTCTATTGGGAGCCACACTGTTACGACATCCCGATCTGCTGGGCGTTGCGCTCCCTGTTCGACGCGTTGGACGGCATCAACGACTTGACCGACCAGCTGGCCAATGTGTCGGGCAGCATCGCGAAACTGGATGAGCTGCAACCGAAGCTGCTCGCGTTGATCCCACCGCAAATCACCAATCAGCAGACCAACCGCGACTTGACGATGACGAACTACGCCACGCAGTCAGGTCTCTACGACCAGAGTGGGGCGGCGTTACAGAATTCCACCGCGCTGGGCCAGGCGTATGACGCATCGAAAACCGACGACTCGTTCTACCTACCGCCGGAGGCGTTCAGCAACCCTGAATTCCTGCGCGGGCTGAAGTTGTTCCTCTCGCCGGACGGCAAGGCCGCGCGGATGATCGTCACCCACGACGTGGATCCGGCGACGCCCGAGGGCCTTTCGCACATCGAGGCGATGAGGCATTCGGCTATGGAGGCCGTCAAGGGCACGCCGTTGGCTGGGTCGAAGATCTACCTCGGTGGAGAAGCCTCCACGTACAAAGACATTCAGGACATGGCGCGCTACGACCTGATCATCGCCGGCATCGCGTCGCTGTGCCTCATTTTCCTGATCATGTTGTTCATCACGCGCAGCCTGGTCGCAGCGTTGGTGATCGTGGGCACGGTGGCGTTGTCGTTGGGCGCGTCGTTCGGCTTGTCGGTGTTGGTGTGGCAGCACCTATTCGGCGTGGACTTGTATTGGGTGATCTTGCCGTTGGCGGTGATCCTGCTGCTGGCCGTCGGGTCGGACTACAACCTGCTGCTCGTCTCCCGATTCAAGGAGGAGATCGATGCCGGCATCAACACCGGCATCATCAGGTCGATGGCAGGCAGTGGTTCGGTGGTGACCGCGGCGGGGCTGGTGTTCGCCTTCACCATGGCCTCGTTCATCTTCAGCGATCTGCGGGTGCTCGGTCAGATCGGGACGACGATCGCGTTGGGGCTGTTGTTCGACACGTTGATTGTGCGGTCGTTCATGACGCCGTCCATCGCGGCGCTGCTCGGCCGGTGGTTCTGGTGGCCGGTGCGGGTGCGCCAACGGCCGATTCCACAGAGGTTCGGTGAGGATCGGCAGCTGGCGCTGTTCTAGCTGTCAGCCCGACACTGCCCTTTTGTCGGCCCGCCACCACATCTTTCCCGGTGGCGGGCCGATTTCGTGCCTCTACCTGGCGAAACGGAATTCCTCAGATTTCTTTTCAAAAAAGTGTGGGAGACGGAGCGGCTGGCCGCTCCTAACGGGTGAACGCAGCCCACCAGGGGCTGCGACGACCCGAAGGAACAGCTCATGAACAGCACAAAAGGCACACGGCAGCGATGGGTCGCTGCGACCGCGAAACTCGTCATCGCGTCCGGCGCCATCGCCGCCGGCGCAATGGCCCTCTCACCCGCCGCGCAGGCAGACGCCCAATTCGACGCGTTCAAGCAGTCCTGCGTCTCCAATCCGGGCGCCTACGCGGCCGGCGCCGTTCGCGGCGATTACACCGAGTCGGTGGTTCCCGGCAGCTACGTCGACCAGATCTGCTCGCTGTACGGCCCGCCCCGATACGTGTGGGTCCTCGGTCATCCCGTTGAGGTTGTCAACAGCGCCAAGCATCTTGGCGACTACACGCGGCGGGTCGATGCTCCCCCGCCTGCCCCGGGCCAGGTGCACGCCGGCTGACCACGGCCCATCAACTCAAGGAGCCTGTCATGGCCAGCACCAGTTCCACACGACGGCGGCTGATCGCTGTAATCCTCGTCTTCCTCATCGTTTTCGGCCGCGTGGGTGTCGCTGTCCTCACTGTCGGCATGACGGCGCCGACGTCATCCGCCCCACACGCAGACCCACAGTTCGAAGCGTTCAAGCAAACCTGTACTGCCGACCCGTGGTCCTATGCACCCCGCGCAGCCCGCGGCGTCTACCACGAGCAGTCGGTCGGTGGCGGTGCGATTGACCAGATTTGCTCGCTGTACGGTCCGCCGGAGCCTTCATTTCCCGCCGGCAAGTGGCTGCGTGACTACACAGTGCGCAACTGCCCCCCGCCACAGGGCGCCCGACCCGTTGACACGCCGCCGCCCCCGACAGCCGTCGGTTCAGCGGCTTCGCTGGCAACCCCGATGACGGCGGGGTAGGTCGTGGTGATTTTCATTGCACAGCGCTGGCAAGGAGGCCATGATGAGGTACTTACCATTTGCCGGGAGCCGGCTGGGGGAAACCTATGACGACGACCCACGCGGCACCGGCGTTGGCCGATGACGACGCCACGCTTGCCCGCGCCGCCGCGGCCGGGAATCAGAAAGCTTTCGCGGCGATCTACGACCGCTACGCCGACCGGCTTCACGACTTCTGCGTCGGAATGCTGCGTGATCGTCACGCCGCGGCGGACTGTGTGCAGGACGTGTTCGTGACGGCCGCCAGCCGATTGGCGCAGCTGCGAGAACCCGAACGCCTGCGTTCCTGGCTGTACGCAATCGCCCGCAACGAGGCGCTGGCCGTCATCCGTGCCCGCCGCCGCGAACTGCCCAGCGAGGAACTGCCGGAGATCACGAACCGACAGCCGGACCTCGCGACCCTGGCTGCGCGCAGTGAGCTGGCCGATCTCATCAGCGACGCCTGCGGCGGGCTCGCCGAGCGTGATCAGGTGGTGCTCGAGCTGTCGTATCGGCAAGGATTGGCCGGGCCGGAACTCGCTGAGGCCCTTGGTGTTACGCCAAGGAACGCCAACGTTCTGGTCGAGCGGTTGCGCGACACCATCGCGCGGTCGCTCGGCGCGTTGCTCGTCTGCCGCCAGGTGCGCGCCAACCCTGCCAAGTGTCCGGAACTGGCCGCACTGATTGAACATTGGGATGGCCAGTTCACGGTGTTGATGCGTAAACGCGCGGCTCGTCATATCGACGGCTGCCCGCAATGCGAGCAGCAGCGGGCGAGCATGGTCACGCCGGCAGCACTTCTGGGTGCCGCACCAGTGATCGTTCCGGCGCCTGCCTGGCTGCGCGAGCACACCCTGTCGCAAGGCGTGCAGGCTTTGTCTCCCGGATCGTCTGCGCAAGCCTCTGGAGCTTCATCAAGTCACGAATCATGGTGGCCGTCAAACGATTTGGATACTTCAGATCTTCCCGACGGTCCGCTTGACGCTGCCAAGCCGCCCTCTGACGCGGCGTCCGCGTCCGGCGGAACGACGAAATTCCTCAAGCGCCATGTGTGGGCGGCGGTCGGAGTGGCGGGGGTAGTCGTCGCCGGCGGCATCGCTCTCGTCGAGGTGCCGCAGATCTATTCCGTGCACCCGGCCGTCTCGACTGAACATCCGACGACGGCAACGCCACCGCCACCGTCGGCAACGGCCACCGCGCCGAGGCCGTCGGGCAATGTCGCGAAGACCGGATCGCCGGTTTCCCCAACTACATTGCCTTCAGCGCCGGCCTCTACCGCGACTCCTGGTGGCTCGCGTGTCCCCGTGCAGTTGCCGGAACCGAGCGAGGCCGTGCCAACACCCACGCCTGGCGGGGGCCGCCAGAGCGGGCCGCCGCCCAGCGCCCCAGCTAAACCTTCTGCGCCACAGGGCAATTCGGGTGGTCCGAGCCAACCCTCTGGCGGTTCAGGTGGATCAGGCAAGCCGCCGAGCGGGTCTAGTGGCTCGGGCTCGGGCGGGTCGTCCGGTGGCTCGGGTCAATCATCGGGTGGGTCCAGCGGATCCTCCGGTGGTTCGTCGGGAGGTTCGCAGAACCCAGGGGGTTCTGGCGGCGGATCAACCGGTCCGAGCTCCCAGGCAGGTAAGACGGCGGCGCCGGGACACCTACCGTCTGGTGAAACGGGCATCGGTGGCGGCTCGAACAACTGCGTCCCGCCGGCTTGCATACCGACCAACGGGCCCGCCAGGTAACAGTGCTGCGACATGCGCGACGACTGCGGCCTGGCCGGCAGCGTAGGCGGCATACCGCGGTGCCCCACGCAAATCCCTGGCCGCTCCCATTGCGTGGCCGCTGGCGGCGCGCGCTTGCATCATCTTGACCTCGCCGCGCACCCAGGCGCAGGCATGCTCGATCGCTTGACGCGGCCGCGGGTCCTGCGGTCGAACCGACTCGAAACAGTGAAGGACATGCTCAGCGCACTCTGCTGCCCACAGCGCGAGGAGGTGATGGTCTGAATCCGTGAGCGTCCCGCCGCGTCGAATCGTCACCAGGCGGGGGTCACGGACTTTCGAAAGGATCATCGCGCTCCATTGTCGATTACTGGTTTGACCTCGCGGGCCAATACCATCGCTGGTGCTATGACCGACAATGCCCTGGTCGCTCCGCCGACCCCCGACACCGTTTCAGCTGGCCGTATCGGGGCTGAGGCGGGCCGCCGCCGAACCTTCGCCGTGATCAGCCACCCCGACGCCGGCAAATCCACGTTGACGGAGGCGCTGGCGCTGCACGCCCGGGCCATCACCGAGGCCGGCGCGGTCCACGGTAAGGCGGGCCGTCGCTCGACGGTGTCGGACTGGATGGAGATGGAGAAGGCCAGGGGCATCTCGATCACCTCGACGGCGCTGCAGTTCCCGTACCGCACCTGCGTGATCAACCTTCTCGACACCCCCGGCCACGCCGACTTCTCCGAGGACACCTACCGGGTGCTCACGGCCGTCGACTCCGCGGTGATGCTGATCGACGCCGCGAAAGGCCTTGAGCCACAGACACTGAAGCTGTTCCAGGTGTGCAAGCACCGTCGCATCCCGATCATCACGGTGATCAACAAGTGGGACCGGCCCGGCCGCCACGCCCTGGAACTGATGGACGAGATCCAGGCCCGCATCGGGCTGCGCCCCACTCCCCTGACCTGGCCTGTCGGCATCGCCGGAGACTTCAAAGGCGTGCTCGACCGCCGAAGTGGCAACTACATCCGGTTCACCCGCACCGCAGGTGGCGCCACCGCTGCTCCCGAAGAGCACATCGCCGCAGCCGACGCGCATAGCGCCGCCGGAGTCGACTGGGAGCACGCCGTCGAGGAATCCGAACTGCTGTCCGCCGACGGCTCCGACTACGACCGCGAGCAGTTCCTCAGTGGCGCGGCCACCCCGGTCCTGTTCACCTCCGCGGCGTTGAACTTCGGGGTGAACCAGCTGCTCGACGTGCTCGTCGACATCGCGCCGCCGCCAAGCGGTGCGCTCGATGTCGACGGGACACGGCGCGTCACCGAATCACCGTTCAGCGCTTTCGTTTTCAAAGTGCAGGCCGGGATGGACTCCTCGCACCGCGATCGCATCGCCTACGCACGCGTGGTCTCGGGCACCTTCGAACGCGGCGACGTTCTCACCCATGCCGCCACCGGCAAGCCGTTCGTCACCAAGTACGCACAATCGGTGTTCGGACAGCAACGTGCCACGCTGGATACGGCGTGGCCCGGAGACGTGATCGGGCTGGCCAACGCCGCCGCGCTACGCCCGGGCGACACGCTGTTTCGCGACGTCCCGGTGCAATATCCGCCGATACCGAGCTTCTCCCCCGAGCATTTCGCGGTGGCCCGCGGCACCGATCCCAGTAAGCACAAGCAGTTTCGCCGCGGGATCGAACAGCTCGAGCAGGAGGGCGTCGTTCAGGTGCTGCGCTCAGACCGTCGCGGCGACCAGGCGCCGGTACTCGCCGCCGTCGGGCCGATGCAGTTCGAAGTGGCGACTCACCGGATGGCCACCGAGCTCAGCGCCCCGATCTCGCTGGAGTCACTGCCGTACCAAGTCGCGCGGATCGTCGACACCGCCGACGCCGAGTTCATGGCCAAGCAAGTGTCGTCGGAAGTCCTGACGCGCACCGACGGGGTCATGCTTGTGCTGTTCTCCACGCGCTGGCGGCTCGAAGGTTTCCAACGCGACAACCCCGACGTGAAGCTGGGATCGTTGGTGGCAGCGGAGGGATAAACCCGCCGGGACCAACCCCGCCGCCGAGCGTGCCCCGGCGGCGCCAACTCCCCGAACAGCAGCTCAAGGCGCTCTTTCGGGCTCGTCGCGGTCGCCGCCAAGGACATAACGACACCATCACAAAAGGGTCCAACAAATCTCGACCAGCCGGAAATGTCGACCTGAGGACGGTCTAGGCGGTACGGTCCACACGGGTTGACTCTCCAGCCTCGCGGAAACGTCACGGCGGCGATCTGACCTCCCCGCCGAAAAGGGCGCCTGAGCCCCGACGTCAGCCGATCTTCACGGTTGCGCATGACGCAGGGGGGTCCCGTGTCTGCTTGTTCGTCGTTTATAACGACTTGGGCGGATCTCGGCGCGCGTGGGCGTTGGCCGGCGGCCGGGTCTGTACAGTCTGTCTGTCTGAAACGCACGGCACCACGCTTCATCCGGGGCGAGGTGACCATCTGGGGTGTACACAGAGGAGACCCGCACCTCCGAACTCATCGTCGGCCCCTGGCAGGGCTGCACGAAGGTCGAACCCCAGCGGCTCGCGCATCATCGCCACGCGCAGCGTC
>Ga0163163_10004854_pt1 | contig 11555 bp, 17 predicted proteins | sample S65metaG_FD_119766 | JGI IMG/M metagenome (GOLD analysis project Ga0163163, IMG submission 119766) | Switchgrass rhizosphere microbial communities from Kellogg Biological Station, Michigan, USA - S6-5 metaG | ecosystem: Host-associated > Plants > Roots > Rhizosphere > Soil | place: USA... | reverse complement strand
CTGGGACCCGGGATTGCTTTGATGTAGTCAATTTTTTTACGGGGAGGCTCTTTGGCCGGCTTATTTTCACATCCGGCGAACAAGATGGCGTTAAACAATAGACAACCAAAAAGAAGTTTGTCACCCATATAACGCTTTACATTCTTGCTCCAAAATCTTACCAATAATTTTTGGTGGGCCAGCCCATTTTGAAACGGTTCTGTCCAGGAGCACCGGTACCGATGAGAGAACCGACGGGACTATCACCACGTTGCCTCGCAATCTTTGCCAGTTCAATACATCTTCGCATTAAGGCTTCATATGTCACAATATCAGTCACAGGGCTAGGTTAGTTTGAGAGGGCAAATTCCACTGCCGCCTTTGAGTGGATTGATGTTGTGTCAAAAACTGTAACGGTGCAGTCATTTGGTTTTATGAGCAAATTAATTTCAGTGCAACCGAATATGACTCCGTCAGCTCCACCCAACTTCATTTGTTCAACGATGTTTATAATTTTGTGTTTTGTTTCATCTTTGAAAATTCCCTTTGTCAATTCGTTAAAAATGACTTGATGAATAAAATTTCTTTCATCGTTTTCGGGGACAATAACCTCGATTCCGAACTTTGCCAATTGGTCTTTGAAAAATGAGTTTTCCATTGTGAACTTTGTTCCCAACAGCCCCACCTTCGTGATTTTTTGATTGAAAATTTCTTTGGCAGTCTCTTCGGCAATATGCAACAATGGAATTTTTATTTTCTGTCTTACGCCGCCAGCTATGAGATGCGGTGTATTTGTCGCCATTACAATACAGTCCGCGCCTGCATTTTGTAATTTGAGAGCGATACCTGTAAACATTTGCTCGATTGTTTCCCAATCGTTTTTCTCTTGCAGCGTTTTGAATTCGTCAAAGTCGACGGAGTAAAGTAAGATTCTTGCTGAATGAGCGCCACCAAGCTTTTCATTTGTCAGTTGGTTGATTTTCTGATAATAAACTGTTGTCGAAAACCAACTAAGCCCACCGATTATTCCTAATGTTTTCATGGTTTGTGCGATTGATTATTGAAGATCATAACTGTTTACCTGCTTTTCGAATCCCTTTAAGGTAAGCATTCGATTTTGTTCCCAGCAACCCCGGCAACTCGTCGTCTTTTTCATTTTAGTAAAACAGATACCACTAGTGGTCTATCGTTTTCGTCCAACAAATCTTATAACCGAAGCGGTACCATTGTGAAATAGTCCTTCATTCAGTTCTATTTCCACTTCGGTTAATTCATCAAATTCATAGTCAGGGAAATCGGATTTTATCTCATCAATTGAGAATAATGATTCAATGTCTTTTGGTCCACCCACCTTTTCATTCCTTGCTAAGTAATCAAGATGGCTTTTGCTGAACGCTTCAAAAATAATTATTCCACCTTTCCTCAAAAACCTATCGAGTGTTTTGTGATATGATGATTTGATGTCTGCCGGGAAATGCGCATAAATCAGCGCAATTGCATCAAATTGCCCTTCTTTGTAATTCATTGCTTGCAGTTCACCTACCTGGTAGTCGATGTTTACATGATTGGATGCGGCAAGTTGAAGGGCCTTTTTTTGTCCCTCACTACTGATGTCAAATGCTGAAACGGTCCAACCCAGTTTGGCTGCATAAACTGCATTACGTCCTTCCCCTTCTGCGGGGAAAAGAATTGTCCCCCGACTTAATTTATCTAATTGTTCTTTCAAATATTGATTTGGTAGTTCACCATAAGCAAATCCTTCCTTACTATATCGGTCGTTCCACCTGTCTCTCCAAAGCTGTTCCATGGTTTACTGTTTGTTTGTGGGTTCCTGGTCTTTAGCTAATAATACGTTTAAATCAGCAAGAAGTACTTTTGTTTTTTGAAAAGAGGTGAAAAATGCATTTGAAAGGCTACGTCCATTCTCCGTTTACCTTGTCAATGTTTTAATAGCGCTTTCGAGCACATCATTGAATCGACTCGGATCTTCCATCATCAGAAAATGCCCCAGCTCAGGCATAACTTCTACCTGTATACCATATTTCTGCATTGAAGCAGTATCTGTGGGCGCATTACCTGAATTGATTGCGAATACAGGCAAATTTAATTCCGATAACACCTTTGGTATTTCGCGGCTATAACTAAAGGCAGCGTCTAAGGCACTTAGTGCAATCGCGGGCGGAGCTGATGACATGTCATTTGCGACCCATTCTCTCAGGGCCGGATCCGCGTTGGGTAAAAACATGCTACGAACCAGGCTGCGGACAGAATCTACAAAGTTAGAGCGGAATCTCGATACAAATGCCTCCACTTGTTCTGGTGTACGGCCAGCTCCTATTTTTTTGTAAGTGTCAACCATTACAAGCCCTGCAATATGTTGACGCGGTAGCAAGCGGGCCGCGGCCGCAATCACATCACCACCCATAGAATGACCGATGAGAATGACACGCTGAAGCTCGAGTTTGTTGACAACAGCTGCTACATCAGCTCCAAACGATTCGATGGTGTAATTTTTGCGTATTGCGCCTGAGGCACCATGTCCTGCCAGGTCAATCGTCACTACTTCGTGGTGCTGGGAGAAGTGTTCCAATTGACCTTTCCAATAGCTTTTGTCGCACGACCAACCATGCACAAAAATCAGCGCTGGTGCACCTTTTCCATGGACTTCATAAATAATAGAAGATCCGTCAAACGAAGTCGTTGAAAATGTTTGTGAAAATGAGCCACGGAAGGATAAAAATGAAATTGCAAGTAGGAACATTTTCAAGGTGATTGGCTGCCTCATAGTATTCATTTCAGTGAGCAATAATAAAGAGAACTCAGCCCCAAAACCTGGAAAAAGGCCTGCTAAGGATTCATCCTGTTAAAAGTGGCAAGAACTTCATCAGGATTTGCATTTATCATCTTCTCGCTGAATCCATAAGTCAATTCAGTCTTGCCCTCTTTCAATTGTTGAAATGCCGCTTCAATAAAATCTGAAACCGGAGGAGCACTATCATGTATTCCCTTGCCACCCAGGTCTGTATTAAGAGCTGGTGGAATCATTTCGATGACTTCAATGTTTCTATCTTTTAACTGATACCGCAAGGATTTCGTGTAAGATCTCAGAAACGCTTTGGTGGCGCAATAGACAGGCACCTTCGATAATTGAACAAATGCCAGACCGGAAGTGACGTTGATAATGGTGGCCAGGGAATTCAGATTGATGAATAGCGATGCCAGGTGAACGGGAGCGACCACATTGATATTGATTTCTGTGTTGGCTTTTTCAGAAAAATCCGGGTCCGTTACCTTCATCCAGTTCTGAATACCTGCATTGTTAACAAGAATGTTCAGGTCTTTATGTTCTGCAGCAATCCAATTGTAAAGTTCTATCCTGTCCGCTTCTTTCGTCAGGTCGCAGACCCTGGTAATGACAGATGGATACTTTGATTGGACTTCATTCAGTACGTCGTCTCTTCTGCCACAAATAATGACGGTATTATTTTCCTTTAGAAATCTTTCTGTCAGACCCAGGCCAATGCCGCTGGCGCCGCCGGTGATCAGTATTTTGTTGTTGGATAGTTTCATCTTGAATTCGATTTAGTGAATGTGAAGGTCGCATGTTGGCACGACCTGGCTAATCATTACAATCTGCTTAGTTTTTCTTGTTTGCTCTTATTTCGAAAGTAAGCAGTTGAAACAGGTAAAAATAGCAGGATGGAAATAACGATCAGGAAGACAATATGTGCAATCATTTCAGATGTTGAATTGAATGCACTAATAATTACATGACAAACCATCCATGCGATAGCAAGCCATCGAGCCCAGAAAATTCTAACAATTAAAAGCAGACCACAAACGACAGCTATGACTGCCAAAATAAGAGGCCATATCGTTTCATTTAAATTGTGATTTGACGCAAGGAGTTCCTTTGCATGACTTATAAAGCCTGCACATCCAACAATAATGAAAAGGATAGAGACAATGACTATAGGAAGCGGGCGGCCTTTCATTTTTCGTAATTTGTATTTTCTTGCAAAATTACGTCCTTAAAATCTTCTCCATTTTTTTACCTTTTGCCAGTTCATCTACCAATTTATCTAAATATCGGATCTTCTGCATGAGTTTGTCTTCAATTTCCTCAACACGATAGCCGCAAATCAGCCCGGTAATTTTTGAAACATTTGGATTTAGTTGTGGCGCTTCCTTGAAAAAGGTTTCAAAGTCTACCTTCTTGTCAACCTGCTTTTGCAATGATTTCTTGTCATATCCTGTAAGCCAGTAGATGATCGTATCAAACTCTTCTTTTGTGCGGCCTTTTGCCTCCGCCTTTTTAATGTACAATGGGTAGACGCTGGCGAATATCAATTTGTAGACTCTCTCGATCTTCATTTTAATTGCAATTAATGAATGGAGTTTGAAGCAAAAACTTCCTTTGCAAGAAGCATGGCATTGGTTGCCGCTGCGAACCCTGCATAAAGTGCTACCTGTAAAATTACCTCGACAATCTCTTCCTTTGACGCTCCTACATTGAGTGCGCCTTCAATATGGGCCCGAAGTTGAGGCTGGGCATGACCAAGTGTGACGCAAGAGGCAATGGTAACAAGTTGACGCGTCTTCAGATCGATTCCTGCGCGGGATACAATTTCTCCAAAGCCCCATTCAATCGTCATGCTTGCAAGGTCAGGGCATATATCGTCCAGCGCCGAAACTATCGCCTCGCCGGTATGAGCTCCGTGAATCCTGTTTAACAAAGCTTCGCCTTTTTCGTACCGGTCCGACCGGCTTCGAGGACTATTCACAACTTCCTGGTTCATTTTTGATCGTTTTTATAATGTAAATTCTTTAACATAGCAAAGCAAAAGGTCGAACAAAGTTATTGAAGCCCGAGTAGAACGCTAACCATTCGTACTAAATGCATGATGCGCAATGTAGCCGACTGCCTTTATAATCTCAGATGTTGAACAAGCTTCATTACTTTGTCTGCAATTTCTATCGGACATCCCCAATAATCAAAAATCCCCCCTTTACCAGTATTTTGTCCGCATACTACAAAGACACCTGTCCCTAGTTCCGCTTTAATTTTGCTAGCCAACCAACCAACAAAACCACTATTATCTAAGCCCTCCTTAAAATGAAAACTAAATAATTTGAAATTTTCTGATTCGGCATTTTTCGAAGGAATAAGAAAGCTCCAGACTTCTTCATCCCTGACAATTGCCAATGCCTGTTCTTCAAATTGAAATTTGTCGATTGGTTCTTCTTTGAAATAATACTCGCCGTCATAAATTTTTAAGTCGGCGGTCTGGATTACTTTCTTTAACCTGTTTTCAGTTTGCTCTTGCGTTTCTGAGCTTATATACATGTTATTTAATTACGTTGATAGACGAGATCAAATGTCAGAAAAGATTTCCCGTTTGGCAGGTGATTTATTTCTTCGTCAACAAGAATATATCCTGCATCTCCAGCTTTAGCCAGCATTTCTTCAGGATCTACCTTGCCGAAAATTATTCCAGCTTTTTTGACACTTTCAACCCCGGTTGGACTGACTGATTGCAAATTGTTGTTTGACTGTACTGTCACAACAAAATGGCCACCTTTCAAAATGTTGTTATTGCTGAACTCAAGACATTTGTCGATTCCTGCATATTCCAAAACTAATGCCGCCCAAATAAAGTCCGCACTACAGATTCGCTTGCTATCTTTTGTAATATCCAGGTTTAAAAGTTGCAGGGATTCAATTTTGTGGTGATACCTTTTGAAGGAAGCATCCAGGTATTCCTGATTGATGTCAACGCCAATGACCTTCTTTGAGATACTGTTGTCGATATGCTCAAGACCATTTCCACCGGCAATGCCCATGAAAAGGCAAGTTGCAGGCTTGAGTTTTGCCAGGTACTTTTTTGTTAATGAATTTAGTAGGCTTAATTGTCCCACTGATTCATGCGACATATGTTGCTCATAATCGGCTAGTGGAATCTCCATCCATGGGTTGCTACTATTTAATGAGTCATTTTGCATCCTTGAGATTTCGTTTGAAAAAGACCGCTAATAATAACATTGCTAAAGGTGCTGTCACGGCCCAGGGAAATCCGAGAAAAAGCAATTTATTCGAGAAGGTCGGATAAAAGTAAACAATGGTAATTAGAGGAGTGACAAGGCCATTCGCTAAAAATGAAAGTCTTACCCATTTTTGAAATCCCGTCTTGGTAAAAGCTGGTATTCCCACAATAGTCGCTATTCCCATGGAAATGTAGCCAATAGCATCAAAGTCCCAAAAAAGGGAATGTGGTGTCTGGTCAAGAATTTTTATTTGGTCATAAGTTCCGTTTAATTTGGCTGGAAGCACTGTTGCTAGCTGCACAACATAATTAGCAGTCACAAAGACGGCATATATAATTGTGAAGATCAATGCTGCATGACTCCAGATTTTTTTGTCTTGGGGTGTTACATAATGCAGCGCAAGGATTTCAAGCATAAAAGGGATTACAATTCCGAAAGAAGTTCCATATATCAGTATTTCATCAGCCGGGAAATTGACAATCTTGCGAACCTGGAGTATTTGGACGACTGAATATGCAATTGCGAAGCCAAATGCAAATATTCCGGCCCAAAAGCCGAGATTGTTTATCGATTTAAATTGCCCATTGTCCATGTTATTCTTAAGGCTATTATTTAGCCTTATGGTGCTTTATGGAGCCTGTCACCAATTTCTTAAGCACGTCGGGACTTATGTCCTCCATGTTTTTAATATAGACGCAGGATTTGGCTGTCTTGTGTTTTCCAAAGTTCTTCAACAAAACTTCCTTGCCATCAAAGTTTGCGATGTATAATGCGAATTCTGATTTTCTGGGGGAAAAGCCAACTAGAGGTGCATCGCCTTCATGGCCGCTATCATATATGTAATGGTAGCTACCGAAGCCAATGATGCTCGGCCCCCACATTTTTGGCTCAAATCCGGATTGAGCTTTCATTATTTCAATGAGTTTCTTACAGTCGGCCTGCCTTTGTGGGTCATCAATTTTCTTGACAAAGCCAGAAACACTATTGTTCGTCTCTATGGTTTTTGGTGTTGCCTTTGCCATAAGTTTATGGATTTATTTATCGTTAGGTTTTTTCTTGGTAACAGTTTTAATCTTCTTATCAATCCAGGTTCTTGTGGCACTGGCAAGCATCGGCAGAATCTCTTGTTTGCCTGCCTTAAACGCATGATTTGCGCCTTCAATCTTCACTAAAGTGGCCAGGCGAAGGGAAGAACATACTTTTTCGATCAAATCGTACGAGGCCAGTTCGTCCCTGCTTCCTTGCAGAAAAAGCATGGGCACTTTTACGCTCTTAAGATGCTCGGCTCTGTCTATTGATGGCTTTCCAGATTGGTGAAGGGGAAATCCAAAAAAAATAATTCCCTTTACATCGATGGCTGGTTGGGTAGCCAGGTATTGTGAAGTCATTCTTCCCCCAAAAGATTTGCCCGCTGCAAACAGAGGGAGAGAAGGGAAAAGCTTCTGCGCTTTAATAATAGCCGCTTCGATGGTCTTTTGGGCAACTGCCGGAGAGTCGGGCCTGCCTTTTTTATTTTCCATAAAAGGAAAATTGAATCGGAGGGTAGTGATATCTTTTTCGGCAAGTAATTTTGAAATTGCTATCATGAAATCATGATTCATCCCGGCTCCGGCGCCATGAGCCAATGTAACCACGCAAATGGGGTTTTGGGGTGCAATCAATTCGGCGGAGACTTTCCCAATTTCCGGCGAAACCTGCAGGAGTAGTGATCGAGCCTTCATACACAATTTTTGTTGTAATAAAATGCAAGTTAGAGAAAATGAATCTTGCTTTTGCTGCTTCAACCTGAATTTAATGCCCGGTCGACTTTCCATTATTTCATTCGGAAAGCCTGGTTAAAACCAGCATTGCTTTTTTAGCATCTTTTGTGTCGACAAAAATGTGGTCGTGATAATAGGCAGCGACAACATTGCAGCTTATTCCGTTGTCTGAAAGTGCTCTGGAAAATGCCGCCGTTAATCCAACTGCTTCCAAAGAAGAGTGAACTGACAGAGTAATCCAGGAGGCAACAAAGGAATAGTCAAGTTTCAGTGTATCTGCTATTCCCTTTTTTACTATTATAGTTGAACCCTCTTCCTCTCTGAAAATTAATAACGTGTCTTTTATATCTAATGGCGTTAGGTCTTTCAACGTGCAAAAGACAAATTCGCCATCATTCAATTTGGGCTTCAATGTCTTTAACAGCGTTTCTAAGTTTGATTCGCCTGTCATTCCTGGTGGTAGTTATTTATCTGTCAATTCTTAATAAAAGTCTACTCATTAAAGATATGTCTGCAATGGCAAGGAGCAGAAAAAGACCTGGTATAATTGGGGGCTTTATTTTTAAAGGCAAGACATTCGCAGGAACATTGGGATGCAAGTGCGTGCGTATTGCTGTCAACATCAACATAATCACAATGGCGGATGCTGCGATAATGACAACGCTAAATACTTTCTTAGATAATCGACTTCTGAATAAGATAATGCCTAGAAAAAGAACCCCTGCGGAAATTTCGCCCAATATGCCAGGCCAATATAGCGATTGATCTATTCCACTATTTATTATTTGGATGGAATACCAGCTTTTAAAGGGGTTTACAAGTTTTAAGATACCAAACATAAACATTGATATACCAAGAAATACAGAAATTATTCTAATTGCTTTCATGCTATTATTTATTGCAAAAATGAGCATGAGAATTTTGTTAGGCTTGAGCAAAAGGTCCATTAATTGGTCAGTTTGGTTCATTTTATTCAAGGTTGGATCTTTCCCTGTATTCAGCCGGTGAAATTCCAATGTGCTTTTTGAAGACTTTGCTGAAGTGCGATAAATCGTTAAATCCAACCTGGTAGCAAATTTCAGTGATTGAAAGCGTTGACATACGAACTAATTTTTGCGCTTCATTTAGACGATTTCTCCTAATGTAGTTAGCGGGCGAATCATTGTAGTTTTTTTGAAAATCCCTTTTAAATGAAGAAATGCTTTGTCCGGAAAGTGTTGCAAGTTCGCTAATCGTCATATTCGAAAACAAATGTGTTTGAACGATATCTTTTAGCTTCACTTCTCTTGGTGTAAATAATTGAGCAAACAAGTCAGTAATTGTAGCAGCCTTGTCCGTTTGCAGAAGCAAAAGAATAAGTTCTTTTAGCTTTAGAATAAGAAGTTCGGTTGTGACTAGTGCGGGATTTTCAAAATAGATATTCAGCCCGTAAACAAATTGGGTAATGAATCCAGTGTTCTGTATTGTTTTTGAGTCTTTTTTGGCAAATCCGGGTTTAAATGAAGGCGGATTTTCTGTGTGATAGATTTCTTTAAGCAGGTCGGGGTATAGATGAATGGCAATTATCTCAATTGTCCCGCTGGATGAATCTTGAATGAAGTCGGCAAAATAATTTCCACAGTTCAGCAAGACGCTTTGAGAGGCCGTGATTTGAGTCATTTCGGTTGCGGAAGCAAGGTTAAGCTGACCACTTTTAAAATGCAAAAAGCAAGCTTCGTTAGGAAAAAGTCTAATATACCGCATTGGTGTCCTAACGATAATTTTTTCGATAATGCATCGATTATTGATGGCGAAGTGTTGTCGGTTTAAAATCATACATAGGATTCTCGTTTCGGCTGGACAAAATGCGAAAAAAGCTCTTTCTTATATCCACAATACCGTTTTTACGGCTGTACCAATTTTAAGGATTTCCTTTTTTCTTATTTCTGCTTTCAATGGGAGTAAATAGGTACCCATTTTGGTGTCAAACCAAATTGCCGTTTTCCATTCGCTGTTCCCAATTTTTGCCGTCGCTTTCAGTCGACCCCAACCTTCTTCTTCAGATTTGAGTGCATTTCTAATTTCCTGTGACAATGCATTTGGGAGCGAAACGAAATGCCAACTGCCAGGTCCGCTATATTGCCAGGGCTTGGCGATGAACTCATATTTAATTTTCTGACTCTCCATTTGTTGAGCTCAGCTTACCATTGCTACCACCGTTTTGAAGGTGATTACGGCAGTTAATGTTTACCAGTAATTAAATCGACTGTGGATACTTTCGAAAAAGGTTTATTTAAAAAGTCTAACAGTACCAAATTAAACAATTCGGGTTTTTCAACGGTTCCGTAGTGAGTTGCTCCCGGCATCACAAACAAATTCGAGTTCGCTATGTTGTTAAATATTTTAATTGAATGCTCAAGCTTGATAGCATCTCTGTCGCCTGAGATAATTAATACGGGGCATTTTATTTTTTGCAAGTCCTTCTCTGTGATATTGGGCTGATAGGCTAACATCGAGAACGCCCTTTTTGTATTAAAGTTCTTGGTAGCTTTTAATGTGTCTAATATCAGATTATCAATTTCATCGACAATTGCTTCCTTTCCCGGGAACATATTTGCACCGTAAGCGGCAAGTTTAGCTATTTTGTTTGGGAAATTTATGGCAAGTAACAGTCCTAAAATGCCTCCATCACTTTGTCCCTGAACAAATGCACTGTCTATATTTAAGGAATCCAATAGAACTTTAATGTCATTAGCCATTTGTACGTAAGTCAATTGTTTTGTTGTTGTGTCAATTGATTTCCCGTGCCCTCTACTGTCAATTGCAATGACTTTAAAATACTTTTTAAAGTATTCAATCCTTGAACTTGCGCCTCTTATTGAACCTCCACTACCGTGTAGAAAAATTAATGGCTTTCCTGTTCCATAAATTTCATAGTAAAGATTTATACCATTAATGTTTTTATAGTTTCCTGCTTCCTTATTATTTCCATAATCAAAAGAATATTGACTTTGTCCATGCAATATGTTGATTATTGACGTAAATAATAAGAAGGATAAAAGGGTCTTAATTATTGTATTCATTTTTTTGGTTCAGTTGAATTGTCAGATAACTGCAATTTCATTTTAGTAAATGTCTCACAATCAGTTGTTAACAATTTACAGAAAATGCAGTTCACCGTTTCTGTCGAATGAACAGCTGACTGCGCTGATTAAGCGGCATGGAGAAGTCCTTTTTCTTCAGCGGAATAGAAGCGGCAACTATTCCCGGAATGCTAAACAAAATCGAGATGATTGATTGGGCGAAAATCTTATTTCTTTTCAGGCGCGGCCGGCAAACTGGTATTCCACATATTGGAGTATACCTTCCACTGTCCATTCTCTTTTTTCCAGACGCATATATACTTTCCTGTGTCTAAAGTAGTACCATTGTCTCCACCTAAAAAGTAATTCCCTTCTTCTATGATATATTCTCCCGCGCCAATCACTCTTGTTGTTTCATCGGTAAATTTCTTGATTCCAAATTTTAAGAATTGTGATATGAGTGGGGCAATAGCGCTCTTTCCAACTACCTGTTTAGCATTAGGTGGAAAAGCGATTGCATCTTCCGTATAATGATCCATTGCAGTAATACTATCTCCGGCTACAAAGGCCTTGTCAAATACCAGGTTTCTTTCTTCTACGATCTTCTTCATTGCGGCTACGTCGAGGGTATCAGGGTGCAGATCTGCTGCTTTTAGAGATGAGGCATTTGAATTACAGCCACTCAGTATTAAGGATGTCAAAACGGTAG
>Ga0163163_10004848_pt1 | contig 11562 bp, 12 predicted proteins | sample S65metaG_FD_119766 | JGI IMG/M metagenome (GOLD analysis project Ga0163163, IMG submission 119766) | Switchgrass rhizosphere microbial communities from Kellogg Biological Station, Michigan, USA - S6-5 metaG | ecosystem: Host-associated > Plants > Roots > Rhizosphere > Soil | place: USA... | reverse complement strand
CGACGTCGCCCCGAAACTGGAGTGCCTTGACCGCTACGCCCGGGCCATCGGCCTCGCCTTCCAGGTGGTGGACGACATCCTCGACTACGAGGCGCCCACCGCCAGCCTGGGCAAGACCGCCGGCAAGGACGCGGCGCAGGACAAGCCGACTTCGTGAGCGTCATGGGCATCGGCCGCGCCAAGGAATTCGCCCGCGAGCTGCGCGGCCGGGCCGTGGATGCCCTGGCGCCGCTTGGCGGCAGGGGGACGCGCCTGGCCCAACTCGCGGACTTCATCGTTTACCGGGAATTTTGATGAGCCATCGAACCTCAACCAGCCAGGCCTTGCAGCGCCTTCCCTCCGCATGAGCAGCGCCGAAGGTACCGCGGATTTCCCCGGCGGGGGCGACTTTCCGGGGGAAGAGTTGCGTGCCGGTAAACTGGACAACCAGGCCCACGCCTCGATCCAGCCCAGACCCATGTACGAATTACTGAACACCATCAACGACCCGGCCGACCTGCGCAAGCTGGAGCGGCGCCAGCTCAAGCAGCTTGCCGACGAGCTGCGCACCTTCGTGCTGCACTCGGTGAGCCAGACCGGGGGGCACCTGTCCTCCAACCTGGGCACGGTGGAGCTCACCATCGCGCTGCACTACGTGTTCGACACGCCCGATGACCGCATCATCTGGGACGTGGGCCACCAGACCTACGCGCACAAGATTCTCACCGGCCGGCGGGAGGCCATGCGGGGACTGCGCTCGGGCGGCGGCATCTCGGGCTTCCCGCGCCGCACCGAGAGCGTGTACGACGCCTTCGGCACGGCGCATTCCAGCACCTCCATTTCCGCGGCGCTGGGCATGGCGCTGGCCGCGTGCATCAAGGGCGAGTCGCGGCACACCGTGGCCGTGATCGGCGACGGCGCCATGTCGGCAGGCATGGCCTTCGAGGCCATGAACAACGCCGGCGTGAGCAACGCCAACATGCTGGTCATCCTCAACGACAACGACATGTCCATCTCGCCGGCGGTGGGCGCGCTGAACAAATACCTGGCCCGGCTGCTGTCGGGAAGCTTCTACACCGCGGCCAAGAAGGCCGGCGAGCGCATGCTGGGCGGCGTGCCCACGCTGCTGGAACTGGCCAAGCGCATGGAGGAGCACGCCAAGGGCCTGGTGACGCCTTCCACGCTGTTCGAGGAATTCGGCTTCCACTACGTGGGGCCCATCGACGGCCACGACCTGGACGCGCTGGTGCCCACGCTCCGGAACATCCGCAGCCTGGGTGGGCCGCAGTTCCTGCACGTGGTGACGAAGAAGGGCCACGGCTACAAGCTGGCCGAGGCCGACCCGGTGCTGTACCACGGCCCCGGCAAGTTCAACCCCGCCGAAGGCATCAAGAAGGCGAGCGGCGGCAAGCCCACCTACACCCAGGTGTTCGGCGACTGGCTGTGCGACATGGCGCGCATGGATTCCCGCCTGGTGGGCATCACCCCCGCCATGCGCGAGGGCTCGGGCTTGGTGCGCTTCGAGCAGGAGTTCCCGCAGCGCTACTTCGACGTGGGCATCGCCGAGCAGCACGCCGTGACCTTCGCCGCGGGCCTCGCCTGCGAGGGCCTCAAGCCCGTGCTGGCCATTTATTCCACCTTCCTGCAGCGCGGCTACGACCAGCTCATCCACGACGTGGCCATCCAGAACCTGCCCGTGGTGTTGGCGCTGGACCGGGCGGGTCTCGTGGGCGGCGATGGCGCCACGCACAACGGCGCTTTCGATATCCCTTACCTGCGCTGCGTGCCCAACATGGTGGTCATGGCGCCCTCGGACGAGAATGAGTGCCGGCAGATGCTGTTCACCGCCTTTCAGCTCGACCAGCCGGCGGCCGTGCGCTACCCAAGGGGCAGCGGCCCCGGGGTGGCGGTCCAGCAAGACATGGTGGCGCTGCCGTTGGGCAAAGGCGAAGTGCGGCGCAGGGGAAAGAAGGTCGCGCTGCTGACATTCGGCTCCATGCTCGCCCCGGCATTGGCTGCGGCCGAGGAACTGGACGCCACCGTCGCCAACATGCGCTTTGTAAAGCCCCTGGACAAGGACCTTGCCGCTGAACTGGCGGGAACCCACGAGCTGGTGGTGACCATCGAGGAAGGGGCGGTCATGGGTGGCGCCGGCAGCGCGGTGGCGGAAGCCCTGGCGGCCAAGGGCATCGCCGTACCGTTGCTGCACCTGGGCCTGCCCGACAAATTCATCGACCACGGTGACACCGCCCAACTGTTGGCCGAAGCCGGACTGGACAAATCCGGGATCATTACCGCCGTGAAACGGCGGGCCGCGTGAAAGAATTTCCGGCAAAATCACTCCCAGGTTAATTCCTATAAATCATAGGGTTTTGCCCGTGCTGAAGGCCCGGATACCGGCCCCCATGATAAAATCGACCAAAACGCAAATTGCTCAAAGGGGCGGTATGAATACCCGTGATCCCGTCGGCCTGACCGACGTCCAGGGGTCGGAAGACACCCGCAAGCTCGCCATCGACAAGGTGGGCATCAAGTCCATTCGCCATCCGGTGAAGATCATGGAGCGCGGTGGCGGGGCGCAGCACACCATCGCGATGTTCAACATGTACGTGGGCCTGCCGCATCACTTCAAGGGCACCCACATGTCGCGCTTCGTGCAGATCCTCAACATGAACGAGGAGGGGATCTCGGCGCAGAGCTTCCAGGTCATGCTGGACGAGATGATCAAGCGCCTGGAGGCCGAGTCCGGCCACATTGAAATGACTTTCCCGTATTTCATCAACAAGGCGGCGCCGGTGTCCGGCGTGAAAAGCCTGATGGACTACGAAGTCACCTTCACGGGCGACATCAAGAACGGTGTCAAGCAGTTCACCACCAAGGTGGTGGTGCCGGTGACCAGCCTGTGCCCCTGCTCCAAGGAAATCTCGGAGTACGGCGCGCACAACCAGCGCTCGCACGTCACCATCGCCGCGCGCACCAGCGGGCTGGTGTGGATCGAGGAACTGGTGGAATACGCCGAGCGCCACGCCTCCTCGGAACTGTACGGCCTGCTCAAGCGCCCCGACGAGAAATTCGTCACCGAGCGCGCCTACGACAATCCCAAGTTCGTGGAAGACCTGGTCCGCGACGTCGCCGCCGCCCTCAACCGCGACGAGCGCATCGAATGGTACGTGGTGGAGTCGGAGAACTTCGAGTCCATCCACAACCACTCAGCCTACGCAATGATCGAGAAAGCGGTTTCGTAGCAATATAGCTTTAACTTTTTTACGAGGCTCCCGGCTACCGCCGGGAGGGGGAAAAGCCCCGAGATTTCTCAGCGGGGCTACTAGGATTGCAATCGGTCGCCTCCTGCCGCACGGTTCCTCGGAGTGGGGATTGCCTTAATCCTTCCCGCGGAGCGGGAAGCCTCGTGATAAAAGAATAAAAACAAAAAATAAAAATCCCTCTAGTACCGCTTCGTTAATGTCATTGTTTCGCCCACCTGGCGCATTTCCATGCGGTTGAGCACGTTCATGCCTAGCAGCGCCGGCATGGAAGGCGATTCCACCACCGCCGCCTCCACGTTGTTGAGCGCAATGCCGCCCACCTGCAGGGTGTCCAGCCGCACGCGCCAGGCCTTCACCGCGCCATTGGCGGTGTTCATGCGCATGGCCGGCCCGGCGAGGTAGTTGAGGCCAAGCCGTTCGGCGTCGACCGAGGACAGCGCCACCAGCGTGGCGCCGGTGTCCACCATGAAGCGAAGTGCCAGGCCATTGACGCGCCCGTCCACGAAGTAATGGCCGCGAGTATCGGCGGTGAGCGCCACGCTGGTGTTTGCGGTCGAGCGGGTCGAGGCCTGGCCCAGCTGAATGGTCTTGCGTTTGCCGCCGATGTCGAAGGTTGCCCCGTCGCGCTCCACGCTCAGCAGTGTGACGCCATCCGCCACCTTTTGTCCCACCGACGCGGTCTTGGGGCCGGCTCCGTCCACCATGATCACGGCCTTGTTGGGAAACAGGCCGACCACGGCCAGGTCCACCGCGTGTGCGGCCGGGGCAAGACCCGCCAGGGCAATCGCCATCGGCAGCGCGCGCGCAACTTTCTCCAAGGTTCCTGTGCTGCGGCCCATGCCCATCCCCATTCCTTCTTTGGCTGCTTCGGCCTGTAGTACAGTACTCAATCGAGAACGGATTTTCAATTCGAACAGCCATGAAACCCATCGCTATTTTTCGCCACAGCCCCACCGAAGGCCCCGGCTATTTTTCCGAGTATCTGGATGCGCGGCGCATCCCGTGGCGCATGGTGGCCATCGACGCGGGGGAGGCGGTGCCGGCCAACGCCTCGGACTGGTCGGGGCTGTGCTTCATGGGCGGTCCCATGAGCGTGAACGACGACCTGCCGTGGATTACGCCCGTGCTTGCGCTCATTCGCGATGCGGTCGCGAAAGACGTGCCGGTGATCGGCCACTGCCTGGGTGGGCAACTCATGTCCCGTGCCCTGGGCGGCGCGGTGACTCGCAACCCGGTGAAGGAAATCGGCTGGGTGCAGGTGGAGGCGGCGGATTCTCCGGCCGCCCATGACTGGCTGGCGGGGACCCATGAGTTCAAGGGCTTCCATTGGCATGGCGAGACCTTCTCCATTCCGCCCGGCGCCGAGCGCATTGCCGGCAGCGCCTGGTGTCCCAACCAAGCCTTTGTCGTGGGCAAGCACCTCGGAATGCAGTGCCACGTGGAAATGACCCCGGAGCTGATCCGGAGCTGGTGCGCGGAGTGGGGCAAGGAGGTGGAGCGCATCCAGTACCAGTCGGTGCAGTCCATCCAGACCCCCGAGCAGATGCAGGCCGACCTGGACCGCGACGTGGCGGCGCTGCACGCCGTGGCCGACCGGCTCTATGACCGATGGGTGAAGGGGCTGTCGCCGGGTTGACCCCGCCCGCCCGATTGTCCGGCCGCGTTTTGGGCAGCGGTGCAGAGCACGGCGAGGCCAGCCGCGCTGAGGCGCGAGACCGGTGTTACGCCAGCACGTCCTGGTATTCGGGCGTCTTGTCGAACACCGACTTGGCGAACGGGCAGATGGGGGTGATTTTCTTGCCGGCCGCGCGCGCCCACAGCACCGCGGCCTCCACCAGCTTGCCGCCCGCGCCGGTGCCGCGCAAGTCGTCCTTCACTTCCGTGTGGTCGATGCTGATGCGCGCCGGGCCGTGGTTGGTGTAGGTCATTTCGGCCAGCCGCCGGCCGGCGCGCTCCACCACGAAGGCGCCGCCTTGGCTGCCTTCGAGGTGCTGGATTTCACTGCTGTGTAGCTTTTCAGGCATGCCATTCTCTACGGAAATTAGTCGCGAAAGTTGTTGAACTGCACCGGCACCTCGGTGACGGACTTCTTCACCAGGTTGATGGCCGACTGCAGGTCGTCCTTCTTGGCGCCGCTGACGCGCACGCTGGTGCCCTGGATGCTGCCCTGCACCTTGATCTTCGAGTCCTTGATGAGCTTGATGATCTTCTTGGCTACTTCCTGCTCCAGGCCCTCGCGCACCTTCACGAGCTGCTTCACCTTGTCGCCGCTGATTTTCTCGACGTCCTGGGGGTCGAGCGCGCGCACGTCCACGTTGCGCTTGGCCATCTTGCCGGTGAACACCTCCATCACCTGCTTGAGCTTGAAGTTGTCGTCGGCGAAGACGGTGAGCTCCAGCTCCTTCTGCTCGATGCGCGCGTCCGAGCCCTTGAAGTCGAAGCGGGTGGAGACCTCCTTGTTGGTCTGGTCCACCGCGTTCTTCAGCTCAACCTTGTTGACTTCGGAAACAATGTCGAAGGAAGGCATGTTTATCTCCTGATCCTCGAATACTACGCTCTGTTCCAACGGGGGATCGAAAGGGGGCGGAGCCCCCTTTTACGATTAGCCGTAACTGCAAACGTAATCCAGTGTCTCCAGCGTCTCGATGTCGAAGCTGGAATTGCCCGGCACGCTGAAAGCCTCTCCGGCCTTGTAGGTCTTCCAGTCCTGAGCACCCTTCATCCGAACACGGCAAGAACCGCCGACGATCTCCATCTTCTCAGGCGCGGCGGTTCCGAAGTTGAGATTGGAAGGGAAAATCACTCCGATCGTCTTCTTCGTTCCGTCGGGAAACAGCACCGTATGGCTAATGCACTTGCCGTCGAAATAGATGTTGGACTTCTTGACGACGCTGACATTGTCGAATTGGGACACGAATGACTCCTAACGGCGTTTCTTTTTCAGGTTGGCGGCAATGCGCATGCGCAGGGCGTTCAGCTTGATGAACCCCGCCGCATCCGCCTGGTTGTACGCCCCGCCATCGTCGTCGAAGGTCGCGATGCGCGGATCGAACAACGAATCGCTCTTTGACTCGCGCCCCGTCACCAGCACCGTACCCTTGTACAGCTTGATGCGAACCGTTCCGTTCACCGGTGCCTGCGACTCATCAATCAGCTTCTGCAGCAAAGTCCTCTCCGGGCTGAACCAGTAGCCGTTGTAGATCATGCGCGCGTAGCGCGGCATGAGATCGTCCTTCAGCGCCAGCACCTCGCGGTCCAGGGTGATGGACTCCATGGCGCGATGGGCGCGCAGCATGATGGTGCCGCCCGGTGTCTCGTAGCAGCCGCGCGACTTCATGCCCACGTAGCGGTTCTCCACCAGGTCGAGGCGGCCCACGCCGTGCTTGCCGCCCAGGCGGTTCAGCTCGGCCAGCACCCTGGCCGGGGACAGGCGCTTGCCGTTCACGGCCACGATGTCGCCGCGCTCGTAGGAAAGCTCCACGTATTCCGGCCGGTTGGGCGCCTTCTCGGGCGACACGGTGATGCGCCACATCGACTCCTCGGGCTCGAAATTCGGGTCCTCGAGAATGCCGCCCTCGTAGGAGATGTGCAGCAGGTTGGCGTCCATGGAATAGGGCGCGCCACCCTTGCGCTTCTTGTAGTCCACGGGGATGCCGTGCTTGTCGGCATAGGCCAGCAGCTTTTCGCGCGACAGCAGGTCCCACTCGCGCCACGGCGCGATGACGCGCACGTTGGGCATGAGCGCGTAGGCGCCCAGCTCGAAGCGTACCTGGTCGTTGCCCTTGCCGGTGGCGCCGTGCGAAATGGCGTCCGCCCCGGTCTTGCGCGCGATGTCCACGAGCTGCTTGGCGATCAGCGGCCGGGCGATGGAGGTGCCGAGCAAATACTCGCCCTCGTACACGGCGTTGGCGCGGAACATGGGGAAGACGAAGTCCCTTACAAATTCTTCTCTAAGATCTTCGATGAAGATCTGCTTCACGCCGAACATCTTGGCTTTCTTCTTGGCGGGGGACAGTTCCTCGCCCTGGCCGATGTCGGCGGTGAAAGTGACGACCTCGCAGTCGTAGGTGTCCTGCAGCCATTTGAGAATGACCGACGTGTCGAGGCCACCGGAGTAGGCGAGGACGACTTTTTTTACAGTGTTTTGCTTAGGCATTTAAAGAAAGATATCAACGTTAATAAGAATTCTGTCTTCGGGAAATTGTCGCGCTCGAATTTTCGAGTTTGATCTGGTTTCCCCTCTCCCCGGCCCTCTCCCACAGGGAGAGGGGAAAAACGTGCCGAGTTCGAATGAATAAAGCTTTTAATCGACAGTCGCGCCCGTTCGCTTGATGACCGGGGCCCACTTGGCGGCCTCGGATCGCATCAGCTTGGCAAAATCCTCGGGCGTTCCACCAACAGGTTCCAGCCCATTGTCATTGAGCTTCTTGCGCACGTCCGCAGACTTCAACGCAGCATTCATTTCGTGGTTCATTCGCTCCACGATAGCGTTGGGTGTATTGGCCGGGAACAACACTCCGTTCCAGGCCAATGCTTCAAATTTTGGAAGCCCCGATTCGGCCAACGTCGGTATGTCGGGCATGAGGGAATAGCGTGTCAATCCACTCACCGCGATGGCGCGTACTTTCCCCGATTGCATCAGGGGCGTGAGGGCGGTTGGCACCGTGAACAGCGCCTGCGTATCGCCGGCTGCAAGCGACGAGGCGGCGGGCGGCGAGCCGTTGTACGGGATGTGCACGATGAACAGCCCCGCCTCCATTTTCATCAGCTCCATGGTCAGGTGCGACGAGCTTCCCGAACCGACCGAACCGTAGTTCAGCTTGCCTGGATTCTTTTTCGCGTAGGCGATGAATTCACGCACGTTATGGACCGGAAGAGAAGACGTCACGGCAAGCAGGTTCGGTTGACTGGTTGTTACTATGACGGGTGCCAGGTCCTTGAGCGGATCGTAGGGCAGCTTGCGGTAGATGAACGGGCCGAAGGCCAGCGGCCCGTTGAAGGACAGCACCATGGTGTAACCGTCGGGCGCCGCCTTGGCCGCCGCATCGGTGCCGATGGTGCCGCCCGCGCCCACGCGGTTCTCCACCACGATGGGCTGGCCGAGCGGCTCGCGAATCTTGTCGGCCAGGATGCGGCCGATGACGTCGATGGAGCTGCCGGCGGGCGCCGTCATCAGGAAGTGGATGGGACGCGAGGGATAGCTCTGCCCCACAGCCGCGGGCGCAACAGCGGCGAAGGTGAGCGCTGAAAGCGCTGCCGACAACCATTTCACGTGTACGTCTCCTTTGAAACTTGCGTCCACTGAGCTTGGGGCTTTTCACCCTTCCCTCGGGGAAGGGCCGGGGATGGGGAAGCCCCAGTCAGCGGGATGCAACGACTACTTTTTTCCTAAAACTAAAAACTCCAATAGTGCTTTTTGCGTATGGAGCCTGTTTTCCGCTTCCTCCCACACCACGCTCTGCGGCCCGTCGATCACTTCGGCCGAGACCTCTTCGCCCCGGTGCGCCGGCAGGCAGTGCATGAACAGCGCGTCCTTCTTCGCCACCCGCATCATGTCCCCGTCCACCTGCCAGTCGACGAAAGCCCGCTTTCTTTCTTCGTTTTCCGCTTCGAAGCCCATACTGGTCCACACGTCGGTGGTCACCAAGTCCGCCCCGCTTGCCGCTTCCATCGGGTCGGCGAACTGGCGGAAGCGTCCGCCGCTGCAGACGCTGCCGCGCTCGGGTTCCACCTCGTAACCGGGAGGCGTGGACACGCGCACATTGAAGCCGAACACTTCCGCCGCCTGCAGCCAGGTGTTGCACATGTTGTTGGAGTCGCCGATCCACGCCACGGTCCTGCCGCTGATGTCGCCGCGGTGCTCGATGTAGGTGAAGATGTCGGCGAGGATCTGGCAGGGGTGGTATTCGTTGGTGAGGCCGTTGATGACCGGCACGCGCGAGTTCGCCGCGAAGCGGTCCACGATGTCCTGCTCGAATGTGCGGATCATGACGATGTCGCACATGCGCGACATGACCTGCGCCGCGTCCTCCACCGGCTCGCCGCGCCCGAGCTGCGAGTCGCGGGTGTTGAGGTAGATGGCCGCGCCGCCGAGCTGGTGCATGCCGGCCTCGAAAGACAGCCGCGTGCGCGTCGACTGCTTCTCGAAAATCATCACCAGGGTGCGGTCTTCCAGCGGCCAGTAGCGCTCGTATTTCTTGAAGCGCTCCTTGATCCAGCGCGCGCGCGCGAAAAGGTGCTCGTGCTCCTCGCGGGAGAAATCGTTGAACTGGAGAAAATGACGGATGCTCATGAACGCCACCGCTGATAGAGGGCCTCTGTCATAGGGGATATACAAGGGGAGGTATCCCCTTGTTCGACTCCCCCGAGGAAGTGGCGAATGTTCGTAGCAGCTGCCATGGAAAACCTCACGGCGGCCCGGCCGCCCTGGGGCTGCCCGACCGCGACGTTATCGTGCTCGCGTTCTTTTCATGCGGCCGCGGAATCCCTGGCCGGGCGGGCCAGGAAATCGCGGATCACGCCGGCGAGGATTCGCACCAGCTCGCGCGACTCGGCCTCGTTGATGATGAGCGCGGGCAGCAGGCGCACCACGTTTTCGGCGGTGACGTTCATGAGCACGCCCGCGTCGCGCGCCAGGGCCACCAGATCGGAGCATGGCCGGTCCACCTGCACGCCGATCATCAGGCCGCGGCCGCGGATGTCGGTGACGCCGGCCACGCCTGCAAGCAGCGTGCCCAGTTCCTCGCGGATCAGCGCGCCCATGCGCTCGGCGTTGGCCATCAGGCCTTCGTTCTCCACCGCTTCCAGGGTGGCGAGCGCCGCCGCCGAGGCGAGCGGATTGCCGCCGAAAGTCGAGCCGTGATTCCCGGCCTTGAAGGTCTGCGCCGCCGTGCCCGCGGCGAGGCAGGCGCCGATGGGCACGCCGCCGCCCAGGCCCTTGGCCAGGGTGAGCACGTCGGGTTTGACTGCTGCGTGCTGGTAAACGAACCACTGGCCGGTGCGGCCCATGCCGCACTGCACCTCGTCCAGCATGAGCAGCCACTGCTCGCGGTTGCACAGATCGCGCAGCCCGCGCAGGTATTCCATGGCGCCGATGTTGATGCCGCCCTCGCCCTGGATGGGCTCCAGCAGCACGGCCACCACGTTGCGGTTGCGCGCCGCCACCTGCCGCACCGCCTCCAGGTCGTTGAAGGGCACGCGGATGAAGCCCGACACCAGCGGTTCGAAGCCGGCCTGCACCTTGCGGTTGCCCGTGGCCGACAGCGTGGCCAGGGTGCGGCCGTGGAAGGCGTTCTCCATCACCACGATGGCGGGATTCTCGACGCCGCGGTGATGGCCGAACAGGCGCGCGATCTTGATGGCGGCCTCGTTGGCCTCGCAGCCCGAGTTGCAGAAGAACACGTTGTCCATGCCGCTGATGGCCGTGAGCTTATCCGCCAGCCTTTCCTGCTCGGTTACCCGGTACAGGTTGGAAGTGTGGATGAGCCGCGCGGCTTGGTCTGCAATGGCCCGCACCAGTTGCGGATGCGCGTGCCCCAGCGTGTTGACGGCGATGCCCGACAGGGCGTCCAGGTAGCGCCGGCCGGCCTGGTCCCACATCCAGACGCCCTGCCCGTGTGTGAACGCCACGTCCTGGCGCGCGTAGGTATTCATCAATGAGGAGGTCATGCCGCCCCCATGTTCTTGAAGCGGAAAACAAAAGGCGACAGGGAGAGCCCGTCGCCATGTGCAATAATGCAATCGCCCTGCTGTACAAGACGGCAGCTACGCGGCAACTACGCGGGCCGCGAGAAAAAGCGAATTGCGGCAACATCTTAGCATATTCGCCATAACAAACAACGGTCGGGGCGGTGGTGGTTCAAAGGGGTTGCAACCAGGTCGTCGGGGAGACGAGTTGCAGCGTTTGACCGTGTTCAACCAGAAGGGCGGGGTGGGCAAGACCACCACCGTGCTCAATCTGGGCGCCGCCATCACCCGCCGCAAGGTGGCGCCGGTGATGGTGGACCTCGACGCGCAGGCGCACCTCACGTCCATTCTGGCGCCCGAAGTGAACGGCGCCGCGAGCCTGTTCACCTTCTACAACGAGTCCAGGCCGCTGCGCGCGCTGTCCCGCCCCGTGGCGCTGGGGGAGGGCGCCGCGGATTTGCTGCCGGCCCATTCCGAGCTGCTCAAGGTCGACACGCTGTTCGGCAAGGGCCCGCACATCCTCAACAAGCTGCGCGAGGGGCTGGACGCGGCTTACCGGGCCAACCCGGCGAGCGACGGGGACCCGCGCGGGGACCAGCGCCCCATCCTGATCGACTGCTGTCCCATGCTG
>Ga0163163_10004844_pt1 | contig 11564 bp, 11 predicted proteins | sample S65metaG_FD_119766 | JGI IMG/M metagenome (GOLD analysis project Ga0163163, IMG submission 119766) | Switchgrass rhizosphere microbial communities from Kellogg Biological Station, Michigan, USA - S6-5 metaG | ecosystem: Host-associated > Plants > Roots > Rhizosphere > Soil | place: USA... | reverse complement strand
CGGTTGCCAGCAAAGCGCTCGGTGAACGTGACCCAGGCGTTCCGCATGCGGTCGATTTCGAGCGCGGCGAAATCGATGTTCTCGGTGCGCAGATAGCCAATGGCGACCCGGTTATGCGCGCTGATGTCCTCGACCGCCGCATTGAATGCGGCAAGGTCGCCGGCGGCACGCGAATCGGAGAGGCTTCCGAGAAGTAGGGCCATCAGACATGCAATGCGGGCAACCCAGGCAGACATGGAATTCACCGGATTTTGACGCGCGCCGGAATAGAATTATGAATATATGCATGACCGCGGCGGGCGAGGAGACGCCTTTACCGTCGTGGTTTACGGAATGCGACCATGATTGGAAGGCGGAATCTACTGGTTGGAGCGGCATCTTTGGCGGTGTTTGCCGCGATGCGCGCCCGTGCCGAGCAGCCGATCCTGACGGATGACGGCCTTTATAAACAGTCCTGGTTTCTGGAGAGCTTCCTCGACCTTGGCGACGACCTTGAGGGTGCGCGCAAGGAGGGCAAGCGTTTTGCGATCATGTGGGAATTGAGAGGTTGCCCGTATTGCAAGGAAACTCACCTTGTGAATTTCGCTCAGCCAAGAATTTCGGACTACGTGAAAGCCAATTTCGAGATTCTCCAGCTCAACATCATCGGCTCGCGCAAGGTCACCGATTTTGATGGGCAGGAAATGTCGGAAAAGGAGATGGCCGCGAAATACGGCGTGCGCTTCACGCCGACATTCCAGTTCTTCGGCGAAGGGGCGCTGAAAGATTTGCCGCCTGCCAAGCGCGAGGTCAGCCGGTCGGCCGGCTACATGCTGCCTGACGACTTTCTTGCGATGTTTCGCTACGTGAGGGAAAAAGCGTACGAGGGCAAGAGCTTCCGCGACTACCTAAAATCGCGCCCGAGCTGAGCGTCTCATTCTCCGAAATCGAGACCGGTGAGAACTATATTCTCATTTGTGAATATGATTTGAATAGCATCCCCGCCGCCGTTATGGTCCGGGCTGGACGGGGCGGGCTTCTGTCTCCGGACGCTCATTGGAGGAAATAGGAATGCGGCAACTATCTCGTCGCGACGCATTGGCGCTCGGCGCCTCGGGTGCGGCGCTCACCGTCACCGGCTGGAGCACGCGCGCATCCGCCGCGGCCAAGGAAGCGGCCGAGCAGATCGACAAGTTCACCGGCGGCAAGACGGCCGCGAAGGGAAAAGTCTCGATCGAGCTTCCGGAGATCGCCGAGAACGGAAACACGGTGCCCTTGTCGGTCACGGTCGACGCACCGATGACCGCGGATAACTACGTCAGCGAAATCCTCGTGGTTGCCGACGGCAATCCGAACCCGGGTGTGGCGACCTTCCATTTGTCGCCCTTGTCCGGCAAGGCTGAAGCGTCCACACGAATCCGGCTTGCAACGACCCAGAACATCATTGCAGTGGCAAAAACCAGCAAAGGCGAATTTTTCACCAATCAGAAATTGGTGAAGGTCACCATCGGCGGCTGTGGCGGCTGAGCGGATAACAAGAGAACCGGGAGACAATCATGGCAGAAAAGCCGCGGCTCAAAATTCCGAAAGAAGCGAAGAAGGGCGAAGTGATCGAAATCAAGACGCTGTTGCCGCACGTTATGGAATCTGGCCAGCGCAAGGACAAGGACGGCAAAACGATTCCGCGCAAAATCATCAACAAATTCGCATGCGAATTTAACGGGAAGCTGGTGTTCACGGCGAACATGGATCCTGCAATTGCCGCCAACCCGTACATGCAATTTTATGCCAAGGTCGATGAGAGCGGCACGTTTAAGTTCACCTGGACAGATGACGACGGCACCATCACCACCGCGGAAGAAAAAATAACCGTGAGCTGACACCCGGCCCGCCGCTATGCGCGCCGGACAATGAAAACAAAGGTTGGGAGGATCTGATGACGCGTGGAGGGATTCTGGCGGGAACTGCGGCAATCGCATTGCTCGCGGGGGCCGCCGTGCTGGCGGGCGGTCTGATCGTCAATGCGCAATCCAAAAAAGAAGCGCCGCTCGACACCAAGGGCGATGCGTCGGAGCGTCCGTGGAAACGTTACGCAGGCTGGCCGACCCGTGATGAGTCGAAATACAACACGCTCGGTAACCTTGCGACGCAGCCGGCGCCGAAACAGCCGCGCAAGATCACCGGTGCAATTATCGGCGATGCGAAAAAAGGCGCCGAGCTGGTGGCGGACCGCAACCGTGGCGGTTCGTGCCTGGCTTGCCACGTGATGGGCCCCGCGGGCGGCGCCAACCTGCCTGGCAATGTGGCGCCAGATCTCTCGGAGATTGGCAATGCGGGCCGCGAGGATGAGTGGCTGTTCAACTACATCTATGACGGGCGCGTTTACAATCCCGACACGGTGATGCCGCCCTGGGGGAGCCATGGCTTCTTCAACGATCAGGAAATCAACGACATGGTTGCGTTCCTGAAGACGCTGAAGTCACCAGCGGCGTTCAAGACGGAGCTCGACGATCCGAGCAAGCGGCCGGCGCCAGTCGAGAAACGCGACAATCTCGACCCGATCGAAAATCCCGGCATGTGGGCGGTCGACAAGGCGCAGGAGCTTTGGAAGCAGAAGAGCTCGGCCGGATTCTCATGCAATACCTGCCACAGCGACCCGCAGGCCACGTTCAAGACCTGGGCGGCGTCGATGCCGAAATGGGAGCCGCGCCTCAACAAGGTGCTCGGCGTGGAGGAGTTTGTGACGCGCCACGCCAAGGCGACGACCGGCGCCAACTGGCTGATGGAGACGGACGACAACCTCGCAATGTCGGTCTATCTGCGCTTCCTCGCCAACGGCACGCCGATCCAGGTTGATACCAGCAGCGCCGAGGCGAAGGCCGCGATCGATCGCGGCAAGGAACTCTCGCAGCGCAAGGTCGGCCAGCTCAACATGGCCTGCACCGATTGCCACGGCAAAGTCGCTAACCACTGGATACGTGGCCAATGGCTCGGCGAGCCGAAGGGCCAGTACGACCATTTCCCGACCTGGCGCACCAGCCTGCTGAAGGTCTGGGATATCCGTCAGCGCTTCCAGTGGTGCCAGGTCAATATTCGCGCCGATGAGCTTCCGCCGGACGCAAAGGAATACGGCGATCTCGAATTGTATCTGGCGTCGCAGAACGAAGGTCTGAAGTTGAGCGTGCCGGGCATCCGGCATTGAGCAAATTTGGCCGGACTTAACCGTCGGGAAATTCTTCAGGTCGGCGCCGCGGCGGCCGCGCTTGCGGCCGGCGAAAGCGCGATCCCGCGTGCCTTTGCGCAGCAACGCCTGACCGAAACCGAACTGCTCAGGTTCGACGCGACTGGCAACGTCACGCTGCTGCATGTGGCCGATATTCATGGCCAGCTTATGCCGGTTTATTTCCGCGAGCCGTCGGTGAATCTCGGCGTCGGCGAGGCGAGGGGCCAGCCGCCACATCTCACCGGCAAGAACTTTCTCAAGCGCTTCGGCATTCCGGAGAAGTCGGCCTCAGCCTATGCGCTGACCGACCAGGGCTTTGAGGCGCTCGCCAAATCCTACGGACGCATCGGGGGCCTCGACCGGCTGGCCGCCGTGGTCAAGCGCGTGCGCGCCGAGCGTGGCGACGACAAGGTCCTGTTTCTCGACGGCGGGGATACCTGGCAGGGCTCGCTGGGCGCGAACCGCAGCAAGGGCCAGGACATGGTCGACTGCATGGCCCTGCTCAAGCCGGATGCCATGACCGGCCACTGGGAGTTCACCTACGGCGAAGCGCGCGTCACGGAGCTGATCAAACAGCTCGGTTTTCCGTTTCTCGCTCTTAACATCCGCGACACCGAATGGAACGAGCCGGCCTTCGAGCCGATGAAGTTTTTCGAAAAGGGCGGTGTGAAGATCGCGGTGCTCGGCCAGGCGTTTCCTTATACGCCGGTCGCCAATCCGCGCTGGCTGATGCCGAAATGGTCGTTCGGTATCCGTGAGGAAGATGTGCGCGCCAATGTCGAGAAGGCGCGCAAGGCGGGCGCCCAGCTGGTCGTGCTCCTGTCGCACAATGGTTTCGACGTCGACCGCAAGCTTGCGGCCCGCGTCAAGGGCATCGACGTGATCCTGACCGGTCACACCCATGATGCGTTGCCAGAGGCAATCAAGGTCGGACAGACATTGCTGGTGGCGTCCGGCAGCCACGGCAAATTCATCTCGCGGCTTGATCTCGATGTCCGCGATGGCGCCGTCAAAGGATTCCGCTACAAATTGATTCCGCTGTTTGCCGACGTCATCAAGCCGGATGCCGAGATGACTGCGGCGGTTGCCAAGGCGCGCGCGCCCTATGCGCAGGAGCTTTCACGTGTCGTCGGCCAGGCTGAATCGCTGCTCTACCGCCGCGGCAATTTCAACGGAACGTTCGACGACTTGATTTGCGCGGCGCTTCTGAAGGAGCGGGACGCCGAGATCGCGCTCTCGCCGGGCTTCCGCTGGGGCACGAGCGTGTTGCCGGGGCAGGCGATCACGGTCGAGGACATTCACAATGCCACGGCCATCACCTATCCGCAGGCCTATCGCACGACAATGACCGGGGAGCGCCTCAAGGAAATTCTCGAAGATGTTGCTGACAATCTCTTCAATCCCGACCCGTATTATCAACAGGGCGGCGATATGGTTCGTTGCGGCGGGCTCGGCTATGCGATGAACATTGCGAAGCCGGTCGGCCAGCGCATTTCCGCAATGACCCAGCTGAAATCCGGCAAACCGATCGTGCCGAAAAAGGAATACGTCGTTACCGGCTGGGCGAGCGTCAACGAAGGCACGGAAGGTCCGCCGGTCTGGGATTTGGTCGAGCAATATGTCGCTGCGGAGAAAACGGTGCGGGTTGCGCCGAACGCGAGTGTGAAAATTTCGGGGAATTGAACTCGAATTCAGTTACATTCATAAAATAGAATGTGATAAGAGCCCCGTGCACGGCCTTACCGGGAGGTGCCTGTGGACAAGCCGTCCGACACAAACAATGCAACGCGGCGCCGGTTTCTTGCCGGCGCTGCCGGGCTTGCTGCCGCTGGTGCAACGGGCGCACGCGCGGAAAACGCCAAGAATCTTCCGCCCAATGTCGCAGGCTGGACGCGCCAGCTCGGCGACGGCGTCGGGGTGCGTGCCTACGGTAATCCGTCGAAATACGAAAAGGATGTCGTCCGCCGCACGGTGCCGTGGCTGACGGCGACGCCGGAATCCTCCGTGAGCTTCACGCCGTTGCACCAGCTCGACGGCATCATCACGCCGAACGGCCTTTGCTTCGAGCGCCATCACGGCGGCGTCGCGGAGATCGGCCCGGGCGACTACCGGCTGATGGTGCACGGGCTGGTCGACAAGCCGCTGATCTTTACGCTGGACGATCTCAAGCGACTGCCGCGCGTCAATAGAATCTATTTTCTCGAATGCGCCGCCAATTCCGGCATGGAATGGCGCGGCGCCCAGCTCAATGGCTGCCAGTATACGCACGGCATGGTGCATTGCGTGCAGTACACCGGCGTGTCGCTAAAGCTTCTGCTCGAGCAGGCCGGGCTCAAGCCAAATGCGAAGTGGATCATGGCGGAGGGCGGCGACGCCGCGGCGATGAACCGCTCAATCCCGATGAGCAAAGCGCTCGACGACTGCATAATCGCCTATCGCATGAATGGCGAAATGCTGCGCCCCGAGCAGGGCTATCCGGCGCGCCTCGTGGTGCCGGGGTGGGAAGGCAATGTCTGGATCAAATGGCTGCGCAGATTGAAAGTCGGCGATCAGCCTTGGTTCACGCGCGAGGAAACCGCGAAATACACCGATCTGCTTGAAAACGGCAAGGCGCGCCAATTCACGTTCGTGATGGACGCCAAATCCGTGATCACCGCGCCATCGCCGCAGGCTCCGGTGAAGCAGAAAGGATTCAACATCGTCACAGGACTTGCCTGGTCAGGCCGCGGCAAGGTCAAGCGCGTGGACGTCTCGCTCGACGGGGGGCGCAACTGGCGTGCCGCCCGCATCGACGGGCCGATCCTCGATAAAGCCTGCGTGCGCTTCTACTACGAGTTCGAGTGGAAGGGCGAAGAGCTATTACTGCAGTCGCGCGTTATGGACGAGACCGGCTACGTGCAACCGAGCAAGGACGCCTTGCGCAAGATCCGTGGGGTCAATTCGATCTACCACAACAACGGCATCCAGACTTGGGCGCTGCGGGCCGACGGGGAGGTCGAGAATGTCGAGGTCGGTTAGGCCGTCGATCGTCCTAGCGTTTGTGCTCGCGCTTTGCGGGCCGGCAATAACTCAGAGCAAGCCTGACGCTCCACGCAACTATGGCATTGGACATCCTGCGACGGCAGAGCAGATCGCCGGCTGGGACATCGACGTGCGGCCCGACGGGCAGGGCGCGCCGCCCGGGCGCGGCTCGGTGAAGGACGGCGAGAAAGTTTACATGGAAAAGTGCGCCGCATGCCACGGCGAGTTTGGCGAAAGCGCCGGGCGCTGGCCGCAGATCGCACAGGGCAAAGGCACGCTCGCCTCGCACGATCCGGTAAAGACCGTCGGCTCGTATTACCCCTATCTCTCAAGCGTGGTCGACTACATCCGCCGCGCCATGCCTTTCGGCGATGCGGAATCGCTCACCAATGACGAGCTCTATGCCGTGGTCGCCTACGTGCTCAATCTCAATGACATCGTGGACGACAATTTCGTGTTGTCGAAGGAGACCTGGGCACAGGTCAAAATGCCGAATAGCGGCGGCTTCTTTGATGACGATCGCGAAACGAGCGAGAAGGCGTTCTGGAATCCAAATCCCTGCATGAAGGACTGCCGGGGGCCGGCTGCCATCACCGGCCGCGCATTGTCCGTCGACGTCACTCCGGACGAAAAAACGCAAAAGCGTGGGGTGGAGTAGCGCCTTGGCGTCATTTCCCCTATGACAGCCCGGTGTTTTTTTAGCCAGCCGGGTTTTTCATGGCCAAGCTCAATCTTTCCGTCGCCGTCGGCCCCTACGACCGCACGCGGGCGCTGATCGACGGTACCGTGCAGATCGACGGTGTCAAACCGGCCTGCATGACGCTTTCACCGGAAGAAATTTTCTTCCGGGCCTTCCGGCAGGCCGAATTCGACATCTGCGAATTGTCGCTGTCGAGCTTTACGGTCAAGACTGCGCAGGGCAACTGCCCTTATGTCGGTGTACCGGCCTTCGTGTCGCGTGCGTTCCGCCACACGTCGATCTATGTGCGGACCGACCGCATCAAGAAGCCGGCCGACCTGAAGGGCAAGAAAGTCGGCCTGCCGGAATACCAGCTCACCGCCAATGTCTGGGCGCGGGCGATCCTTCAGGACGATCACGGCGTGAAGCCATCAGATATCCAATGGGTTCGCGGCGGCATCGAGGATGCCGATCGTCCGGAAAAGATCAGCATCAAGTTGCCGTCCGATGTGAAGATCGAGGACGCGCCGAAGGGAAAGTCGATTTCCGCGCTGCTGAGGGATGGCGCAATCGATGGCTTTGTTGCGCCGCGTCCGCCGTCGCTGCCGAAAGATACGCCCAATGTGGGTTGGCTGTTTCCCGACCCTGTTGCCGCCGCCAAGGACTACTTCAAGCGCACGGGCATTTTTCCGATCATGCATCTGGTCGGCGTACGGCGCACTTTGGCCGAAAAGCACCCTTGGCTTCCGGGAGCGGTGTTCAAGGCCTTCGAGCAGGCCAAGAAAGTATCGCTCGAGCAATTGAGCGACACGTCGGCAACGAAAGTGACCTTGCCCTTCGTCGAGGAGCGCCTTTCGGAAGCACGCGCGCTGATGGGCGAGGACTTCTGGTCCTATGGCGTTGCCGCCAACCGCAAGACGCTCGAGACATTTCTTCACCATCACCATTCGCAGGGGCTCTCGCCACGCCTGGTGATGGTCGAAGAGATGTTTCATCCCGGCACGCTCGAAACGTTCAAGCTCTAGGAATTTTCAATGTCCACAATTCGCATCATGAGCGGCGGCGCGCCGAAGGAAATCTTTCTCCAGTTGACACCACAGTTCGAGCGCCAGTCAGGCCATAAGGCCGATTATGTCTTTGCGGTGATGTCGGCGCTGCGCGACAAACTGGCCGCCGGTGAGAAGGCGGATGTCCTGGTGATGCCGACCAACGTTCTCGATGGCTACCAGAAGGACAATATCGTCCGCGCGCAGGGGCGCGCGGTCCTCGGGCTCGTGAGCGTCAATGCGGTGGTGCGCACGGGCGCGCCGAAGCTCGACCTTTCGACCCCCGAAAAGGTCAAGCAGGCAATGCTCAACAGTCGCGCCGTCACCCATGCGACGCCTGGTGCCACCCCGAGCGGCACGCACATGGGAAAACTCGTCGAGCAACTCGGCATTGCCGATGCGATGAAAGGCAAAATCATCCATCGCCCGGCGCTGGAAGGCGGCGTTCAGCTCGTGGCAAGCGGAGAGGCCGAGATCGGCTTTTATCCGAAGAGCGAGGTGGTCAACACCGATGGCTTGACCGTGGTCGGCCCTTTACCGGCGGCGATCCAGCTCACGACAATCTATGGTGCTGCCGTTACCGCGGCGAGCCCGGCGCCCGAGGCCGCTACGGGGTTTATCAAATTCATGAGCGACCCGGCACACCGGGCCGCCTGGGCTCACGCGGGATTCGATCCGCCGGGTTAGGCGTTCGGTGCCTTCAGCTTCACGTGGATGTTCTTTTCCTGCGTGAAGGCGAGCATCTCCTCAAAGCATTCCTCACGTCCAAGGCCCGACTGCTTGAAGCCGCCGAAAGGCGCGCCGAGGAAATGTTTGCTGACCTCGTTGATCCAGACATAGCCCGCCTGGACCGCAAGCGCGGTCCGGTGCGCGGTCGAAAGGTCGTTGGTCCAGATCGAGGCGGTGAGGCCGTATTCGACCGCATTCACGGTCGCAAGCATCTTGCTCTCGTCGTTCCATTTGAAGATGCCGAGGACGGGACCAAAGATCTCCTCGCGCGCGATCCTGTTTTTGTCTGTGACGGCGAAGACGGTCGGTTCGATAAAGAAACCACCCTTGAGGGCGGGATCGGCCGGCGGCCCGCCGCCGGTGATGAGTTGGGCCCCCTCGCTCTTGGCCGAGTCGATGAAGGTCATCACCCGGTCGAACTGCTGCTTGGACACGATCGCGCCCATGGTAGTGGCGGGATCGGTGGGAATGCCCGGCTTGTAATATTTGATCTTCTCTTTCACCCGCGCGACCACGGCGTCGTAAATAGCCTCATGGATGAAGGCGCGGCTGGTCGAGCCACAGGATTGGCCGCACCAGGTGAAGTTCATGCCGCCGATGACGGCACCGGCAACCTCGTCCGGATCGGCATCGCGATAGGCAATCAGCGCGTTTTTGCCGCCGAGCTCCAGCATGGTCCGCTTGACCGTGTCGGAGGCCGCTTTCATGACGGCGCGGCCGGTCGGCACGCTGCCGATCAGCGCGATCATCGCGACGTCCGGATGGCTGGCGAGCCTTTGCCCGGCCTCGCGTCCACCCGGCACCACGTTGAAGACGCCGGGGGGCAATAGCCCGCCGATCAGCTCGGCCAGGCGCAGCGATGACAGTGGCGCCTGCTCGGGCGGCTTCACCACCACCGTGTTGCCGGCGGCGAGCGGAGCCGCTGACTTGCCGGCGCAGAACATGAACGGATGATTGAACGGAATGATGCGGCCAACCACGCCGAGGGGCTCGCGGACCGAGAAGTTGACCACGTCCGGGCCCATCGGAATGGAAGCGCCTTTCATTTCCGTGACGAAGCCCGCAAAAAACTCCACCTGCGCGGCCGCGATCATTGCGTCGCTGACCATTTCCTTGACCGGGTTGCCGCAGTCGGCGGCATCGATCATCGCGAGCTCGTTGGCGTTCTGGCGGAGGATTTCGGCGATCCGACGCAGGATCTTGGCGCGCTCCAGCGGCAGCACGCGCCGCCATTCAGCGAATGCCGTCTTTGCCGCCGCGACCGCCGCATCGATGTCCTCGGCGCTGGAGTCGGCGACTTTGCCGAGCGATTGTCCCGTGCCGGGGCTGATCGTGTCGACGAATCGGCCCGCCTTCGGCTCGTGCCACGCACCGCCGTAATAGGCGCCGCGATTTTTTGGCAATACGACGGCTTGCGCGGAAGCGGCCTGCGGGGAAACGGCGGTGGTCATGGCGGCACCTGTTACTTGCGTGGTGAGATCTGGATCAGCTCCGCGATCTGCTCCTTGGTGAGAGGAGCGGGGATGAATTTCAGGTTCACTGCCTCTGGGATTAACGTGTCGAGGCCGTGAATCTGATCGGGGTTGACCAGGCTTTTGGGGAAGAACTCATCGCGCACGCGTTTGGCCAAAGGTTCGGAGACCCTGGCGAACTCAGCATAGTCTTTCATAACCTGCGGGTTTGACGAGTACAGATAGTCGATGCTCTCGCGGTAAGCCTGCATGAAGCGATCGATGACGTCCTTCCGCTTCACCAACGCGTCGGCATTGGCTACCAGCACACGGATGGTCTGTCCGCGGACCAGCGCGGCGTCGGTCGCGCGCGCAACGAGATGGATCTTGCCTTCGTCAATCTCCTTGAGGCCGAACGGGGGCGCTGCCCAGCCGACGTCAACCTGGTCGGTCATCACGGCCGTGAGCGTTGCGCTCGGGTTGCCGGTGGCCTGCGGCTTGGCGGTCAGTTTGAACTCGTCGATGAACGCCCTTACGACGCTGTTGGTCGAGGAGCCATTGGTCGAAAAGGCGATGGTGTGACCATTGGTGTCCTTCAGCGTCTTGATGGCCGGGTTCTTGGCGTACCAGTAGTCCGCGGCGCCTGTCGCCTGCGCGCCAATGATGCGGACCGGTGCACCCTTTGAATAGGCGGCCATGGCGCCGAGCGTGCCGACCGCCAGACCTAGGTCAACGCTGCCGGAGACCACGGGCTGCAAGGTCTCGCCGCTGCCCGAGGTGTAGATCATCTCGAGCTGCAGGCCGTGCTTCTTGAAGATGCCGGCTTTTTCGCCGAGATGCGTGATCGAAGTGTCCCAGTTGCCGCGCTGGCCGATGGTCATTTTTACCACGTCGTCGGCCGCAGCCGGTGCGGTGAGGGTCGCCATCGCGATCGCTGCGGCGGCAAGTCCAACCACATGTTTCATGCGTTCGCTCCCGTTTTTTTGAACGTCAGGTTCTTTTTATACCTTCGAGACCGCCGAAACGGCCCACCAGCGCATTGGCGCCGATCGCCAGCACGAACAGGACGATCAGCATGGCATACATGCGCGGCATGTCGAAGGTGCTGTAGGCGTTGATGATCAGAAAGCCGATGCCCTTATTCGACAGCTTGGTCTCGGCCAGCAGCGTGCCGATCAGTGCGACACCGAGCCCCAGCCTGATCCCGTTGATGATCGGATGCCGCATCGCGGGCAGGTAGATTTTCGTGATCATTTGCCAGGTCGAGGCGCGAAAGCTTTTGCCCACGCGGATCAGCACCTTGTCGATCTGCCGCATGCCGGCCGCGACGGAAAGTGCAACGGGAAAAAAACAGGAGAGGGTGCCGAGTGCGATCTTGGAGCCGGGCCCGACACCGAACCACATGATCATGATCGGAAAGAAGATGATCTTTGGCG
>Ga0163163_10004841_pt1 | contig 11567 bp, 10 predicted proteins | sample S65metaG_FD_119766 | JGI IMG/M metagenome (GOLD analysis project Ga0163163, IMG submission 119766) | Switchgrass rhizosphere microbial communities from Kellogg Biological Station, Michigan, USA - S6-5 metaG | ecosystem: Host-associated > Plants > Roots > Rhizosphere > Soil | place: USA... | reverse complement strand
TCCACCCTGGGGCGCAAGATCAGTGAAAACATTGGCGCTGGTAACCTGGGTGAAATTTCCGTCCGGGCCGATGAGGGAGCCCTGTTCATCTATGCCGCCGGGTCTAAGGCCGTTCTAGCTGTGCTCAGCCCGCAGGACGGCAACGCAGGTTTGATTCACTTGGAAGCCCGGGTGGCAGCCAAGCAAATCGGCGAGTTATTTTAATCGACAGCCAATCCCGTCTTTGCCAGTCCCGTCCTTATTTTCTGAGCGGCGGCTCGGCCCGCTATCCGCGCCAATTCTTCTTCCGGAGCCTGCCGTACTCGCTCCAGACTTCCAAAATGCTTCAACAGCTTGGTGGTAGTCTTCTCGCCTATCCCCGGAATCTGATCTAGCTCACTTTGCAGACGGCTGGCGTTGCGCCGCGTGCGATGGAAGGTCACTGCAAAACGATGGGCTTCGTCGCGCACTTCCTGGATCAAATGCAGCACCGGCGAGAATTTGTCCAGCACGATGGGTTCGTCTTCCTGGCCGTAGACGTAAATCCACTCGTCGCGCTTGGCGATCGAAGCCAGCGGCTGATCCGTGATTCCCAGCGATTCCAACGCTTCAGCGGCCGCATGTAGCTGGCCCAGCCCGCCGTCAACAAGAACTAATCCCGGCCGCGGCAGATTCTCTTCCTTGAGCCTCGCATAGCGCCGCGTGATTACTTCGCGCATGGAAGCAAAGTCGTCATTGCCCACGACGGTCTTGATGATGAACTTGCGGTAGTCGGATTTCTTCATGCGCCCGTTTTCCCACACCACCATGCTGGCCACTTTGTCGGTGCCCTGAATGTGCGAGATGTCGAAGCACTCTATCCGCTGCGGCGCGCTTTCTAAGCTCAGCGCGTCTTGCAGCGCAGTCTGAATCGCGAGCGAGGACGGCTTGAGCACCCGGAAACGCTGCTCGAAACTGTGCTTTGCATTGGACTCGACCAACTCCAGCATGGCCTTCTTCTGTCCGCGCTGCGGAGTCTGGATCTCAACTTTGCGTCCGCGCCGCTCCGATAGAAGCTCTTCGAGCGGTTCGCGGTCCTCGAAATCCACTGGAACGTGCATGAACGCCGGGATGTAGGGCTCGTCCAAATACACCTGCTTGATCAAGGACGAGAAAAACTCCGGCGGATCGAATTCTCGTTGGTCCTCCCAGAAAAACTCACGCCGATCGACAATGTGGCCGCCGCGCAAGTGGAACAGGTTCACCGCCACCAGCGGAGACTCGGCGTAGTAGGCGAAGATGTCGGTGTCACCGCCTTCCACCGCGGCCATCTTCTGCCTTTCGCCGTGCTCTTCCACCGTCTTGATCAGGTCATGCAGCGCGGCGGCTTCTTCGTAACGCATCTCGGCACTTGCTGTTTCCATGCGCGCGCGAAGTTCGTCCGCCAAGTCGCGATGACGCCCGTCCAGAAACCATCGCACCCGGCGCACCGCGTCGGCGTAAGCGGCATCGGTGGTCAGGCCCTGGACGCACGGCCCCAGGCAGCGGTGAATGTGGAACTCCAGGCACGGATGCGAGTGGAATCGCGTGAGATCCACCTTGCAGGACGGCACTTTAAAGTGCCGGTGAATGAAGTGCACCAGGCGGTGCGCCAGGTTCCCCGGAAAATACGGACCGAAATAGCTGGACCCATCCTTGCGCAGACGACGCGTCACGTACACCCGCGGATATTTTTCCGCAGTCAGCTTGATATAAGGATAGGTCTTATCGTCGCGCAGCAGAATGTTATAGCGCGGCTTCCACTGCTTGATCAGATTGTTTTCAAGCGCCAGCGCCTCTTTTTCGTTATCGACCTGAATGAAATCGATATGCCGTGCGTCTTTGATGAGCGTCCCGGTCTTCGAATCCGCCAGACGCTCGTCTGAAAAGTAGCTGCGCACGCGCGCGCGCAGGTTCTTGGCCTTACCTACGTAAATGACTGTGTCGTAAGCGTCCTTGTACAGGTACACGCCCGGCGACAGAGGCAGTTCGGCGGCTCTTTCGCGAAGATCCTGCATGGCTTAAAATGGCTCTACACTTAAATTGTGACACGCGCTGTTTTACTAAGCCTTTTTTTGGCGCTTCCACTGGCCGCCCAGGAATCCAAACCGCCGACGCCACCCGCGGCGCCCGGAGTTCAGGAACAAGAGCCTCCCGAGGAAGATCCCGACCTCAAGCCGAAGGAATACTCGTTCAATCCGCTCGAAGCCAGCCGCAACATGACCGCCGGCAACTTCTATTTCAAGAAGGGGAACTATCGCGCGGCTTCACGGCGTTTCCTGGAAGCCAGTAAGTGGGACCCGACCTCGGCCGAAGCGGTCCTGCGGCTGGGCGAAGCCGATGAGAAACTGCGGAATTTCACCGAGGCCCGTGAAGCTTACGAGAAGTTCATCACGCTCTCGTCAGACGGCAAAGAAATCGAAGCCGTCAAGAAGCGAATCGCCGGGATGCCCAAGAGCCGCGCCGGGAAAACCACCAAATAGGCATGACCGATAAAATCGTGGTCCTGACCACGTGCGATTCCGAAAAGCATGGTGTACAACTGGCACGCCACCTGGTGGAACTGCGGCTTGCCGCTTGCGTGAACATCCTGCCCAAAGCGCGCAGCATCTATCGCTGGCAGGAAAAAATCGAGGACGCCAGCGAGTGGGTTCTGCTGATCAAATCGCGCCGTGATCTGTTCGCCGCGCTGCGGGCAGAGATCCAGAAGATCCACACTTATGAGGTGCCCGAGGTGATCGCGATCCCGGTGGTCGACGGGTACGAACCCTACCTCGGCTGGCTCGATGGCCAGCTTACGACGCCGGCCGAATAGGCTCGATATCCGTCGGCAAGTCGTTCAGCTTCTCCAGCGCGCGAGCCATGGCCGGGCGGATCACGCCGAGCTCATCCAGCATCTTCTGAGCGCGGGCGTAATCGCCGGTGGCTTCGATGTCCAGAAGATCGTGCACCAGATCGCGCACCGCGCCTTTGACCTTGGTGAAGTCCACCGCGAAGGTACCGTCGGGTTTGGTGACAAACGCGCCCTTGTCAGTGAGATAGTTGACCTGCAGCGCCATGCCCTTGCCGTGTGCTTCATGCACGCCGAACCGCAGTGTGCGGAAAGACGACGCCAGGAACGTGGTGTACAGCGGACGCTCCGCCGCCGGCAGCAATTTGTGATCGAACAGATACTGCAACATGAACAGGCCGGTGACGTCCGCCTTGGCTTCTTCGATGGCCGCGTGCAGTTCTTTCAGTGACTGCCGCACATTGGTCTGCGGCCCGATCCCGTGCGTCATCTCATGCGCCAGAATGTGCGAGAAAAATGAATCGAAGCTCAGGTCTTTCTGATCCGCGGCGGAAAGCACGCGGCTCGCGATCGGCTGGAGGGTCTTCGAAAACTTGGCCTCCTGCACGTTCTTCAGCATCACCCGCTTCGATCCCATCGCCTTCACGATCCGTTCATCGTTGGGCAAATTGAAGGCCGCGGTGCGCACGCCATGCGCTCCATCGCCAGTGGCGAGAACTTCATTCACCACGCGAATGGGCGCCAACGCTCCCAGCTTCGGGTTCTTATACTTCGCGTCCAACGGTAGATTGTTTTCGATTTCTTGAATGTGATCGGCGAAATTCTTCATCTTCGCCGTCTCCTGATCGTCTCGGAGCGTAACGTATGCTTCGAACCCAGCTTTGTAGCCCAGGAGTTCGTCGTTATAAGTCTCGTACGGCCCGATGGTGACATCGATGGGCGCGTCGAGTTTCATCCAGGCGACGTCGCTGGCGTAGTAGTCATCTGTGCGGAACGCCTGCGCGCGCAGCTTCAGAAAATCTTTGAGCGTTGCGTTAGACGTAAGTGCAGCGGCCTCGTCGAGCAGCTTTGCCATACGCTCCAGATCCTGGGCGTACGTCTTGCTGTAGGGCACCACCGTGAGCTTTTTATCGGCGCCGCGCCGGATCACCGTAAAAAATCCGCGCGCCTGCTCCTGCTGCGCCGCCGGAAGTTTCGCCACCCAGGTCTCGAACTCATCCTTAGACATGTCTTCCGGATAAAAGTTTGCACCCAGTGGCTTCCTGGGCGGCACTCCTGGCATGAACGCGATCTGCCCGTCCAACTCCGACCAGGGACCCTTGTTGAGATCGAAATAATGCAGCCGGGCTTTGCCCAGCGCGGACGCATCTTTCTGAAGCTGCCCCCGCAGCGCCGCATTCCCGCTCCAGCGCTGCGTGAGAAACAGGCTGTCGATCACCCGCGCCGCTTCGATCAGCTTTTGCAGCGCCCGCTTATCGCCTGCCGAGAGCGCCGAGGTATTTACCTTCAATTCGGCGGGAGCGAACCGCGTGATCATGCGGTTCAGTTCCGCGAGATCCGGTACCGTGGCTGCTCCGAGCGTCATCGACATAACCAGAACAACTGCCCAGCGCATGGCTCCAGCTTAACCCTTGCCAGCGACAATCCGCATCCCATAGAAGGAGCGGTGTACGAAGAACAGCGAGATCAACAGGAACAGCACTCCCAGCCCGGTGCTGACCGCGTTGCCCTGCTTTTCCGATAGCGAAACGGCCAGTTCGACAGCCAGCAATCCGAACAGTGTCGTGAACTTGATGATCGGATTCAGCGCAACCGAAGACGTGTCCTTGAACGGATCGCCCACCGTGTCGCCCACCACCGTGGCGTCGTGCAGGGGAGTGCCCTTGGCTTTCAACTCCACCTCAACGATCTTCTTGGCGTTATCCCAGGCACCGCCCGCATTGGCCATGAAGATCGCCTGATACAAACCAAACAGAGCGATCGAAATCAGATAGCCGATGAAGAAGTACGGTTCGAAGAACGCGAACGAGAGCGTGGAGAAGAACACCACCAGGAAGATGTTGAACATGCCCTTCTGCGCGTACTGGGTGCAGATCTCCACCACCTTCTTGGAGTCCGCCACTGACGCCTTGGTAGCGCTCTCCAGGTTGATATTGGCCTTGATGAACTCCACTGCCCGATACGCGCCAGTGGTCACGGCCTGAATCGAAGCGCCGGTGAACCAATAGATCACCGAGCCCCCTGTAATCAGTCCTAACAAGAATGGCGGATACAAAATCGACAGATTCTTCAGAAGCTCCGGTTGCAGTCCCTTAGTCAGCGCCATGATGATCGAAAAAATCATCGTCGTTGCCCCCACGACCGCCGTGCCGATCAGCACCGGCTTAGCCGTCGCCTTGAAAGTGTTGCCCGCCCCGTCATTCTCTTCCAGGTGATGCTTGGCCTTTTCGAAATCGACATCGAAGCCGTAGTTTTTCTTCAGGTCGGCCTTGATGCCGGGCAGGGTCTCAATGACGCTCAGCTCGTACACCGACTGCGCGTTGTCCGTCACCGGCCCGTAAGAATCCACCGCGATCGTCACTGGACCCATCCCCAGGAATCCGAACGCCACCAGTCCGAATGCGAACACCGCCGGAGCCAACATCATATTGCCTACGCCCTGCGTGCTGACACCGTAGCCGATCGCCATCAACCCCATGATGGTCAAGCCCAGCCAATATGCGCTGAAATTGCCGGCCACCAAGCCGGAAAGAATATTGAGCGACGCTCCGCCTTCGCGCGACGACGTCACTACTTCCTTCACATGGCTGGATTCCACCGATGTAAACACCTTGACCAATTCCGGAATAATCGCCCCCGCCAGCGTCCCGCAAGTAATGATGCTCGACAGTTTCCACCACATCGTCGGGTCATTGCCTATTTCCGGAATCATCAGGTACGAAATCCCGTAGGTGGCGCAGATCGAAATGATCGACGTCAACCATACCAACGACGTCAGCGGCGCCTCGTAATTCATTTTGTCGATGTTCTGATACCGCGCCTTGGCCATCGCTTCATTGATGAAGTAGGAGAGCGCGCTGGCGATAATCATCATCACGCGCATCACGAAGATCCACACCAGCAGTTCCACCTTGGTGATGTCGTTGTTGACGGCCAGCAAGATGAACGTGATCAGCGCCACGCCCGTGACGCCGTAAGTTTCGAAGCCGTCAGCGGACGGTCCCACCGAATCGCCCGCGTTGTCGCCGGTGCAATCCGCAATCACGCCCGGGTTGCGCGCGTCGTCTTCCTTGATCTTGAATACGATCTTCATCAGATCGGCCCCGATATCGGCAATCTTAGTGAAGATCCCTCCGGCCACGCGCAGCACCGCCGCGCCCAGTGACTCACCGATCGCGAATCCGATGAAGCAGGGACCAGCGTAGTCGCCTGGAATGTACAGCAGGATGCAAAGCATGATGAACAGCTCCACGCTGATCAGCATCATGCCGATGCTCATGCCCGCCTGCAGCGGAATCGCGTAGCACGGGAAGGGTTTGCCCCGCAGGCTGGCGAAGGCCGTCCGCGAATTGGCAAAAGTGTTCACTCGAATCCCGAACCACGCCACGCCGTAACTGCCGGCGATACCCACCAGGCTGAACGCCAGAATAATCGCGACTTTAAACCCTTCCATCGATTGCAGGACGCCGAAATAGAACGCGATAATCACCCCAATGAAAATCTCCAGGATCAAAAGGAATTTGCCCTGAGTGATCAGGTAGGTCTTGCAAGTCTCGTAGATCAGCTCGGAGATTTCGAGCATGGAGGCATGCACTGGCAGCTTCCGCAGATGCGTGTACATCGCCATGCCGAAAACCAGGCCCAGTACTGCCACGCCCAGTCCGATCGTCAGCAACGTAGGTCCGGTCACGCCGTTCAGGAACACGGCTTGGCCTAAATCCGGCAGCCTTAGTTCCGCTTCGCCCTGGGCCAACAAGGGAGACGCGCCCGTCAGCGCCAACAGTGCGAGGATCAACAGGGAAACTGCGCGCCTGCCGACAACCGACAACGAGGTCAATCGCATCTGGTAAAACCCTCCATGGAGCATGAAAAAATTCGAGCCGCCCCGCATTGGCCCTTAACTACTGGAGTCAAGATAGCGCATATCTCAATATATTTGCAATGCTTTGCGGGTACTCTACAGAACTTCCAGCACCAGGCACTTGAGGTACATGGTCTCCGGCACAGTGAGCAGAATGGGATGGTCGGAGGACTGGGTCCGGCGCTCCAGCACGCGTAGCGTCTTGCCAGCATCCAGCGCCGCCTGCGCGATCACTTCGTAGAACGCCCCTTCGCTCATGTGATGCGAGCAGGAACACGTGACCAGTACACCGCCCGAATCCAGCAGTCGCAGAGCACGCAAATTAATGTCTTTGTAACCACGCGCGGCGTCCTCCACAGCACGTCGCGATTTGGCGAACGCCGGAGGATCCAGCACCACCATCGAATACCGGCGCTCCAGACCAGACAGGAAATCGAACACATCGGCTTGGCGGAAGTTGATATTGGCGATGCCGTTGGCGCGTGCGTTGGCCTCCGCGGTTGCCAGCGCGCCAGCCGAAGAATCGACAGCTTCCACCGATTCCGCCTGCGCCGCGGCGTGCAATGCGAACCCGCCGCTGGAGGTGAAGCAATCGAGCACGCGCCCGCGCGCCCAACGTCCCGCCGCCAGATAGTTTTCGCGCTGATCCAGATACACGCCGGTCTTTTGTCCGTGCAGCAGATCGGCTTCGAGCTGCAAACCGTTCATCCGGATGTGGACTCTCTCCGGAATCTCACCAGCCAGCGTGACTACTTCCAGCGGCAATCCTTCCAGCTTGCGAATGCTAGCATCGTTGCGCGCCAGAATGCCTGCGGGCGCGACCAGTTCCTGTAAGCAATCGATGATGACATCGCGCGCGCGGTCCATAGCCTGGCTCAAGGTTTGCAGTGCGAGGTAGGGGCCGTAGCGATCGACGATCAGTCCCGGCAGCAGGTCGCCTTCGGAAAACACCAGGCGGTAGGCATCCGAGTTCTGAACGATGCGCTCGCGGTGCCCAAGTGCTGAGGCAAGACGCTCGCGAAAAAAGGTTCGGTCGATGATCTCCGGCCTGGTCGACAGCAGACGCAGCGTGATTTGCGACGTCGAACTGTAATGCGCAACTCCAAGAAATTTGCTCTTGGGATCCAGCACGCGAACGGCATCGCCAGGCGCCGCATCGCCGCGGTCGACAACATCGCTCGCAAAGATCCAGGGATGTCCGCTGGCGGCCCGATCGGCCGCTTTGCGGTTCACGCGTACGGTGGTCAAGTCCTCAGTTTACAGACACCAGACCGGAATGCCGCATTTGCTCCAGGCGCGCGATCCGTTCCTCGGTGGAAGGGTGCGTCGAGAACATGCGGAACAGCCCGCCGCGGAAGGGATTCAAGATGAACAGATGCGCCGTCGCGGGCGAGGCATCCTCCATGGGGACTCGTTGTACACCCATTTCGAGTTTGCGCAACGCGTTGATCAAAGGGTCCGGCGTGCCGATGTATTTCACCGACGCAGCGTCCGCGTCAAATTCGCGCGTGCGCGAGATCGCCATCTGGATCATCATCGCCGCAATGGGAGCCAGAATCATCATCAGCAAACCGCCGGCGGCGCTTCCCCGGTCTTCGCGATCGTCACGTGATCCGCCGAAGAAGAACGCCATGCGCGAAAGAAACGTGATGGCGGAAGCGATGGTCGCCGCCACCGAGCTGATCAGGATGTCGCGGTGCAGCACGTGACCCAGCTCATGCGCCAGCACGCCTTCCAGCTCGCGATCGTTCATCAAGCGCATGATGCCCTCGGTCACCGCCACCGACGCGTGCTGCGGGTCTCGTCCCGTGGCAAAAGCATTGGGCGAATCTTCTGGAATCACCCACAGTTTAGGCATCGGCAGACCCATCTTCTGCGTGAGCTGTTGTACGACGGGCGCGAGGCGCTGGTAGATTTCAGGCGATTCTTCGGGCGTCACCGCCTGCGCCGAGTACGACATCAACGCGATTTTGTCGGAGAAGAAATAGCTGAAAAAGTTCATGCCGATGGCGAGCATCAGGCCATATTGCAGGCCGCGCGTTCCGCCGATCGCTTCGCCGCCAACCAGAAGAATGCCGCTCAGCAATGCCAGCAACAGTACTGTCTTGACCGAATTCATAAGATCACCACACCCGTCCCTATATATACAGACGTGGCGGGCCCGCGTTTGGTTCGCGAAACCCGCCCGCCTACGAATCACCGGCTTTAGTCGCCGCCGCTTAGCCGACTACGTTCACTTTGATCTGCCGCGGCTTGGCCACTTCCTTTTTGGGAAGCGTAATCGTCAGTACGCCATTCTTGTAATCGGCCTTCACGCCCTCTGGATTCACCGTATCAGGCAAGGTAAAAGCCCTCTCGAAGGTCCCATACGAGCGCTCCACGCGGTGCCAGCCGCCTTCGGACTTCTGGCCCTCGAACTTGCGCTCGCCGCGAACGGTCAGAGTACCGTTTTCCATGCGGACATCGATGTCCTTCATTTCCATATCCGGCACGTCGGCCTTCACGACCAGCTCGTGATCGGTCTCCTGGATATCCACCGGTGGAACCCACGGACGGCCGTTGGGCTCGGCAAACAGGCGGTTCACCGAATCCTGAAACACGCGCATCCCAGCCGGAAAGGCTTCAAAATCAGCAAAAGGCGAGTATTTAATGATAGACATAATGGTTATCCTCCTAGGTAATCAATATCTATAAGAAGCATATAATATGCGTGCATACTTGTCAAGTATTTTGGGCGCATACCCATTCTGACGGAGCAGATGAAGGAGAATGGGAACGCTAAGGGTTTATTTTCCAACGCGTTCCCAGGGTGCGGGGTCTGGAGAGGGTAAGGTCAGTTATTGAAAACCAACATGGTCTTGGTGCCCGCCAGTTGGATTTCTTTGATTCGATACTTGCCATCAACCACGCTGTAGCGCACCGTGGTAGCGGAGAACTTCTTGTCGCCTTCTTCTACCTTGACTGCCGCCTCGACGGTCACTTTTCCGGAGTGGATCATCGCCTTGTCACCGGCGACTTCGATGCTGTAGTCTCCGGCTTTCAGATCCATGCCGCTAACCTCCGCCGGATTATTCAAGGTGATGTGGTATGACTTCGATGCGCTGGCCCAGGCCATCGCCACCGTGCCCAGACACACTACGAGCTTTGCCATTTTCATGATGATTTTTACTCTCTCTTTCTCGACTAAGAGCCGGCATTGCCGCCGGTTATTGACTGATACGCGCCAAGCGGTGTTTTGTTCCGAAGTTTTCTTAACTATTTTTCGCGGATTATTTCACGAAGAACGGCCAGTGGTTGATCGGATGATAATGCAGCTTCAGCAACACGTAATAGATAATCGCGGCAATCGCCAGAAGGGCCAGCAGCGTTAGCAGGATCACCTTGACCCACGGGAATCTCTTCCCCTCGCGCTTCAACACCAGCAGATAGCTGGCAAATACGCCGACGAAATACAGCAGGACCATAGGCACTGCGAACAACATCAGGTTGAAGAAGTCGGGCGTAGGTGTAATGATGGCGGCCACAATGACGATCGCGAGAATCGCATACCGCGAGTGTTGCAGCAGGAAGCGCGGCGAAGCGAGATGCAGGACCGTTAAAAAGAAGATAGCGATGGGCAGTTCGAAAACCAGCGCCACGCCCAGAATCACATTGACGAACAAATCGAAATAATGCGTGATGGTTACTATCGGTATGACTCCGTTTGAGAGTCCGATACTTAACAGGAACGCCAGTCCAAAGCGGAACGCGACGAAATATGCGAAACATCCGCCCATGATAAACAGCCCTGCCGTGCTCAATACAAAAGGCAGCGCCAGGCGCTTTTCCTTCTGATATAGGCCGGGCGCAATGAAAGCCCATATCTGATAAAACACCCATGGCGAAGCTAGAAACAGGGCAAACACCAGTGGCACTTTCACCCAGATGATGGAAAACGCTTCCATCGGTTCGTTCACGTATAGGCTTGGCGGTTTCACGCCGATTTTCGTCAACGCATCCACCGAGGGAGCCCGCACGAAATCCCAGAGTTGATAACAGAAGACGATGCACAATAGAAACGCCACGCCGAAGCCCATCAGGGCGCGGATGATCCGCGAGCGCATTTCCTCCAGGTGCTCGAGGAATGACATGCGCAGCATGCCCTCATCGTCATCGTCCTCCTCCGGCGGCGGAGGCGGAGGAGGAACGTATCCGCTCCCCGCGCCCGCGGGCACGAGTGAGCGTTCTTCCGGAGATAGACCTCCGCCGTTGGGCGTATCCATAGTTAAAGCTTTCGCACTTACTTCAAATTTGCGCGCCTATACGATGCTGGGAAGTTCCGCTTCCGCCGGCTCGGCCGCTTTGCGTCCGCCCGTTTGAACGAATACCGGTAACGGATTCGACTCATCGGGAGCGGTTTTCACTTCAGCCACAGTCTCGGTTTTCACGGATTCGGAAACGCCGCGCGGGACGGTACCCTGCACCCCAATATCGTGATCAGCTTCAGAGGGGTGTTTCTCCATAGACCCATTATCATCGTGACTCGGGGTTTGAGGAGCGCTCAGCTCAGCATGTAATTCGGCGCCCGGAATTGCGGAAGCGCTTATGGTGGGTGGGACGGTTGCGGGTTCAAGAGACCGATGATCGTAGCTTGCCGGGGAGCCATCGAGATCGATATCGGGATAATTCGTGAGATCGACGGTGGCCTGCCGGGTCGCT
>Ga0163163_10004839_pt1 | contig 11571 bp, 8 predicted proteins | sample S65metaG_FD_119766 | JGI IMG/M metagenome (GOLD analysis project Ga0163163, IMG submission 119766) | Switchgrass rhizosphere microbial communities from Kellogg Biological Station, Michigan, USA - S6-5 metaG | ecosystem: Host-associated > Plants > Roots > Rhizosphere > Soil | place: USA: Michigan... | reverse complement strand
GGCTGGTCGAGCGACGACAAGAAGCGCGAGTATTACGCCTACATCCATGATGAAAGCGAGCGCCTGTCGCGCCTGATTGCGAACGTGCTGCAGCTCGCGCGCATGGAGCGTAACGAGCTGCGCCTGGAACTCAAACCGGTGCGCGTGTCGGTACTCATGGACTTGTTGCGATCCAAGCTCGCCAGCCAGGTCGAGCGTGCGCAGTTCGAATGCAACTACGTGATCGATCCGGCCGCGGCCGCGCGCGAAGTCTCGGTCGATGCCGATGCGTTCGTGCAGATCGTGATCAACCTCGTCGACAACGCGATCAAGTTCTCCGCCAAGGCGCCACGCCGCGCGATCGACATCGGCGCGCGCCTGCGCGGCGACAAGGCCGTGGTGTTCAGCGTGCGCGATTACGGGCCCGGCGTGGAGAAATCCCAGGTGCGCAAGATATTCGCCCTGTTCTACCGCGCCGGCAACGAACTGACGCGCGACACGCTCGGCACTGGCATCGGTCTGGCGCTCGTGCGCCAGCTCGCGCGCGCGATGCACGGCGAAGCCGACGTGATCCAACGCGATCCGGGTGCGGAATTCGTACTGGTGCTGCCCGCGCAATAGGGTCGGGTTGGCGATCGGCCATCGTGCCGAGTCGCAACCACGTTTGCCCAGAATCCTTGGCCACTTTCGCTCGGGGCCGTAGCCACCTTCTGACTTCGCGCGCGGTGCAAGCCGCCTGAGTATCTACATAGGTTCGCGCCGACTCTCGGCCTGATCGAATCGGCTTATCCCGTGTCGATGGCGCATTTGCGAACCGAACTGCGTATTACGTCCACTGGGGCATGCCGCAGGCCACCAGAGTGGCTGGCAGCAGGGGCGGCTGGTGTCCCGATATGGCGCCCGCCCACAGCGGCGGCGTCCCTTAGGGCCAAACAAGGGGGCATGATGGGGATTCTCGTTTCTTGCGGCGCACAAATGGCGTCGCTTATCCGCTCTGCGGCGCTGCTGGCCGCCACGCTGACGGTTTCCTGGTTTGCTTCCCAGGCAGCCGCTCAGGTCCCGCTCTCGGATGAACCCCTCAGACCGTTGCCAGCGTTGGAGTCGTTGAAACTCGATCCGCGCAAGATCGGCTTGGGCGAAAAGCTGTTCGTCGACGGCCGGTTGTCGGAAGACCGCACGGTAAGTTGCAGCACCTGTCACGTGCTTGCCAACGGCGGCATGGATGGGTTCGTGGCATCGGTGGGTATTCGCAAACAGATCGGTGCCATCAATGCGCCCACGGTGTTCAACTCCGGATTGAATTTTCGCCAGTTTTGGAACGGCCGTGCTGCGTCCCTGGAGGACCAGATCGACGGCGTCGTCGGCAACCCCAAGGAATTCGATACGACTTGGCCGTCGATCCTGGCGCGCCTGGGAGACGACGCCGAACTGCGCAAGACGTTCGACGATATTTATCCGGACGGTCTGCAGGCGGTGAACGTGAAAGACGCGCTGGCGACCTATGAACGCTCGTTGCTGACGCCTTCGCGATTCGACCGGTTTCTACAAGGCCAAGAGGACGCATTAACCGTCGAAGAAAAAGCCGGCTACGGGAAATTCAAGTCCTACGGCTGCGTTGCCTGCCATCAAGGGATCAACGTAGGCGGCAACATGTTTCAGAAGTTCGGGGCGGTCAACGATTACTTCGGCAAGCGCGGCGGCAACATCACCGAAGCCGATCTGGGCCGATTCAAGATCACGGGGCGCGAAACCGACAGGCACGTATTCAAAGTACCTTCCTTGCGCAACGTAGCGCTGACCGCGCCCTATTTTCACGATGGCACGGCAACTACGCTGGAACAAGCGGTCGAGGTGATGTTTCTGCACCAATTGGGCAGATCGGCGCCGCAGGAAGACAAACGCCTGATCGTGCAGTTTCTGCGATCGTTGACCGGCGAACGGTTCGGGAGCGTGCCATGAAGCGCGGTCCCGTGTTGGCCATGCTGGCGTTGGGGGCCGGACTGGCCGGACTTGGTGTGCTCGTCTACCAAACCAGCAAGGGCGACGCCGGGCTGCGTGCACAGGCGAGTGCCTATTTGCGCGATCTCAAGGAAATCGACGCCGAGTGGAGTCTTGACGTGCTCCGCTCCAAGAGCGAGATCAACAAGAACTACGACCCCGTAAGCGCGCCTCTGCGCAATGTGGACAAGATCCAGGACACGCTCGGTGACTTGGCCAAGCAGATCGACCCAGCGACGCTGCGCGGGCCCGTCGCGGTTCTCGCTCAGTCTTTCGCCGAGAAAGTGGAGCTGATCGACAACTTCAAGATGCAAGATTCGCTGTTGAAGAACTCACTGCGATTCTTGCCCACGGCGGTCTCGGAGCTAAAGGAGCAGCTGCAACTCGTTCGCGAATCCGATAGCGCGAAGCCGTCGGGCGCGGCATCATCCGTCGCCGACATCGAGCGCATCGCCGATGCCACGCTGACCGGCGTGCTGCGTTACGATCTTTCCGCGAGCGCTGAAATCAAGGCCGAAGTGGAGCGCCTGCTGGCGGAGCTCGTCAGCCGCAGCGCAGCGCAGCCGGAAGACGTTGCCGCGCAAGCCGGCGTCATCGTCAACCACAGCCGGGTCGTATTGCAGCAAAAAAGCGGCGAGGACGCAGTGCTCTCGGGAATCGCCAGAGTCTCGACGGCCGGGAATATCGATACGTTGGCCGACTTGTTCGAAAACGTCTTCGATGCGAATGCCCGGACGCAGAAGCACTGGCGCCAGGGGTTGATCGCCTATTCGGCGATGCTGTTTGCCTTCCTGATTCTCGCGGCATTCAGACTGTTCGACAGCTACCGCTCACTGGACCAGGCCAAGGGCCGGCTCGAATTCGCCAACAGCACTTTGGAGGATCGCGTGCGTGAGCGCACGAGCGCGTTGACCGATGCGCTGAGCAATCTCAAGGAATCCCAGCTGCAGCTGATTCAAGCCGAAAAGATGGCCTCATTGGGCCAGATGGTGGCCGGCGTTGCGCACGAGATCAACACTCCGCTGGCATACGTCAAGAGCAGCGTGCAGGTGGCGCGGGCGCGGATGCGTAACGTCAACCAACTCGTGGATGAGAGCGCCAAACTGGTGGCATCGCTGCGCTCCGACAGCAACCAGAAGTTCGCCGCAGCCGACTTCGAACCGCTGCGTGAAATCACTTCCGAGTTCGCGGAAACCGGCACGCTCAGCGAGTTGGACGTTCTGCTCGGAGACGGGCTTTATGGGATCAGTCAGATTTCCGAGATCGTGCTCAATCTGAAGAACTTCAGCCGCCTGGATCGAGCGTACAACGATGATTACGACATCAACGAAGGCATCGAAAGCACCCTCAGGATCGCGCAGAACATCGTCAAGAAACGCCGCATACGCAAGGTGCTCGGCAACATCCCGACAGTGCGATGCGCGCCATCGCAGGTCAATCAGGTACTGCTCAATCTGATCACGAACGCATGTCATGCGACGGTCGAAGATACTGGAACCGTGTCGATCGTCACGCGGCCGCATGAGCAGGGCGTGATTGTCCAAGTCATGGACAACGGCCATGGAATTTCCGCGGAAGCCAGAACGAAAATCTTCGATCCGTTCTTCACCACCAAGAAGGTCGGAGAGGGCACTGGCCTGGGTCTTTCCATCGTTCAGAACATCGTGAAGGAGCATGGCGGATGGATTTCTGTGTCATCGCAGGTTGGCAAGGGCACGCTGTTCACGGTTTATCTGCCCAGGAGCCAGGTTGCTGCGCCATCGCCAAACGAACCTGAAATGAGCATGCCCAATGACGTAGTCGAATACCAGCACCAGCACACAGGGGTCGCCGATGAGCAATTTGCTTGAAGCTTCGAATATCACCGACCGGCGGCCCGTGATCCTTTCCGCCGCGAATCGGCCGCGTATTTTGTTCGTGGATGACGAGGAGCGCATCCTGCGCGCACTGCAATCGATGTTCCGACTGGATTACGACGTCAGCACGACAACGGACGGTCGCTTGGTAGGTGACATGCTCAAGCGCGAGCATTTTCACGTGATTGTCAGCGATCAGCGCATGCCGGAAATGCAGGGGGTTGAAGTCTTACGCACGGCGCGGGAGGTTTCTCCGAATACCGTGCGCTTGTTGCTGACGGGATTCGCCGATCTCGCGGCGATCATGGGCTCCGTCAACGAAGGCGAGATTTTTCGCTACGTCAGCAAGCCCTGGGATAACGAGGAGCTGTCTGAATATATTGCGAGCGCGGCGAACACGGGGATCGCGTTGGCCGCCGCGGCAAGTGCAAAGCAACAGCACGCCCCCGCAGCGCAGCCGTCACCCGTGGCAGACTACGGCGAACCGCTCAACGTGCTTTATGTCGATCGTGACGGTCGATTGATGCACGAGTTCCGGGCCGACTCGGTTCCGGGCTTGCAGACACATTGGGCGGCAACATCCTCGGATGCGCTCGACATCATGCAGCGCCAGGTCATTTCGATCGTCGTCGCTGCCGTGGATGGAAAAGACCGTGAGAATGTCGAGTTTCTCAACGTGCTGAACGTCAAGCATCCGCATATCGTGTCGCTGGTCGTGGCGAGCGTCGGCGATTCGACCCTGCTCATCAATCTCATCAATGTCGTGCGCGTATTTCGAGTGGTGTTCCGACCGGTGCGACCCACGATCAGCAAACTGTACCTGACTTCGGCCCGAAAACAGGCCATGCAGTTTCACGCCGCGCCGATTCTGCTGAGGACGCAACAACCGCACCGCGCCTCGCGGTCGGCCACTTTGCTCAACGGGTTTGGCCAGCGGCTGCTGTCGATCAAGACGCTGTTCGGCCGAGCGTGACGTTCACATAGACGATTGAACTTGGCGAAGATCGGGCGGCTGACAGGATCGGATTCGGCTAAACGGCATCCGATCCTTTTTGGATCTGCGCAATCGACTCGTCTTTGTCCGCCCACAGCGCGCTGATCCACTCCTGGAAGTGCGCGCGGAATTCGGCGTCGTTCTCGTAGTCGCCGCCGACGAGTTCTTGCGGTATCGGCAATCGCCGCACGTGCACGCGGATCTCGGGTATGCGGTCGGCGAGCAGGTCGATCATCCTCGGCTTGCCGTGCGGGTAGACGATCGTCACATCGACGATGGACTGGAACATGTCGCCCATCGCTTCGAGCACGAACGCGACACCACCGGCACGGGGGCGCAGCAAATTCTCGAACGGCGACTGTTGTTGCGCGTGTTTGGTCGGCGTGAAGCGCGTGCCTTCGACGAAGTTCATCACCGACACCGGCGACTGGCGGAATTTCTCGCACGCCGTGCGTGTGGCCTGCTTGTCCTTGCCGCGCCACTCCGGATGCGCCTCAAGCTGTTGCTTCGTGTAGCGCTGCATGAACGGAAAATCGAGCGCCCACCAAGCCAGACCGAGCACCGGCACCCATTTCAATTGTTGCTTGAGGAAAAATTTCAGGAACGGAATGCGGCGATTGAAGGTTTTCTGCAGCACCGGAATGTCGACCCAGCTCTGGTGATTGCTGAGCACGAGATACCAGCCACCACGATCAAGGCCTTCCAGGCCGTCGACATGCCAGCGCGTGCGCGTGACCAGCGCGAACAGCACGCCATTCACCGCGATCCATTGTTCGGCGATCGCGACAAGTGCACGCGATATCCAGCGGCGGAACGCGGCAACCGGTATCAGTGCCTTGATCGCCGCCAGCAGCAGCAACACGGACGCGTGCACCAGCACGTTGAGGGCGACGAGCAACAGCGCGAGCGGCAGACGGATGAAGGTCGGGAGGAAGGCGAGCATTGCTCAGCGCGGCGGCGCCTGCGCTGCCGGCTTCGCGCGGAACGGGAACATCTGCTGGTTGATGAAGCCGTCCGGCATGTAGTCGCCAACGACGCCGTATTTCTCCGGAAACGGCTTGTGCGCGGGCACTTTCACAGCGGTACCGAAGACGTAATCGAGGAACGCGTAGTGCGCGGCGTAGTTGCGGTCGATCGCTTCGTCGTCGGAGGCGTGATGCCAGTGGTGGAAGTCCGGCGTGACGATCAGATACTTCAGCGGCCCCCATGGCAGATGCACGTTGGCGTGATTGAACACGGCCTGGAAACCGACAATGATGATGTAAGCGTTGACGACGCCTTCGCTGAAGCCGAGTACGAACAGCGGCGCGAGCACGCACACGCGCGTGAAGATCAGCTCCAGCATGTGCTGGCGCGAGCCGGCCAGCCAGTCCATGGTCTTGGCGCTGTGATGCACGGAGTGGTAGCGCCACAGATACGGCACTTCATGATACGCGCGATGCGTCCAGTACTGCGCGAGGTCCGCGACGAGGATGCACAGCAACAGTTGCGGCAAGAACCAGATGTGTTGCACGGCCTGCTGAAAATCGCTGCGCACGAGCCAACCGAACACGTGGTGGATCAGAAAATTCACGGTCAGCAGGATCACGCCGACGAGAAAGTGATTGACCGCGAAGTGTTTCAGATCGGTCTGCCATTCCCGGCGGAACACGGCCTGGCCTTTGTACAGCGGGAACAGTTTTTCGATGACGACGAACAGCAGCGTGGAGCCGAGCAGGTCGAGAATGAACCAATCCAGGCCGATATACGGCGTGTTGTCCGGGAAGTTGCCGACCGGCACGCGCGAGCCGCCGAGCGCCACCGCAACGAACACGAACGCAAACGCGACGATGTTCAGATTGCGCCGATTGCCGATGATCAGATTCGCCAGCGACAGTCCACCGGCGATCAGCAGCGCGACGAACAGCGCCTGCCGCAGCACGTCGACCGAATATTCGTGGCGCAGCTCTGGGGTCGTCAGGTATTGCGGGAAGTGAAACGCGAGCACGCCGAGCAAACACAGGAAGCCGAGCGACAGCGCGAGCACCGTGGCAATCATGCCCTGCCCGAATCGCATGCCGCCGCTGCGCTTGAGCAGGTCCTTGGTGTCATCGACCAGTTTAACCGGCGCCTGGACGGCACCGGTCAGCGTGGAGGTAAGCGGCGTTCTGGCGGGCGTCGGCATCGTTGCAGGTCCAGCGAAAGTCATCGTTAGGTCTGCAAACGCCGGACAGCACGCATTGCGGACATCCGGGCAGCCTACGCGGCGATCAGCCTCCAGGCAAGATTGACACGATGGCGACGTCGATCGCGCAGGCAGCTGCAAGAACTCAGTGGCGGCGCTACCCTGCCCTGCTGGCGAAGAAAGCCGGGAAATAGTCCAATAGCGGGCGAACCATCGTCAGATCGAGACAGCATGCCCTTCCATCCGCAACGTTACGATTCCATGCTCTATCGCCGCTGCGGCCGCAGTGGTTTGCATTTGCCGGCAATCAGTTTCGGGCTATGGCAAGGCACCGGCAGCTATGTCGATGAAGCGATCTCGCGGCAGATCGTGCACACCGCTTTCGATCACGGCATCGCGCATTTCGACTTCGCCAACAATTACGGCAATCCGCCTGGCGCGAGCGAGGCCTTGTTCGGCCGCCTGCTGCGCGAGATGCCGCGGCATGAGTTGGTGATCTCGACGAAGGCCGGTTTCCGCATGTGGGAAGGCCCGTATGGCGAATGGGGCAGCCGCAAGCATTTGATCGAGAGTTGCGAACAGTCGCTCAAGCGACTCGGCGTGGACTATGTCGACATCTTCTACTCGCACCGCTTCGATCCCGATACGCCGCTCGAAGAAACCATGGGCGCGCTGGAGACGCTCGTGCGCCAGGGCAAGGCGCTGTACACGGGCGTCTCCAACTATGCAGAATCGGATTTCACGCGTGCGGTGCGCCTGATGCGCGAGCACGATTGGGCACCGGTCACGATCCACCAGTCTCGTTATTCGATGCTCGACCGGCATGCCGAGCACGCAGTGCTGCCGAGTGCGGAACGCGAAGGCGTCGGTGCGATTGCCTTTTCGCCGCTGGCACAAGGATTGCTGACCGCCAAATACCTCCATGGGGTTCCCGGTCAGTCGCGCGCGTTGCTGAACCAAGGCAATGGCGCACTGACGGCCGCGGAGGTGACGCCGCAGCTGATCGCGAAGCTCAAGACGCTGGATCAAATCGCTCAACGGCGCGGGCAAAGCCTCGCCCAGCTCGCGTTGGCGTGGCTGCTCAAGGATGCGCGTGTCACTTCAGTGCTGATCGGCGCGAGCAGACCGGAACAGATCTCCGATTGCGTTGGCTCACTGGCAAATCTTCGCTTCGATGCGGCCGAACTTGATGCAATCGATCAGGTTCTGCAACGCGATTGATCGACGGCGACGCGTAATTAGCGCGAACCCTTCGGCACATCCGCCGTGTCATGCACACGCGTATCAGTGGCGATCCAGTTCATCTCCCAGGTCTTGCCCCCGTCGTCGGAGAATGACTGTTCAAACCGGGCTGAGTCCGCAGTGATGTCGCAGATCACGAAATGCACGAGGATGGCGCGGCCGTTGAGCGTTTCCTGATCATAGAATTCGCCGCGGCCGTTCTTGAATTCGCCGATCGTCGGCTGCGCAACCGTGCCAGACGCGGCATTCGAGAAATTCAAACTCCATTGATGCGCTTGCGGGTTGTATAGGCGCAGCGACAAGCCTTCGAAGTGGCCGGTGGGTCCATCCATGCGCAATTCCAGGAGATTGGCGCGACCATCCCACACTTTGCGCACGACGCTCGTGCCGTCGTATTCGGTCCAGTCGGTCGATCCGCTCAACGGATGCACCAGGCGTTTGACGTGCGTTTTCCATGTGCCGATTTCGAAATCAAAATCGTGCTGCGGGTCGTGCTCGGTTGCGGCCACAACATACATTGGCTGCGCGGCGAAACAGAGCAAAGCCATTGCGATTCGATTACTGATGTTCATCGGTGTGCTCCAAGCGATCGTACGCATGCAGCGTCGCGCGGGCGGCGCGCATAAGGAAGGGCCACTTTGGCGTTTGGGTAGCGTGCCACTTGCCCGAGGGTGCGGCCCGGCGTGCGGGCGCCCTGCCCCACCGCCGTGGCTTGCCCGGCTGTCGATCTTTGGCATGGACTGGCAGACTTCGACCTGACGGCCGACTGGTCGGCCCTTGCTGGGCTCCCCTCGTGACTCGGAATGGCGCAATTTGGGACCAAAGTTCGTTTTGCGATGCGGGACTGTTCTCCTCGTGAGGACAGAGTTCTGGGGTGACGGGTTTGAACGGGGGTTCTCAAGTCATGAAGCGAACGGCGTTTGCCGCCTTGATCGGTGCGATTGTGTGTTCTTCGGCCGCAGCCCACTTCGCGGATTTCAAGAGTCCCGGTGCCGGAATGCACTTCTCGGTCGGACAACGGGTGATCGTCTTCGCCGACTTGTTCGACGACTTCAACATCCACGGCGTCATCGTCTGCCCGACGGGCCAGACGGTCGTGGACAACAATGGTGTGGCGGGACCTGCAACGTGCTCGGGTGGCGGCACGCCGACCGGTTGGCCGCAGTTGCAGGTCTTCGTCGATGGCGTGAAGCAGACCGACAGCGTTACGCACTCGCTGACCGTGCCGGGCAGTACGGACCTCGACAGCAACATGAATCCGGACCCGATCAACTTCAATCGGTTCGTGCTCGACGGGTTGTCGGCCGGGCCGCATCAGATCAAGGTGCGCGGACTGTTCGCACCGCCTCCCGCCTCCGACGGCGCCACGCTCGATGGGCCGACAATAGCGATCGTGGTCGACCCGCTGCCCGCCGGCAAGACCACGCTGACGCTCAGCGCCGACGTCAGCGGCAGCGTGAACTGGAACAATCTGATCGTGATCGGCAACGGGCACACGCTGCAGCCGAACGGATCGGTCACGATCACCGACAGTTTCGTGACCGGACTCGGTACGCCGACGACGGACGGCATTGCCGGAACCGCGACGTCGTTGGACATTCATGGATCGGTGTTCGAGGCGACCGGCGCCCTGAATCTGACCGTGACCGGCGGCGCCACCGTCAACAACAACGAGTTTCGTGCGAACAATCTGCTGACCTTCAACGCATCCGACCCGGACGCCGCGCCGATCATCACGCTGAGCGGAAAAACGTCGCCGACGAAGCTGTTCCAGGGCAATCGCATCGGTGCTGGTCGACTGATCTTCTACGACACGAGCCACTGGCTGATTGGCGGCGACAACGACCAGCAAAGCAACATCCTGATCGGCCCGCGCGCCACGATCAACCTTACCGGCGGTACCTCCAATGTGACCGTGCGCGGCAATTACGATCACCATAACTACCGCGGCGGCTGGAGCCAGGGATTCAATCTGGTTCTGTCGCAGGCGGGCGCCGGCATCCTGGTCGAGCACAATCTGATTCGCGGCTCATCGTGGCCGATTCAGGACGTCACGGGAGAGTTTCGCTACAACCTCGTCTACGGCTTCGGCCATACATGGCTGCGCAGCGGCAACGACGGCGCGCTGATCCATCACAACGTGTTCGCGCCGGAGGAGGGTGGCGGCGAGGTCGATCAGGGTATCTGGTTCTACTCCGGAGAAACAGGCATACAGATCTACAACAATACCTTCGACGGTGGCGGCAACAGCGTCAGCAACAACGACGCGGGCGGGGAATTCCCGTTCGCCGGACCGGTCGTGCAGCTCAGCAACAACTCGCACGTCGCGAGCTTGCGCAACAACCTGATGACGTACACGCGCGATTACGAAAACAGCGCCGGCACGGCGCATATCATCGGCGATCCGGGAACATTCGGATCGGTGGACTACAACGCGTTCTATTCGCCCGACAACAGCACCCGCGACAACTACGATATTTCCGGCATCAGCGAAGGCGTCACGCCCAGTTTCGCTTTGCACGACGTCAGCGGCGCGGGCGCCCTCGGAGTCAAGGACGGCCAGCTCGCCGGTTCGCCGTTCGCGGCGCCGCGCATTTATCCTTACGCCACACTGGTCGACGAAGCCGCGGTATGGAATCGAACGCAGAAGCTGTCGGCGATTCTCGCGGCATTCCGCGCGCACTACACGCCGGCCGCCGGCAGCCCGGTGATCGACGCGGGTGACCCCTCCGACAACGACGCGCACGCTCGACGCGCGGACATCGGCGCAATCGACGCGGGTGGGCATGATCTGGATCAGTTCGGGATATTCGGCGACAACATCTTTGCCGACGGATTCGAGTGACGCCTGCGGCGAACGGCTGCGCGGGTTGTGGATTTCAGATTTGGCTTGGGAGGGTCATCATGATCAGGGATACCTGTTCCGTTTTCACCGTGGCGATGCGCCGTGTGCTGAAGCTCGCCTGCATGGCCGTGGCTGCGGCCGCACCGATTCCCGCTGTAGCCGCCGACCACGTCTTCGCTGACGGATTCGAGCGCGTATGGAAAGTGTCTGCGGCGGACGTCGAGATCGCTTCGACCGACAACTCGGTCTGGAATTCGCTCAAGGCGCGCTGCGATACCGACCTGGATTCGGTCATCGGCGATATCTATGCCGGATTCGATTGGCGCCAGGCCGCGCAGGACTACGGGCTGTGCTACGCGGCCGGCTCGCTGCGTGGCGACCCGAAGGCGTCGACGTATGCGAAGAAGGCCGTTGCAATCCTGAAAACGCTCGCACGCAGCTTTCCGGTGATCACGCCGAACCAGAACCATCAGTTCGTCGCTTTCGGCAACGG
>Ga0163163_10004838_pt1 | contig 11571 bp, 4 predicted proteins | sample S65metaG_FD_119766 | JGI IMG/M metagenome (GOLD analysis project Ga0163163, IMG submission 119766) | Switchgrass rhizosphere microbial communities from Kellogg Biological Station, Michigan, USA - S6-5 metaG | ecosystem: Host-associated > Plants > Roots > Rhizosphere > Soil | place: USA: Michigan... | reverse complement strand
GACCGCCAGACCCAGCCCGACGCCTTTGCCTTCCGGCTTGGTCGTGAAGAACGGGTCGAAAATTTTGGCCAGGTTCTCCGGCAGAATGCCTTCTCCGTTATCCGAGACATGCAGGAGCACAACGCCGTCGCCCTTGGCGGTGGAAACCGTCACCCGCCGTTCCGTCTTGCCCTGCGTGGCTTCGGTTGCGTTCAACACCAGGTTGAGCACCACCTGCTGGATCTGTGAGGGGTCGCAGGGCGCCGCCGGAAGGTCCTCGCACAACGTGGTCTCCACCGCCACGTTGCTCAGCTTCATCTTGTGTTCCACCAGGGAGAGCGTCATGCGCAGGATCTTGTTGAGATCCGCGGGCGCGCGTTGCGGCTTGCCGCGGCGGGAAAACGCCAGCAGGTCGCTCACAATTCGCCCCACCCGGGCGGTCTCGCTGGTCACCTGGCCAAGATATTTGCGGAATTCCGGGATGCGATTCTGCGGAATGCCGTCGTCTTTCAACATGCGCTGCAACAGCATCGAGAGGTTCAATACGCCGGAGACGGGATTGTTAATTTCGTGCGCCACGCTGGCGGACAGTTGTCCGAGCGAGGCCAGGCGGTCGCTCTGCAAGAGCTTTTTCTGCGCCGCCTTGAGTTGCTGCGTGCGTTCTTCGACCTTGGTCTCCAGATTCTGGGTAAATTGATTGATCTCGCCGAGCGCCAGCCGCAGCCGGTCACGCATCACATCGAAGGAGCGCGCCAGTTCGTCCAGTTCCTCGCTACTGCCAACAATATCGAGAGGCTGGTCGAGTTCCATCTGGCTCACCGCCTTGGTGCCTTCGATCAGCTTGTCGATCGGCCGACTGAGGAATCGGCGCGTGAAGTAGATGATGAACAGGCTGATCAGCGTGACCTCGACGGCGGTGACCAACAACACACGGAACTTCATGGCCGATACTTCGTGATCTACGCTTTCCAGGTTCAGCCGGAGGTCCAGCACGCCGAGCACTTTCATCGCGGCGGGATGAGCGTGGCATTGCGCCTGGCTGCACGAGGGTTCGTTATAGATCGGCGTGGCCATGGCGAGCCGGCGGCCGCCATTGGCTCCGCGGAAGATGCGCACGCGCGTAGGCAGGTCGGGAGGCGTGGCTTCCGGCAGTGTCTCGGCAGCACCGGCCTCGTCCTCGGGATTGGTGGAGAACATCACCTGGCCGGCGCGATTGAACATGCGTATGCGGTCGATCCCCTGTTTGAGCGCGATGGTCTGCATCACCTGATACGCGGCCTCGCGATGGTCGTCCAACATGGCGTGCCATGTCGCGCTGGTGATGGCCTTGGAGAGTTGATCGGCGCCGAGGAATATGGTGTTGAGAAGCTGCTGCTCTTCGGTTGAAACATTGACGAGGCCGGAGACCGCCGCCACAATGATCACGATGACGGTGATCGAGAGCATCAGCTTCCGGGCGAGGCGCCGGGGCATAATCTCTATTAAGACCTGAAATTATTATAACTTGATTGGGGGCGTGTACGGGCGGCTCTAATGATCTATGTATTTAAACCCTGCTGGGGTGGCGCCCCGCCGCGTGACCGTTGGGCTTGGCAGCGGCGATAGTGATTCTGTGCGCACGCGAGTTCTCCTGCAGATCCTTCAAGGAACGGCTGACGCAAACATCCGGTTCGAAGACCTGCCATCACTACTAGTGCGCTTGGATTCGCCGAGCGCGTCAGAGGCGATCATCACATCTTTTCCAAATCTGGCGTGGCTGAGATACTGAATCTGCAGCCGCGGGGTTCTCTGGCGAAACCCTACCAAGTGAAGCAGGTTCGCTCTGTGATTGTCCGGTATCAACTAGCGGAAGGGGCCTAATGACCAAATACGAGATGATCCTAATACTGGAGCGTTGACGATGAAGCGTTCATCGCAGATGTTCCTGAGTTGCCGGGTTGTGCGGCTGACGGTCCCACTCGGCAGGAAGCCCTGGCAAATGCCGAAACGTAATGCAGGAATGGATCGAAACCGCTCGGGAGTTGGGGCGGCCTATACCTGAGCCGAAAGGCCGGCTCTTAATCGTCTGATGTCCCAATAGCGTCATAAGGCCCCCAAGTTTCCGCAATCCCCGCAATATCGATCACTGGGTACGGCACCTCCCGTCAGATCCCGTTGCTGGGTGATATGTTGACAATGATGCGCAGACGTTCGGGATTGGCGACTCTAATTCTGGTTGTGGCGTGCTTGACTGCGGGGGGCAAATCGCGTTACTTCCTTCCGGGGAGTCTGACGGAGGCCTCGGTGGAAGGAAAAACCTGCCGGTACGTGATGCGTGCAGGGCTCGTGTTCACAGCTGTGGAGGCCTGCAATAATGGCAAACTGCCGCACCTGCTCAAGGGGCCAATTCGGGTGGCACCAGATGGCGATCACCTGTTCTTTCTAGATGAAGATGGTAGGCAACATAAGGCGAGGATCGTCAAGCGGTCGCCGCCGCCCCCTCCTTCACCGGTTTCCTGATCCCGGGCGCCCACGACGCCAGTTTCCGAAATCCCAGGATACCTGGCATAATCAGGCGTGCCCATCAGAACTCCTGCTTCCAGTCGTAGTCGAATACTACTTTCCCCGTCCGGTCGATCCACGCCCACTTTGTTGCAGCGACTTGTACATGTGCAAGTCCTCTCACAAACTGCGTGGCTTGAATGTAGGGTCCTGGAATCGCCTCGGCACCGAATTCATTTATATAGAAATAGTGATCCCCTGTTCTAACTGCTGCGAGACCGTTCGTAAACGTGAGTGCAGTGTCGAATTCCGGCTGAATAACTGAGACGCCGAGCCCATCAATGTAGCCCCACTTGTCGCGGATACGGACAGCCGCTTTGCCCCCTGAGAATGCCCCAACCTCATCAAAGTGGAATGGAGTTATTTCTGTGCCATTGCGGTCGATAAAGGCCCATTTCCCACCGAGGCGGACGCCCGCTAGGCCACCAGAAAACTCCTGCGCTAGTTCATATCGAGCCGGAATGACCGGACGGCCCGTCTTGTCTATGTACCCGTGACGACACGGCAGCGTAACTGAGTCCGCAGGGCGCGGCCCGCAGCTCGTAAACTGCACTTCTGCGGCTGGAGCGGGCATCTGTGATCCTCCCCAGCCCGCAACCCAACATGGTCCGTCCAGAGCTACGGCCGCCAGCCCCTCCGAGAATGGGCCTGCATAGGCAAACTTCGCGCCGATGACTATCTTTCGTCGTTTGTCGATATAGCCGCCCGGCACCGCTCCTTCTCCAGTCTTTCCGCGAGGAACACCTTCAGCAAGGACTGATAAGGTACGTCTCTCTTATTGGCCAGGACTTTGAGATCCTCGATCATATAGACTGGCAGCCGCAACGAAATGGTCCGCAGCGTGGGCTTTAGGTCCTGAAACGTGCGGCGCCCGCTCAAAGGCCAATCGATGTACTCCGTTGAATCGTGGGTTGCCCAGAACTCACGTTCCTCATCTTCGGATTGAAACTTAGGCAGCGGTTTCGTCTTCGTGTTTGGCATAGGCATTCCTTTCTCGTCGATTCATATCTCTAACGGAAATTATGCGCACCAGAGAACGGCGGATGGTGAAGGCCACAAACAGGTATCGGCCACCGTCGGTCTGCCCAAGCGCACAGTACCTCTTCTCACGCCGGGAGTGGCGTATATCGTCACGCACGACTAGCGGTTCGTTGAAGAACACGGCCTCGGCATCTTCGGGGCTGACTCGATGCCGGTCCCAGTTCTTCTGCGTGTCCTGCGCTGTATCGAAAAACGCTCCGGCGTTCGGAATTGGCTCAAAGCTGGCACAAAAGGGACGCCGGATTAGTCATGATATGTCGCGATTACATCATTTGGCCCGCATCAACTCACCCGTCGAAGCGATGCCAAGGGAACGACGAAGCTCCTCGAAAGATGGAAGCCGCCCTCACCACTCTACGCCAGAATATCCTTAACCACATCTCCCGATATCCCAGTCAGCCGTACATCCAATCCCTGGAACTTCACCGCCAGCCGCTTATGATCCACTCCGAGTAAGTAGAGCATCGTGGCATGAAAGTCGTGTACGCTCACCGGATTCTCCTGGGCCGCATAACCAAGCTCGTCCGTAGTCCCGTAAGTGATCCCCGCCTTCATGCCGCCGCCCGCCACCAGGTACGAAAACCCCTTAATGTGGTGATCCCGCCCGTCGCCTCCCTGCGACATCGGCGTGCGTCCAAACTCCCCGCCCCAGATCACCAGCGTGTCGTCGAGCATGCCGCGCTGCTTGAGATCTGTAATCAGCGCCGCGGTCGCCTGATCTACCTCTTCGGCCTTCAGCGCCACGTTTGCCTTCACCCCGCTGTGATGGTCCCAATCGCGATGATAGAGCTGGATGAATCGCACGCCGCGTTCGGCCAGTCGCCGCGCCAGCAGACAGTTCGATGCGAACGACCCGTCTCCTGGGTGCGCCCCGTACATGTCGAGCACCTTCTGCGGCTCTTTACTCATGTCCACCAAATCGGGCACGCTGCTCTGCATCTTGAACGCCATCTCGTACTGCGCCACGCGCGTCAGAATCTCCGGATCCTTCAGCGTCGAGTACTGCGCGCGATTCAGCGCGTTGATGGCGTCGATCGAATCCTTCTGCATCCCCGCATTCATGCCGTGCGGATTCTTGATGTGCAGTACCGCGTCGCCGATCGAATTCAGCTTGACGCCCTGGAAGCGGCTGGGCAGCAGGCCCGCCGACCACTGGCGCGCCGCGATCGGCTGCATCTGCCCGCCCCTGCCCGCGGAAAGTAGCACCACGAAGCCCGGCAGATCCTGCGTCTCCGCGCCCAGTCCGTAAAGCGCCCACGACCCCATACTCGGCCGTCCGGGAAGAATCGAACCCGTGTTCATGATCGTGTGCGCCGGGTCGTGATTGATCTGCTCGGTCCACATCGAACGAATGATGCAGACATCGTCGGCCACGCTGCCGATCCGGGGGAACAAATCGCAAATCTCCAGGCCGTTCTTGCCGTACCTCTTGAACCCGTGCTGCGGTCCGAAACAGATCAGCGGCTTGCCCTGCAACTGCGCGATCTGCTGTCCCTTGGTGAAACTCTCCGGCATCCCTTTACCATGCAACTCGGCGAGCTTCGGTTTGGGGTCGAAGGTCTCCAGGTGCGACGGGCCACCTGCCTGATAGAGGAAGATCACGCGCTTGGCCTTCGCGGGGTAATGCAGCGGATTGATCACCCCATGCGGCCCCGCACCCGATCCCTGCTGGTCGGCCATCAGCGAGTTCAAGCCCAGCAGACCCAGACCCGAGAGGCCATACCGCAGGAAGGTGCGCCGGTGAATATCGAAACTGTTTGTGTCGTTCATCGTGGCCTCAATTCCTGGTAATCGTCTCGTGCATATTCAAAATCGCGCGCGCCACCGTGGTCATGGCGGCCAGTTCCGCGGCCGGCAAACTAGCCACCGGAGCCTCTCCTTCATGAGTCAGTGCGCGGGCATCCGCCGGTGAGCGCTGGAACTGGGCCAGATTGCTCGCGTACAGTTTACTCAGTGCGCTCCGCTCCTCCGCCCCCGGCGTACGCCCGGCCGCGCGCTCGAAGGCCCAATCGACTCGCGCGTTCCAATCGCGTCCGTGTTGCAGAATATTTTGCGCGAAGACGCGGGCCGCTTCCACGTAGATCGGGTCGTTGAGCAGCACCAGCGCCTGCAGCGGCGTGTTGGAATTCACCCGGTTGACCGTACACTCTTCGCGCGTTGGCGCATCGAACGTGAGCAGGCTGGGATGCAAAAAGCTGCGCTGCCAGAACGTATACACTCCGCGGCGATAGAGATCGTCGCCGTGGCTGGCCACGTACTCGCGCTTAGGAAAATTGAGCGTCGCCAGGTAGCCATCGGGTTCGTAAGGCTTAGCGCTCGGGCCGCCGAACTTCTCCACCAGCAAGCCCGAGACCGAGAGCGCGATGTCGCGGACCACTTCGGCCTCCACACGGAAACGGCTCTGCCGCGCCAGCAGCCGGTTGTCGGGATCGCGTTCCTCCAACTCCGCCGTGCTCATCGACGACTGCCGGTACGTCCGGCTAGTCACGATCGTGCGGATCAGGTGCTTCACGTCCCATGCATGCGCGCCCTGCGCCTGGTATTCCGGATGGACGAATTCCGCGGCCAGCCAGTCCAGCAGTTCGGGATGCGTCGGCCATTCGCCCTGCGAACCGAGATCGTCCAGCACCTTCGAGAGCCCCATGCCGAAAAACTCGCGCCAGAAACGGTTGACCGTGACGCGTGCGGTCAGCGGATTCTTCGAGTCCACCAGCCAGTTCGCCAGGTCCAGCCGCGTCGCCCGGCGTCCGCCGGTGTCGAGTTTGCCGAGGAAGCCGGGAACCGCCGGCGGCACGATCTCGCCGGAATCGTCCATCCAGTTTCCCCGCGCCAGAATCCGCGTATCGTTGGGCGCGACCGCCTCGGACACCATCACGCGCGGAATGGCGCTCTCCATTAACGCCGCAGCCATCTCGCACTTCGCCTCGTCCGCCACTTCGGCCTGATCTTCCGGAGCCGCCCATTGGAAATGTGCGGCGATCGCGGCCTTCTGCGCATCGTTGCGCTTCTCTTCCGCCACGCGCAGTGCGCGCAGCACGGCGTCCGGAATCTCTTTACCCTTTTCCGCCGTCGGCCACGAAAATTCACTCGGCGACAGCGCCAGTCGGAACCGTCCCATCGTGGCGCGCCTGAATTCCGAATCCTGCCGGATACGCACGGTCAGCACGGTATTCGCGGCCGTCTCCAATGGCTGCCCGAACCGCAGCGCGAGATACGCCTTCGTGGTCTCGTTGTACGCGTTGATCGCCCATCCCGTCTTCGGGTCGCCATCGATCGCGCCCGCCGGCAGATACTCGGATGCCTGGTTGCTCAAGTTGGCCTTACCCGTGACGAGCGGAACCTTGCGCCCGCCCGCCTCCACTTCGAGTTCGGTGATCACCAGCCGGTCCGCGCCGCGCGCCACCCGCAGTCCCGGCAAATTTTCATCCATCACAACTTCCAGCCCCAGTTGCTTCCACTTGCCCGCGCCCGGCTGCAGCGTGACGGTATAAGTCTCGTTATCGGGATTGGGGCCGCTCGCAATGATGACACCGTTGCCCGGCGCTCGCGTTCCGGCCAGCGTGCCGCCTTCGTAACTGGTGTAGTCCACGTCCTGGTCGTTATAGACCGTGAGCACCGCGCCGTTGGCCGCTTTCGCTCCTGTCGGCCGCTGCACGCGCCAGGCGAGATCGCCCGCGCCATAAGCGGTCAGAATTTGCTTTTCCCATTCCGCGCGGCTCGGCTCCAGCGATTTCATCTTGCCGACCAGTCGCGCCTTCGAGTCTTCCAGCGTCTGTTTCAACTGGTCGAGCCGCTTCTGCTGTTCCGCCGTGGGCAGCGCCAACTGCGCGCCCCATGCGTCCTTGCCGCGATCGGGCACCAGGCCGGTCTCCTTGAGATCCGCGAAGAATGCCTTCATCGAGTAGAAATCGCGTTGCGTGAATGGATCGAACTTGTGATCGTGACACTCGGCGCACCCCAGCGTTCCGCCCAGCCACACCGCCGCCACCGTGCGCACGCGATCGGCGCCATACTTGGCGAGATATTCCTTGGGCTGCAGCCCGCCCTCGGCGGAAGTCCGATTCAGCCGGTTGTACGCCGAAGCCACCCTCTGTTCCACGGTGGCGTTTGGCATCAAATCGCCTGCGAGTTGTTCGCGCGTGAATTCGTCGAACGGTTTATTATCGCGGAAAGAATGCAGCACGTAGTCGCGGTAAGGCCAGGCCGGGAAGGCGTTGTCGCCGTGGAATCCGCACGTATCGGCGTAGCGCACCACGTCCAGCCAGCGCATCGTCTGCTGCTCCGCATACCGCGGCGAGGCCAGCAGGCGGTCCACCAGTTTCTCGTACGCATTGGGCGTCGCATCCTTTTGGAAGGCCGCGATTTCCTCGGGTGTCGGCGGAATGCCCGTGAGATCCAGCGCCACGCGGCGAGCCAGCGTGCGCCGGTCGGCTTCCGTGGAAGGCTTCAGCGCTTCCCTGTCCAGGCGTGCGCGGATAAGCCCATCGATCGGATTTCCCTCGCCCGATACCGCCGGACGCGCCACCGGCTGGTAGGTCCAGTGCCCCTCATATTTTGCGCCCTCCGCCACCCAACGCCGGATCGTTTCCTTCTGCGCCGCGGAAAGTTCCTTGTGCGCAAAAGCCGGAGGCATGATGCGCCCGTCCTTGGCGAAGACCCGTGCAATGATGCCGCTCTTGTCCGGATCGCCGGGCACGATTGGCGCCACGCCATTCCGGTTCGCCTTCAACGCTTCGTCGCGTAGATCCAACCGCATCCCGGCCATGCGCGAGCTCTTATCCGGCCCGTGGCATCGAAAGCAGGTTTCGGCCATAATCGGCCGTATATCGCGGTTGAAGCGCACTTGCGCATTTCCCGCCGCCGTCGCAAGCATGGCAGCCAGCAGTACCCTTCTTACGTGCATTGTGTTTCAATATACACCCGTGACGCGAACAAAAAATAATTCGTATCAAGCCGCTCTATCACTTAGCGGGATTCCGCACGTTGATCCGGATTTGCCCATGCTACTTTCAAATTGGAAAGAGGTCGTGCGCACCACTCGCGCGGCCCCAACAGTTTTTATCCTGGCCAGGATACGTTGCACAATTCGGTGGTACTGACTTTCCGTAAGCCCTGAAAAGCTTCACGGTCGTCCCCTACTTGGAGGAGACCGGCGGGAAGATCTTCCGTTCGAACGGATAAACGCCGGTGGATGCTCGGATAGCTCTGATCGCCGACCCACCGGATACAGAGGTTGACAATCGAAACGAGGGGACGCTCGATGTGCTCAAGGTCATAAGCACTTGTTCCTACGTCTTCGTAGATTGCAACCAAATCACTGGCGGCCGGACTACGCCCGGCAAACACCCGGATGCCCCCGGCCGCCGCAACGCTCTCGACACCCCGTTCTCAAGCCCGAAGTGTCTATTGTCTTCTCCGCGCTTATCTCCGCGCTCTCTGCGCCTCCGCGTTGAATTGACTCCTCAGAACTTACACCCGCCCCTCCTAAACCTGGCGGGAATATAATGGATGCGATGCTCAGAATGGGGACCCTGTGTGGGGCACTCGCCTGCCTGCTCGCGTGGATGCCGCTTCACGCAGCCGATGTGGCGCTACCGCCCGCGGCCAAAACCAAGATTGAATTTGCCCGCGATATCGAGCCGCTGCTGGCCAAACGCTGCCTGTCCTGTCATGGCGCGCAGCAGCAGATGAGCGGCTTGCGCCTGGACCAGAAGGAAGCCGCGCTCAAGGGCGGCGCCGCCGGTGTGGACATTGTTCCTGGCAAGAGCGCCGAGAGCCGCCTCATCCGCCTCGTTGCAGGAATCGGTCAGAAATTCATGCCGCCTGTGGGCGCCCACCTCACCGCCGAAGAGGTCGGACTGCTGCGTGCCTGGATCGATCAAGGTGTCGAGTGGACCGCGCGCGCCCCGCACTGGTCGTTCCAGAAAATTCAGCGTCCTGCCGTGCCCGTCGTGCGCGACCGCGCCTGGGCGCGGAACGCCGTGGACAACTTCATCCTCGCGCGCCTCGACCGCGAGAAGATTACGCCCGCCCCCGAAGCCTCGAAGCTCACCCTGCTTCGCCGCGTCAGTCTCGATCTTACCGGCCTTCCCCCCACGCCCGAACAGGTTCGCGAGTACCTCAATGACAACCGCTCCGACGCTTATGAACGCCTGGTCGATCGTCTTCTCGATTCTCCGCATTACGGCGAGAAGTGGGCGCGCTACTGGCTCGACCTGGCGCGCTACGCCGATAGCGACGGCTACGAAAAAGATCGTTCGCGCCCCTGGGCCTGGCGCTATCGCCACTGGGTGATCGGCGCCCTCAATCGCGACCTCCCCTTCGACCAGTTCACCGTCCAGCAACTCGCCGGCGATCTGCTGCCCGACCGCAATCTCGACACCCTGGTCGCCACCGGATTCAATCGCAACACCCTCACCAATCGCGTGGGCGGCACCGACCCCGAGCAGTTTCGCGATGAGCAGGTGCTCGATCGCGCGGCCACTCTGGGTACGGTGTGGATGGGCCTCACCGTTGGCTGCGCGCAGTGCCACAACCACAAGTACGACGCCATCAGCCAGAAGGAGTTCTACCAGCTCACCGCGTTTTTCAATACCCAGGAGGAGGTCAACATACAGGCGCCGCTGCCCGGCGAACTCGGACCCTACCTCGCCGCCCGCCCTGCCTATGACCGCGAGCGCAAGGCGTTGCTCGAAGAGTACAAGATCCCCGAGAACCTGACGGATTACGAATCCAAGCTGCGCGAAGCAGCCCTCCACCCCGGCAATCACGAGGATTGGGATTTCGCTTACGGCGAAGTCACCCACACCGTGGACAACGCTCGCAAGGTCCTTTTCACCGACCCGGCCAAGCGCAGCGAGGTGCAGCAGAACGCCATGCTGGATGTGTTCCTCGGCGGCTGCGGCAATCTCTACGGGAAGGAACATTGCGACGCTCTGAAACTCGCCGAACTGCGTCCCAAGCTGACTGCACTCGCCGCCAAACTGCCGCCCGTCAGCTACGCGCCGGTGTTGCTTGAAAACGACACGCCTCCCAAAACGTACATCCATGTGAAAGGCGACTGGCGCGAGCGCGGCGCCGAGGTCCAGCCCGGCACGCTCGCCGTCTTGCCGCCGATGCCGGCAGGCGAAACCGGGCGCCTCGGCCTGGCCCACTGGCTGGTTTCGCCACAGCATCCGCTGACATCGCGCGTCGCCGTGAACCGCATCTGGCAGGAGGTCTTCGGCCGCGGCATCGTCTTCACCAGCGAGGATTTCGGCACTCAGGGCGACCGTCCCACTCATCCCGAACTGCTCGACTGGCTGGCCTCCGAATTCATGCAGCGTGGTTGGAGCATGAAACAGATGGTCCGCCTGTTGGTTACGTCTTCCACTTACCGCCAAAGCTCCAACGCGCGTCCCGAACTCGCGGCGAAGGATCCCGAAAATACCCTGCTGGCCCGTCAGTCGCGCCTGCGCCTGCCCGCGGAATTGATCCGCGACGAAACGCTCTACGCAGCCGGCTTGCTCGACCTGCGCATCGGCGGGCGTAGCGTGAAGCCGCCGCAGCCCAAAGGTGTCGCCGAACTTTCCTACGCGGGATCGGTGAAGTGGGAAGAGAGCACCGGCCCCGACCGCTACCGCCGCGGCCTCTACATCCACTTCCAGCGCACCGTGCCGTATCCGCAGTTGGTCAGTTTCGATGCCCCGTCCGCCAGCCTCGCCTGTCCGCGCCGCGAGCGCACCGACACGCCGCTCCAGGCCCTCAACCTGATGAACGATCCCGTCTTCTTCGAAGCCGCCCAGGGGCTCGCGTTCCGCATCATGCGCGAGACCGGCGCCGGAAGTTTCCGTGACCGTCTCAACCACGCCTACAGCATCACCCTCGGGCGCCAGCCCTCAGCCCGCGAGGCGGAACGCATGGGCAAGTATTTCGACGATACCAGCCGCGGCCTCGCAGCCAACCCGCAAACCGTCGCCGCGCTCTTCCCCAATCAGTTGGAAGGCGTGCCGCAGCCCGACGCCGCCGCCT
>Ga0163163_10004837_pt1 | contig 11572 bp, 11 predicted proteins | sample S65metaG_FD_119766 | JGI IMG/M metagenome (GOLD analysis project Ga0163163, IMG submission 119766) | Switchgrass rhizosphere microbial communities from Kellogg Biological Station, Michigan, USA - S6-5 metaG | ecosystem: Host-associated > Plants > Roots > Rhizosphere > Soil | place: USA... | reverse complement strand
TTCCGCGAACTGCAGGATGAGATGCGCTCGCAATACGCGATCACTTACCAACCGCCTAGCCCTAAGCGGGATGGCACATATCACAAGATTGATATTAAGCTGGCTAACAAGGATTACAAGCCGCAAGCTCGCAAAGGTTATTACGCTATAGAGCCCGAAAACTAGCGCCGCTCTGGATACAGCCACGCCGGATAGCGCTCCCGCAGCGGTCCAATTTTCCGGCCCACCGCATAGACGCTGTCCTCCTCTCTCTCTGCCAAGGTAACCTCCATACCGCAATTTCCGAGCAGTCCGCGAATTTGATGCGACGTGTGGGCGCGCGTGGTGAAGACTAGATGGCAGCCCGGACGCAGAATACGATGGATCTCGTCCATCATATACATCGGGTCATGGCTTAACGCTTCCAGAACGTCAATACAAAGGATGGTTCTGAAATGCGCACTTGGATAAGGATAAAAATCACGCTCTAAATCGAAGTGATCCACCTGCCACGTAAAACCCTCAGCCTCCCGCGTTTCCACTCGGCCCGCCTCCCCGGCAACGCAGCCTCGTACATGACCATATCCGAGCCGCGTATGCAGCAGCGGCGTAATCCCCGTCTGCCCGGCGATTTCGAGGATGAAATCCGCTGAGTTACCTGGCGGAATGATGTTGAGAAGTTTGTCGCTTGGGGACACTAATTTAACAGTGTAGTCGCGATCAGACCGCGGAAGTTGACGCCCCGCGGTCAGGCGCAGTTGGGGCAAATGCCGCAGAAGCTCGCAGGAACGATTTATTTGCGCCTTTATTTCAATAGGGTACGAGAAATGAGTCGGTGGTGCCCGGCGTGCAGCACGGGAGTGAATAAATGAAGAGGCCAAGAACCTTCAATCCCTGGCTCGCGGTGTTTCTTTTCTCCTTTGCGGCCTTCGGCCAAAGGCGTCCTGCCGCGACGGAGCCGACGTCGGTGAGCGTAGCGGCCATGGCGCCCGTTGCCGGCGCCGCCTATGTGGGAGCGGAAGGCTGCCGCTCGTGTCACCGGGCAGAATTTCAGGTATTTAACAAAACCCACCACGCTGAAATCAAACCAATAAGAACGGATTCCGTCACCGGTTGCGAAATGTGCCACGGCCCGGGGAAGGCGCATGCCGATGCCGAGGAGGCCTCGCAAGGCGACGACGCGAAGACCGCGGCGGCTAACAAGCTGATCTTTTCTTTCAAGGCGAATCCCCGGCAGAATGCCGAGCGCTGTCTGGTATGCCATCAGAGTAACCGCGATCAGAAGGATTTCACGCACTCACCGCACATTCAACACGGTGTCGCTTGTGATAGCTGCCACTCGATGCACCTGGTAGATGCCGGGCGGAACCCGCAAGCCGAACGCCTGGGCACGGCGCAAGGGAACTTCTTCAATGTGCCGGAACTGCCGGAAGAAAAACGCTGGCTGCACAATAGCCAGCTCATTAAGCCGCAGCCGGAATTGTGCTACGGATGCCACGGCAATATCCAGGCGCAGTTCGCGTTGCCTACGCATCATCGGGTTCCGGAAGGTGCGATGAAATGTACGGACTGCCACAACACCCATGGCACTTCGAACCGCGCTACGCTGCGGCAAAGCGGCTGGGAAACCTGCACGCAATGCCACGTCGAAAAGCGCGGGCCTTTTGTCTTTGAACACTCCGCCGTGAAAGTAGAAGGCTGCACCGCCTGCCACACGCCGCACGGCAGCATTAACGGCATGCTTTTGGCGCGGCGCGAAACCCGCTTTCTGTGCCTGCAATGCCACGTCGATCCGTTTGCCGCCAACGTGCCGCACGGCCGCCTGAGTTTCCAGACTCGTGGTGACTGTACGCGTTGCCATGCCGCCATCCACGGCTCGAATTTCGACGCTAACTTCCTGCATTGAGGACACGCGAATGAAGTCTACCATCACCATTGCTTTCGCGATTCTGGCAGGCAGCCTGCTGGCGCAGGACGACAACAAGACGCCGCTCTCGTGGGGCGGATTTGAGAACACCGGCTCCGCCACCTTCGGCTACCGCTTCACCGACGTCAGCGGTTATCAACCCAAATTCCAGGAGCTGTTTAATCTGCGCGAAGGTCCGCGTCTGCTCGATTTCAGCCTGTTCGGCAAGGCCAAGGACGGCGAGAACCGCTTCGCAGACAATTATTCGCTCACCGCCAGTGGAATCGGGGGCGAGCCCTTCACCAGCGCCCAACTGACGGTGCGCAAGAGCCGGCTCTACGACCTGCGCGTGAACTTCCGCCAGAGCTATTACTATTGGGACCGCAACGACGCCGCCACGCTGCCCAACGGCCTGAGCGGGCTGACGTCCAACCACGACTGGGCCACGGTCCGGAAGCTTGGCTCCGTCAACCTGCTGATCCATGCCACCAATAACTTGAAATTCAGTTTCGAATACTACCGCAATACCCGCGATGGCGCGACCTTCACCACGCGATCTCTGGATTATTTTGGATCCTCCAGCACCTGGGGCTCCTTCGCACGCGCCAATCCCTACTACCTGTTTGCGCCCATCAATGAGGTGTCTAACCGGGTTACCGGCGGCATCGACTATACCCTCAAAGACTGGACCCTCCACTACCGCCTGGGTTACCAGACGTTTGAAGACGCCGTGAACGGGCAGAACCTGACGTCGCCCCTACTCAGCATTAATGTGAACGACCCCACGACCCGCAAAGAGCCGCTGAATGGCGTGTCCTGGATCGATTCGCGCCGCCTGACAACGCCGGTGAGCGAGTTCTCTTACACCGGTAAGATCTTGCGCCAACTGGAAGCGCGCGGCGGCTACCTGTTCTATCGTTACAGCGGACCCGCCTCGCTCAACATGAATATGGACGGGATCGCGCGCACCAACTCCGGCGGCACCACCGACGCGCCTTATGCGGTATCGCTGTCGACGCGCGCACAGGTTACCGAACCGAACCAGGTGGTGGACCAGGGTTTCACCTACAAAGTGAAGGAATGGTGGAGCACCATGTTCGACTATCGCTATTCGCACTTCACGGTCGATAGCGACGCTCAATTCCGCAGCGTGAATGGAAGCACAGTGGCGACCGGAGATTCGCAAAATCAGTGGCGCATTGCGGCCCACACCCTGGATTTGAACATGGCGTTCACGCCCATGGCCTCGTTGCTCTTCCGCGCGGGAATCCGTTACCTCAATACCGACATTCGCATGCTGGAAGACGGCGTGGTGGACACCACTCGCACCAAAAACATCAACACCGTTTGGCCCATCGGCAGCGTCTACTATCAGCCCAGCAAAATGTTTACCGTTCGCGCGGACGTGGAGTCCACTACCAACGGGACTTCCTATACGCGGGTCACGCCGCACACCGACGTCGGCGGCCGCTTCGTCGTCCGCGTGCGCCCTACGGATAAGTTCTATATCGAAGACAGCGCCGTGGTGCGCAACCGCAAATTGCTCGATACCGATTACCGCAGCACGGTTCGCAGCAACGCCGTCACCGCCACCTATGAGTTCAACCCGAAATACTCCGTGTTCGCGGGCTTCAGCTACGACAGTCTCTTTGCATCCGACTTTGTGAGTTTCCTGCGCGGCACCGCGCCCTTCACCAACATTGCCCTGCGCGATCAGACCGTGAACCGGGTCTGGCAGGCAGGGCTCAAGGCCGAGCCCCTTCGCTGGCTGGGCATCAGCATCACCGGCAACTATGTACGCTCCACCGGTATGGGCGAAATCGCAGGGGAACTCCCGCTCTACGGCCCGGTGAAATTTCCCTACGCCACCGGGTCCATCTATTACGATATTCCGCAACTCGGCCGCTTGACGCTGCAATTGCAGAGGACCTACTACGTCGAACAGATCGTGCCCGGAAACAACTTCGGCGCCAACCTGGTGATGATCGCCTGGACGCGCGGATTCTAGACTTCCTGAAAGGATAAATCACTTATGAAACTTACAATGACCTGTGCCGTTCTAGTTCTCGCCGGCGCCGCCACGGCGTGGGCGCAAGGAGACGCCAAAGACCTGTACTTGAGCAAATGCGCCACCTGTCACGGCCCCGATGGCGCCGGCAAAACCGCCAAAGGCAAAAAATTGAAAGTCCAGGACGTCCACGCGACCGCCACAAAGATGACCGCCGATGAGATGATCAAAATCGTGACCGACGGCAAAGGCCAGGACATGGATGGCTACGGCAAGACTCTCAGCAAAGACCAGATCAAGGGCGTGGTCGACTTCTATCGCGGGTTGGCGAAGTAGCTCCGCCCGTCATGCCCGCATCCGTCATGGTCCTGTTCTGCCTCGCGGCGGCTCTGATCGCCCTATTCATCGGCTTCCGCGTGACACTCACGCGCTCGCGCGAAGGCAAGATGCTCGCGTTCATCGCCCTCTTCGCGCTGCCTATCATGGCCGCCTGGACCGGTTTCTCCAAGCAAATGGAGCGCGCCGAATCCACCCAGTTCTGCCTCTCCTGCCATGTGATGGGCGACTTCGGCCGCAGCCTCTATATCGACGACCCCAGCTACATCCCCGCCGCGCACTTCCAGAACAACCGCATTCCGCGCGACCGCGCCTGTTACACCTGCCACACCGAATACACCATGTTCGGCCCCACGAAATCCAAGATCCGCGGACTCCGCCACCTCTACGTGCAATACATTGTGGGCGCCCCCAAACCGGAAACCATTAAATTGTACGATCCCTTTCAGAACCGCGAGTGCCTCCACTGCCACCTGGGCGCGCGCCGGTTTGAAGAAGGCACTGCGCACAGCAAGTCGCCCGATCTATTGAGCCGCATCAAATCCAACCAACTCTCCTGCACCTCCAGCGGCTGCCATGAGTTCATTCACGACGTTGCCTCACTCAAGGACGCTACCTTTTGGAAGGAGAAGCCCTAGCCACAATGGCAATCGACACTTCCGTCACCGAACATAGAATCCGTTGGGCCAGCCTTCTGGTGGGCTCCGGGTTGCTGGTACAGCTGGGCTCGCTGCTGGTGATTCACCCGCTGGCGTTCATGGCGTTCCTAATGGTGGGATGCCCGCTCATGGCGGCCGGCATCGTGCTGTATCTTTTCTCTCTCCTGCCGTAATACTAGCGATACTGGTTGCGATGGATCTCGCCGGCTGGGAGCAGCGCTATCGCGCGCAAGAAGAAGCCTCTGCGTCGCACCCTCATCCCTTATTAGTTGAAGCCGCTAGTTCTCTGCCCCCCGGCCGCGCCCTCGATTTAGCTTGCGGCACCGGCCGCAACGCCCTGTGGCTAGCGGAACGCGGCTGGAGTGTCACCGCTGTAGACGGCTCCCCGGCAGCCATCGAAATCCTCCGCCAGCGCGCCGCAGGCTTACGCATCGAAACGCAAGTTGCCGATTTCGAAGACGGCGGGTTCGCTATTGAACCCGCGCACTGGGACCTCATCGCTATCTGCTATTACCTGCAACGCAATCTCTTCGAGCCCTCGAAGTGCGGCTTGGTCCCAGGCGGGATCTTGATCGCCATCGCCTTGCTCAGCAAAGCCGGCAAAGATAACTCGTTTCGCTTGGAGCCTGGAGAACTGCGCCGCTACTTCGAAGGCTGGGAGATTCTCCATGACCGCGAAGGGCGCGATCAGTGGGAGCACAAAGTCGCCGAGATCGTCGTCCGCAAGCCCATCTGAGATACACTGGCTTGGTTTATGTCTAAGCTGCGTCTCACGATGGCGTGCTGGAATTACGACCGCACTCGCGCGCTCATGGAAGGCCGCATTCCCATCGATGGCGTGGACCTCAATTACCTCAACCTGGTGGTGGAAGAAACTTTCTTCCGCATGATGCGCAACCAGGAATTCGACGTGGCCGAGATGTCGCTGTCGTCTTACACGCTGTCCCTGTTCCGCGACCCCGCGCCCTTCATCGCCATCCCGGTCTATCCGTCGCGTTCCTTCCGCCACTCCGGCATCTTTGTGAACGCCGATGCGGGCATCCGCGAGCCGCGCGATTTGATCGGCAAACGCGTCGGCAATCCCGAATACCAGTTGACCGCCAATGTATGGATACGCGGCCTGCTCGCTGACGAATACGGCGTACCCGTCGACAGCGTGCACTATTTTCGCGGCGGCCTGGAGCATCCTGGCCGCATCGAAAAAGCTGCGGTCGCATTGCCTCCGGCCATCCACATCGACGATATCGCGGAAGACAAAACCCTGGCACGGATGCTTGAGTCGGGCGAGATCGACGCCATCTACGCGCCGCGCGCGCCGTCCACTCTCTACAGCAATCCCGCGAAAGTCCGGCATCTGTTCCCGGACTATGCCGCCGCCGAGCGCGACTACTATCTGAAGACCAAAATCTTCCCCATCATGCACGTGATCGCCATCCGCCGCGAAGTGTACGAGAAGAATCGCTGGGTCGCGCAGTCGCTCTACAAAGCCTTCGCCGCCGCGCAGAAAGAAGTCTATGCCGATCTCCACGAATTCGCTGCCCTCAAATTCATGCTGCCCTGGCTGATCCCGCACGTCGAGGAAACCGAGCGCCTGATGGGCCGCGACTTCTGGCCCTACGGCTACCAACCCAACCTCGAAACCCTACGGACGTTCCTGCGCTATTCCTTTGAACAAGGCCTTGCCAAGCGCCTCTTAGATCCAAAAGAACTATTCGCATCTGAAACCCTAGAATCGTTCAAGATCTGATGAAACTGACCCGCGGCGACATCGACGCCACCATCGCGCAAGTCGGCTTCAACATAGCGCAGATGATCATTCCCGTATTCCTGCTGGCGCCCGCCGGAATCCCTTTCGAGTTCAGCGTGACCCATCTGCTCCCTGGCTACGCGCTAGGGTTCCTGATCGGCTCGCTGGGGCTCTGCGCCGCCGCCATCCGCTTAGCCCGCCACGAGAATCGTGATGACGTCACCGCGCACGTTTACGGCAACAACGTCCCCGCGATCATCGCTTATACGCTGGCCATCATGCTGCCGGTGTATCTCGAAACGCGCGACGCCGAACAAGCCTGGCGTATCGGCGCCGCCGCCGTGCTCTGGACCGGCCTCATCAAGCTCGCCACCTGCCCCTTCGCTAACATCATCCGCAAACTGATCCCGCAACCTGCCGCCATGACGGTTTTCGGAGCCGCCATGTACAGCTATCTGGCGCTGGTTCTTCTGCAGCGCGTCTTCGACCAGCCCATCGTTGGCCTGATCGCGCTAGCGATCGTCATCACCGGAGTCCTCGCCGGCGTCCCGATTACGCGCTGGCGCATCCCACCATTTCTAGTCGCGTGGCTGGTCCCGCTCGCCGCTGGAGTCGCCATCGGCTACGTGCATCCCTCCTGGCCGGGCCTGCGCCCAACATTGCCGCTGGTAGCATCGCTCGCTCCCTTATCCGCGTTTCCGCTCGCTATTCCCTACCTGTCGGTCATCGCTCCGATGGCGATTTATCATGTGTTGCAAGACATCGCCTCGGTAGCCGGAGCGAGCGCCGCCGGCGACGACTACGACGTCCGCGAAATTCTCTTCTGGGACGGCCTCGGGACGCTGATCTGCGGCGCTGCCGGGAGCACCGTCGCGCCCGTGGTCTACGCGCTGCACCCTCCCTACAAACACATGGGCGCACGCATCGCTTTCTCTTTCTGGACGCCGGTTCTCTTCGCTCTCGTCGTGATTTCTGGCTTGAGCCTATTCATCGCGCAATTGTTTCCTTGGTCGATTCTCGCCGCCATGATCGCCTACATCGCCATCGGCGTCGGCATGGCCACACTGCGCCGCGTCGATCCCAAATACTTGAGCGCGGTGCTGCTCGGGTTCGTGCTAACTACCGGAGCCGTGGTCGCCGCCGACGTCAACTCTGCTCTCCCCGCGCTCGGACTCTCCGCCGCGAATCCGCAAGTGCAGTCCGCGCTGAATCGGACAATTTACTGGGCCTCGGTGCAAGGCCTGGGCAACGGATTTCTGTTTCTGGTTCTAGTCATCGCCTCCGTGCTCACCGAACTGATCAATCGCAACTTTGGACGCGCGGCTGTGTGGTGCGCGATCGCTGGGTTGTTCTCATGGTTCGGACTAATGCACTCCGCCATCATGCGCTGGGGCGCACAGCCGCAGTACGCCGTGGGCTGGATCTGCGCCGCCGTGATCGTTTATTCCGCCCGCTGGTGGCGCGGTGATGATAGGATGGCCGCATGAAGAAATCGCTAGCGCGCCGCGGATTCCTGAAGGGCACCGCCGTCGGAGCCGCCGCCGCCGTGGTTCCCCTCCCCGCCAAGGCGCAAACGCCGCAGCCTTCCGGCGCGCCCGCTCCTCTGTCGAAAGCCGCCGAAACGCAGACGCCACCGGTGCTCGAAGTCCTCACCGCCGACCGCCCGGGCTCGGATTTCATGGTTGACATCCTGAAGTCGCTCAACATCGAATACGTGTGCGCGAACCCCGGCTCCAGCTTCCGCGGCCTGCACGAATCGCTGGTCAACTACGGCGGCAACAAGAATCCTGAGTTGATTACCTGCTGCCACGAAGAAGCCTCGGTCGCGATGGCGCATGGTTATGCCAAAATCGAAGGCAAGCCACTGGCCGTGATGCTGCACGGCCCGGTCGGCCTGCAACACGGCGCGATGGCGATCTACAACGCCTATTGCGACCGCGCTCCGATCGTCTTGCTGGTGGGCAACGCGCTTGACGCCACACAGCGCCGCCCCGGAGTCGAATGGGTGCACAGCGCGCCCGACGCTGCCGCCATGGTGCGCGATTTCGTCAAGTGGGACGACGTGCCCATCTCGCTCACGCATTTCGCTGAGTCCACCGTGCGCGGTTACAAGATCGCGATGACGCCTCCGATGATGCCGGTGCTGATCGTGGCGGATGGCGATCTGCAAGAGCACGCTATGGAAGCGCGCGAATCGTTGCACGTTCCCAAGCTCCCTGCGATGTCGCCGCCGCAAGGCGATGCCGCAGCCGTCGCCGAAGTCGCGCGCCTGCTGATCGCCGCGCAAAACCCGGTGTTAGTCGCCGATCGCGCGGCCCGCACGCCTGCCGGCATGAAATTGCTGGTGGACCTTGCCGAAACCCTGCAAGCGCCGGTGATCGATCAATGGGGACGCTTGAATTTCCCGGTGCGCCATCCGCTGAATCACACGGACAACGCGCGCGCCTTGATCGCCAACGCCGACGTGATTCTGGGTCTCGAACTGACAGATTTCTGGGGCACCGTCAACGCCTATCGCGATCAACAGGTCCGCACCTCGCGCTCCATCACCAAGCCGGGAACGAAGCTCATCAGTATCACCGCCGGCGACCTCTACGCCAAAGGCAACATGCAGGACCTGCAGCGTTATCCCGAAGTGGATCTCGCCATCCAGGCCGATGCCGAAGCTACGCTGCCGTCGCTGATCGAAGCCGTCAAACGCCAACTCACCGCGGATCGCAAACGTGCATTCGAGGACCGTGGCGTGAAACTCGCCGCCGCGCGGCAACAACTTTTAGAACAAGCGCGCACAGCCGCCACCTACGGTTGGGACGCTAGCCCGATCAGCACCGCCCGCCTCTGCGCCGAACTTTACGGCCAGATCAAAAATGAAGACTGGTCGCTCGCGTCCACTCCCAACTTCGTCAGCAACTGGCCGCTGCGTTTGTGGGATATGACCAAGCCATATCAATTCATCGGCGGCTCCGGCGGCTATGGCGAAGGTTACGGAGCGCCCTCCTCCACCGGCGCCGCGCTCGCCAATCGTAAGCACGGCCGCATCACCGTCGCGATTCAGAACGACGGCGACCTCATGTATTCTAACGGCGTTTTGTGGACCGCCGCGCATCACCGCATCCCCCTGCTGAGCGTCATGCACAATAATCGCGCCTATCATCAGGAAGTGATGCACGTGCAGCGCATGGCTGCCCGCCACCAGCGCGGCGTTTCGCAAGCCGGCATCGGCACTACGCTCACTGATCCCAACATCGATTACGCGAAGGTCGCGCAAGGCATGGGGGTTTACGCCGAAGGACCCATCACCGATCCCAAAGACCTCGGCCCCGCCATTGCCCGCGCGCTAGCAGTAGTCAAACGCGGCGAACCTGCGTTAGTCGACGTCGTTACGCAACCCCGTTAGGAGAAACAATGCCCGTCAGCCCTCTCATCGCAGACCTTGTGGTTGCGAACCACATTCTTTACGACCAAGGCGTCGTCGACGGCTTCGGCCACGTCAGCGTGCGCAGCGATCAACACAAGGATCGCTATTATCTGGCCCGCAATATGGCGCCGTCGCTGGTGCAGGCCGATGACATTCTCGAATACGATCTGGAATCGAGCCCCGTCAATGCCGCCGGGCGGCGCTCGTATTTAGAGCGTTTCATTCATGGCGAAATCTATCGTGCGCGCCCCGACGTGATGGCCGTGGTCCACAACCATTCGGCGGCCGTGATTCCGTTTACGGTTTCCGCTGCTGCGCTGCGCCCCGTATTCCACATGGGCGGCTTCCTGCGCGACATCAAGAAGTACGACATCCGCCTCAGCACCGGCCGGATGACCGATATGCTGATCCGCGACCACGATCTGGGCCACTCGCTGGCGATGGCGCTGGGCAACTCGCCCGTCGCCCTGATGCGCGGCCACGGCGTTACGGTGGTGGGCGCAAGCCTCAAAGAAGTTATGTTCCGCGCGGTCTACACCGAAGTGAACGCGCGCGTGCAGATGCAGGCCATGGCTCTCGGCCCCGTCGAATATCTGACGCCGGAAGAAGCTGAGCTCGCCGAGAAAGCCAACTCCGGCCAGTACGACCGCCCGTGGGAGTTGTGGAAAGGTCAGGCGATCGCCAAGCGGAAAGGCTAACTCCAAACCTTGCGCGCCGTCTCGACGACCAGTTCCAATTTGCGCCACTGTTCATCCGCCGTCAGCAGATTCCCCGGCGCCGTGGATGCGAAGCCGCACTGCGTGCTGATCGATAAATTCTCCAGCGGGACGAAGCGTGCGGCCTCGTCGATGCGCCGCCGCAAGTCGTCGATGGATTCGAGCTTGGGATCTTTAGTCGTGATCAGCCCCAGCACTACTCGCTTGCCCTTGGGCACCAAGCGTAGCGGCTCGAAGCCGCCGGAGCGTTCGGTGTCGTACTCCAAAAGGAACGTATCCACTTCGATCTGGCCGAATAACTTTTCGGCGATCGCGTCGTAGCCGCCTTCGGTGTACCAACGGCTGCGGTTGTTTCCGCGGCATACGTGCAGCGCCATGGTCGTGCCCTTCCCGCGGCCGGCGCGTAATGCGACGTTGTCTCCTTCGATGGCCTCCGTCAATTCGCGATCGGGATCTAAGCCCTTCGCGCGAAACTGTTCGCGTGCCTGCGGGTCCAGGTAATGCGAATAATAGGGGGCGTCGAACTGAATGTAATCGACGCCTTCCTGGACCAGCCATTCCACTTCGTCGCGCACGATCTCCGTCAGGTCGCGCAACAGATCGGCGTGCGTGGCGTAGATTTTGTCGGTCACGCCGGCGGCGTAACTGGCGACCATGAAATTCGACGGCGCGGGGACCGTCATCTTGAAAGGCATCGCCGCGGACTTCTTTAGGAATGGCACTTCGTGCCCAGTCAGTTTGCGGACCTTGCGCAGCTTCGCGATCACGGCGCTGGCGTGGGTGGCTTCCGCGCCGCCGCCGGG
>Ga0163163_10004833_pt1 | contig 11574 bp, 9 predicted proteins | sample S65metaG_FD_119766 | JGI IMG/M metagenome (GOLD analysis project Ga0163163, IMG submission 119766) | Switchgrass rhizosphere microbial communities from Kellogg Biological Station, Michigan, USA - S6-5 metaG | ecosystem: Host-associated > Plants > Roots > Rhizosphere > Soil | place: USA: Michigan... | reverse complement strand
TTTCAAGCTGCCCAATTCTCTTTTCCTTCAAATAGCGGCCGGTTGCTTCCTCCGGTGAGAGGGACAATGATGAAGGCCTGTCTTACTCGGGGCGGATGCCGGTCACCTTGGCACCCTCGCTCCATGCCATGGACGCTTTGTCAATTTGGCGCTTCAGTTCATCTGCGTCGCCGTCGGCTACCAGCACACCCATGGGCGCGAGTTTGGCTTTTACCTCGTTCTTGTTGATCGCGAGTCGCGAAGCGGTCGAAAGTCGAGAAACGATGCCCTGAGGTAGCCCTGAAGGACCGGCGACGCCAAACCAGTTGGGGATCATTTCGTAGCCCGGCACCACTTCCTTGGCGAGCCCGAGCGCGCGGTTTTGCGGCCATTCGCGCCCGGTAAGAATGCCGATTGCCTTTATGCGGCCGCTTTCCATGAAGGCCTTTGTCGTGGCAAGAGGAACATCCACTGTGAAATCAATCTCACCCGCGGCCAGAGCCTGAACCGCAGGTTGATTGCCACGGTAGCTGATTTTTGCGGCTTTGATCCCCGCCAGATGCAGGAACAGCCCCACGTCCAATTCGGCTACGCTGCTGGATGCCCCGAAATTCATCTTGCCCGGATTAGCCCTACCGTAGGCTGTAAATTCTCTCAAATTGCTCACCGGCAAGGCAGAATTGACCAGCATGAGCGTCGGTTGTATCTCCGCAAGATAGCTTACAAGCGTAAGGTTCTTCGCAAGGTCGAAATCTGCAAAGGACTTTACGGTAAACTTGGCCGCTACAACGCCGCTCGGCAGATAAAGGACCGTATAGCCATCCGGTGCGGATCGAGCCACGCGCTCTGCGCCCAGAGTGCCGGCCGCGCCGCTCACATTTTCCACAACGACTGGTGTCGGCAAAAAGTCTTTCATGCTCTCAGCCACCAGTCGGCCAGAGACATCTGTGGCTCCGCCCGCGGGAAACGGGATGATTAGATGTATCGGCCTATTTGGATAATCCTGGGCTACCGCTTGTGAGCAGGCCAAACAAACGACGGCTATAAGTGTGCTTATTTTCATGGCGTCTCTCCTCGACGTGGTAACGGACTTGGGCAGGCTACCATAGATGTGACGCGGCCGTCATACCTGTTGACTAGTAACGGCACCTTGTCGGGACCCCAGCTTGACGGCACGCCGGCGCCCCCCCTCCTGCCGGGGATTGCCCTCTAAACGATCGGTTTTCAGATGATGCTCTTATCGCGCAGTTCACTTATGTCATCGGTCGAAAGACCAAGTAGGTCGCGCAATCGGGGGAACTGGCCCCATCGCTGCGTCAATACGCTGGCCAACGTTGACTCAAAAACAAGTCGGCCAAGAGGTAAGAACACCCTTGGCGGCGGCAGGATTATATGCCTGCAACATCCTCTCAATCGCATCACCGGCAATACGCGGTGTTTCGGCCGGGTCGATTATCTCGTCAACACCCATGACCGCGGCCGCGTCGAAGGCGCCTGTTTCTTTTGCAAAGCGCTGCGATAGCGTTGCTACCTGCGCGCGCCTCGCCTCCGGACTCAACTCTTCCAGCTGACCAGCATGGACGACATTAGCCGCTACTTCCGGATCCATGAAGCTGATCTCCGCGGTCGGCCATGCGCAAGTGAACGTCGATCCTTGCTCGTAACAGGACATGGCAAAGTATGCAAGTCCGAACGCCTTGCGGAGAATGAACGTCACCCGAGGTACCCGTGAGTGGGCCAGAGCCTGGCTGAGCATCATGGCCTTGGATAGCAGTCTTTCATGTTCAACACTCGAACCAACCAGGAAACCGGGCGTGTCCACAAGGAAGACCAGCGGAATGTTAAAGCTGTCGCAGAGGCAGATGAAGCGCACGGCTTTATCGCACCCCGCCGGGCTCATTGCTCCCGCCTGGAACATGGGCTGGTTGGCTACAATTCCGACCGAATGACCGTTCACTCGGGCTAGAGCCGTAATGAGTGACCGGCCAAACCTGGGCTTCAACTCCAGAAACCGCCCATCATCCGCCAAGTACCCTAACACCTTGCGCATATCGTAAGCCCGCCTGCGGGCCTGTGGCACTACCTGCCGTAAGGCGGGCTCCGGTGCGGCCCTCCTGCTCTCAGTCCGCGGGGAAATGGATTCGGCGTTATTTGGCACATAGGATAAAAAGTTCTGGATGGCCGTTATTGCCTCATCCTTGGTGTCAACAGCGAGATCGATTTGGCCCGATCGCTCGCTGTGTACATCTGCGCCCCCCAAAGCTTCTTCGTCGATGGTCTCCGAGGTGGCGACCTGAATTACCCGGGGAGAGGTGACCGCCATGGCCGTACCGCGCAACTGGACTACAAAATCACTCAGGGCAGCCATGAACGAAGACTGGCCATATGAACGCCCCACAATTGCCGTGATCATGGGAATCCGCCGTTGCCGAAGCTCAAAGAGTTCCATGGCCGGTTGGCGGGTCATGGCGGCTGCGCCCAACAGGTCGTCCACTCGCCCACCACCACACTGGCCAAACCAAACGAAGGGATTACCGAAACTCAATGCTTGACGGTATAAGCGATGGCTCTTCCATAAATTGGAGGGGCCTTCGCTTGCTCCCTTGACGGTATTGTCATCGGCACCGACTGTGATCGGGCGACCGGCCACTCGAGCATGTCCACATATTTTTCCATCCCCATAGCTTCCGTCACGCTGCTCAGGTTTGGCCGCTTGCGCGAATGTTCCGATTTCTTGAAACGATTCCCGATCGACCAGGTTGTTGATCCAGTCACGGGCGGTGTACCCTCCTTTCGCGTGGATTTTCGCTACCTTTTCAGCTCCCCCCATTTCCGAAACGGCCTTTTGGCGTTCGGATGTCAGTTTGTCCGTTAATTCACTCATTTCGATGACCTCAAGGACTCGAGTCCGGGCGCGTGTGATCCATTAACCCGCGGACCGCGGACGTGACCCGTGGCCAATATACCGCAGGCACATCCTCACCCAGCCGGGCACGCGCACGCAGAACCTGAAAGCTTGCCGTTGAAGTCGGCGGACCGGCTTAAAGATTGGGACCGGTCGCTATCGAATCCGGGGGGCGATTTTCACACCGCTTTTGAACAATGCGTCTCCTTGCGACATCTGATCCGCCGTGTTTCCCAGTCCGACGAATGACCACGCCAGATCAAGGCTTTGGGACCGGCTCAGTTCCGCTGCCGCCCAAACCGCCCGAAGCGTCGCCTGGATCGCATTGGGCGGCGCACTGGCGATTGCGCGGGCAATCCATTCCGCCCGCTCGTGGAGCTGCGGGAGCGGCACGACTTCAGACAAGAACCCAACCTCCTTTGCCCTCTGAGCGCTCATACGCTCCCAGTTGCCAAGAAGGGCGATTCTGAGGAGTTCATGCAAAGGCATTTTGGAGGCGAGCATCGCCGACTCATATGCCATGGTCAGCCCGTATGTCACATGGGGATCGAAGAAGGTCGCGTGGTCTGCCGCGATGATGATATCGGCTTCCCCGAGCAGGTAAAATGCGCCGCCGCATGCCATGCCATTGACCGCCGCGATAATCGGCTTCCACAGCCCGACCGTCTTGGGGGACATCCAGTCTTTAGGGTCATTGAACATGAACGGCGTCGATCCGAACGTGTTCGGCCGGTCCTCGCCGATTTGCTCGGGTTTGACGCGTTCACCCGCATTTTCCTTTCTGTCGACACCGGAGCAGAAAGCGCGGTCGCCCGCGCCGGTCAGGACCACCGCGCGCACACTGTCGTCGCGGCGAAGGCCCCGCCAGATATGGCGCAGCTCGTACAGCATCTTATTGTTGAACGCGTTGTAAACTTCAGGGCGATTCAGCGTCACCCATGCCACGCCGTCGCGATTGGCGTACGTAAGGGTTTCAAGAGGGCCGGGGAATTCAGTTGAGGTCGTCATAGCAGGCATAGTGGAATGGTTATGAGAACTGTTGTGGTTGGGGATGGTGACGGGCTATAGTTCATGCGCTGGCGGCTTCTGCCGCCTTCAATCGCCGAGTCTGCATTTCCGATCTTACCGCCGTCTCGACAACCGTTCCGTCAAAGAACTTGGGATTTCCGGAAGTCAACATCCGAACTACGTTCCCAAAGGTAAACTCGCGGAACTGTGCCAATTCGAGATGACCGTCCTCGACCATCTCCCAGGCTTCCGGAAGAACCTCGCGTATGTCGGTGACGTCCCAATGACCTATGTCCGATCCGAGCACCGCATTCAACCGCGCTCCATGTGGGAGCAGTTTGTCATTGAAAGCCAGCGCATTCAACGGATCGTCCGCCTCGCAACCGAAGAAAAATTGCTGAGTGAACATCCTCGTAATGTCCTCCGGCCCGCGGATCCCGGACTCCGCAAAATCGTCTATGGAATCCGGTCGCAGTTGTCCGACCGTGATTCGCTCGGGACTGATCTCGCTGCGGTCCTTGCGGCCGGCAAGCGGCCCGGTCGCGTACTGATCAAACAGCTCCCCCAGCATCGCCGTATCAAGCAGAAACGGGTCGTAGTTATGGATCACACCCTTGTTCCGCTTCCCGTAATGGCCGAGCAGGTCCGCGTAAAGCTGGCAAGCCCAGGAAACGCCGCCTTCCAAAAAAGCGAATTTAAGCTTGGGAAATTTCATTGGAACGCCTCCAAGAATGAGGCTGCGGAGGATCGCTTCCTGCGCGGTCGCAAAGTGGCCGATATGGTTATGCACAAAATTGCTGGTTGACACCCGTGTTCCCCAGCCGAAGCCGATATTGTGGAACGTGGGGACCACGCCCAGTCTTTCGCACCGTTCCCAAACCGGAGAATAGTCGAAGGCGCTGCCATGACCCAGCGAGTCGATCCAGGTGAAAGCCGCTCCATGCTCGTCGGTTCCGACTCTGGGAATGTTGCCTCCCATGAGGACAGCCTTCAGGCCCAGTTTCACGACCGCGTGATCCAGCGCGGCGATCGCCTCTTCCGGAGTGAACATGGGAATTACGGCGATCGGCGTCATGCGATCGCGGAAAGGAGCGAACAGGTCCGCGTAGTAGCTGTTGAGTGCTCGAGTCAATGACACACGCAGCTCATCGTCCCGAATGGCCACCGCGCTCAGTCCTGCGCTTGGATACTGAAGAGCGAAGTCGACCCCGACCTCGTCGAGCCGTCTGTACATCAAGTCGGGAAGAATCGCGGTAGCCCGGTCGAGTGTATTTTTGGTCGGCGCCCCCCAATAAGCACCAATTTTGCGTGGATGCCGCCGGTGGTTGGAAAACCGCTTGGCGAGCTCGCTGCCCCCCTGCTTCTGCAAATACTCCTGCACAACCGGATAGAATTCAAAGAAGTGCCCATCTCCATCAATGATTGGGTGATCGATTTGGCTGCGAATCTTGTTGACCTGCGCGCTTGGGCTGAACGTCCTGGTCATTGTTGTGCTCCAGATGATGGGTTTTGCCGGCCGCTTTTTCGCTCGGCCGGAGCTCGGGGCGCACGTTCACAATGGCTTGATTTGTCCCCGTGGATTGCACCTTCGAGCCATCGGCGTAAGTGACGATCGTGTCACATATTGGCGCCGCTGTAAAGCGCGGGGAGGCAAGGCTTATCCGGAAGGCCCCCTCGCATCGAAAGGTTCGCCTACCTCGATTGCCACTTCAAACATTTCGCGATGCGGCTGGGTGCCACATTTCAAATGGAAAAGTCTCGCGTCGGTTGAAAAGACGCTTGCCGGCCCCTTCGGTCCATCCCTCCCCGGGCTTTGTTGGGTGGGCGTACGGGTGGGCCATCGCCGATTTGCGTATTCCCATTTGGCCGATTTCCTGCATGGCAGCCTTGAAGGTTGCGACAATACGGTCCTCGAGCGCGTAGTCGAAACGATCCCCGAGCGCCTTGTCGGCCTGGCCGCCGGATGTCATCGGATGTTCCGCCCACCATCGCACGGTTCTTTCGATGGCCTCTTCCAGGGGAACTATTGCTTTGTACCCCAGGCGGTCCTGAATTTTTCGAATGTCGAGTATTCGATGAAATCCAAAAATATTTCCATACAACTGGTTGACGACCCAAAAGGGAGCATCGATGAGTTCCCATTCGTGTCCCATGACCTCCGTCATCCGGCTGATAACTTGCCCGATCGAAATGATCGGAGGTTCATCGGCAACGTTGAAAACCTCCCCCGCTGCCTCTTTATGTCGATCGACGGCACACATCACGGCGTGGGCGGCATTGTCGCGATATGCCCGCGAACGCAGGCGCAGGCCGCCGTTGGCGAGCAGAAAATGAGGGCGCTTATCCAGAATTCTTTTGACGATGCTCCAGTCGCTCGGCAACAAGGAATCCGGGCCGTAAATCTCCGGATAACGCAAAATAGCCGCCTGAAAGTGACCTTGGCGATGGTGCTCAAGTATGGCCTGCTCCGCGCTCCAGACCTTTGTTCCAATCCGGTCAGCGTCCGGGTCAGTTGGAAATGGGCTCGCTTCCTGCGAAACTCCGACACCCATCGGTCCCCAGCGCGGATCCCGAGGCTGGGAATAAGCGTATGTGGTACCCGATATTGAAATCAGCCGTTCGGTCTTGCCGACCAGAACATCTGCGATCAGGGTGGCACGTCCGTACATGCAGATGACCAGGTCAAATCGCCTTCCGGAGAGCGCTGGCTCCAGCGACTCCCGGAAATGAGCGTCGGCATGTATGTGCTCAACCGGCGGAAGTTCCGGCTCATGGCGGCCGGAATGCAGAAGCGTGACGTTGGCCCCACGGTCGAGCATGCCCTGCAGGACGAGGGGTCCCGTTTGACCGGTTCCTCCGATCAAAAGAACATCCATTCCCCGGCTCATCGAACGACCTCTCGTTGGCGGAGTCCATCTATTTCCTGCCGCGTGTATCCGGCGACACTTGCCAATACCTGGTCTGTGTGCTGCCCCACCCAAGGGGGCGGTCCGACTTCACCGCATCGCACTCCATCAATGACGAACGGGGATCTGACCATGGTAAAGGATAGGGTGTCGTTCACATGCATCTCGGCCAAGCAGCCGCGGCCGCTCACTACCGGATGGTTGAGCGCCTCCGCCACGCGATGAGCTTCGGCCGCCGGTATGGATGCGGTCGCCAGCTTTTCGAGCCATTGAGCCGCGGTCATGCTCTTGAATGCACCTTGAACTGCCTCGACATACTGCTGCCGATTCTCGGCTCGCTTTTTCCGCGATGTAAATCTTTCATCACTGGCCAAATGCTCAAATCCCGGCTGGCCGACGATCAAACCGATGAATCGCTCTTCGAAGTGCAGCGGGCACTGCACCAGTACATGTCGACCGTCGCTTGCCTCAAGCAAAAATGTGGTGGACGAGGGGCCGGCGACGTCGAATCGAGTGGCTGTATGGAGCCATGAGAGCATGCAGTCAAGCATGCTTATGTCGATCTTTCGCCCCCTCCCATCAACTTGCCGTCCCACCAGGGCACCTAGAATTGCCTGGCACGCGGTAGCCCCCGCGATCTGATCGGCGATGACGACTTTGAAAGGATGTCCGAACGTACCTCCGGTACCTGTCAGCTCGAGCACGCCGGCGAAAGCTTGAATCACCCCGTCCGTCACGGGCACGTTTGACAGCGGTCCATCCTCTCCAAAGCCGGTGATGCTGCAGTAAATAAGGTTGGGGTTCTCCGCTGAAAGCGACTTATAATCGACTCCGAGCCGCGCCGCGACGCCCGGTCGGAAATTTGCGACAACAACGTCGGACCGGCGAGCCAAATCGAGAACAACTCGCGCTCCTTCGGGTTTTTTTAGGTCCACGGCAACACCGAGTCTGTTTCTCTGTACGCTCGCGAATATCGCAGTGGGATTCCCGCCCGGCTTGAGACCGCCGCCCGCGCGCTGGGGGTCTCCTTCGAACGCTTCGACCTTGATGATCTCGGCGCCTAGATCGGCCATGGCGCGGGTGGCGAAGGGACTGGATACCATGACGCCCAAATCGAGCACTCGAATACCGGCGAGCGGCCCGGACCGGGCATCAGACTTTGCATGTTCTGCGTTCATGAAGCATTCCTTGATATACCGCCTGCCCGATGATTTGATGGCTTCGCTTGCTTGGGCAAGTCTTGGGGAGTTTCCGCAACTTCCAATGCCTCTTGCTCGCCCCTTGCTTCAAACCGCCCGGCCCTACTGTAACGGTTTGAATCCCGTCAGTCTCGCTGCCTCGGCGTAGCGCTGAACGGCCGCTCGCATCTCAGCTGTCATGTTTTCCGGACTGCCACCTACGATCTCATATGCAAATTTGTCGACAATTGTAGCCCTCACCTTGGGCTCCCGCACTATCGCGATCATTTCAGAGTTCAGCCGCGTAACGACTTCACGACTCATACCTGGCGGACCGGAAAAGCCGATCCAGATCGTCGTGGCCGAATAGCCCGGTATCGACTCGACCAAAGTAGGAATATCAGGAACGAGCGAAAAGCGCCGATCGGAGGCAAAACCGATTGGCTTGAGCTTCCCGGATTGCAAATAAGGGCTTATTGCGCGGTGAGAAACCGCGGACAGCTGGACCTCATTGCCTATGAGCGCCAGTGTCGCGGGGGCCGTGCCGCGGTATGGCACGGAGGTGACCGCGATTCCCGTGCGTTGCCAAAACAGCGCGAAATCAAGATTGACCGATTCAGTGGGCGCGCCAAAGTTCAATTTTCCAGGATTGGCCCGTGCGTATGCCACTAACCCTTTTACATCACTGAACGGCATGTCCGCATTTGTCGCGAGCAGAAATGGCGTTTGGGCCAGAATGCCCAGATGAGAAAAGCCCGAAACCACGTCGCCCTTGTAACTGGTGGAGATAAAGGGCAGAGCAGCGAGCGCGCTCGTTGTCGCAGTGAGGACATATCCATCCGGCTCCGCACGCATGGTGTCGTTCAGCGCCAGGATTCCACTCGCGGAGGGTTTGAGTTCCACGATTACCGGCTGGCCCAGTCTGGCCCGAAGCCCCTCCGCGACTATGCGAGAGACGATTTCATGTATGCCACCCGGAGCAAAACCAACCAGGATGGTGATGGGTCGTGACGGGTACTCTGCCGCTTCCGGATTGCTGGCTCCAATCATTGAACCCATTGCGAGCAGTACCAGCACTTTCCAATTCATTGTTTCGCTCCCCCCTTAACGTCCCCGCGCCTTACCTGCCCGGCCATGAAGGCTCCGACTCTACCGGAATTACCGATCAATAGGCGCGTCCGTATAGAGAGATCGCCTTACTGGTCATGAGGCGCGCCGTGCCTGCCCCAAAGACGGGAGCCCATCATAGTCAAACTAAACCGGAATTCTGACAATTTTTTCCGGTGCGCGGTTGACCGCAAGGTCCATAATGATGAGCTGTGTCTCTTCAATGGAGTGAAACAAATGGCTGATCCGGCACGCTGCTGGTTTATCACGGGGATATCGAGCGGTCTGGGTTTGGCCCTTGCGAAAGCCGTGCTGGCGCGAGGCGACCGAGTTGCGGGCACTTTTCGCAAACCGGAGCAGGGAGCGCAGTTTGAACAGCTTGCACCCGGACGCGCACGCGCGTACAGGCTGGACGTAACGGATTTTCCGGCCATTCCAATTGTCGCCGCCCAAGCCATCAGGGATTTGGGGCGCGTTGACGTTCTCGTGAACAATGCGGGATATGGGTTGATCGGTGCCACCGAGGAGGTCAGCCATGAGCAAGTCATGCATCATTTGTCGACCAATTTGATCGGTCCGATAACGCTCATTCGCGCCTTCGCGGAACATTTTCGCACCCGTCGCAGCGGCCACATCATCAACATCAGTTCAACGGGAGGCATTTTCGGGTTCGGCGGGTTGTCGATGTACAACGCCGCGAAATTCGGGCTCGAAGGCCTTTCGGAAGGTCTCGCCGGCGAGCTCGCGCCGCTCGGTGTCAAGGTCACCATTATTGCGCCGGGCGGATTCCGGACCAATTGGTCGGACCTCAGCATGCAGCGCGGCGTGAACCGCATTCCGGACTATGACAAGTCCCGGGGGCAACTGGACGCGTTCATCAGCGGAAATGCCGGAAAGCAGGTTGGCGATCCGGACAAAGCCGCGCTCGCGATCATCAAGGTTGTGGAATCCGCGAACCCTCCACTCAGACTGGCGCTGGGCGAGGACGCTATCGCAGCGGTGCGACGCAAGATCGACTTGATTACTCGCGACCTTGAAGCATGGGACGAGGTGTCCAGGAGCACTGCGTTCGCAAGCGGAGCTCCCGCCTGAGAGCGATTCTGATGCTTCGTCACTTGGGCCTGGCCGCTGGCCGCTAGCTGGGCGCCTGCTCGGCCGGCGCCGAGTCTCGGGCCTGACCAGTGTCGGCCCGTCGCGATTTATCCTAATGCATGTAGGATACAATCCTGAAGGTCATCACGATGGAACTTCCTTCCGGCAATCTTCCAAGGCATGGCCCACAGACACGCCATTCCCATGCACAGCACTTCGCGCGTCGCCCTTTTTCTCCCCGAAGACGTCTATTTATCCAGCCTGGGTGCGATTATCGACGTTTGGGCCATTGCGAACTCATTCGTTGTCAGTCAAAAAAGCCTTCCACTTGCAAAGGGCAGTCACTTTCCCAAGAGCCAATTTCAAGTATTCGGTCTGAGCACTGTTCTGCTCTCCCTTGACGGACGTCCGGTACGGTCGACAAGCGGAGAGGCGATTAGCGTCGCCGGAAGCCTTGAGCACGCATCAGGCCGGTACGATTGTATTTTTCTGCCTGCTTTTAACTTTCGTATCCGTCCGCGCCTCTCAAGGACCCTCGCCCGGTACCGGCCTCTCTATCCGTGGCTTGCGTCCCAGCGGCGCGAAGGTGCTCTGATCGCCGCCAACGGTGCTTCCGTTTTTCTCCTGGCCGAAGCAGGATTATTGGACGGGCGGGAAGCCACCATCGGCTGGTGGCTCAAGGACGACTTTCGTAAACGCTACCCGACCGTCAATCTGGATTCATCGAAACACGTGACCGACAGCAATGGCGTGCTTTGCGCGAACACGCTGAGCACAGCCCTTGACCTGGCTTGCCGTGTCCTGGAGCGGATCGGCGCGCCACCCGTTGCCCAAATGGCGGCTGAAATTGTGTTCGCTCTCTCCGAAGAAGCGAAGGGTTTGTCGTCCGACGGCGAGCGTCTGTTCGAGGCGCGCGACACCTTGGTCGCAAAAGCGCAATTCTGGCTGGCGCGCAATTACGCATCCAAGCCCACCCTTTCGCAACTTGCAAAATATTCAGGCGCGAGCGAGCGGACGTTGATCCGCCGCTTCAAGGAAGTACTCGGAATGACGCCCCGCACCTACCTCAAGACATTGCGGATAACAAACGCGAAGCGCCTGCTAGCCGAAAGCAGTCTTACGGTGCCGCAGATTGCGACTCAGGTCGGCTACGAGGATGTTGATTTTTTCAAGAAGTCGTTCAAGGGCCACGTAGGCCACTCCCCAGCGGCATTCCGATCGGCGAGTCGACCGGAAGGGCCGAAAACGAGAATTACATACCCTGCGAACAAGATTCGCGGTTCCCGACCCTGAACAGGGGATACCAATCCTGTTCAAAACGGGTCTCCCCTAAGGGACGAGGCGACGTACGGCCCGCCGATGTATTTCGGCGGATGCAACCGTCACAAACGCTCGCCGG
>Ga0163163_10004832_pt1 | contig 11577 bp, 15 predicted proteins | sample S65metaG_FD_119766 | JGI IMG/M metagenome (GOLD analysis project Ga0163163, IMG submission 119766) | Switchgrass rhizosphere microbial communities from Kellogg Biological Station, Michigan, USA - S6-5 metaG | ecosystem: Host-associated > Plants > Roots > Rhizosphere > Soil | place: USA... | reverse complement strand
CGGCCAGATCAAGCTGGCGGGGCCCGAGGTTCAGTTGCTGCCCGCAACCGCCCAGACGCTGGCGCTGGCGCTGCACGAGCTTTTCACCAACTCGGCCAAGTATGGCGCACTCTCGACGCGGTCGGGGCGGCTCATGATCGGCTGGCAGGTCAAGGAGGACCACCTCACATTGATCTGGGAGGAATCCGGCGGCCCACTTGTGAGGACGCCGAAATCTCGCGGCTTCGGCACGCGGAGCCTGCTTGCGAGCGTCGAGTCCCAGCTCGGCGGACAGGCACAATTCGATTGGCGCGCCGAGGGCCTGTTGTGCCGGCTGGAAGTGCCGTTGACCCGAAAGACCCCGACCGCGGCCGCGCAGGGCAAGTTCGACGCCGCCACCTCCCTCGCGCTCCAGCGCGCGTCGGGTTAACCCGACGCGGCGACTTTCATGCGCTGCACCGACCGCGGTTCATGGGCGATGCGCCCTTCGAGCCAGGCTTCTGTTTGCGCGAGATCGCGTAACGCCATCGCATAGCGGCGGGCCGCGCTTCGCTCGGCACCGCGTGGCAACTTGCGCGCCTTGCGCAGCATATCGGCGGCCGCGTTTCGATAGGCCAGTGAGCGATAGAGAAAGACAACCTTACCCATATCGAATGTTCCCGTGTTGACGGCCTCCATGGTCGCAAGGTCGGCATGAACGTCGGATGAAGCCCGACGTGACAAATCGTTCATGCCAATGGAACCCGAAATCGCCGGCTGCGTTGCACGGATGATCGAGGTCGGTTCCATGCGTGCGAGAAAGTCGCCGAAAAAGTCGCGAAGTCTGATCTCTCCAACCGGCATCATCACGATCATGACGCACGCGATGATGGGCGCGGCGCTCGGCCTCGCCTTCGGTCTCGCGCTCATTCTATCCAACCCGCCGGTCGCAAATTTGCTGAAACATGGCGGAGATTCGGCCGCTGCCGTTTTCGTCGTCACGTTAGTGACGACATTCGCAATCGGCGCGATGCTCACAGGTATCGTGTTCATCATCGCCGAGGACAAGGAATCTTGAACCGCGCGTGAAACCTGCGAACTGCTTTGTCGGGAACTCCGCGGGCGGATGGCAGTTGGCTGCCTGCGTCATTTTAACTCAGGGAGTTCCCGCGCATGAAGACGACCAAGCTCGCCCTCGCCATGATGTTGGCAACCGGCCTCGCCGCCGCCCCGTTCGCCGCGCAGGCGAAGTCGCACAAGGCGAAACATGAATCCTCGACGTCGTCCTCGCAGACGACGGGCGCCAACACGAAATCCAAGAGCGCCGATCCCTCCGGTCAGGGCGGCTCCGGTCCCGGCTCCGACCAGGGCGGCACCATGACGAACAACAAGGGCACGACCAACGCCAAGTAGGCTCGCCGCCGTTCATCGAAGGCCCCGCGATCGCGGGGCCTTCTTGCTTTGGTGTTCGCTCCAATCCTTCTCACGCCATCGTCCGCGCGCGCTTCAGCTGCGCCGGATGTCGGCGATGTTCAGGCCACCGCCCGCGGAGTTCGTCTTCACGAGATGATCGAGCTGCGCCCGCTTGCGTGCGATCAGAAGCTGGGCCGCGGCATCGTCGAGACCCTCGCGCTGCAATTGCCGGATCGCGGATCCCAATTCGAGGATCTCGGCGCGCAGTCTCAAGATCCGGTACGTGTCCGGGTCTTCCTCCATGGCGCGCTCCCAAAATGTCTCAGCGGCGCGCGATTGCGCGCACGGGACCCGCGGCTTTCTTGAGGGAACGAAGACGCACACGATCGCGAACATCCGGCAGCACGTCGCCACCGCCAGCCGCCTTCCATTCGCCGATCAGCAGATTGATTCTCCGGCGCAGATCCATCTGCGCCAGGGCCTTTTCTGAGCAGTCGCGATCGCGGTCGACGAGACCGCGCACGGACGCCTCGACATCGGCCATTTCCAGCCTCAAGGCGCTGATCTTACGTCGAATTTCATTAATTCTGTTGTCCATGGCTTTTTAGAACAAAATAAGAACATATAGTCAAGTCACGATTTCAGAACGGAGAGGCCAGATGCAAGTTCAAGGTAAATACGACGCCAGGGTTTTCCTCGCGGAGCAGATGACGAGGTCACAGGGCCTGAGGTTGAAGCGGCTCAGCGAGGAGGCCTATCAGCCCGCGCAATATGATCGCGATCTGTCCTTCACTGAAGCTGCGCGCCGCATCCAGGTGCTCGAGGCGGAGATCGAACTGGCAAATTCCTTCTAGGCTGCATCGTGCATCCGGAACGTTGCGGGCGCGCTTTCGGAACCATGCTTATGCCGAATGGGTTTTCTCCCGGCCAAGGGAGAATCCGAATGGCACGGAAGGCAAAGAAACGCCGCTACTCGCGCAGCGCCGGCAGCGACGTCGAAAGCGAAATGCGGCGCTACAAGAAGGGCACGGCAAAGAGCGGCCCCGGTGGTCGCGGCGGACGTGTGAAGAGCCGCAAGCAGGCGATCGCAATCGGCCTGTCGAAGGCACGCAAGAAAGGCAAGAAGGTCCCGAAGAAGGCCTCGAAGCGGAAGACATCCAAGAAGAAGGCATCCACGAAAAAAACGAGCAAGAAAACGTCCAAACGCAAATCCGCCAAGCGATAGCGGCAATCGGCGCTAGATCATGCTGCCCGGCATGAAGCAGCGGATCGAGATGCCAAACGCGGTCTTCACCGGCCACACCATGGTGCGGCCGGCGCGGTTCGGCTCGGTGATGACGGCTTCATCGGGCACATCGACCCATTGCCCATCGAGGCGCACGCGATAGTGCCCGTCATGCGACTCCCAATCCGGATCGGAGACGGCAAATCCGTCAGCGTCCGAGCAGCACGGGCCGAGATGGCTGCGCAGGCTGTCGAACCAGGGCTTGAGCGGCGAATCGGCGTAGCGGCCATCATCGCGCCCCAGGGCACTTCCAGCCGACAGCACGAGCGGCGCCACGAGCAGCGCACGTCTCAGCGAGAGCTTCAATCGATCCATGTCGGCACCGATCAAATACGAACCGCCGGTTCCATAAGACGGCCGGACGTCCGAAGTTCCACTCTTGCAACTCGCCTGGGCGCCTTCATTGCCGCCAAGGCAACACGCGATCGAACTCTGACGAGCGAACGCGGCTTTTTCGGACGAACCTGTCACCAATGCTGCCGTTGACGAGAATGTTATCGGCGACCTGTGGGTATCTCGGATGCCAACGAGAAAAGGCGGCCCGAAGGCCGCCTTTTTGGATTTGCGCCGGAAGAGCTCGACCTACGCGAGTGGCACCGCGACAAACCGGGTCGCGTCCGCACTTTTGACCTGCAACAGCACGCTGGTCTTGCCGGACGATTTGGCCTGCGCCAGCTCGGAGCGGACGTCGCCGACATTGGCGACGGGCTTGCCGCCGACATTGAGGATGACGTCGCCGGTCTGGATGCCGCGCTGCGCCGCCGGCCCTTGCGGATCGACCTCGGTGACGACGACGCCCTTCTGGCCGGCGCCCTGCACGTCGCCGGCGGGCGCCAGGCTGAGCCCGAGGCGCGGCGTGCCGTTGCCCGGCTGCGCCTTGCCCTCGTCGGCCTTTCCGTTTCCTTGGGCCTGCCGCTCGTTCGGCAGTTCGCCGAGCGCGAGGGTCACCGTCTTGCTCGCGCCCTTGTGGAAGACGTCGAGCTTCACGGACGTGCCCGGCGCCAGCGTGGCGATGGTGCGGGCGAGATCGCGGGAGTCCTTGATCGCGGTGCCGTTGACGGCGGTGATGACGTCGCCCGCCGTAATGCCGGCCTTCGCCGCCGGGCTGCCGTCCTGCGGATTGTCGACGATCGCGCCGCGCGCCTCCTTCAGGCCGAGGCTGTCGGCGATCTCTGACGTCACCGGCTGCACCTGCACGCCGAGCCAGCCGCGGGTGACCGCACCCTTGTCCTTCAACTGCGCGACGACGAGCTTTGCGGTCGTGGCCGGAATGTCGAAGCCGATGCCGACCGAGCCGCCCGACGGCGAGAAGATCGCGGTGTTCACGCCGATCACGTTGCCGTTCATGTCGAAGGCCGGGCCGCCGGAATTGCCCTTGTTGATGGGCGCGTCGATCTGGATGAAGTCGTCATAGGGACCATTGCCGATGTCGCGGCCGCTGGCCGAGACGATGCCGGCGGTCACGGTGCCGCCGAGGCCGAAGGGATTGCCGACCGCGACCACCCAGTCGCCGATCCGCGGCTTCTGGTCGGAGAACTTGACGAAGGGAAAGTCCTTCTTGCCATCGACCTTGATCAGCGCGAGATCGGTCTTCGGATCGGTGCCGACCACCTTCGCGGTGTAGCTCGTCCCGTCATCCATGGTGACCTGCACGGACTCGGCGTGGTCGACGACGTGGTTGTTGGTCACGGCATAGCCGTCGGCTGAGATGAAGAAACCGGAGCCTTCGCCCGTGACCATCTGGTGACGCTGGCGCGGCATACCGTTCATGCCCCCCGGGCCGCGGGAGCCGAACTGCCGCGAAAACTGGTCGAACGGGGAGTCCTCGTCCGAATCCATCCGGTTCTGTTGCAGCATCGCGCTCTTGTCGTTGTCCTGGTCGATCTTGACCCGCACCGAGATGACGGCCGGTTTGACCCTGGCGACGAGGTCGCCGAAGCCCGGCGGAGTCGCAGCGCTTTCCGCGGCCTGGGCCGGCGCGATGAAGGAGGCTATGCCGAGCGGCGAAGCGCCGGGAGAAGCAGCCAGCACGGCCACGCCAAGCGCGGCCACGGTGCCAAGCAGCGCAAGCCGGCGCGGCTTCAAGATCGTGCGGGACGTGGTGATGTCGGGATTGACGCGGTCATTCATGTCGAAATGTCCATGTTGGGTCAGGTGTCGCCTTGCACGCAACATGGCCGCTTGCACCTTACGGTGTCCCGTCCACGCGATTAAATCTTGGCAAAGGTGGTGCGGTCGGCGCCGCGGCCGGACATCACGGCTGCACATTTGATGCAGCTCAACGCCGCCCTCCCGCGCGGTGAAAGACTGCGGCCACCGAACGATGTCCATCGGAGGCGCACCATGTACAAGGATATTCTCGTCCACATCCCGACCGAGCGCCCGATGCGTCCGGTGATCGACGGCTCGATCTCGCTCGCAGCGCATTTCAACGCCCATCTCGACGCGGCCGCGGTCGGCTATGTCGCAGCCAGTGCAGCTTATGTCATGGACGGCGGGGCCGCCGTGGCGGCCGTGTTCGAACTGGAACGCGAGCGCGCAGTTGAGCGGGCCGAGACTGCGCTCGCAGTGTTCGGAAGCGAGGCGGCGAACGCCGGCATTTCCTACACATGCCACCCGCTCGGCGCGATCCCGGTGGATGCGGCCAGATCACTCGGCGAGATGGCGCGGCTGCACGACCTCAGCATCGTGCTTCAGCCGGATCCCGCGCAAAGCTCGTTCGACAACGACGTGCCCAGCGAGATCCTGTTCCAGGCGGGCGGCCCGGTGCTGTTCCTGCCGTACACTTTCCGAGGAGCCTTCAAGGCGAGGCGGATCGGCATCTGCTGGGACGGCAGCCGGCTCGCCGCCCGCGCGATGCGCGACGCGGCACCGTTCCTGGCGCGCGCCGAAGAGATCGTGATCATCACGATCAACGAAGCCGACGTGGTGCCCGGCGAAGTGTCGGCAAGCAATCTGGCAAGACATCTCGGCCGGCGCGGGCTCTCGACCCGCACGGACGGCCTGTCAGCCACCCGCTCCGAGATCCAGCCGACCATCCTGTCGCTGGCGGCCTACGAGAGCCTCGATCTCCTGGTGATGGGCGGCTACGGCCATTCGCGATTGCAGGAGCGCGTTCTCGGCGGCGTCACCCGCGCCATGCTGGAAGCCATGACGGTGCCGACGCTGATGTCGCACTGACCGAAGCTGGCCCGGCGCTCTCACGCCGCAGCCGGGGTCTCCCATCCAGCGGTTGCGGTGGCGTTCTCGTCGCGGTGCACATTGCACGCATCGAAATGCGCCTTGAGTGCGAGCTCGGCGAGATATTCGAAATGTTCGGCCTGGCCGAGGAGTTCCCAGTTCTGGAGCGGCCGGTAGGCCGCCTGCTGGCGACAGAGGGACGCCAGCGCACGGTAGCGACGTACGTTCTCCATGAGAATCTCCCTCTCGGTCACACCCGGCTTATTTCTCCGGTTTGCGTCAGGGGCATTGCACTTGTGCGAAACTTTTTCTGCGCAACGCCGTCGGTCTCGGGAATGTTAACGTGTGCTGCAACGCGGCCGCTTTGCTTTGGCGCAAACTTTACAAATGTTTGGCGATGGATCTCAGCAGCGTACTGCTCAACGCCGAACCAGCCACAAAGTTACGGCATGTGTGAGGCAAAGCACAGCCCGACGTCCCTGTCGCGCGTATAATTTTTTGCGTATGGCCGCAAACAAGGTAACGGCGGTACACCACGGCTACGCTATCAACGCAGCCTGCGACTTTGGAGCCGTGCGGGCATGGAACCGGCGGCTCATTTCGTTTCGGGCGGCGACTAGGCGTAGAGGCGGCGCTCCACGGTCACGCCGACCAGGTCGAGATAGCGCTCGATCAGGTCGGGTCGGCCGACGAGATAGCCCTGCATCTGCTCGCAGGCCTCGTGCGCCAGGAAGGCACGCTGCGCCTCCGTCTCCACCCCTTCAGCGATGACCGGGATATTCAGCGCGTGCGCGAGGCTGAGGACGGCGCGGACGATCTCGGCCGATTGCGGCGTCGCCTCGAGGTTGGAGATGAAGCTGCGGTCGATCTTGATCTTGTCGAACGGAAACGACTGGAGATAGGACAGCGAGGAGTAGCCGGTGCCGAAATCGTCCATCGCAATGCGGATGCCGAGTGCCTTCAATCGCCGCAGCAGATTGAGCGCGCGGGTAAAATCGCCGATCAGCACGCCCTCGGTGATCTCGACCTCGAGCCGCGTCGGCGTAAGCCCCGTCTCCAGCAGAACCTGGTGGATCGAGCGTTCGAGGTCGCCGGCCTGGAACTGGACCGGCGACAAATTGACCGCGACCTGCAACGGCCGTGGCCAGGATGCCGCCTCGCGGCATGCTTCGCGCAGAACCCATTCGCCGATCTGGATGATCAGCCCGTTCTCCTCGGCAAGTGGAATGAATTGGTCTGGCGGCACGAAGCCCCGCGTCGGGTGATTCCAGCGCAGCAGCGCCTCGAAGCCGATGACCTCGCCATCCATCCGCGCCTGCGGCTGGAAGTAGACGAGGAACTGGTTCTGCTCCAGCGCCTGTCGCAGATCGTGCTGCAACAGCCTGCGATCACGCAGCTCCTGGTCCGTCTCGGATTCGAAGAAGCAGACCCGGGCCCTGCCCTCGCGCTTGGCGCGATAGAGCGCGGAATCGGCGTTGGCAAGCAGCGTCGCGGGATCCACGCCGTCATCGGGGTAGACGGCGATGCCGACGCTGACGCCCACCTGGGAGAGATAGTCGTCGACCTCGAGCTCCTTGCGGATCACCTCGACCAGGCGCTCGGCCAGCGTCAGCACGCCCTCGCGGCGCGCGTTGTCGGGCATCAGGATCATGAACTCGTCGCCGCCGATGCGGGCGACGAAGGCGCCGTCGGCTTCCGCGGCAAGACGATCCGCCGCCGCCCGCATCAGCATGTCGCCGACGGGGTGCCCTAACACGTCGTTGACCTCCTTGAAGCGGTCGAGATCGAGGCTGAGCACTGCAAAGCCGGTCGAAGCCTCCTGCGCCCGCTCCAGCCGCTCGTCCAGCTCCGCGTTGAAGGCGCTGCGGTTCGGCAGGTCGGTCATAGCATCATGATGGGCAAGATGACTGATGCGCTCATGGTTCGTGACGCGCTCGGTGACATCCTCGATCACGCCGACCAGATATTGCGGATCGCCGGCGCCGTCCCTGATCAGCATCTTGCGCGAATTGACGACGCGATCGTGGCCCTTGACGCCGACCTCGAGCAGGTGTTCCTCGAGGAACATCGGCATTCCACTGGCGACGACCCTGCGGTCCTGCTCGTTGACCACGCGGGCAACGTCCGCCGGAAAAATCTCCTCGGGAGTCCTGCCCAGCATCTGTTCGCGGGGCAGGCCGTAATAGTCCTCGCCGGCTCGGTTGAGCAGAATGTAGCGGGAATCCTTCGCGCACTTTGCGAACACGGCAATCGGGATATTCTCGACGATCGTATCGAGGAACTCGCGGGTCCGGAGCAACTCCTCTTCGACCTGATCGTGCGTCTGGGCGCGCGCGTCGGCGATCCGCTGGCGATCGCGGTCGTTTGCCTCGTAGGCCGCGCTGACGAGTTCGCCCAACTTGTCGAGATCGACCCGTCCGGTCGCTTCGGTGGCACAGCGAAGCTGCTCAGCGAACAAGCGATGCATGCTCATGCCACCCCAACTGGCCGAGTGCAGGCCTCATGCCCGCAGATATCTCGCGTTCCTGAACCGCAGATTGAGACTCTTAGCATTGCGCGGGCGTTAATCGAACGTTCGCCGCGGACGCGGTGGTTACCCCGGCCTGAAGGAATCCGATCGCCTTGTGAGGCAAGTTCCGTGGAACCCCGGAGCAAAGTGGCACGCGTTGGCACAAGCGACACCCGGGTGCACGGCTCCCGTAGTCTACCGGAGACGCGCGCTTTCGCCGACCCGCAGCGGCTGCGCGGAATTGTCCTGCGATTGTGGAACCCGGCCGGCCTCGGCGGCGATGCGAATAGCTGCAATATTGCCGGCATAGTCGGCGCTGCTCTTGCCGCGGAACACCGCGGAACCCGCCACGAGCGTATCGGCACCCGCGGCGGCCACAGCAGCAGCGTTGTCGCGCGTGATGCCGCCATCGACCTCGAGCCGGATCGGCCGGTCGCCGATCATGGTTCGAATGCGCCTGATCTTGTCGAGCTGGGATTCGAGGAAGGACTGGCCGCCGAAGCCCGGATTGACCGTCATCACCAGCACCAGATCGACGCGATCGAGCACATATTCGATCGCGCCTTCCGATGTCGCCGGGCACAGGCTGACACCGGCCTTCTTCCCGAGCGCGCGGATCGCCTGCAACGTGCGATCGAGATGCGGTCCCGCTTCGGCATGCACGGTGATGACATCGGCCCCGGCCTTCGCGAACGCCTCGAGATAAGGGTCGACCGGCGCGATCATCAGATGCACGTCGAAGATCTTCTTCGTCACCGGCCGGATCGCCTTGATGACATCGGCGCCGAAGCTGATGTTCGGGACGAAATGTCCGTCCATGACGTCGCAATGGATCCAGTCCGCGCCGGCCGCGTCGATGGCTGCGATCTCCTCCCCGAGACGGGCGAAGTCCGCAGCCAGGATCGAGGGAGCGATAAGGATCTCGCTGGTCATGGCTTTGCACTCCGCACGTCGGCCCCGCCGCTGAAGACGCGGCTTGCCAGCACGTCCACGGGATCGATGGTCTCGAGGTCGGTAATTTCGAGCATCCGGTCGAGATCGGACACCAGCCGATCGGCCTGCCGCAAGCGGATGCGGTCGACGGCATTGCGGATCGAGCGCGCGTTGGAGAAGAACGGCTGGGTCCGCCGCAGCGCGATGTATCTTTCAAAGGCCTCGCGCGCGGCCGCCGAGAAGCGATAGCCGCGCTCCTTCAGCATCAGCTCGGCAATGACGAGCAGCTCGGCTTCCGCATAGTCCGGAAACTCGATGTGGTGGGCGATGCGCGAACGGAAGCCGGGATTGGAAGCGAAGAAGCTGGTCATTCGCTCGCCATAACCGGCGAGGATCACGACGAGATCCTCGCGCTGGTTCTCCATCACCTGAAGCAGGATCTCGATCGCCTCCTGGCCGTAGTCGCGCTCATTGTCCGGCCGGTGCAGATAATAGGCCTCGTCGATGAACAGCACGCCGCCCATCGCCTTCTTCAAGATCTCCTTCGTCTTCGGCGCGGTGTGGCCGATATACTGGCCGACGAGGTCGTCACGCGTCACGGAGATCACCTGACCGCGCCGCACGAAACCGAGCCCGTGCAGGATCTTCGCCATGCGCAGCGCCACGGTGGTCTTGCCGGTGCCGGGATTGCCCGTGAACGACATGTGCAGCGTCGGCGGCGCGGAGGCGAGGCCCGCACGCTGCCGGATGCGCTCGATCAGCAGGAGCGAGGCAATCTGGCGTACGCGGTTCTTGACCGGCCGGAGGCCAACCAGCTCCTGCTCGAGCTGCTGCAGCGTATCCGTGATCCCGGCCGCTTCGGCTTCCTTGCGGAGATCGAAATTGGTCTCGCCGCCTTCGGCGGTCGTCGCATGGGGCACGTCAAGCATCGGCACCTCGAAGAAAAAAGCTTCGCCGCGGGGGGGAAGCGGCGAAGCAGTGGTCCGCCAAGGATACGGAGCAGGGAGAGCTCCGCGCGGAAACGGATGACTAGGACACGTGTGCAGGCGTCTTTCGCACGGTGGTGTAGCGGATCGCGCGCCCCCCCACTTCCTGGCGCACCAGCTCGAATTCCGCTTCCTGCGGCGGCCGGTTGACGAGGAACGAGATTCGCACCGACTCCCAGCCATGGCTGGAATCGAAGCCGCTGATACGGATGTATCGGTCGCCGTACACCCTGCGGCATTGGGCGAGCTCCATCATCACGCCGGCGGCGTCCTGAAGGTCGAACATCGGCAGGCCCCACATCTCCCAATAGGTGTTGCGGGGGTGCGGATCGTCGGTGAACTCGATATTCACCGCCCAGCCGTTTGAGAGGCAATACTGCACCTGCTTGGCGATCTGATCGTCGGTGAGGTCGGGCAGGAACGAAAAGCAGCCCTGGGTGAGTTTCATGTTGCGTCTCCTCAAACGGTTTCGAGCGCAGTCGGCACGAAGTCCGGCGTGTCGGTGGATTGATAGTTGAAGGTGACGTCCTTCCAGACTTCGAGCGCCGCCTTCAGCGGCGTGCAAGTCTCGGCCGCCCTGGCCAGGATCTCCGGCCCTTCATGGACGTAGTCGCGGCCCTCGTTGCGGGCGAGGATCATCGCCTCCAGCGCCACGCGGTTGGCGATCGCGCCCGCCGCGATGCCCATGGGATGGCCGATCGTGCCGCCGCCGAATTGCAGCACGACGTCTTCGCCCAGGAGATCGAGCAGCTGGTGCATCTGGCCGGCATGGATGCCGCCGGAGGCCACCGGCATCATCTTGTTCAGGCTCGCCCAGGACTGGTCGAAGAACAAGCCATGCTCGAGCTTGGTCGGGTTGAAATCCTCGCGGCAGACATCGTAATAGCCGCGCGTGGTGTTCGGATCGCCTTCGAGCTTGCCGACCACCGTGCCGGCATGGATGTGATCGACGCCGGCAAGCCGCATCCATTTGGCGATGACGCGGAACGACACGCCGTGGCTCTTCTGCCGCGTATAGGTCGAGTGACCGGCGCGATGCAGATGCAGGATCATGTCGTTGCGCCGGGCCCATTTCGCCATCGACTGGATCGCGGTGTAGCCGATCACGAGGTCGATCATGACGATGCACGATCCGAGCTCCTTGGCGAATTCCGCGCGCTCGTACATGTCCTCCATCGTGCCCGCGGTGATGTTCAGGTACGTGCCTTTCACCTCGCCGGAAGCGGCCTGCGCACGGTTCACCGCCTCCATGCAATAGAGGAAGCGATCGCGCCAATGCATGAAGGGCTGCGAGTTGATGTTCTCGTCGTCCT
>Ga0163163_10004829_pt1 | contig 11579 bp, 13 predicted proteins | sample S65metaG_FD_119766 | JGI IMG/M metagenome (GOLD analysis project Ga0163163, IMG submission 119766) | Switchgrass rhizosphere microbial communities from Kellogg Biological Station, Michigan, USA - S6-5 metaG | ecosystem: Host-associated > Plants > Roots > Rhizosphere > Soil | place: USA... | reverse complement strand
ACCTCGATCGGACACCCGTGCAACCGCGCAAATCGACATCGGGGAGAGCAGCCTTTACAATCGTGGGTTGATGCTTGATGCATAGCGGTCCCTGACGGCATGGCTTCATTCTTGCTTGCGGCTCCGAAAATCTCTCAAGGCCACCGATCCAGTGAATTCTCTGAAAATCTTCTTCAGGAAATACCAGTCATACCTTCAGGGATTGCTGTTGCCCTTTGGACCGTGGGGCGTTTTCGCGATTGCGATGATCGACGCGGCCGCATTTGGCGTACCCATGGATCCGATCGTAGCCGTGTTCGTGCACACCGACCCAAAGCGATCGCTGCTATACGCGGTGGTGGGAGCTGCTGGTTCGGCCATTGGCAGCCTGGTTCCGTACCTGCTGGGGTACAAGGGCGGCGAGGCATTCGTGGTGAAGAAAGTCGGGCAAGCACGATTCGACCGTGTCCATAGGCTGTCTGAGAAATACGGTGACCTGGCGCTGATCATACCGGGGGTGATGCCGCCGGGATTTCCGTTCAAACTGTTCGTGTTCTCGGCGGGCGTGGCGGAGATGAACTGGGCGCACTTCATGCTGGCGGTATTCACTGGGCGTGTGCTGAGATTCTGCATACTCGCGGGCCTGACGATTGAGTTTGGACCAGAGGTCGTGCAACTGGCACAGAACATGGTCACCCAGCACAAAGCGATCGCGATCGGAGTGTTGCTTGGATTGGTGACGGCAGGACTAGTCTGGCACCTGCTTCGCCGCAGGCGAGCTCCGGCTGACGTCATTTCCGACTAAGATTAGAGACCCGGCGCAGCGATTCTGCAGGATGTAGAATCCTTGCCGAGATGACAACCTTCTCTATCCCGCCGAAGCTGGCCCGATTCCTGCGCCAGCAACAGCTCTACTTGGCGATTACTGCGGCGGTTTGCGGAGTGTTCTGGGCAATCAACCAGAGCGCAAATATTCCAGTCATCCTGATCTATTCAATTTTTCTTGGAAACTGCGGCACGATCGCAGTGGAGCAAACGCTAAGGCGCTTCGGATCGCGCAGCCGGGCGCAACTCTGGGCGATTTATGTCCCGACATACTTGATCGTCACCGCAGTGACGGTGGTGGCGGCGACATACCTGGTGTACTGGATAGAGCCTGCTCCGCGCGAGCCGTTCTTGGAATTCCTTGCAGCAGGATGGAAGTTTCCCTCGCTGGTCATGATCATCGTCGGGCTGATCATGTTTGTGCACGATAGGGCAAAAGACAGTCTCGAGCGTCGCAATCGTGAACTGCAGCACTCGGTGGAGTTTGAGGCGGCCCAGAGAGAATTACAGGAGCAGGAACTCGAGAGGGCGAGGGAAATTCAACAGTCGCTGTTGCCGAAGGTGATCCCGCAAGTGCCCGGGTTCGAGATCGAAGGAGCGTGGGAGCCAGCCCGGGTTGTGGGCGGCGATTACTACGACATCATTCGACTGGGCGAGAAGAAGGTGGGAATCTGTATCGCCGACGTTGTGGGGAAGAGCGTTTCTGCGGCGCTCCTGATGGCAAATGTACAGGCGACGGTGAGGGCGTTCGCGCTGGATGCGGCATCGCCGGCATGGTTATGCAGCCGAGTGAATTCAGTGCTGTGCAACAACATAGCCTCCGGAAAGTTCGTAACGCTCTTGTATGGAGTGCTCGACGCGGAGAATGGAACGTTCGAGTATTCCAACGCTGGACATCTGTACCCGATCATTGTGAGCGGCAAGGGTGCTGTGCTCCATCTCGACGACGGTTGCGCCTTGCTCGGAGTATTTCCGGAGTGGAAGTATAAGAACCACTCGATAAAGATGAACTCAGGTGATCGACTGCTGCTATTTACGGACGGTATCACCGAAGCCGCGAAGGCAGACGGTGAGGAGTTTGGAGAGGGCAGGATCGCGGGGATGGCGATAAAGATGGTGGCGAATACTACATGCGAGTTAAAAGATGAGCTGCTCTCCAAGGTAAAGGGTTTTTGCGATTTCCAACTGCAGGATGATGCGACGCTGATCGTAGTGGGAGCGAGCTGAGGAATCAAAGGACGCCATTCGCTAAAGTTAAAGACTGGACGCTGGACGCTGGATGAAGCGCTGCTTATGGCAATGAAATGGCCGCCCAGATCGGGCGGCCTGTTTTGTTAGTGGTGCCGAAGTCTTAGGCGCGCTCGCGGGCTGGCTTGCGGGTCAGGAGTGCGACCGCTACCGGCACGCTGAAGAAGGCGAGTGAAAAGAGCATGTCGGACGTCAAAGTAGTCCGGAAAAACGGAAGCGCCAAGGTGTAGCACTCCGCGAGGCCGGCCCAGGTCTTCGGATACATGTCCAAGAAGAAGAATGACCCCAGGTTGCTGACCAAGAAGAACGAAACGGACGCGGCGAGCGAGGCTCCAGCGACGCGGACCAGGTTGTCATTCTTGCGGAGCAACATGCCGATACCGAGAGCTGCGGCATACCAGACCCAACTGACAAGAGTTTCCGCACTAAACGGGTAGTGGTAGACGAACCGAGTGAGCAGGATGTCGGAGGCGGCGAAGAGGGCCAGCGGAACCCACATCTGCTTGCGAGACATTTTGGCGCCGAAGAAGAGGAGCGATGCTCCGAGCGGGACGAAATGATAGGGCAGACCCAGAACGTGGGTGGGAATCAGGAACCGGATTACGATTGCGATTACGACGAACAGGTACGCCAGCATGCTCACCTCGAAAAGTAGCAACTACGATTGTGGCTCTTGAGAGGGCTTGCGTCAAGCGGTTGCGGGCTATGGTTTTTGCTCATCCTCCGGAGTAGTGCTCTCCATGCGGTTCTTGACGGGGTTTCGTGAGTAGAAGCCTTCGTCAACAGGACGGAGGTTGCGGTCGAGAACTACGAATGCGCTGAGGGGCACGCCGCGACGTTCTGGGTAGGCGTAACGGATGTCACGGAAGCTGACAACGTACATGACGGGCGAATCGCGCTTTTCGACCTCTACGATCGGGAAGCGGGCCCAATCGATGAATGCGCCCCCGAGGTAAGAGGATTTTGCAGCGCGGATGACATCGGTGTCCGGAGGTTTGTAGTAGGTCTGCTCAGTGCCTTGCGGGTCGACTTCCGGAATCGACGAGTTGACGATCACGGACTCATAAGTCTTGTCGGTTTCGGCGACGCCATACCACTTGAACGGAGTGATCTGGTAGGGATTGGCGGCGACGCGGATAGGGACTTTGTCATGGAACATGACGGACTCCATGGCGGCGATGGCACGGCGATGCTGGTAGTCGCGAACTCCCCAGAACAAAGCGACGAGGATAAGAGCGGTGATGGCACTTCCGCGACCTCGAGGGCCGTGAGTGCGAGCGCCAATCTCTGCATTGACAAGACCGAAGAGCGCGGGCAGGACCAGGCCGGCGATCAGAAAGACAAGGATGACCGGTTCGATGATGTAGATGATGTCCCATGCGACCCAGCGATTGAGGACCGGCCATAGCGGACGGATGCCGTAGTTGTTGGTGAAGTCGAGGAGCAGATGGCTATAACCGGCGAAGCATGCCAAAAGGTACAGCACCCCCCAGCGTGGGAGCAGGCGGGGAGGGGCGGATTCGGAGGGTGGCTTGAGAGGGCGCCAGCGCCGGTAAAGATAATTCAGAATGTAAACGAGCAGCAGTACCAGCGCCGCGACGACGGGGATTCCGAAGACGGTGTGGGTGAATCCGCGATGGTGGACGAAGCCGACGGCGCTGCCTTTGAGGTACCAAAGCATGTCGATGTCAGGGGCTTCGGCGGCGAGGGTCATGGTCAGCGTGGCGAGCGCGGTTTTGCGAGTGAAGCCGGCGCGACTCAAGGTGGCGCCGTAGAGGAAGTGGGTGACGGGTTCCAAAGAGCTCCCCAGGGGCTGAGGCCCCGAAAATCAAAAGCGGGTTGAACGCAGGCCTGAAGGCCTGCTCCACCCAAAAGCTTTCGCTTTGCCCAAAGCAAAACAGCGAAAACAGGCATTCCGTCGGCGCATCGTAGCCGGCGAGCGACTGAGGCTAGGAACTGCAAACGGAGTTTCAACTGCTCCCAGCCGAGGGCGTCTGGGCCTACATTAGCCGCGGCCGAGACTGTTCAGTTTACGGAGGGGGCATTAGGAGAGCAAATGCATCTGGGATGGTTGTGATTTCTGCCGGGAGGGAGCCGAGAGATTCGCCATCGGCTTCGGAGATTATTGAGGCGGTTGGGGTAGATGGCAGAGGGCGACACACGGCTCGGGTTGCGGCGATGATTTCGACGCCACGGAGTTTGGGCGAGCCGCCGACCATACAGCGAAGGCTGCCAAAGAATATGCCGGCGCGGCTGGGAGACTTGACGAGAAGGAAGCGCATGACGGGATCTTCGAGTGAACTGCCGGGACGCCATCGCTTCACGAGTCCGGAGAAGAGGGCGACTTTGATGGCTAGCAACTCGTAGCTGCGATGCGACTGGATGGTGCCATCGGGAAGAGTGAGGTCGACTTCAAAGCCGGTGATTGGCTCAAGGAACATGAGGCGAAAGCCGGAGCGATAGTAGGCCATCATGCCGCTACGACTTTTTGATTTTGCGTGCGCCTCCTGGATCATGCGAGCGTGCATGCCGAGGCCAGCGGCGGCGAGGAAGTAGCGGGAACTGGTTTCCCCGTTGGAGAGAGTTGTCTTCATGCAACCGGCGGCGATGCGACGGGGGACATATTTCAGCTGCATGGCGGCGGCTTCGGGCGAGGCTTTGGGGAGTCCGAGATTGTTGGCGACTACGTTGCCGGTGCCAAGCGGGACGATACCGAGAGCTGTCGGAGCTTTGGTTGCGACCACTGACTGTAGGACTTCATGGACGGTTCCGTCACCACCACAGGCGAAGAGAACGTCACAGCCGCGCTCAGTGATTTCGCGAGTTTGTTCCGTTGCGGTGCCGGGTCCGGCGATTGGCACCAGTTCGGTTTCCCAACCGGCGTATTTCCAGATCTGGGCGGAGCGGCCGATGATGTCGTGGCGCGCGATTTTGCCGTGGCCTGATTTTGGGTTAACCAGGAAGACGGCCCGGCGGCTCATGGCTGGTGTGTCCGCGAATGGAAGTGCGGCGGATGTGCGGTATTGCCATGAAGAAGGTTCAGGGCATGTGCGAGGAGACCGACGACGGCTTCGAGTGATTCGCGAGCGCCATCGGGATTACCGGGAAGATTGAGAATGATGCTGCTGCCGCGGATACCGCAGAGGCCGCGGGTCAGGACTGCGAAGGGTGTGTGCTCGCGACCCTTGGCGCGCATGAGTTCCGGGATGCCCTCGATGAAGCGATCGCAGACTTCGCGGGTGGCTTCGGGAGTGACGTCCCGAGGAGCGATGCCGGTGCCGCCAGTTGTGACGACGAGATCGCAGTTATCAGAGAGTTGGACCAAATGGTCGCGGATGATGCGCTGCTCGTCGGGAACAATGACGTACTCGGAGACATCGAACTTGTTGGCAGTCAGGAGCTTTGAAATTGCGGGACCGGAGAGATCCTGGCGCTCGCCCTTGTGACAGGCGTCGCTGATAGTGACGACGGCGGCCCTGTAATCAGGCATCGAGGACATTATCCTCGGAGGCGTCGCGATTGGATTCGTCGAGTAGGCGGAGGCCTTCCATCAGTAACCCTTGGGTCGAACGAGTTATGGTTTGTTCGGTGCTCGATGAGGTGAAATCGATCTGGAAGTTTCCGTCCTGCCAAGTAAGAACTTTGTAGACGGCTTCGTCGCCGGTAAGCGGTCCGTACACACTGTGGTTGATTTGACCTTCGGTGAAGAAGAGCTGGCAACGATCGTCGCCATTGGTAAGCGTGAGGCGACAAGTCTTGCGGCTGAGTTCGAGTGATTGCAGCAGATCGATGACGTTCATCTGCTGCAAGGAGCCGCGCAGGGTGCCGTCCCCGGGGGCTTCTCGGGCCATCTTCTCGAGAGCGATTCGGTCGATGATGCGCTTGATACGGGCGGTGGCTTCTTTTACGAAGAATGGTTTTTCGAGGAAGTCCTCAACTTTGTCTTCGACAACCTTAAGCTTCTCGTTCTGGTCAGCTTTCGTCGCCATCAGGATGATGGGCAGGCGCGCGGTGGTGGCTCGGTCTTTTAATTTCTCGACGAGCTGACGGCCATCCATGCCGGGCATCTGGTAATCGGTGATGAGAAGGTCGGGTGGAGCTTCGACGATTTTGAGCAGGCCTTCAGCGGAGTCGGTCGTGGTTTCGAGGTCGGCGAATTTCCCGAGAGCCTGGCTGAGCATGCCGAGGATCATGGGATTGTCGTCGATCAAGAGAACTTTGACGGAGCCTGGCATGGGCAGCTACTTCGTCTTTCCTTTTGCGATCTTGCGGGTGGAAACTGCGCGGCGATAATCACCGCTCTTGCCACCGGTTTTAGTTTCCAGAACCACTTCGCGAATCTCGATTCCCTTATCCAACGCCTTACACATGTCGTAAACGGTGAGAGCGGCGACGCTGGCGGCTACCAGCGCTTCCATCTCTACTCCGGTTACGGCGGTTGTGCTGGCCGAGGAACGAATCGCGACGCCATTCTCGCATACGGTTACATGCACATCAACGTGGGTGAGTGGGACGGGGTGACACATTGGGATCAACTCGGAAGTGCGTTTTGCGGCTTGAATGCCTGCGATTCGTGCGACTTCGAGCGGATCGCCTTTGGGATTCTGCGGGAGGGCACGCAGAACCTTTGGCTGCATGACGACGAAGGCAGAGGCCTCGGCAGTGCGGCGTGAGGACTGTTTGGCGCTGACGTCGACCATGGCGGCGCGGCCCTTCTTGTCGTAGTGCGAGAGCTTGCTGGGCATCAGAGTCCGGCTCCGGGAACGAAGACACTCACCATCTTACCTGCGGCCATGTCTTGTGCATCGGGAGGCACGACGATAAAGCAGTCGGAGGTTGCGGCAGAGACGACGTCGCCTGAGCCGTGCCACTTGGCGAATTCGACGGCGGTGGCGAACCCGTCGCTAAGAAGACGTCCTGGTAGGAAACGAGTGAGGCCTGTCTTGACGCGGACGGCGGAGGCGAGAGGCGCTTGCAGGAATTTTGGTGCGCGCGGCTTGGTGCCGGAGAGTGCGTTGATGACGGGTCGAGCGAAGAGCTCGAAGGTAACCATGGTCGAGACGGGGTTGCCAGGAAGGCCGAAGAATGGGACGCGGCGACCCTTATGTTGCGCGTCGCCAAAGACGAGTGGCTTGCCGGGCTGAAGCATGACCCCGGTGAAGTGGAAGCGGGCTTCAAATTCGGAGAGCACTTCTTCGACGTAGTCGTACTTGCCGACGGAAACTCCGCCGGTGAGGAGGAGGAGATCACCTTGGAGGCCTTCGCCGATGAGGTCGCGGAGGCGAGTCTTGTCGTCGGGAGCTACGGGCAGGAGCATGGGTTCGGCGCCGGCCTCAGTGATCTGCGAGGCGAGCGAGTAGCTGTTGGAGTTGCGAATCTGATGGTGGCCCGGCGCTGCGTTCAGGTCGACGAGTTCGTCTCCGGTGGGAAGAATGATGACGCGAGGACGCCGGAAGACTTCATGCGAGGCCCAGCCTACGGAGGCAGAGACGGCGATGGCCGCATGATTCAGGCGAGTACCGCGAGGAAGAATTTCTTGTCCCGAGCGAGCTTCGGCACCGGCGGGAACGATGTTGTCACCGGCGACGATGGTTCGGTCGGGAACGATGGAAGCGCCGTTGCGCTGCGCGTGTTCGTACATGAGGACGGCGTCGGCGGTCGCCGGGACGGAAGCGCCGGTCATGATCTCGATGCATTCACCGGGATTGATTGCGCGAGGAGTGGACTCGAGGGCAGCTCCGGCTCGGATCTCGCCGATGATTGCCAGAGTCGCGCCGGGCTTGCAATCTTGCGATCTAACGGCGAATCCGTCGCGTGTGGAGCGGGGGAATGGCGGAAGATCGCGGTCGGCGCGAACCGGCGAAGCGAGGACGCGCCCGGTGGAGTGGAGCAGCGGAACACGCTCGGTTCCGACGGGCTGGTATGTCGCCGCGTGTTGCAGCACTACCTCGACTGCCTTGTCGTAGGACAGAGGGGTACTGGCTGACATGAAAGCCTCCGGTCGGATTGTAGCGCGGTGTGGGAGGGAGAGTTTCGAGTTTCAAGGGCGCGAGGTGCTAGTTACGAGGAGAGACAACTGCAAGAACAAGGCAACTCCCCCTCGCGGAGCATCCGGAGGGAGTTGGGAAGAGCGTCGTGCGGGTGCCACGAAAAAGAAAGGGGGCAGCCGAAGCTGCCCCTTCTTGTAACGGTAGGACTTATTTCTTTTTACGCTCTTTGCCGAAGGAGGTCTGAACGGCTGCGCCGATGCTGCCGAGCAGATCTTTGGCGCCTTGGGCATATGGTCCCTCGGGCTGTAGCTCGAGGTATTTGTTGAGGGCTTCCGAAGTGCCGTCCGGCGCGACCATCTTTCCGGTCTTGTCTACGGTGGCCTTGGCGACGAGGTTTACGCCCTTCCAGTAGTAAGCGTCGGCCTTGGTCGGGTCGGCGGCAATGCACTTGTCGAAGGCAGCGTTTGCGTCGTCGGGCTTGTTCTTGTTGGTAAGAACGGCGCCGAGATTGAAGTAGTAGGTGGCGGCGTGGGTGGGATCGATCTCAGCGGCCTTGTTGTATTCGCCGATGGCTTCGTCGATCTTGTTCGACTTCAAATAAGCCTGACCAAGATTGTTGTGGTACTCGCCCTTGTTCGGTTCGAGGGCGGTTGCTTTCTGATAAGCGTCAGCGGCTTCGGGGAACTTCTTTGCGCCGGTGAGTGCGTCACCCAGCGTCGCATAGAGGATGCCCTTGCTCTGGTCGACGGCAACGGCGTCCTGCATGATCTGCACTGCCTGATCCCAATTACCCGCCTGCTCCGCAGCACGGGCGGCGGCGAGCTTTTCATTCAAGCCCTTGATCTTGGAGTTTTCTTTCTGGACGGCCTCCATCTGCTTCTTCTGCTCTTCCGTCATGCCGCCTTTTTTGGCTTGCTCGGCACGTTCCTTGGCCATGTCCAGTTCCAGGTTGTTGTCTTTCTCCCCTGGCGAGAGCTTCACGTCGTAGTTATTCCAGGTGTAGAAGGTCTGCCCATCTTTCTGGAAGATGACGTTGTATTTACCGGGCTGAATGCCGAGCGAGAAGAATTCGCCACGCTTATCGGTCTTCAGGGTGTACTTGCGGTTGCTGTCGGTGCTCTGCAAAATGACGGAGATCCCGACATAAGGTTTGCCTGTCTCGTCCTTGGCGCTGCCCTTGATCTGTGTCGTCATCTGTGCGGCAGCACTGACAGCCATGGCTGCAATGAGCAGCACGGTTAGAGCGATTAGTACGATTTGCTTCTTCATTCCCGCCTCCAGCGCGAGTCTCATCGAATAAATGCCGCGACTGCTACGTGGTTTCGCTCGTTCCTATTTCCGCGCGGCTTGCGGTAAATAAGGTATCGGATCAACAGCGCCAGCGGCTTCGAAGGCGCGCAAACGAAGCGCGCAACTCTCGCATACGCCGCAGGCAGCATCTTCCCGGCTATAGCATGACCACGTTAAATCGAATGGAGCCGCCAATTCAAGGCCGAGTTGAATGATCTCGGATTTCCTGAGTTGGATGAGCGGCGTCACAATTTCTATGTTCCCATCTTTTGTCCCGGTGCGAATCACTTCATTGAAAGCCCGGTAGTACTCGGGGCGGCAGTCTGGGTAGACGGAGCTGTCCTGCTGAACGGCGCCAACGTAGATCTTTGTCGCGCCAAGAACTTCGGCCCAACTGACCGCCACGGACAGGAAATGGGCATTGCGAAAGGGGACGTAGGTGATCGGAATCTGATGGCCGATTTCGGAGCCTGCGTCAGGAACCGCGAGCTTCTGGTCGGTCAACGCGGAGCCTCCGATTTGGCTAAGTGCCTGATTCTGAACCACAAGGCGACGAGCGATTCTCAGGCGTGCGCAGATTTCAGCGAAGGCGCGGCGTTCGCGGGTTTCGGTGCGCTGGCCATAGTCGACATGAAGCGCAGCGACCGCGGCGGGGCCGTGCTCGCGGACAGCAAGGGAGGCACAGACGGCGGAGTCCATACCGCCACTGAGGACGACGACGGCGCGGATGCTGCCGGGTTGAGAATCTGGATTTGCCATGCTGGTTCTAATACTTAGATGGCAGAGCAGAGCAGGATTGCTGCCCGCAGACATGCCAACCTTCTATTTCAGCATGAAAGGAGGGGTTAGGAGAGGAATTTCGGTAACACAACGGCAAAACTGCAAAGGGAAAGAGGGCAAATCGAAATCGGCAGGCGAGGCGCCTGCCAGACTGCCGGCGGGTCGCCGGCGCTACGAATAGCTAGACGCCTTTGAGTTGGGGCTGCCAGATGAATTTGTGGATCTGGAAGCCGAGGCGGACGTTGAGGTTGTCGGCGAGGATCCAGTCGGCGAGCTGCTGGGGGTCGATGAGGCAGTGCTCAGCCGTGCGGGTGCCCTGAGCGTCTTTGCGGAAGGCTGGCGAGAAGATGATGTTGCCGATAGCGCGGTTCGCGAGATGAGACCGCACGAATTCGCGAGCGAATTCGTAATCGGTGCGATCGGCGAGAACAAACTTGAGTTCGTCGCGCGCGGACAGCGCTGCGAGATTTTCGATGCGGAAGGTGCCGGCCTCGCCGGAGCCGGGACATTTGACGTCGACGATCTTATGAACTTGCTGCGGAACTTTATCTAAGGGGCGTTCGCCACTGGTCTCGAGAAGGACGGTGTAGCCGCAGGCAAGGAGTTGCTCCATGAGCGGAACTACCTCGCGCTCGTGAAGCATCGGTTCGCCGCCGGTGATTTCTACGAGGCCGCCGTTGGGTGAGAGGTTATGAACTTCGGCTTCGACCTGCTCGATCGACATCTGCGAGCCACCCTTGAAGGTGTATTCGCTATCGCACCAGTTGCAACGCAGATTGCAAATCGCGGTGCGCACGAAAACACAGGGGAGTCCTGCAAAAGAGGATTCACCTTGAAGCGATTTGTAGATTTCGATGATGAGCATGGGAGGTTCTGGGTGCTAGGTACGAGGTGCTAGGAAAAACAAAATCTCAGGTCTCGTACCTCGCGCCCGTTCCTAGTCACTGTAGTACGTTGCGATCGAGGTGTCGGTTTCGAAGATGGTGACGGATTTTACGCCGACGCGGCCATCGGTGACGTCGTGCAGGCGCGAGTTGGTCTCGTCATAAAAGTACTTCGCGAGATTCTCGGCCGACGGATTCAGCTCGGTGAACGGCGCCAGGTCGTTGATCATCCGGTGATCGAGATAATCGATGACATGCTTCATCACCGACTTCAAGTCTTTGAAGTCGAGGAGCAGGCCGGCGTGGTCGAGCTCGCGCCCGGCCAAGGTCACACGAACCTTGTAGTTATGGCCGTGCGGGTTCTCGCACTTGCCCTTGTAATTGCGCAGGTAGTGGCCTGCGGCGAAACCGTCTTCTACCGTGACTTCGTACATTACGCCTCTGTGGCTATTGTATCGAAAACCTACTCACCACAGAGACACAGAGGCCCAGAGGGGAAAAGATCATAAAAACCTGAGAGAGATAGGTTGCGGGGTAGTCGATCCAACGACTGTCTGGGAATTGGGCTTTTCCGCCTGGATTT